>Ga0065720_1020948_pt1 | contig 12103 bp, 7 predicted proteins | sample Thericmetagenome_FD_59107 | JGI IMG/M metagenome (GOLD analysis project Ga0065720, IMG submission 59107) | Thermophilic microbial communities from the Joint Bioenergy Institute, California, USA of rice/straw/compost enrichment - eDNA_2 v2... | ecosystem: Engineered > Solid waste > Grass >... | reverse complement strand
GGCCGAGCAAGGTTCGCTCATCGAACCCGTCCGGAGGCTGGTGGCTGAATCGCGGTTGGAAACGGCGCAGGGGCGGCGCGAGTTGGCCGACGTCTTCGAGTCAGTCGTCGCAGCCTACGTTCGCTCAGAGAGGTATTCGGGTGAGTTCTCCACACCCGGTGAGCTTGTTCACTTGCTCGTCAGCCTGGCGCGCCCGAAACTAGGAGAGCGCATTTACGATCCTTGCTTTGGCCTGGGCGGGCTGCTCGCGGAAGCATCGCGGCGGGTGGTAGACCGATCGGAAGCGCTGCCGCCCGCCGACTGGCGGCAGATCCAGGAGCGGTCGATCTTTGGCGTTGAGATCAACCCGTCTGCCTGGTTGATTGGTTTAGCACGCGTGATTCTCTCGGGCGTGCGTTCCCCTAACCTGGAACTGGGCAATACGCTCGAGCGCCCGATGCCGCGGGACCGCAGCTCGGAGGGCTTCGATTGCATTCTCGCGAACATCCCTTTCGGCGGAGCAGATCCGGCGCAAGCGGAACGTTTTCGGGTCAAAACGGCCGCGCGGGACAGCAACTTCCTCCAGCATATTCTGGGTCACCTTCGCCTGGGCGGCCGGGCAGTTATCCTGGCGCCTGAAAGCGTCTTGTTCCGCCAAGGCGCAGACGAGCAGATCCGCCGGCAGATGCTCGAAGAGTTTCACGTGGATGCCGTGATCTCGCTGCCCGTGGGCTGGTTGGAACACACAAGCGTCAAATCGAGCATTCTCTGCGTCAGCCGGCGCGAGCCCGCCAAAGAAGTGCTGTTTGTTGGGGAGCAGCTTTGGAAAGAGGGACTCCACGGAGGTACGCGCAGCGGCAATCGCGAGCAGGTGTTCTTCGAGCTGATCCACCGCAGGCAAGGGTTGATCCCAATTCCCCCCCGTCCCTCGGAGCACCTCGAACAGGCGACACTGCAGGCTTTCTTTAACGACGCCTTCGATGAATTCAACCCGGAAATCGGGCATGTGACCCCATCAGGCGATCCCCAGCTCCTGCGGGATTACGTAGAGCGGCTGGATTTGATCCGGCATCTGCCGGGCGCCGATGAAGCCGATTCGAAGGCAGCACAGAATCTTCTCCGCCTTCCTGATCGGTACGGCGTCCGACTGGCGTGGACCGTACCGGTTGCCCGCCTGGCGCGGCGGCACTGGGAACTAGTTGCAAAAGAAACTGGTGAGGCAGCGCTCGAGGATTTCCTCCAAAAGCTTGAGCGGCGTGGCGGCGCGACGCGGCGGGTCACATTGGCGGACGTCGCCGAAGTATTCCCCGGCGTTGGCTACGACAGGGCTGGGGTTGTGGAGGCTGACTTCGCCAAGACGGAAACCGTAGTGGCCGCTATAGGGAAGGTGCCGCTCGTCCGGGTGCAGGACGTCGGCGAGAAGGCAGAGCGGTCGTCGACCTCGATTCGGCATCCGTCGATGTACCTGAACGAGAAAGGCATGGAACGGGTCCGGGAGCACCACCGACTCCGCCTTGGCGACCTGCTCCTGACTGCGTCGGGGACCGTGGGAAATCTGGGCCTGGTGAGTGAATTCCTGGCTGGTGCGGTACCGGCCAAGAGCCTCATCGTTATCCGGCCGAAAGGCACATTCAAGCCGTTGGCGCTGTTCCGCCTGCTCCAGTCTGCCCCCTACCAGGATTGGATTCGCGGCAGCTCCTACGGCAGTACGATTCGACACCTTTCCGCACGCGTCATCAGGCAGATGCCGTTGCTCGCGCTGACGGAGGACCAGCAGGAGCGCCTGGCCCAGCACCTCCGCGAGGGCAGCGACGCCGAAGCGGTAATGGAGGCCTTCACCACCCTCACCGGGGAGTCGGTCTGGATCAGTCTGCTGCTTAATGATCCTGACATTCGCACTCTGCTGCAAGCAGGCAATGGTGAGGGCTATACAGCCGAGTGGTGGCGCACCCTGGGCACGCTCGTACGGAAGGGTGCGACCTGGAGCGGCCAAGGGCCCGCAGGAAGCCAGCAGGACTTTTTCTGGCAGTACCTTGTGCTGTGGCGGCATCATGCTTCGCGCCTGCTCGATGCCATGGAGCTCCCGCTCGGTTTGGAGCGCTACGCCTCACTGAAGGCATGGGAATCCGATGCACGTGGCGAATTGATAAGCGCGAAAGATGACCTCTTAGTGAAGAACCGCGGGGAGGGAACAGCCGTCAAGGCAGCGGATCAGTTTGCAGCCCTCTGTGAGGTCCTTCTCGATGCGGCGGATACGTCCGCCCGGGACGTCGCCCGCGCCGCTGTACTGAAGGCCGAGGTTACGAACCCAATTATCGACGCAGGACGCGCGAGCGAAGTCGAAATCAAAATCGTCAACAGCGGGCGAGCCCCGTTCAGGAAATTAAGATTGGCGCTGGATCCGTTGGGTTCGGCTCGAGAGCTGCCCCTTCTTAGCGCCGGCGAATCGATCCGGTGGGCCATTCAGCTTCCTGCCCAAGCTACAGGTCCGATACCTCTGGTGCTGCATTGGGAGTCTCTGCTTATCGACGGCGAAGGCCTCAATGGAAGCATGGAATTGCCTCTCGAAGCACGCAGCCTTCGAGTTGCCGCTTCAGCCGATATCTTCGCACAGAATCCCTATGTTACGGGCTCTCCGGTGAGCAGTGCCGACCAGTTTTTTGGACGCGAGGATGTGATCGGTCAAATCAAGCGTCTTCTCCGTACGGCGGGGCCTTCGAGCGTGATCCTGCTCGAGGGTAACCGCCGGGCGGGAAAGACCTCCATCCTCAAACGGCTGCTACAGCAGGACGTGCTGCCGGATTGGCTCCCGGTATATCAGAGTTTTCAAGGTATCAGCGGCGATTCAAAAGTGGCTGGGTTCACGGCTCAGAATCTGTTTCGTGACCTCGCGATTGAGATTCTGGAGGCGGTAGAACGCAGCCACGCCCACCAAATTCCCGTAGGCGCCGCCGAGCGGTTGGCACGCAAGCGCGCGTTACGCGAGCAAGCGGATTCGATCGGTCCTGACCGCCCGTTTGAGCAATTCAGGGCCATTTTGGAGACCTGCCTGGAGCGGATTCAACCGCGCCGGATGCTGCTGATGCTGGATGAGTTTGATAAGGTGCAAGAGGCAATCGACAACGAGGTGCTGAGTCCTCAGGTTCCGGAGAACCTGCGTTTTCTCTTCCACACCTACGATTCGGTCTCCGCCATTCTGACCGGTTCCCGCCGCATCAAGCGCCTACGTGAAGAATACTGGAGCGTTCTTTTCGGAATCGGAAAACGAATTGGTGTGACTAAGCTCGACTCCCAATCAGCTCGCCAGTTGGTGACTCGTCCTGTTGCTGGACGGCTGGTCTACGCCGAGTCCGCATTGGAGGGGGTGTTATTTCTGACTTCATGCCAACCTTACTTGCTGCAATACCTGGCGAGCGAGGTTTTCCAATTGTGTGCGGAGAGAGGCCAACGTTCTGTCACGACGGCTACCGTGGATGAGGCTGCAGAGCAAATGGTCCACGACTTTGAGCACTTCCAGTCGTTGTTCCGCGACCAGCTAGGTACGGAGCGGCGCCGCTACCTGCTCTGCCTCATTAACCGCCTCGCAGAGGGTCCGGACAGGGTTACCTCCGAACTGCTGAATGTCGAGCTGGAACACAAGGGAATCCGATATCGTAGTTTCTCTGCTCTGAAGAGCGATCTGGAAGAGTTGCGGGAGCTCGAAGCCATTGCGATCGACGATGGCGCCTATCGGCTGGAGGTGCCTCTGTTGTCGCTCTGGCTCAAGCAGAACGTGGACTGCGCCAGTCATCTGGAAGGAGCTCGATACGAGGAGGAGTCGTAGATGGACAAGAACCCATATCTGGCACCGGGCGTGGTGATCGCTGCTCGGCTGGGCCGCGACCGGGAGTGGCATCGAATTCTCAGCCAGGTTGAGCGGAACCATTTGTCAATCGTCGGTCCAAGGTACATCGGGAAGACGGTTCTGCTGCATGCACTGGCTCGACATTTCCAGGAAGGAAATGGACCGTTTCGGACGAGTTTTTACTGGGATCTCCGGCATAATACGCCAGCCAGCGACGAGCAGTTCTATGCGCAGCTCGCGGAGAAACTGGCTGCCTCCGTTCGGCCGATCTACGCCGAGTATGCTTCGGAACTCGAGGCACCGGATGGCGCCACATACAAGGGCATCTTGACTATTCTCGAGCTGCTCCGCGACGAAGGCATTTCCATCTTGTTCTGCTTGGATGGCTGGGACCGCCTTCTTCTCGATGATGGGGTAACCAGGAACCTCCTGGACAACCTCCGGGCGCTGGCTGAGTGGCCGACCGTGCGGCTGGCAACGGGCAGCCGGCGCCGCCTTCGCGAATTGTGCACCAGCCGGGCGGCTCGCACCTCGGACTTCCACAACATTTTCGGGAATCCGTTGAGCCTCACGGTGCTAGGGGAAGCTGACCTGGAGTCGTTTCTCGGGCCATTTGAAAGCCGTGGTGTAGTATTCGGCACCGGCGCTAAGACAGAGCTATTCAACTGGACCGGCGGCATTCCGGCCCTCCTGGCCTATTGCTGCCGCGACCTGTGGCATGCGACTGCAGAGGGCGCGACTGTCACGAAAGAGATGGTCGACGCGGTCGGCACCAGACTGCATGCGCAGGAGCGTGACACGCTACAGGATCTTTGGGAGGATTGCACGGAAGAACAGCGGGCCTTCGTTGCACGCGTCTATGAGGCCGATTCGTTCGAGCCCGAAGCCAGTGACTGCCGACTCGCGGCGTCGCTGACCGAGCGCGGTTTCTTGATCCAGGACGGAAGGAAAGTTCGCATAGGCTGCCGTTCCCTCGGCAATTTTCTGGCCGATGGACCTGGTGGCACTGCGAACGTTCTTCACTCGCTTTTCGGAACGCCCGAGGCTTTCACCAACAACACCAAAGGACTGCTCCAGCTTCGATTCGCCGCAATGCGTGGAGTCGACGAGGAACTTGCGGATTACTTGAGGAACGCGATTGACAACGTGGACAAACCGCACGTAATGATCCGCAATATCCGGGCTCTGATCGAACGCTGCTTTGTACTCATCTGGGACCGCGCGCTTCCGGATCGAAAGATCCCTCCCGAGTGGACCGAGGAATGGAGGAAGCCGGATCGAGACGGAAACGAAGTTCGCAATCCACCTGAAGGCTACGTGCCCGGCCGACTGGGGCAACAGTGTCGCCTACTGGATCTGATGACAGATGCGAGAAAGACACGCCGTACATCGATCCGGCGGTCCACTTACGTGTTGATCAATGGACTCCAAGGCGTGGGCGATTATGGCCAGCACCCCGAAGGCGAGAAGATCACACAGGACTATGGAGTAGCAATCTGCCTTTCAGCGCTCCAACTCGTCCGTCAGCTCACTGAGGACTTGCTGGACGGGTGAAAACGGTTCTATGAAGGTTGAAATGACGGCACACTCTAGTTCGCGAATACGGCCAGCTTCTCCGGCTGCCGCGTTCCTACATCAACGCTGCCAATTCGACGTGCGGCCTCACTCGAATCCCACATCCGCCTGGCCGGAAGTCATCAAGACCATCCGGCAATGGGTCATCTATGTGGTCCAGACGGAAGAGAAACTTCTGGGGGCATGGTTTTTCAAAGGAGGTGAATGGTTTGGCGCTAAATCACCACGAGTTTCCCTGAAGGTTGTGACCGAGCAGGGCGACGGCACGGCCGAATGTCCGCAGTTCTGGATACTGCGCTATGAGCATCCTTGCAGAGAAGTGACGGCTCGTCAGTGGCGCGTAGACATCGGAGTGACCCTGCTGGACGATAGGCTCCGCTTTAGCGCCGCCACGAGCTATTGGCTTCTGTCGGAGTACATTGGACCGGAACCAGAACAACCTGTCCCCACGGCGCCTAGTGTGGTCAGGTCCCTGCTGAAAGGTTCCGGGTGGTTCTGCATGGCCGGTACCGAGCGGCTGCAAGAAAGACCTCGCACCATCAAGGTGTGTGATGGGCAGTGGCTGTATGACCGGTTGGCTGATCGGGGAAGGGGCTGTCCGATAGTGCTGGTGAGCTGCAAGGAAGCCGACGGCACTCCGGTGCTTGACGCGAGATCTCTCGCCAAGACACTGGCAGGATCTGCGGTGGTGTATGTGGCGGAATCTCCAAGTGTGAAAGAGGAATGGGAGTATTTCCTGCCGAGGGGATTCCGGTGCCAGAACGGAATGGCACGGGTTTATCAGCCTCGTGTTGACTTCGGCTCGGAGCGCGACACCAAGAGGCACCGCTATTTCTCTGAAGAACAGATCAAGGGGCAAACAGAAGCGCGAGTGCGCGAGATGATCGTGCGGGGCATTACACGAAGGGCCAGTGCGCTTGGCCACTCGGAAGTGACCTCCCTCGAAGATGTCGAAGCCCGCCGGCGCGATCTTCGCATCCGCGAACTGCGGCACATCGCCAGCGATAAGTCGAAGGACGAGTACATCGAACTGCTCGAAGAGGATAACACCACCCTGCGTGCCTCCGAAAATGCTCTCAAGTGCCAACTGTCTGAAATTGTTGCTCAGGTCCAGGACTTACAGGACAAGGCAGAGGAGCTCGATGAACATAAGAGGAGGCTTGAATATGAGCTGCAAACGGCTGTCAGTTCCCGGCAGGCTGCCGAGGAAGCTGCGCGGCGCGCTGAGCTTCAGAACCGGGCGTTTTCGTCGCTAAAGCGACTTCCTTCATCTGTCAAAGAAGTGGCGGAAACAATGCAGCAACTGTTCCCTTCCGAACTGGTGTTTACACCCCGGGGACTCAGGTCCGCGGAGGACAGGAGGGGGAACCTGGTTGAGGATGCCTGGGAGTGCCTTTACGCATTGGCGACAGTGTTGCATCCTCTGCTGTTCGATACGCCGGACGAGAATATCGACTTGGAGCGAGTTTTCAAGGAGAAGACGGGCTTCAATCTCGCCATGTCCGAAGGACGCTGCACGAAGAGGGACAAGAACTTCATGAAGCTTCGGCAGGACGTCTTTGATGGCCGCCCAATTGACATTACCCCCCACGTGAAGATTGGAAACAGGGAACCACGTCTCCTTCGGATCCACTTCTTCGTCGACGCTGATGAGAAGCGGATCGTGATTGGCCACTGTGGCGGACACCTCGACAACTTCAGCACTAGACGGCAATGAACTTCTGGAAGGATTCGGGAAGTGAACTGCAGGACGGGGCGTATATCGGGTCCCACCAAAGCTTTTGCCGGCCGCTATCAACTGATTTCCGCGAGCAGACGAGTTCGCAGTTGAGGCGAGCTCGGCGACAATTTGGAGAGTATCCCGATCATCCGGCCCTGCCGGTGGCAATTGTGAATAAGCTGGAGGGCGGATGTTCGATCCGGATACGATAAAGGACCTGAAGGAGGCGATCGCTGATTGCATTGGCGCTGACCAAGATGTGCTCGACACCCTGCGCGCAGAGATTCGGCCACTGCGGAATGCGACTCGCCGGATTCAGCCGCGGGCCACGACGTCCATTTCTCTTGTCGGCACGGATGGCGGAAACAACCAACTTCAGTTCGACCCATTCCTGATTCAGTTGGTCCGGGTGGTCGACAGCAGCGACAACGAGTACTGTCTGGAGGCAATCTCACCGACGAGCGAGATCTCAAAACTGGACGCTCGGCAGTTCTATTCAGACGGCTCCCCCCGCACCGCGCTGGGGGAAATGATGTCATTTCTGGACGTCCGCACCCTGCCCGCTCTTTCACACATGATTCGCCCAAGCCAAAAGGGTAAGCCTGTGTCGCCGAGCTGGGTGCAAGTTTACAGGGAGCTCGTGGAGTGGGCCATCCTGTTTTCGATCCTCAAGAAGGACTTCGGCACCGACACGCTTATCGTCTGCGACGGCCTGTTAAGGAGTAAAGTGTTCGCCGGGGACCTCTTCCCGAAGCTACTCGCTGGCATGAATAAGCGCATCGAGGACCAATGGGAACGGAGTCGTCGGAGGATCTACCTGGCAGGGGTTGCGAAACACAGCAAGGTCCTCTCGCGCTACCGCCTCGCAATGGCGCTTGAGGACGTGCTCCAGTGCGACTATCCGGCATATGTGGAGGTTCCGCGCGATGTGGAGGAGAGGGCTTACGTTTGGTCGGAATTCGCCCGTGGCGATGATCGCGCAGGCGAAAGAGGAGAAATCAACAAGTTCGTCGGCGGGAAGATGTTCCTCGTGAAGTTCGGGGCCCACCGCCGGGACCCGATCTGGCCGGTGGACATCTTCCTTGAACAGCGGAAAGATGCTCAGGTGATCCTGGGCTCAATGTTGGCTGACGCGATCAATGGTTTTCCCATCCCCCACTACCCGCGTTGTTTGCAGAAGGCGCATGAGAACGCAGCGCTCGTCGATTTCGACTTCGACGTGCTGCAAGACTTTATCTATGAAGGCGTGCGCGGCAGCTTGGGTATGGACGCCGGGATTCTGGATGCGTTCCAACTCCAAGATGCCGACCCGGCGCAAGGAAGATACCGCTGACGAGAGGATCCCGAATGCCTGGGAGCCAAACATCTGTGAAAAGCACCGAGTTGCAACTCTTTCCGCGTGACCAGGTTGTAGGCATATTTCGCGGCTTCCAGCAGGGAGGGCTCGAGTTTCACGCAGACTTGGTGCTGCCCTATCGCAATGAATTCCAGAACATTCCCATGCACGGCCAGTTTCTGCTCGTGCAACTGGAAACACCCGATGAGGCTGTTCTCGGGCGGATCGCCTCATTCTCGTCCGAGGGCAAGCTCTCGTTCGGGTCTGGCGAGGAATTCAACATTCGCGCTGTGCGGGAGGATCGCGCGATTCCGGAGGACCTCCGGGAACAGTACCTCAAATACCGCGTGAACATCAGAGTCCTCGGCGTGCTCCGTAAGAACGGAAAAGGACTGACCTTCGTTCCTTCCCATCGGCGCTTGCCGCACGTTGGGAGCAAGGTTGCCTTCCCCTCAGAGGAAGTGCTCCGGGAAATTGCCGGGCACAACATCGCAGGGGCGCCGATCGGCCATCTGGCCTTCGGCGAGTACATTTACACCGGCGGGAACGCTCAGGTAGAAGCTCAGGACTGGATGCAGATCCTACAGCCAGAAGTGCTCGTCCGATTTCCAATGGAGTCTCTCGTCTCGCGAAGGAGCTTCGTCTTTGCCCGGGCAGGATTCGGCAAGTCAAATCTGAACAAACTGCTGTTTGCCAAGCTTTACGAAACTACCCCGCACGTCACCAAGCGAGCAGGGAAGCAGGTGCCTGTCGGCACAGTGATCTTCGACCCCGATGGCGAGTACTTCTGGCCCGACGACAAAGGGAGGCCTGGGTTGTGCGATGTCCCGGCTTTGGAGGACAAGCTTGTCGTCTTTACCGAGCGGAAGAACCCGAGCCCCTTTTACCAGTCCTTTGTGGCCGGCGGTATCAAACTCGACATTCGGAGACTCCGGCCGGGCGATGTCATCGCGATTGCCTTGGGGCCGGAGCGTCAAGAACAGCAAAACGTCAGGAAGCTCCGAGGTCTGTCGCAAGAGCGTTGGGAGTCTCTGGTCAACCTCATTGACGCGAACGGGCACGCCACGCCCCTTGAGGATATTTGCAGGCTACTCGATCTGGATGCACAAAGGCAGGAAGCCGAAGCTCTAGCTGCCCGCGCAAACATGACTACCATTGTCCGAATGCTCCACGACAAGAGCAGCCAACTGATGGACATGCTCGTGCACGCGCTTTCCGAGGGAAAGCTTTGTGTGATTGACGTGTCGCAAATGCGTGGCGGCCAGTCGCTTGTGCTGTCTGGATTGATCCTCCGGCGGATTTTCGACCGGAACCAACAAGAATTCACGGCTGCTGATCCCAAGACTATTCCGACGATCGCGGTTGTCGAAGAGGCCCAATCAGTATTGAACGAGAATGCTCCTGCCTCGGAGCCCTATGTCGCGTGGGTCAAGGAGGGACGGAAGTATGACCTTGGCGCCCTTCTCATCACCCAACAGCCTGGCAGTATCCCCGTCGAGATTCTCAGCCAAGGAGATAACTGGTTTGTTTTCCATCTTCTATCGGCGGCTGACCTAACATCTCTCAAGAAAGCCAATGCGCACTTCAGTGACGACCTGCTGAGTTCACTGCTCAACGAGCCCATTCCAGGCCAGGGCGTATTCTGGAGCTCCGTGGGGGGCAAACCGTACCCGGTGAGTTTACGTGTCCTGTCCTTCGAGAAGCTGTTCGGGATGAAGGACAAGCACTACAACCTGCCCGCTGGCAAGACCTACGCCGATGCGCTCCGAAAGGCATTTGGAGGCGTTAGGCAAGCGCCCAGCACGGCTCACGTGCCGACTGGGGAAGCACCGAGCACTCTCTTCCCTGACCTTGAAGAGCCCGAACCTGTGGATGTCATGGCGAGCTTGGAGGACGAGATGGTCCGACGCCTCGAGGCGGATTCCAGACTGATGGCGAAGATTGACTCGCAGGAAGGCGCGGCGTGGGGATCAATTAAAGCGTTCTTCTTGGAACACCTGCCGCTAGAACTCGATGATCGAGATCAACTCGCCTACCAACTTGTACCGAAAGCGTTGACCAGGCTCATCGGTGCGCAGAACGAGAAGTGGGAGGCATACAAGAATCCGAACAAGAGCAATACCACATACGTCAGGAAGAAAAGGTAAAGTGAATGGCTGTGCTGAACGAGCATGCTGCGCTGAACGGCATCTGTCCGTACTTCACAATGTTCCCGCTCGGATTTCCTCTTCGGATCCTCGATAAAGGAGCCACCAGGGGTGATTGGGTCCTGGACCCGTTTTGTGGGCGAGGCACAACGAATTTCGCTTCTAGGCTCCTTGGGCTTCCATCGCTCGGAGTTGACTCTAACCCTGTGGCGACGGCCATAACGGCTTCTAAGCTTGTAGATACCAGCGTTGCCGACATAATGCGTGAAGCCCAGGACATCCTGGCCACGCCACTGCCAGCCACCATCCCCGAAGGGGAGTTCTGGAAATGGGCCTACCATAGGAAGACGTTGGAGAATGTATGCCGATTCCGCGAGGCATTTCTGCAGGACTGTCGATCGCCCGCGCGTATCGCGTTGCGCGGCATCATCCTGGGAGCACTGCATGGGCCCAAACAGAAAGCATTTCCGGGCTATTTTTCCAACCAGTGCCCGCGGACGTACGCTCCGAAACCAGCTTACTCTATCGGCTTCTGGAAGGATCGAGGACTGAAGCCCCAGTATGTCGATGCCCTTGCTGTGATCGAACGACGCGCCATTCGCTATTTCTCCAGCCTGCCGGTCGGGATTGGCATTTGCCGATTGGCCGATAGCCGTCGGCGGGAATCGATTCAGCCGGTCGTACCCGGAGGAAGCTTTCGTTGGATTATCACTTCGCCACCCTACTACGGGATGAGAACGTACACACCCGATCAGTGGTTGCGGAACTGGTTTCTAGGTGGTCCCGAAAGAGTTGATTACACCAACGACAACCAGATCGTCCACTCCAGCCCAGATGCGTTTGCAGCGGACCTGCGGGCTGTGTGGGAAAATATAGCGGAGGTCAGCGCACCGAACGCCCGGATGGTAATTCGCTTTGGTGGGATCAGTGACCGCCGCGTAGATCCTCTTGAAATCATCAAGAAATCGCTCAATGGAAGTGGGTGGCGAATTCAAACCATTCGTCAAGCAGGGAATGCCTCTCAGGGCAAGCGGCAGGCGGACGCATTTTTGCGTAAGGAATCTAAGCCACTTGCAGAATATGACGTGTGGGCTGTTAACTAAGATTCGTGCATGAAACAGTGGTGGGTCGGCACACTACTTATGTGCGTCCGCCGCGAATAGTAGCTCTAAGAGTGGTTCCAGCCACCGTCGGTCGGCCGCGGCTCCATAGGAGTCCCACATCTGAAGTACCGTTTTGATTCGCCCGACCTCTGCGTCGGAGAACTCGAATTCCTTTGCCGGAATCGAGAGCGTGGGATTCCAGACCACGCGCTCCTGGCCGGCGACGACTTCTCGCTTCAGTTCGATGGCCTTTTCCTCGTCGGCACTCAGCGCGAGCCGGTCCTGGATGGCCCAGATCGCGCGGATGGATCCCACGTCTGCCCGCTGTGCGCCCAGGAGCGCGTGCAGGTTCAGACGCTGGGTATGGTCCAGCATCAGATGCATAGATTGTCCTCTCGG
>Ga0065720_1020921_pt1 | contig 12104 bp, 6 predicted proteins | sample Thericmetagenome_FD_59107 | JGI IMG/M metagenome (GOLD analysis project Ga0065720, IMG submission 59107) | Thermophilic microbial communities from the Joint Bioenergy Institute, California, USA of rice/straw/compost enrichment - eDNA_2 v2... | ecosystem: Engineered > Solid waste > Grass >... | reverse complement strand
ATCTTCAAGACTTATGACTGGAAAAAACTTTTACTTTGGTGAAATTTTTTAATACATCTATTTGAGAATATTGAAATAAATATTTATTTCAAGTCTCGTTTCATCTTTCTCAGATCTAACATTCCAAAGCTCTACATTGAGCCACTTGAACAACCTGAAAGATAACTATTTCAGATCGATAGATAATCACAATTTTACTTTAATAGTAAGTTTCAAAATAAGAAGTTATAGACTAGTGCAAAAATGAACTTCAGTTTATGACGAAAATGTCGAATCTTTCTTTGAGCGATATCAAACAAATTAACTAAGAAATGAGATTTAACTAGAAGAATATGTGCTTAGTTCGAAAAGTTACTTTCTATGTCTAAAAAATATGATGGATATGTGTCCCTAACACACAAGGACTAAGAAGGATTAAGAACTCCCCAAATACTCGAGGTTTTAGAACAAGGATTTATTAAATATGAAGATTATACGCTGAAATAATAAAAAGTTCCCACCCTACTACTCTATGACACTACTAGGATAATATATCTTAAGAGCCGAATTCCCTTCCTGTCTTAAGAAGCAGCATATCCTTTATAAAGTGGAGCGAGGAAAAAGACTTCCAATATAGCATATTCACATTAGACTTTAGGATCAACGCCAGAAACTTTAATGGAGTAATCATTTAACTTACACACTGACACGAGAGAGAATGCCAGTTAATACACATGATTACAAGGATTACAGAGAGAGTATACCGAGAGTTTACAAATTTCTTTTGATTATTCGAAGCGGGTATCAGAGATACCCCCAAAAAAAGGGAAAAATCGCATTAGTGAACCCAGCCCACGGTAATCTTTAGTAAAAGGCGAAAGATTAAAGCGCTCTGAGCTGAGCTCTGCGATGCTTTTCTCAACGCCTTGACTGATTAAATAGCTAATTTTGAAATTTTCTTTATGGGTTTGATTTTGAATTATTATTTTACCTCCTCAATAATAATTTCAATTCGATAAAAATCCAAGGATTCGAACCTTCTTCCACCCTTCAGTTCATTCAAATTTGAATTTTTATTTCACATGCAAACATCCATTCTCACAGTTCTATTCAGTGCCACCTTGTAGATATCGTGGTTCTTCTTTAGTCTTCAATTTTCATACAGAATCATTTATGCAATTGATTTTTTCTTTCTCAGGTAGTTAGAATCATCATCAATCAGCTTCGAGAGTTTTCTTCTCCATAATTTACATAAAAGCTTTAGCTTAAAAGCATATGTGAGAATCCTCTTCCTCTTAATTTTACCTTCGCAATGAGAAATAGTCAACTGGGCAGGAAGTCTTTAGTATCCAAATGGGAATTTTCCCAGAGAGAAATTCATCGAATTCTCTTAATTAGTATCAATAAAGCTGTGAAAAGTATCTTCTTACAAGATATCTGAAATTATCATGCCATTGACAAACTTGATCTCAATGAGACCAAGCCATCTTGAAGAAGGCAGGTTCTCCTTTCGGCTGAGATTTTATTTCGAACTTAAAAGAATGCCCTTACAGAATTCTAATATTTGGTAATAATAAGAACAAAAAAATTTAAGTTTCTAGATCTTTGAAAAAATGCTAATCCACTCTCTGCCCAAAATTCCTTTCTTTATAATGAAGAGTCAGCCTCTGTAGTAGTCAGTGCAAGTAAAAATACCAAAAGAGAAAATGTATACAATAATCTCTGTTATTTCCCTATTTCTTGAATATCCTACTGATCATACTGAAAGACTTAGAGATCTCAAACAAAATTACTAGTTCGAAAAATTCAAAATTAGGAAAAAAGAAATAGATACAGGAAAAGTAATCTCAATTAGATATAAATTAGATTTCATTCAGAGAATTTGATTGAACTCCATTTAAATCAATAGCCTCTTTGTATTCAAAAATTCTTTTCAAAGTAGCGTCGTCCCTAAAAGTAGTCATTTCAGGGTTTCTCTTCTTCAATTCAGCTATTTTAACAACATCAGCTTTTTGCTGTAGCGAAACTACTGACATCATATCCTTCTGCTCTTTCATTATTGCAATAGGCGTATCAAAGTCATGAGACTTATGGTATTTCTGTGTTTTATCAGCGAACTTATTAGCCTGATAGAAATAAAATAACCCTTGAATAGGGTCTCGCTTTGCTTGGTAAACAACGCTTAAATTTCTCAGAATTTTTGAAATTGAATTCCCTTTATTGCTAAAACTAGCCCTATATATATCAAGCACATGCTTGTAGCTGAGAATAGCATCATCATATAACTTGGTCTTGTACTGGGCCAGTCCTATGAGTTCATAAATTTTTGCAATTTTAAATGAGTCGCCTTTCATTGACTTATATAACTCAGCTGCTTGAGTCAGGTTTTCGATAGATTCGTCCCAATTGTGAAGGACAGAATGTTGACTTCCAATTTTATAATAATTATCTGCTAGGTCCAGTTTTCTAATTTCTAGATATTCTTTTCGAACATCTAGAGATTCTTTAAAACACTTCAGAGCCTCCTCTGTTCTATGGAGTTGGCTATATGTGTCTCCTAGCTTCATTAACACCGAAATTGCCAGTTCATATTCAGTGCTTAGGTGATTCCTGAGGATCTTAAGAGCTTCCTCAAAATAGAATATCGCATTATCATAATCTCTTTTTTTTAGGTATGCCTGACCTATAGTATATTGAACATGGCTGACCTGAGGATGGTCCTTTCCATGTATGTTCTTCCTATGTTCTAGGCATCTTTTCAGGCAGTGGATTACCTGAGATGTATTGGAGAGATTGTTGTGTAGAGTGGCCAACTTTTTGTATATTAAGGCACATTCAGCGTCATCTCCTTTGGACAGTTCGAGACAGGTTTGGAGAAGTTTTATAGCTTTTGCAGAAAATCCAGTCTGGATGTAGCATTCTGCAAGTGACTCTGAGAGGCCTTTTATGAATTTTGAGTCGTTAGGAAAATGAAGGTTAGCAATTTTGAGGCTTTTATTATAGTAATCGATGGCCTCTGGATATTTCTTTTGCATTTTGAAAACATCTCCTAGGCGTTTATAAATTCTCATAAGGCCATCTTCCTTGTTAACATCGATGGTTTCGAGGATGTTAACAGCCTTGGCGAAATGAGAAAAGGCTCTTTCGTAGTTCTGTTCTGTATAACAGAATTCTCCAAGTCGTTTGTAAGCTGTTAGGAACCATGCGTTATCATTGTCCATAAATTTTTCAAAATTCATCATCTCTATCAAAATAGCTGCACACTTGCTATTCTGAGACTCTTCAAGATTGCAAGTCTCGCCATCGCTAAAGAATCTCTTCAAAAGTGAATCGAGAAAGGTACCCTCGATCAACCTTGCGAACATTTTATTGATTCGAATTTAAAAATAAGCCCTAGAAGCTAATAGAAAATGTGCGTTACTGGCTTCTATTTTGCCCTCCCACGACCATCCTGTACCAGGGACAATGTGTAAGGAGGGTTTAGAAAATTCTAGCAATACTATATATATTATCAAGTGGGCCCCTGTCTCCCACAACTAGCAGTTGACTGCAAGAAACAATGTTGAATTAGTAGGTTCGGTCCTTAGGATAGTACAATCCGAAGTAGTATAGTGGTTAGTATATCTGCCTGTCACGCAGATGACCCGGGTTCAATTCCCGGCTTCGGAGTTTTTTTTATTACTTTTTTATTGTTTTGATTTTTCGCAAAAAATACTAAGGATTTTCAATAGTCTTTGACTCTAACTTAACATCCTTTATTCTGAATTATCTATGAGAATTGGATAATCCCGTTGTGAAAACTTAAAAAAAGTACCCAAAGAAAAAACATGTATCAGCTTAAGAGAAGTTCCTACCTTCCTGAGATTTCTCGGATATAAGATTTTATGGAATTTATTCTTTAGAATGATACTTAATGGCACAAGATTATGAATGGATTTGAGATTTGTATTGAACTTATTTACTTTTCCAAGATGAGTGTAATTTGAGAATTGTATTTTAGATTTCAAAAACTAAAGATATGATAACAAGTTAGTTTTTCACAATGATTTTTTTCCAAAATAGGTTCACTCAGTAGAAACATTCTTGTAATAATTTGAATTCGACTTTATAACAGAGATTTAGACATCTTTGGTTAGAAGAATAAGACACAGTATTGGTATATGAAAATTAGAATAAGATAACAACAATTAAGAGACAAGTGAGTTTAGGATAGATTAATTCTTGGCTACATGTTCTGATTGGCAAATTGCTGAGCTACATAGTCCATTGTTAGAGAAAACACCTTCTCAGTCCACTCATATAATTTCATTTTCATTTTCTCAGTCCTAAGCCAAATTAACAACAATCCTTATGTCTTACCATTGCTCATTATCTCCTTCAAATAGCGGCTCTAGTTCATCATATGACAAAATATTATTTATAGCATCCCCATCCATTTCCTCTGGAGGCTGGTTTGCATCGTTTCTGAACTCGGGAAGAATTTTACCATTTCCTCTGTCCAGATTTAACTTGGCGATAGGAGGCTGAACCAATTTCAGTGGATGCTCTGTAAGTATCTTAAGCCTGTCAAGCCATAATAATTGATGGAGTCTTTGGAATGTTGAGCCAATATAAAGAATGTTGCTAAATTCTTAACTCTTTGAAAGAATGTTCTACGTTTTGACATCTTCCTTTGGAATTTTGTTTCCATTCCAGGTGTCTTGGTTGTACAGCTTTCTGAAAAATAACTTATAGGTCATTCCAATGATCAGCAGAAGGAATCCTGTCACCATCTTGGATTGTTCTTCTGAAATATCACTAAATCTAAGACCAAGATCAGTTCATCTTATACTCTATTCCTCCTTTATTATCGAACTTCAATCTCCTCATCTCAAATTGTGAAAATAATCCTCCAGTATACAGTCTTCCTGAGAATAGAGTTGCTAAATCTTAGCATATTTTATCTCAATTTTACCCAAGAATTGTAAGACAAGAGGATTTAGAGGTTTGCTCTGAACTGACTCGTTAAGGCTTTCTACTATCCTTTCTATTCTTCCCTAAAGACTATAAACAAAGAAAGATTCGGCTAACCTTAAGCAGCTGGAGCTTTTCCTCCTGGGAAGCTTGATAGTTATTTCTAGGTGGATTCTTATTAATTCCCAAGAAGTCGTATGAGTTAGCAAAATCTAAGTCTCCAGAAATCTATTGTTTTAGAATCGGATTTATTCAATTACCATTGTTAGAGGATAATCCAACAGTTCTTCAAACCATGGGACCAAAAGCTAGTCAATTAAAGATGCTTTATTTCCTTTTACATCAAAGCATTTTTCAATATCTTCTCTGGCAAAAACCTTTCGATTCTCAATTATTAGTCTTGCATTCTCATCTAAAATGCCTGATTGCCCTGTTCCCTGTGGCGCATTATTTTTCTTCAAGATGCCTCTAGGCTGTTCAGGGTCTGTAGATCCCTTATTTCTCTTTCAGAATTTAATAAACACTGAAATTTCGTACCTTTCTATTTCTCTTTCTCTTTTTCTTCCTTCTGTCATCTTCACTATCAGAGGAACTGATAGAATCACTGTCATCGTTTTCAGTACTGACACTGCTACTACTGCTATCACTGCCACTGGACTCCGTCTCATCTTCACTACTGCTTGAGCTAAGAATTCAAGAAAATTTTTTATTTTCTTGCCTGGAATCTCTCTTTTTGTTCTTCTTTTTCATCTTCTTCATATCCATTTGAATTTTGGTGTTTCTAATACTTAAGAAGTCCATTAAGCTTATTTTACAGGGTTTCGTAATCCAGTTCATATCTGAAGGGATTCACAAATTGGAAATATCCTGCCAGCAGCTCCGGCATACTCATCAATTGAGTTGGGCCCTGGCCATCATTGCCTAGTTTACCGCCTGTGGCCTTAAGGAGTTCAATTTCCTGCTGTTTCTTCATTAAGGCAAACTTAATTTCATTTTCCTTTTCCATCAATTTCTCCCTGTAATAATCTCTGGACTCAGCTCGAGAATCATCTCTCCTATTCCCACTGCCTTTGCTGGAAACTTTATTCAACAATTCCTCCAATAGTTTGTTCATCTTTTCTATTTCTTGATTTTGAGGTTGACTTTGACTCTTCCCAGACTCATTTTTAAGATATTCAGGGTGATAATGGTTAGCGAGATGATGGGTTGGGGAGTGAGCTTGATCAAGTCTAAGTACTCCATCTGATCTAGGAGCCCCAGGATTATAAAGATGAGAATAGCTATTGAAATTATAGTGTGTCGGGGACATTGCATATTGAGGGCTGAACAGCTGATCCTGAAGAGGATCGCTTCTGGGCCTAGGAGGAACGTAGTCTCTATCGACATTGAATCTAACCCTCTGTGCATTGAAACTTCCTGGGTTATCACTGCCCCTCTTGATCGGAGGAGCCAAATTATTACTCACAGGACCGACTGGTTTTGAACTAGCATGATCATGAACTATGATTTGAGGAAAATCTTGTCTTTGAGGCCTGGCGTTGGGCTGGTTAGGAATGATTTTGTCACTCTATTGTTTCAAACTAAATGTAGATATCTCTACCTTTGAAGGTACTAGATTTTGTCCACTTGGATTCTTGTAAGCTTGGGGCATTCTTAAGCTCTGGTCGAGGTCTTTTTGATGTTTCTTTTGTATGTTTTGATCAAATTTTCGATTATTGGACTCTATTTCAGCGCTTCCTGAAGGGTTAAAAGTTCCCTTATGGTTCTTAGGGTGATCGATCAGGTTCTTCAGGATATAGTCACTTGATAAGGCATATGGTTGGTTGGACTAAGAAATAAGACACTAGAAAAAACAAAATTTCACAATTGATTTTCCAATATTGAGGAAGAGCCCTTTCTCCTTCTTCTGCTGTGGAGAAAGGTAGTAATATGGCTGCTGCATTTAGCTAGAGAAACACAGAGAAATCAATAAAATTTATTTGAGTTACAAAATGTACTTTATACCTGAGGATAAGCACCTTGTCCTTAAAGAGTAGCATTATTTCAAGAGAAATTATTTCCTACAAGCTTTAGAGAGATTTAAATCCTCATGGACCTTATTTATACGATATAACCAGCTAATGAAGCAAAATTATATATAAAACTATTTATCAGATCCATTTAGCCATATTCAAAATGCCCAAAAAGGCTGTTAAAGCTAAGAAATCAGCTGTCAAAAACGAAAAGGATAAGGATGACGAGATCGAAGTCGAGGAGCCAAAGAAGACTACAAGCAGATCGAGATCAGCCAAGGCTAAATCTGAAGAACCTAAGGAAGAGACTAAAACTGCAACTAGAAAGAGCACTAGAATTGCCAAAAAGGCTGAAGAAGAGAAAATTGAAGTCGAGACAACTGCAAAGCGAGGCAGAGGAGCCTCTAAGCAGGCTTCTACTAAAAATGGAGATGAAGATGAGCAACCATCCAAAGGTACCACCGGAAAGAAGGGTAAGGTAACCTCTAAAGCTGTCACTAAGGGCAAGACAGACGAAGAAGAAGATCTTAAGCCCAAGGGAAAAAAAGCCCCAGCCAAAAAGGGGAAGGCTGCTACCAAGAAAGATGATGATAAAGATAATGTTGCTATAACTCAGCCTGCTCAGGCCACCACTCAAGTTCAAAAGAAGGCCCCTGCTAAGAAGAAGACAAAGAAGAAAGATAGTGGATATTATTATGGAGGGTTTTGGGACTCATACTCTGAGTCTGAGGGCAGTTATGATAGTGATAGGGATAGCGTTAGCAGTGATTATGAAAAGCCTAAGAAGTTCGGAAAGAAAGGAAGAACATGGAGTCACGATGCTGAAGGGAAGAGGTATGGAGGACAAGGTAAGAAGAAGACCCGACGCAATAACCAGGTATCTGAGATTCCTGTTGACAGTGAAGTTACTCTCAGCTATGTCAATGTCCTCTGTGACTCAGGAAAAGATTACGATATGTACCTGGAAGAGCCTGACAAAGACGATCCAAATGTCAAGAGGGTAAGGAAGTGTATGTACTTTATTGAGTCATCTAGTTCTTCAAAATTCAGATCTTGGATAACCCGGAATCCTCATTCCCAACCCATTACTACACTTTCTACAAGTGGGGTAAGGTAGGAGAGAAAGGAGAATGGGTCTTAAGAGGGTACTTCAACAAGAAGAGAGCCATAGAAATCTATAATGAAAAGGCTGAAGAAAAGAAAAAAGAACTCGCCAAGCGAAACATCAAGCTAGAAGATGCCATTAAGCCCAACCCTAAGCCTGATGAGACCCAAATTGTCCCTGAAGAAACAAACACTGAGGAAAAGCCTAAGGAACCCACCATGGAAGAAGAGAAGCAAGAGCAGTCCGCTTCTCAATCCAAACTCAAGCTTGACCAAAGTACTATTGTTGCAGGCTAAGTTTTAACCCAATAGTTGAGGTCTTTGTAGACAAGTATTGCCCAATTAAGGACGAAGTTGAAGTTTTGATCAAGGGTGATGAGATCTTTGATACCAAGCTGAATGTCAGCAACATTCAGACCAACAGCAATCACGTACTTCCATTGTAATGAGTATAATATCTTAGTTCTATACCTTCCAATTGCTCAAACACAAGACAGATGCTACTAAGTTCTATGTCTTCTACAGATGGGGTAGAGTCGGACTGGGAGGTGAGTGGCTCCTTAGAGGTGTTTTCACTGAGGAAAAGGCCATTGAAGCCTACAGAGCCAAGCAAAAAGAAAAGGGCTGTGGAGGAAAATACACTACCTTGGAAATGAGTTACCTCAAGGATGATCCTGAAATCCTAGCCAAAGCTCTTGCTAAGACCTCCAACAGCAAGCTCCCACCCTCAGTCGCCAGACTTATCCAACTTATCTTCGATTTCAAGATGATTAATAACCAGATGATTGAAGCTGGTTATGATCCTAAGAAGCTACCTCTGGGAAAGCTGTCCCTTAATACTATAAATAAGGCCTTTGACGTCTTGAATAAGCTTAGTACTGCCATCTCAAACAATGAGGGTGAGGAGACATTACAGCAACTTTCCTCTGAATTTTATACTTTAATTCCTCACGATATTGGATGGCAAAATATGAAGACTATGACTATTAGAAGTGCCTTCACAATTAGGGAGAAGCTTGAATTGCTTGAATCTCTGAGACAGGTTCAAGTTGCGTATCAAGTTGCTTACGGTGATGGCCAGGATTATGAAAAGGAAGAAAAGAGCGCTATTGATATGAATTACGAGAAGCTCCATTGCGAAATCAAACCAGTGGACAAGGAGGTAATATTATATTAACCTGTTCTTTATTCGTTAGTCTCAAGAGTACAAGAAAATCGAGGAATTCTTGAACAACACCAAAGAACACTACAATCTAACTATTGAAGATATGTTCAGTATTGAGAGAGAAGGAGAAGCAGAAAGATTCCAAAAGGATATTGGCAACCGCTTGTTCCTCTGGCACGGGTCACGACTTAGTAACTTTGTTGGTATTTTGTCCCAAGGTCTCAGAATTGCCCCTCCAGAGGCCCCAGTCAGTGGATATCGTTTGGGCAAAGGCATTTACCTTGCCGATATGATCTCAAAGAGTACTCCTTACTGCTATGCATCCAGCTCTGGTGGTACTTTCTGTATCATGGTCTGTGAAGCTGCTTGCGGCACATTCAATGAGAAATATCACGATGACTTCTATGCAAGTAACCTTCCCCCAGGAACCCATAGGTAGAATCTGACTATATAATCTCTTATCTTTTAGTACTAAGGCTCTTGGCCGTATATGCCCACCTCTCAGCTCCTATGAAGAAATTGAACCAGGGGTCAAAATACCCTTTGGGAAGCCAATTAAAAATGACTGGGTAATGAGAATATTAACTTCCTTAACTTCCTAGAACACCTCCTTTACACATAATGAGTATGTTGTCTACGACGTAAAACAGGTTAGAATCAGATACCTGCTCAGAGTTAAACAGGGCGGGTTATTTCTAAGATAATTTTATCGAATATCTTTTTCGACTATACTCCTTAAAGTAGTGGATTTAGTATTTACTGAAATAGTAGAAAATAACCACAACTCCTGAGAAAAGTCTTTATAGATAACACTTTTTTGTACATCCATAAATCCCCTCCAAAAAATATTATCCTAGTTAATAAACTGAGTTTTATGGATAATTGTCTCACTCCGGTCTTCGATTTCCGTGATCTTGACCAAAACCGCCCTGAAATCGACCTTAAACTAGGTATCTGTTGTCAAATCTCAAACTTCAAGCGATCAGCTCTGGTGAAGGGCATAATCAAATGTCCGGTGAGGAATTAGAATCGGGTCCTGCAGGTCACTTTAATTATGCTCATTTACAAAGCAAGAATAGCTGCTTTCTTAGCGGGGGAATTCCTTTATGCTACTTGTTATCTATGAGGTTTTATTATTTCATCACAGTCAGAAAATTGTCAAAGAGAATAAATACTTAGGGTAGATGATTATATTGTTGCTCCTCATCTTGTCTATGCTCATATCATGGATATTTTCATAATTTTGATCATTTCAGGAAAGAAAAGGTAATTAGGTTGAATAGTTGTAATTCATAATGGTATTTTACAAAAGAATTCGTGCATGCTAAGCTATATTAACAAGAGCGAAACCAATTCTTAGGAATTTTTACTTCAAATGTAACTTTGAATCTAAGAATTTAGAAAATAAAATAAATGCACCTGATCCAAAACAAATGAAAAGGTTTATCTTTCGTGCATTTGACTCCATTCTCGGACTAAGAGGGAGAGTGGCGGCACCCAGGAGGACTTGTATTAGATGGGTTTCACTTTTTTTTAGCTGTACGGCATTGATCGGACCATTTTTCTCGATTGATATGCTCGGACCTCTGCAAAAACCCATTATGGAGCACTTTGAAATTGAGAATACAAAATTCAACTTCCTCTACACCTCATATGATATTACAGGAGTCATAGCGATTATTCTTGGTGGATTATTCATCAATAAATATGGAGTTCGCCTAGGATTTTTCATATTTTTCATTGTGACAATTCTTGGACAGCATTATACTTTGAAAGGGGTCCAAGAAGGCTCATATTCTGTAACCCTATTAGGAAGAGTAATAACTTCTCTTGGAGTTGAAAATATTATCTTAGCGAAAACAGTGATGGTGGGAAAGTGGTTCCAAACAGAAGAACTCTCTCCTGCTATGTGGCTGGCCCTATTATTCTCTAAATCTGGAAGTGGAATGGCCGCATACCTTACTCCATACATCTATGATAAGGAAAAGGAATTATATGAGGCGTTTGAATTTGCCAACAGGCTATGCGTTCTATCTTTCATTGCTTCTTTGGTTACCAATTTAGTGGATTGGTATGCTACAAAGCGCGAAAGAAGAGCCGAGCCTAAAGCGAATAGGGAGCAATTTCGATTTGATAGGACAAAGTTTAAACCAATCTATTTCCTCCTTGTTTTTAACTCTGCTATGGTCTATTCAGCTATCAGCTGCTTCCTCAACAATTCAGCTGATATGATGAATAAAGGCTTTGGAGTAGGCCTCATAACAGCTGGTAAATTTCTGGCTGCAGCTTATTTAGTCATTCCAGTCCTACTTATCCCAATTGGCACCATTCTTCTTCAATTCACAAAGAGAATAACTGTGATGATGATCTCCTCTTTGTTCTTGTTCGGAATAATTCTTTATACAATCGTCCTTCCTTCCAGGTCTGAAGAAGAGCCAAACAATTGGGTTGTGCTTTCAGTAATTGGTGTTGCAATTGGATATGCGTTTTATTTAGAAGCCTTATGGATATGCATAGCTGCTTCTGTGGAAGCTGGTTCACAGGGAATAGGTTTTGCAATTTTCCTAATTATTCAAAATCTTGCCATTGCACTGACAACCCTTATTTCGGGAGTCATACATGATTTGACTCCTCACGCTAAATACGGATATTTCTGGCCTTTAGTATTCTTGCTTGGGATTCTTGCTTGTGGGGTTGCTGGAACTCTAAGACTAATGTCCAAAGGAATTGAGAAAAGAGCATCTATTTACTCCAAATCTTGGAAATCAAATAAAGATTTTAGACATCTATGCAAGCTCAGGTTTGAAGATATTAGGAGAATGTATTTTCTGCCCTTTGAAAATACTAAAAGACCCTCTCTATTTGTCAAATTTTTATCAGATGAAGTGAGG
>Ga0065720_1020946_pt1 | contig 12118 bp, 10 predicted proteins | sample Thericmetagenome_FD_59107 | JGI IMG/M metagenome (GOLD analysis project Ga0065720, IMG submission 59107) | Thermophilic microbial communities from the Joint Bioenergy Institute, California, USA of rice/straw/compost enrichment - eDNA_2 v2... | ecosystem: Engineered > Solid waste > Grass >... | reverse complement strand
AACCCCGACATAGGAGCCAACGACATGCCCGCACTCACCGCCTAACCCACCGGATCACGCAGCACTACACCACTTCCCGGGACTTGACCCACCTCGTCGGTGATCGCGCGCTGCAATGCGGCTCCGTCTCAGGGACGGAGATCACCGCCGGCGGAGATGTACTGGACGAAGGTTGAGCCGAAGCTGCAATGCGGCTCCGTCTCAGGGACGGAGATCACGGGCAGGACCACGGCGCAGAACACGAGCTGCTCGTTGGTGCTGCAATGCGGCTCCGTCTCAGGGACGGAGATCACGGGTGTGCGCCCCTGGGATCGAGCTGCCGCCGTCGCATGAGCTGCAATGCGGCTCCGTCTCAGGGACGGAGATCACCCCGCGCCTCGGCGTCGCCGGCGCGCAGCAGCACATCGTTGCTGCAATGCGGCTCCGTCTCAGGGACGGAGATCACTCGACGGCCGGTTCTCCGACCGGTCAGCGATCCCGCCGCTGCAATGCGGCTCCGTCTCAGGGACGGAGATCACCCGCTGTCGGGCGACTGGCGGCCGCTGGACGGCAATCTCGCTGCAATGCGGCTCCGTCTCAGGGACGGAGATCACCCGGACCCTGATCGAATCTTCCTCACAGATTTCGAGGCTGCAATGCGGCTCCGTCTCAGGGACGGAGATCACGGGATGGACAGGCAGATCATGCCGGCACAGATAGGCGCTGCAATGCGGCTCCGTCTCAGGGACGGAGATCACTGGCGCGGCGGCAGGTCGTCGATCCCGACCAACAGGTCGCCGCTGCAATGCGGCTCCGTCTCAGGGACGGAGATCACGCTGCGCTGACGTGATGCCTAGATCATCGGGCCTCATCCGCTGCAATGCGGCTCCGTCTCAGGGACGGAGATCACACTGATCAGTACTCCAGATGGCATGATGCGCAGCCTCACGGCTGCAATGCGGCTCCGTCTCAGGGACGGAGATCACCTGTGTCGTAGTGGTTATGCGTGCCCCGGCGCGGAGTCGCTGCAATGCGGCTCCGTCTCAGGGACGGAGATCACCCGGCGTGCGGTCGAGCGGGGTGACTGCCGGGAGATCGTGCTGCAATGCGGCTCCGTCTCAGGGACGGAGATCACCGGCAGCACGTTCTCGACGCGGCGCGCCATCTCGCTGCAATGCGGCTCCGTCTCAGGGACGGAGATCACGGCTGCGGAAGTTTACCACACTTCACCTGCATCGATCGGCGTGTCCGCGAGAGGTGGTTCATGATGCGGTCGGTGGCCACACAATCTTCTTCACTATGGAGTTGGAAAGGTGCTCTGAGCTGCGTGCGAGTGGTTCCCGGGGCTTGCGCACCGCAAGGAGCGCTCGCTAAAGGATGATCGGACCACTGGGAGGCAATTGGCGGGGGACACCAATGGTGGCGACTGCCGGCGCAGCGTCGCACCGGCCGAGGTCGACGTGGATGACCGAGTCTGCTCGGAGATCCACCGCTTTGTGGATCTCAGACCGCCACCGAATCAGTTCCAGCTCGGACAGATCGCACAAAAAGACCGAGTACTGCAACCGAACTCCGTAGTCTTTCATGATCGTACAAACGCGCCGGAGTCGTTTCGGGTTTCGGATGTCGTAAGCTATGAGATAGCGCCGTCGTGCCATAGATCACCGGGTTGTCATCGGGCTATATTGCTCAATCTCACCCACCATTACCGCTGCGGCTATTCGCGCTTGGATATCCATCACGCGGCGGTAGGTGACCTGGTACTTGAAGATGGGGTGCCTGACGCGGGTGTCCAGGCGCCGCTCGTATGCGCGCATAACCGCTTTTCTCCCTTGTGCGGTGAGCCAGACCGCGCGACCTTTTCGGGAGAAACTTGTCGAACTGACCTCGCCGTTGTTCAGTGCATTGATGACTACGGAGTCGGCGATGAGCGGGCGAAATTCTTCCATGAGGTCGAGCGCCAACGCGGGCCGTCCGTAGCGGGGACGGTGGTACACCCCGAGGTAGGGGTCCAGTCCGACCCCGAGGCATGTTGCAACCATGTCCTTCAGTAGGAGCGAGTAGGTAAATCCCAATAGCGCGTTTATTGGATCGGGTGCCGGGCGCCGTTTTCGGCCGTTCGTGTCGAATTCTGCTGTGGCGAATTCGGGAGCGATCATGCGTGGAAACGCAGAGAAATAGATCCGTGCAGCGGCGCCCTCAATACCGAGCAGCGAACTCGTCGAATCTGCGGTAGCGGCCCTTTCGGCAAGCCGGCCGAGCTGGGCGAGCTCGGCGGATACGTCGGCGCGGGCATTACGCCGTAACAACGTTCGGCTGTTCTTGATCTTTCCGACGATCAATTGACGGGCGATATCGAAGCCACCCTGGGCATGTACTGCGGTCTGGCGTCGTCGCAGCTCGACGTACTTTGACATCTCTCCCTGAGCCCAGCCCCGTAGCCAACCTCCGTAGGAGAACCACAGAACAGGCGTGCCCCGGGCCCATAACTCGGACAGTGCCTGCGTGCTGACCTGTACGTTGCCGTAGACGCACAGCTGGGCGACATCGATGAGGCGGACTTCCGCCAGTTCTTCTCGGTCCTTGGTGATTCGGAGCCGTCCGCTACGCACACCGACATAGGCGCCCTGCTCGGTGACGTATAGGGGCCGGTGGTCGGGGTCTCGGGGCAGGATGGTGCGCACCGGAAGGTCATCTCGGGCAAGCAGCGCGTTGGTTTCATCGGGCAGGCACAGTCCGAGGAGCGAGCAACGGGGACACTTGGGGCTGTGAACCAGCGGTAGCGGTGGACGGGGACGACATGCCACCTCGCGTGCCCGTGCCGCGATCTCGGTAACTTCGTCGAGCCCTTCCGGCGTCACCGGCACATCGACACGCTGATGAGTTTCTGCGTAATAGAGAACCGCCTTACGTACTCGATATCCGGCATCCTTCAAGAGTGCTGCTTGGGCGAGCGCTTGTACGCGATCGGCCGGCCAAGGAAGGCCATCAGGATCCGGCCGACCCTTCTTGATATCTACAGGGCAGACGTACCCGTCTTCGCCCTCGACTCGATCGATCACCGCGACCAGACCAAGCCGGTCGGACTGGATTCTCACCGACGACACGTTCTTGAGAATCGCCGCGAATTCTGGGTCCGGAAGGGAACCTTCGCGTCGATCACTAGCGCGGTGAGTGAACCTGCCCTGTTCGGTGTCGGCGCTGTCGGCCCATCGGTGGTCGACCCATTCCAGGTAGAAAAGGCGTGGGCAGTAGACGAACTCGTTGAGCATCCGTGCGGGAATGTGCTCTGGAATGGCGCTACTGGAAGGTGCGCCGGTGGAAGGCATGCCGCGCTCGGTCTCGTTCATCGCGCTGCTACCTCTGTGAGCCGCGCGCAATCTGCTTCGCAGGACCGAATGACCCATAGCCCTGCCCAGACCGTACAATCGACGATTCCCAGATCGATCGGATTCCCCACGCGCAGAGTGATTCTGCATCGTGCTGACGGTGGTTTGGATCTTCACCTACGAGACGTCTGTCGGTGACGATCGCGGCCACTGCGTCATATGTGAGCGGGGTATCCCACACCGGCCAGCGGAAGGCACCTCGATTCCAGTTTGAGTCGCATGCCGGAGTTACCACCCGGGCCCGGTCCCGGCCGGGGATCAAGGACAGCGGGTAGAGCGCCAGTCCGCGGAACGCGAGCCAATCGGCGCCGGGCACGCCTTTCACCGGTTCGTTGGCCGGCGGAACCGCCCTCAGTGCCTGCATCCGTTCGCCCTCCTTTTCAAATCGCAGGGTGGAGAGCAAACTTTCATACCGCCACGGGCCGTAGATGGCCTCTGAAAGCATCTCGGCCGTGAGAGATTCAGCGATGTCGCGGACGACTTTGAGGAACTTGACCTGCCCGGCCGAGAAATCAAAGTGGGTGGGTTTCGACCGATTGTTGTTATCAAAGCCTCCCTCGATGACCAGTGCAGACCACAAGTCGATGTCCGGATCGTTGTCAGGTAGATCTGCGATCCGTGCGGCCCAGGCGGTCAATTCCTCCGCAGTGCACTTCAGCGTGTCGTACGGCTTCCCGGCGGGGTGATTCAGAACCGCGCCATTCAACCGTTGGTCGCGGTCAGTCAGCACGAGGTCAATCAGATCCGTCGGGTCGACGCCTGTGAGTACGGCGTGGGGGATGAAATCGGATGTCCAGTGGAGCTGCAAGTCGGGCGCAGAGAATCGCGTGGCCGCCATGACCCCCATTGCGGCGAGGAAACCATGCGCGGCGTCCGCTCTGAGTCCAGTGAGATGTATCTCCGTCATGACGTCCTCCGATCGACGTTGCCGGCGGCGTTAAGTCGGCTGGCGCCGTGGTCGGCAAGCCGCAGTATCGCCTCCAGCCAGGCGACTCCCCACCAGCCGAAGCTGCGTATGGCGTCCGCGAAGTCGTCCGGTGTTCCGCCGGCCGGCGCGCCTCCCCGGTAGGGGCTTTCGCTGCAGAGGGCTCCATGCTCCCCCCGATACTCCACCTGGTATTGGTCGGGGTCGATTTGGGCGGGAAAGAACGGGCGACCGTATCCGTGATGTGATGCGATGAGAAACCGTGTCAACCCGGGATTAGGTGTGTCTCTCAGAAGTTCTTGCGCCAAGGCAACCGAGGCAACCTCGTGCCGAAGACCCCGTGGATACCCAGAGCGCAGTCTCGCCAGCCTGTTCCGTTGACGATCTTGCGGAGGGATGTCCGACTTAGCCAGAAGTACATCATTCTGCTGTGTGATCGCACCCTCACGCAGGTATGCCTGGAAACGGGCATCGGCCTTGCCGAGATCGTGCAGGCGGGCGGCACTGACCACCGCCTCGGCCAGTGGTGACCCAATCCCGAGGCAGTCGACAAACTTCGCAGCCCATTCGGCGACATCGCGCAGGTGGTCATCGAGGAGACACCGGCACGCGGTGGAATTGCTGCGAGCGGGCTCGCTGTCAATGGCCTCCCGGTCGATGTCGCTGGATAGCACATAGATCGGCCCGAACTCACTGGTGACGACCTGCACGTTCCGCTTCGTTATCTGCCCGAAAGACTCCAGGATGTGCGGTGCGGCATGCTGCGAAATCCAGTCCTGGAGCAGCGCGTGCGGGTGTACATCGAACGCCTCGGCGGTTTCAGGTGTCGGTATCCGTCCCGTGATCATGGGTTCGCCGTCGCGGTCGAGAGTCACTGATCCGACCAGGGCTTGCAACCGTGCGAAGCGTTCACTTTCCGAAAGTGGCAGGAGTTCGTCCTCGGAGGGAAGCCCAAGATTCGGGAAATCTGAGGGCTTGAGCGTAGCCGGGTTGATCCTGAGCAGCGCACGTCCCGTTGCGCGCACCGCCGCTTCCGCGACGTCAGTGACGGGCTGCGTGCTTGAGGGAGCCCAGTTGCCGGCCTCGAGACCGCCATACGAGGAAGGCACGATAACGGTGTCCCCAGGCTGGAGATCTGAACCCGACGTTGTGACGAAACAGCGGCCATCGCGCCACACCAAGCATGGGCGCAGGTGCTGTGGCTCAGCGCCTTCCGATGCCGGTGCCTCGAGATCGGTGAGAACCACCTCCCGGGGGGTGGCCTGGGCGCTTGGTCGGCCGCGGTCTAGCCATTCCTTGACCTGCAGGATGGGTACCGACACCGCCTCGTCTGGCGTCGGGGGGATCGCACTGATCAGATCGGAGAACTCCTCGAGTCGAGCCTCGACGTCATCACCACTGGCGATGGTGCGTAGTGTCTCCGCGGAAACATCCTTGCGCCAAACGACTTCGACATCTGGGTCCGGCCTGCGACCGAGGCCGTGGAGAAATGCGTCGATGTCGACGTCCGCGTCCGGTCGCGGAGATGTCCGCACGAGGCGGTCGAGATGCGATCGCGTCAGGATCGGCCCGGTTGAGCGCGGCGCCATCAATTCAGGAAGGTTTTTCGTTTCGGAGATCACGTTCGACAAGATGCCGAAGTCGACCTCGTCCCCACGCCGGGACAACCACTCCCAGGTTGCTGCCAGCGCGGTCCCGTACACCGGATCCACGCGGTCCTTCGCCAGGCGATCGGTCCCGACGATGACGCTGAGCGGCGGAGGAGATTCCTCACCCATCTGAGTGCTGAATTCACCCAACCTGTCGACTCGGCCGAACCGCTGGACCAACGCATCGATGCTGGCGCAATCGGTGACCACCACATCGAAGTCCAGATCGGCGCCCGCCTCGACCGTCTGGGTGGCCACCACAACGATCTTCGAAGGGGCATCGGTGCTCTGTCGTGTCCGGCCGGATCCCGAACCTACGCGCTCTTTGACACGTTGCAGGACCAGGTTTCGTTCGTAGCCCCGCATCCGGCCGGTGATCAACCTGACCTCCACCGCGTCACCGTGTTTGGTGGTGAGCTCGCGGTGGACGAGCGAAGCCAGGCGTACCCGGTTCACGATTACACCGACCGACCGCACTCGCTCGTCACTGAGGAGCTCAGTCACCAGCGCGGCGTGCCTGGAGGCCAAGGTGACCTGGGCACGCTCCGGGTCCGCTGGGACTTTGCACGTGGCAAGGCGGGCCGGTTTGCGTGCGGTCAACCGCTTGCCCAACACGGGGTGTTCCCAGTCGTGCTTCTCGAGGGAGAACGTCGTTGTGTTGTCGGTCCGGTCGGGTGTTGCGGACAGCTCCACGATCTGCCATCGGTTCGGCAGACCATCTGCCTGAGGTCGATACCTCTGTTGGATCCTGCGGAGGATGGCGGCGAATGGCCGGGCCAAGTGAACCTCATCGAGGAGGATCAGCGTGTCGTTGCCAAGAAGGCCGGCATGCACCGGTGCCATGTTGTCCGATACACCGTAACCGCGGAACAGCAGTCGCGACCCGACCTGATCCACGGTGGAGGCGATGACGGTCGGCACATCGGGACGCTCCGCCCACTGCCGATCTTGTTCGATCGCGCCACGCAGTTCGGCAACCAACAATGGAGGCCTGGGTTCGGCTACGTCGGCGTGCAAACGCAACAATCCGTCAGCGACCGCCTTGACGTGTGGATCGGTGCTGTCAGCGAGCAGACGCGCAAGGTGACGCGCGTGCTCGGCGGACTGTTGGACGATTACTCGTCGGTCGACGACAAATACGATACGGCGGGGGACCGGAAGGCCGGCGGCGAGCGTGTACACCGCGATGTCAACCGTCGACGACTTCCCGCTTCCGGTGGGAAGGTCCAGGAGGCGTGGCCATTCACCGTTCGTCTCGAACAGTCTTTCCACCAGGCGCATCTGCCAAGGGAATGGACGGTGACCGCCGTTCACTGCGGCGAAGAAGTCAGGAAACCGATCTGGACTAAGTTCAGAGTTCACTGGCTGTCCTTGTCGAACCGGGAGTGGGCAGCAGTAGGCCATAGCCGAAATAACGGCCGGCGCCGATAATCAATGGTCCGCGCACATCCTCGGGGAACTCGATCGTCACGTGGGTGGTGAACCGACGGTCACCACGACGTCCTCCCACGCAGTACTGGGGGAAGCCGCGGCGCGAGCCGAATGCGACGGGTGGCACAGCCGACCACACCGAAACCGGCGAAGCAGTGACGGATTCCGGGACTGGAAGGCCCACCCGCTCACACATCCGGGAGATGATGGGTGCGACTGCGGCAGAAAGCTCGTCGAGGTCAGGATTGCGTCCGATCCGTGGATGGCGGTCGAGAGCGACAGGAGTTACCGACGACCAGGTGCGTGCCCGTCGCGCCCAGAACTGGCGCGACGCCACGGGTGCCCGTATAGGTAGTGCTCCGGAATCAGCATCGAGAACGCCTAACTCGAGGTCGCGACTGAGGCCTCCCGGCAACGTGAGCCGGTATCTGTCGCCCCCCGCGTGAGCCGACCACCGATCGAGTGCATCGAGCACAGTAGTGCGGTCATCCGGCGAAAGGTCGTCAGGCAGGCAGATCGCCGCAGCCTGGATATACCCGTCCGAATAGGCATGAGTGACGTTGGGAAGGCAGAGCACTGACATGTGCGGTGCTCTGAGTTGCTCGGCGGAACCCTGAATATGGCCACTGATCAGCGGCGGGACGGGATCCGGCGCGTGTGAGATGAGCGCGGCGCGAACCGCCCGGGCCACGTCCAGTGTGCGGCTGATGGGAAGCTGCTGACGAGACTTGAATCGAAGGATGATCCAATCGCCGATCTCATTCTGCCGAGTCGGGACAGTGCTCGGTTTGCCAGCACGGACGTACCCGGTCAGACGCGCGGGAAGAACGTGCTCCAGGTACCCGTGATGACGCTCATATTCCTCCAGGAGCGCCTCAAGCAGGCCGGTATCGGTTGTTCGTAGCTGCCGCTCGCACGCCGGCGATGAGGTCGGCACCCATACCGGATCCGGTGGATCGTCGGTTATTCGACAGGACACCGTGCTGGCCGAATGCCCAACACGGCCGATACGTCCCAGTATCGCATCCAGGGTCGACCGTTGTTGTGCGGTGGGATCTGCTGAGCGCCAGATGAAATAGACGTTTGGATCGTCGGGAACAGCCGTCGGGAACGTCCGTGGCTGCTTGCCCCGGCGATGCGGCAACACTTCGGCGACGCGGTCCATCACCTGGAGCGACTCTTTCCCGGTGGGCCTGGTGTAGCGTTCGGTGGCTGTCCGGACCTTCGCGATCACCTTGTCCAACGCCTTCTGGGCCTTCGCGGCGTCGCTCGGTGAACCGCTCGACTGTGCTTCCATGAGTGACCGTTGATGGCGTTCAACCTCTCGCCACAGGGGTTGAAAGTCGTTGGTCCAGGAGCTTGCGAAGTTGCCCGGTACGTAGTGATCGACCACCGAGCGGAGAAGGGCCTCAGAACAAGCGATCTCCGGAGCGCCGAGCGTCTCCCACCATCGCAACACCTCGACTTCGGCGTCGTCAGGCTCCGATGACTGGTAAACGACGTTGACCGCCGCGTAGAAGAGACGGGCGGGTTCCGGTGGCCACTCCGCTTTCCGGCGATCATCGAAACTGCTGGCACGGTAACGACCGCCAAGCAGCGTCATCTCGACGGCGAGCACTAACCCTCCACAGGAGCCGAGGCGATTGCGGCGTCGCGACTGCGGCGGACGAGTTCGATGAGTCGTTCCGTGGGGGTTAGCCGGTGCAGACCAGAGCGCCAGCGGAGTCCGGCTTTGGCTGCCGCATCAGCGGATTCGGCGACAAGCGCCAGTGCTTCCGCGCCGGTCAGCGTGAACGACTCCACTTCTCCTGCGCGGCCTACCGCATCAAACACGAGTTCGGAGGTGGGGGCCAGGACACACCTCGACCGCAGATCGAACCCCTGCTCGAAGGCGAGGGTAGTGGCGGCGAGGCCGAGTGCGGCCAGTGTCGTACGTGCTGCATGGCCGGCGGATTGGTCCAGCGGTGCTCCATCGGTTGTCTTCGGGAACTTCAGGCGGCGTAGCTGGATCAGCGAGAGGACCGTGGTCGCTTCGATCGATGCGGCGGTAATACCGCCGGCCTTCGCATCGATAGAAGGTGTTACGTTGCCGTGATTGATTTCCGACGGTCGAATCGGTTTGGACTTCGGCACGGCCTGGGATTCGTCGAACGTCCAGGAACCGTCCGTGGACCGGTAGATTCCGTCGACCTTCTCGATACCAAGTGGGTCGATACGAGATGATGTCTTCTTTCCGAGCGCGATGCCGGTGGCCACGATCTCGCTGGTGATCGCTCGTTCGAACTTGCTGCCGCGCCCACCTCTGGGGCCGGTGGAATCCCAGGCGCCGAAGAGGAGGGCGGATGGTGAGTGTTGATATAACGCGGTGGCGTTGTCCACGGTGGCTTCAGTCACCGCTCTTCCGATTTCGCCGAACCTGAACGGGACTTCGCTGTCGAGCGAGTCGCGGTGGATAGCGTCGTACACGCGGTGCGGGGCATCGAGGTCGGTGATCGTGCCGTACTCCTCCAGACCTTCGATCTGAGAGAAGTCGGTACCGATCAGCGGCAGGTCCAGGTCGTTGGCTTCCCATGCCGCGCGCAGTGCACGAGACAGTTGGTGGGCCTGCGCCGCGACAGAATTGAGCACCACTGACTCCACCTGTGCTGTCGTCCCATCGGCGGTGTCGACAACCCGTAGTTCCGTGGCGTACTTGGTGGCGGCGGAGTCCTCGACACCGTACGTCGGTGGGAACACCTTGTCCCTAGGACCGCCGAGTGGTTCCAGTTTGGACACAGCGCGGATTCCCGCGTAGGTCGAGACGTAGGACGAAAGCTGTTGATAGTCGAGGGACATGCGGACCTCCCCCTGTTCCCGAATGGATATTGCCTGGCGCCCCGATGGCGCCGAATGAAATCCATACCATGTTGCACCGACAAACGGGCGGCGAACTTCAGGTCGGGGGGCGGCGCCCTTGGCGATGAACAGCCCGGATCGCGACCGGGCGGGCTATTCCGCAGACCGGTGCCGGCGCTGACGCGTGGATCGCAGGCCGTCCGGCCACCGGGTGAGCAGACCCGCGGCAGCGCGTCGGCGGATCACCGCGGCATCGGGCAGCTCGGTGCGGACCGGCGATCCGCCCGGGCTACCTCGCCGCCCATGCGATCCCTCCGGCGCCGTCCACCGGGTCGTGGTCGGGGTGATCTGAACGGTCTGCGGGGTGACCGGTACGGTCCCATGCTCAGCCGGAATGCCCGGCCGGTCGGTGAACGGACTGCGGGGGATCGAATTCGTCGCCGCCTGCGGGGTTGAGCGCGTCGGCCAGGCGGGCATCGGTCAGTTCGGCGGCCAGCCGGATGCGGTCGACGCTCAACTGCCCGGCGGTGAGCAGCGACGCGATCAGCCGCTGCCGGGCCGGCGCCAGCGACGCCAGATTCGGCGGCGGAACGACGGTGCCGTCGGCGCGGATGATGATGCCGTGCCGGCCGAGCGCGGTACGCAACTGGGCGAGTTGAGCTTTGATCGCCCTGACCTCGTCGGCCGCGGCGTTCGCGGCGGCGGCGACCGTGGCGGCCGCCCGGCCGTGCCGCTGCAGCTGATCGGCGATGGTCTCGGTGCGGGTCCGTGCGGCGTCGGCGCCGCCGCCCCGCCACGTCCCGAACGCGCGCAGGGACCGCAACCGTGAACCGGCCTCGCCGGCCGCCGCCGCGCGGGCGTTGCCCGCCGCGCCGACCGAGCGGATCGCCTCCGGGTTCCAACTGTCGATATCGGCGATTGACATGACCATTGGCCGGTTCCCCGATCAGATCTGTTCGGCGGTGGTGCGGACGGCATCCGCTTCGGTCGCGTCGGCATCGCTGTACTGGCGTGCCGCGGCGCCGAACCGCTGCCCGTGCTCGACCAGGTCGCGGTGCAGGTCCCGGGTCACCCGTTGCCACTCGGTCAGGACGGAGGCCAGCGCGGCCGCCGAATCGCCCCGCCACCCGGGCCGCGCGGCGGCGATCCGGGCGTCGCTGGCGGTGAAGGCCGAGCGCACCTGTGCGGCGATCTCGCCGAGCGCGACACCGGACTGGCGAAGATCGAACGGGGCGCTCCTCAGTTCACGCATGCGTCGCCTCCCGGCTGTCCGGACCGCAGCAGGCGCCCGACCGTCGCGGCGGGGGAGGCGGGCACCATGGCCCACCGGAATTGGTTGCGGTGCACGGTGATGTCCTGTCGGTCGAGGGCGTCGGGTCCCGGCAGGTTCGAGGCTAACACCGCCGCGACGGCCTCCGACGCACCAATTTCTCCGCCTCGACCTGCGGAAACACCGCTGCGCACCGCTCCGGTGGCCCCGCGTCCGGTGTTACCGCGGTGTTTCTGGTCACGGCGAGTCGAATACTGGGCGGCGTCGGCCGGTGACGGCACGATGCGACGAGTGACTACCGAGGTCGCGACGCTTTCGGTCGCCCGGGGATCGAATCCGCCGCCCTGGTATCGGCGTCCGGCGCTGCTGCGCTCGATCGCGCCGGTGGCGCTGCTGGTGGCCTGGCAGCTCGCCAGTCAGACGGGGCTGCTGTCGGCGCGCATCCTGCCCGCCCCGTCGGTCATCCTGGAGGCCGGGCTGCAGGTGTACCGGTCCGGCCAGCTCGGCGACGCGCTGCTGGTCTCCGGCCAGCGCGCGCTGTTCGGGTTCCTGCTCGGCGCGTCGGTGGGCATCGGGTGCGGGGTGCTGGCCGGGCTGAACCGGATCGCGGAGTACGCCGTCGACCCGCCGCTGCAGATGC
>Ga0065720_1003899_pt1 | contig 12128 bp, 12 predicted proteins | sample Thericmetagenome_FD_59107 | JGI IMG/M metagenome (GOLD analysis project Ga0065720, IMG submission 59107) | Thermophilic microbial communities from the Joint Bioenergy Institute, California, USA of rice/straw/compost enrichment - eDNA_2 v2... | ecosystem: Engineered > Solid waste > Grass >... | reverse complement strand
CCAGCTGCGGTTCGGGCTCTGCGACGGCCACCCGCGCACGCTCGAGGAGGTCGGCCGCGAGTTCGGCGTCACCCGGGAGCGGATCCGGCAGATCGAGTCGAAGACCCTCGCCAAGCTGCGTCACCCGACCCGCGCCCAGATGCTCCGGGACTACCTGGAATAACGGGTGCGGACGTCCGGAAGGTCACGCCCCGCACCGGGGGCGTGACCTTCGGCCCTGGTGCTTCGCCCGCCCGGCGACGAGACTGCTGACATGGACGTTCGGCCCGCCTTCGACGACGGGGCGCTGGAGCGGGCCGCCTTGGCGGTGCTCGACGCCAACTGGACGGGCGCGGTCACCGTGCCCGCGCCCGGCCTCTACCCGCACCAGTGGAATCTCGACTCCACCCTGGTGGCGGTGGGCCTCGCCGCCCGGCCGGACCGGGCGGCCCGGGCCCGCGCCGAACTCGCCGGGCTGCTGTCGGCGCAGTGGCGCGACGGCATGGTGCCGCACCTGGTGTTCCGCGGGCGCGACGGGTACTTCCCCGGCCCCGCGGTGTGGCGCTCGGCGGACTGCCCGGCGGCCCCGCGCGGGATCGACACCTCCGGGATCACCCAGCCGCCGCTCCAGGCCTACGCGGTGTGGCGCATGTGGCTGCGCCGGCCCTGCGCGGAGACCGCGGGCTTCGTGCGGCGCGTCTGGCCGCGCCTCGCCGCCCAGCACGGCTACCTCACCCGCACCCGGGACCTCGGCGGGGCGGGCCTCGCCGCGATCGTGCACCCGTGGGAGTCGGGCATGGACGACAGCCCCGCCTGGGACCGGCCGCTCGCCGCCCTGCCGTGCGGGGCGTCCGGGGACCGGTACGCCTGGCTCGCCGTCCGCTACCGGGACTCCGGGTACGCCGCCGGGTACCTGCGCGACGAGCATCCCTTCGCCGTGGAGGACCCGCTGTTCAACGGCGTCTGGCTCGCCTCGACCTGGGCGATGGTACGGCTCGCCGAGGTGGCCGGGGCGGACGCCGGGCCGTACCGGGAGGCGGCCGAGCGCATCCGCACGGCGCTGGTGGCGCGGCTGTGGCACGGCGAGGACGGGTTCCTCGCCCGTGACCTGCGCGCGGGCGGGCCGATCCCGGTGGGGACGGTCGGCGGGTTCGGGCCGCTGCTCGACCCCGACCTGCCCGCGCCCGTCGCGGACGCGCTCATCGACCTGCTGGAGTCGCCCCGGTTCATGGGCGCGGCCGGGTACCCGGTGCCGAGCTGCGAGATCAGGGCGGCCGAGTTCGACCGCACCCGCTACTGGCGCGGGCCGTCCTGGGTGAGCGCGAACTGGCTGGTGTGCCAGGGCGCGCTCGCGCACGGGCGGCAGGCGCTCGCGGCGGCGCTCGCCGCGACCACGCTGCGGCTCGTGCGGCATTCGGGGTTCCGCGAGTGTTTCGACCCGTTCGACGGCGTCGGCCGGGGCTGCCGGGACTTCTCCTGCTCGGCCGCCCTCACCCTCGACCTGCTCGCGCCGCCGCCCCGCTGAGCGGGTAGGTTCGGCGCATGCGCCTGTTCCGTTCGCGGCTGCCCGCCGCCGTCCGCGCGGCCCTGGAGTTCGAGCCGGGGGAGCGCGTGCTCACCCACGCCGCGACCGCCGATGGCGGCCACGTGGTGGTCACCGACCGCGCCCTGCACCTGCCCGGCGGCACGCGGCTGCCCTGGCACCGGGTGGAGCACGCGCGGTGGGAGGAGACCGACCTCGTCGTCACCGGCACCGACCGGTCGTCCCATCGGGCCACCGTGCCCGAGCCGGGCCTGCTCCCCGAGGCGGTCAAGGAGCGGGTCACCTGGTCGATCGTCGCCAGCCGCCACGTACGGCTCGGCGACCGGGGCGGCGTCCGCCTCATCGCCCGGCGTGTCCCCGCCGGGGACGGCCGGGAGCACGACCTGCACTGGGACCTCGTCTTCGACGACGGCCTCGACCCCGACGACCCGGGGCTGCGCGCCCTCGCCGAGCAGGCGCTGGAGGACGTGCGCCGCAGCCTCGGCGTCTGATCCGCGGGTCTGATCCGCGCCGTTCCGCCCGCGGCGTCTGATCCGCGCCGTCCGGCCCGCGGCGTGCGGCCCGCGCGGTCCGACCCGCGGCGTCCGGCACGGCGCCTGACGGCCTGGCACGGCGCATGAGAGGTCCGGCACGGCCTCTGGCAGGGCGCCCTGGCGGGCTTCTGACGCGGCGTGTGAAACGGGCTTGAACGGGGCCTGAACGGGCCGTGGCAGGCGCAAGGCCGCCCGGCGGGGCGGCCCGTGACGCGGCGGCCTCGGCGGCCTCGTGACCTCTGGGGGCCCGGGTTACGGCCGGCCGGCCTCGGGGGTCGGGGCGACGGTCGGCGACGACTGCGGCCGGGTCTCCGCCGGGGTGTCCCGGTGCGTGCCGGCCGGCTCGCCGAACGCCGCCTCCGTGCCGTTCCGGTGCGGGGACCCTCCGGAGACGAAGGGCATCTTCTCGCCGACCCGGTCCCGGGCGACGGTCACCACCTGGGAGGCGCGGGCGCCGACGAGACCGGCCGCCTCCTGGATCTTGGGGTTGTCGGCGACCCGCTGGGCGAGCCGCTTGATCTGCTCGTAGCGTTCCCGCCCGGCCCGGCTGCCGAGCACGTAGCCGATGGCGAGACCGATGACGAAGACCACCCGATAGCGCATGCTTCCCACCTCCGAGTAAACCGGATTACCCCGGCATCCAGCCCCTACCCTCCGGGGGCGACTCCTCTCCTCGATTAATGGATGCGACAAGCACCCCCCGGAGTGCGCTAATCTAGTCACGCGCGAACGGACGGGGCCCGCCCCGGCCGGAAGTGCAGCGATCCCGCGTAGCTCAATCGGCAGAGCGTCCGGCTGTTAACCGGCAGGTTACAGGTTCGAGTCCTGTCGCGGGAGCGGACCGACGAGGCCCGGGGGGAGTCCCCCGGGCCTCGTCGTTTTCGGGCGATTTCGCGGCGAAAGTGCCTGATTCGGCGTTTGGTGGCCGCCCCCGATCCCTCCGCGCGGCCCTCCTAGTACCGTTGCCCTGCGGGTTGTGTCCGCCGGCATCGGCCGATCGTCAGCGCAGGGGGGCATCGTGCGGCTTCTTCACTCGGGCAAGGTCCGCGACGTGTACGAGGACCGGGGGGACATCATCCTGGTCGCGTCGGACCGGGTGTCGGTCTACGACGTGATCCTCCCCACACCGATCCCGGACAAGGGGAAGGTGCTCACCAGGCTGTCGCTGTGGTGGTTCGAACGGCTCGCCGACATCGTGCCCAACCATGTGATCTCCGCCACGGACGTGCCCGAGGAGTTCGCCGGCCGGGCCGTACGGTGCAAGCGGCTGGAGATGATCCCGGTCGAGTGCATCGCGCGCGGCTACCTCGCGGGCGGCGGCCTGAAGGAGTACGAGCGCGACGGCGCGATCTCGGGCGTGCCGCTGCCGGCCGGGCTGGTGGAGGGCTCCCGGCTGCCCGAGCCGGTGTTCACCCCGACCACGAAGGCGCCGCTCGGCACCCACGACGAGTCCGTCACCTTCGAGCAGGTCGCCGAGCGCCAGGGCGCCGACGTCGCCCGGGAGCTGCGGCGGCTCACCCTGGAGATCTACCGGCGGGGCGCGGCGATCGCGGCCGAGCGGGGCATCATCGTCGCCGACACGAAGCTGGAGTTCGGCTGGTCGGCCGACCGCGAGCTCACCCTCGGGGACGAGGTGCTCACCTCCGACTCCTCCCGGTTCTGGCCCGCCGAGGACTGGCGGCCGGGCGGGCCGCAGTTCGCCTTCGACAAGCAGTACCTGCGCGACTGGGCGCTCAGCACCGGGTGGGACAAGACCGAGCCCGCGCCCGAGGTGCCGGAGGAGATCGTGGAGATCACCCGCAACCGGTACATCGAGGCCTACGAGCGCATCACCGGCGAGAAGTGGTAGCCACCACACCGAACCAGGAGGAGTCCCGCGCCATGCGAGTCGCCGACGCCTTCCGAGAAGCCCACGGCCGCGCCCCCGAGGGGGTCTGGCACGCCCCGGGCCGGGTGAACCTCATCGGCGAGCACACCGACTACAACGACGGGTTCGTGCTGCCGTTCGCGCTGCCGTGGGGGGTGTCCGCGGCGGCGTCGCGGCGCGCCGACGGCGTCGTGACGATCCGCTCGCTCCAGGCCCCCGGCGAGGAGCACACGCTCACCGACCTCGACCGGGCCGAGGGCTGGGTCCGGTACGCCGCCGGGGTGGTGTGGGCGCTGCGCGACGCCGGGCACGAGGTCGGCGGCGCGGACCTCGTGCTCGACGGCGACGTGCCGCGCGGCGCCGGGCTCTCCTCCAGCGCCGCGCTCGAGGTCGCGGTCGCCGTCGCCCTCGACGACCTGTACGGCCTCGGCCTGGAGCGCATGACGCTCGCCCGGCTGGCCCAGCGGGCCGAGAACGACTTCGTCGGCATGCCCTGCGGGATCATGGACCAGGCGGCCTCCGCGCTCGGCAGCGAGGGTCACGCGCTCTTCCTCGACTGCCGCTCGCTCGCCCACCGGAACGTGCCGCTCGACGTGGCCGCCGCCGGGATGCGGTTCCTCATCATCGACACCGGCGTGCACCACGAGCTCGCCGACGGCCAGTACGCGCGGCGGCGCCGCGACTGCGAGAACGCGGCGAAGCGCCTCGGCGTGCCCGCGCTGCGCGACGTCACCGACCTCGCGGCGGCGCTCGCCAGGCTCGACGGGGACGAGCGCAAGCGCACCCAGCACGTGGTCACCGAGAACCACCGGGTCGAGGCGCTCGTCGGCCTGCTGCGCGCCGGGGCCGTCGCCGAGATCGGGTCCCTGCTCAACGCCTCGCACCTGTCGCTGCGCGACCAGTTCGAGGTGTCCTGCCCCGAGCTCGACGTGGCCGTGGAGGCGGCCGTCAAGGGCGGCGCCAGGGGCGCCCGGATGACCGGCGGCGGGTTCGGCGGCTCGGCCATCGCGCTCGTGCCGGAGGACCGGGTGCGGGCCGTACAGGACGCGGTGAACGAGGCCTACCGGGAGCACGGCTTCGCCGCGCCCCGGTTCCTCCCGGCGGTGCCCTCCGCCGGCGCCCGCCGCCTCGCCTGAGCCGCCTCCTGACGCGGAGCCGCCGGATCGTACGGCACGCCGTGGGCCGCCCTGCGGCGTGCTCGACGGCGTGCTCGACGGTGTGCTCGACGGCGTGGTCGACGGTGTGCTCGACGTGTGGCCGACGGGGTGCCGGGCGGCACCGGGATCCGGCGGCCGTCGTTCTCCTGTCCAGACTTGTCGATGCTTGTCTGGATATCCGTCCCACATGGCGAAATTGGTTGGCTCGGGGATGCCGGGCCCTCGTACAGTCCGGGCATGGAGGCGCAACCGGTCAAGCTCGTCTTCCGCAAGTACGACGGCAGCCTGCACTGGCACCTCGAGGCCCGCTATCTCGGCGAGGACGAGTACGGCCACTGGCTCGGGTGCCGTCCGGGCACGGTGGGACGGCGCGGCCACGAGGTCGAGGTGGTGTGGGAGCAGGCGTTCGTCACCCTGATCCCGCGCAGCGCCTGGTGGATCGCGACGTTCAACGACGAGACGCAGAGCACCCGCGTCTACTGCGACGTCACCACCGTGCCGGTCTGGAACGGCGCCGAGGTGACGGCGATCGACCTCGACCTCGACGTGATACGCCTCGACGACGGCCGGGTCGAGCTCGTCGACCAGGACGAGTTCGCCGAGCATCAGGTCCGGTACGGCTACCCGCCCGAGATCATCGCGGGCGCGGAGACCTCCGCGGCCTGGCTGCTCGACGCGCTGCGGTCGGGCCGCGGGCCCTTCGGCGGCGGCCACGAGCCCTGGCTGCGCCAGGTGGCCGCCCTGCCGGAGCCGATCTAGCCGGGCACGAGCGGCCGCCGCCGGGCTAGCCGGACGGGGGGAGCTCGCCCGAGCCGCGGACGATGAGGCGGACCGGGAGGACGACGCGGCGCGGCGGGCCGGTCTCGCCGCCCAGGCGGTCGAAGAGGAGCCGCGCCGCGGTGCGGCCGAGATGGTCCGGGTCCTGGGAGATCGCGGTGACCGGCGGGGTGAGCGAGTCGGCGGCGGGGAAGTCGTCGAAGCTGACGTGCGCGATCTCGGTGTGGCCGCTGAGGTGGAGCGCGCGCGCCACGCCGAGCGAGCAGCGGGCGTTCGCCGAGATCACGGCGGTGGGCGGGGGAGCGGACCGCAGCAGGTCGAGGGTCTCTGCCGTGGCGTTCTGGGCGTCGGTGGAGTCCACCCGCACGAGGCGCTCGTCCACCGGGATGCCCGCGTCCCGCATCGCCATGCGGAACCCCTGGTAGCGCAGCCGCGTGGTGTACACGTGCAGCCGGTCGCTGACGAAGGCGATGCGGCGGTGGCCGTGCCGGATCAGGTGCTCGGTCGCGGTCCGCGCCCCGCCCTCGTTGTCGGAGAGCACCACGTCCGCGTCGTACTGGATCGGCGGGCGGTCGACGAACACCGCGGGCAGGCGCGGCAGGTACTGGCCGAGGTAGGAGTGGTCGGCCGAGGTCGGGGTGATGATGACCCCGGCCACCCGCCGGTTGGTGAGCCCGGCGATCGCGGTGCGTTCGTTCTCCGGCGCGTAGCCGGAGCTGGTGACGATCACGAACATGCCCCGCTCCCGGGCGACCTCCTCGATCGCGCCGGTCACCTCGGCGAAGAACGGGTCGGCGATGTTCTCCACCACGAGGCCGATCGCGTCGTCCCGGCCGACGCGCAGCGACCGGGCGACCGGGTTGGGGCGGAAGCCGAGCTGGCGGATCGCCTCCCGCACCCGTTCCGCGGTCGCCGGGGCGACGGCGGGGTCGGCGTTGATCACCCGGGAGACGGTCTTCGGGCTCACCCCGGCGAGCGCCGAGACGTCGCGCAGCGTGGGCCTGCGTGGGGACATCACGCGCCCGATCGCATCCCGGAGAGCCGGCCGGCGAGCTCGCGCGCCCGCCCCGGGTCGACGCCGCCGGCGAGCTCCTGCTCCACCGAGGCGGTGGCGGTCGCCACGGCGAAGACGACCGCGTCCACGCCCGACCGGCCCTCCTCGAACGCCTCCACCAGCCCGCCGACGAAGGAGTCGCCCGCGCCGATGGGGTTCACCACCCGCACCGGCACGGTCGGCACCCAGGCCACGTCGTCGGCGTCGCCGAACGCGGTGCCCGCCGCCCCGGCGGTCACCGCGGCCGCGCGGGCGCCGCGGCGGCACAGCTCCGCCACCGCCTGCCGGGCCCGGTCCGGCACGTCGTCGCCGGTCTCGGCGACCGCCTCGTGCTCGTGCCCGTGCAGCACGCTCTCCGCCTCGGCGAGGTTCGGCGTGACCACGTCGGGCCCGGCCGCGAGCGCGGCGGCGAGGGCCGAGCGGGCCGCGTCCACCACCACGCGCACCCCGGCGTCACGGCCGAGCTTCACCAGCCGGCCGTACGCGTCGTCGGGCACGCCCGGCGGCAGGCTGCCCGAGCACACCAGGGTGGCATAAGAGCCCTTCGCCAGCTCATCGGCGATGGCGCGCTCGTACCGGTCCCAGCCGTCCTCGGGGATCGACGGGCCCGGCTCGTTGAGCACGGTGACCCGGCCGGAGTCCTCCAGGTAGATGGTCGCCACCCGGACCTCGCCCGGCACCGGCACCCCGACGAACGCCATGGGCTCGGCGGCGATGAGCCGCTCGAACACCGCGACGTCGGTCTGCGGCAGGAAGCTCACCAGGGTGGCGCGCCGTCCGAAGGCCGCCGCCACCCGTCCCACGTTGATCCCCTTGCCGCCCGCGGTCACCACGGCGCGGGAGGGACGCAGCACACTGCCGGGCCGCAGCTCCGGCAGCCGGACCGTACGGTCCACCGCGATGTTGGGAGTGGCGATCAGCAAGAAGGCTCCTCAGAGAATCGGGCGGAGTCGGGGAAACCATACCTGTCGGGTCTGCGTGGAACTTCAGGCACCGGTCGTTTCGCGCCGTGCCCCGCGCCGTGGACCGGAATCCGCGCCGTCGGCGCCCGCGGGATGGGCACCCGGACGGCACCGGGCCGCCCGGGCCGCCCGGCCGCCGGCACCGGCCGGGCCGGCGCACCGGGCGGCCCGCCCCGCGGCTCACCGCGGATCGGATCGGTACCATTCGGGCGGCAGGGCGGCGGTGGCCTCGGCGACCGGCAGCCGCTCCCGGAAGGGGCGGCCGTGGGCGCGCACGATCGCGTTGAGCTTCGCGAGGCGCTCCCCGGCGCGGGCGACCGCGGCACGCCGCTGCGCGTCCGGCAGCGGGCCCACCGCGTCCCCCCACACCGCGCGCCCGGCGATGTAGCCGCTCGCGCCGGCCTTGGCGCAGATCTCCATCTGGACCGCGAAGTCGTCGAACCCGGCGCCCTCGCTGAGCAGCACCCACGGCACCGAGAGCGCCGCGTCGAGCTCGCGGGCCGCCCCCTCGTCGCCGGGGAACTGCACCTTGAGCACGTCGGCCCCGGCGGCGGCGAACTCGGCCGCCGCGGCGACGATCGCCTCGGCGCGGGCCCGCCGTACCCGGTCGTCGGCGGGGTCCTCGCCGTCGAGCGGGTACCAGATCGGCTCGACGATGAGCGGCAGCCGGTGCTCGTGGCAGTCGGCGGCGAGGCCGGCGACGAGCTCACGCTGGGCGGCGGCGACGTCGGTGAGCTCGGCCCGGTAGAAGAGGATGAACTTGGCGGCGTCCGCGCCCGCCGCGGCGATCCGCTCCGGGCCCCAGCCGGGGCGGGGCCGCACGTCGCGGTTCCAGCCGAGCCGGGTCCCCGGGGCGTACTCCAGCCGCTCGATCGGCGCGATCAGCCCCACCGAGCCGGGCAGGTCGCCGGTGAGCACCGACTGGCCGAGCGACCAGACCGGGTCGAGCAGGAGCGCCGAGGCGTGCCGGGACATCTCGGCGACGAGCTCCAGCTTCGAGGCGACGACGGTCTCGTGCGGGACCCGGGAGATGTCGGAGTCGAACAGGGCGAGGTAGTTCTCCGGGTGGTCGATCGCGGCCACGCACATGAAGCCGTCGCGGTCCGCGAGCCGGCTCAGCCGCCGCAGCGTACCGAGCCGGCCCACGTCGACCACCCCGACCGTGGGGTTCGAGGTCACCAGTCGCCTTCCCTCAGCACTTGTCCTTGTAGATGTACTTGCTCACCTCGGGGTCGTTGAGGTTGTCCCTGGTGACGATGAGCGAGTCGGTGGCGATGCTCGCCTCCACGGACTTGCCCTCCAGGGCGTTCGCGGCCTGCTGCACGCCCTGCACCCCGATGTCGTACGGCTTCTGCGCGACGAGCGCCTGCACGTCGCCGGACTGCAGCTGCTTGATCTGGTCCGGGCCCGCGTCGAAGCCGACCACCTTCACCTGGTCGCTCTTGCCCGCCGCCCGGATGCCGGTCGCGGTGCCCTGCGCGGAGAACAGGTTCGTGGCGAAGACGCCCACGATGTCCGGGTCACGCTGCAGCGCGGCCTGGACGATCTTCGCGGCCTCCTGCGGCGAGTTGTGCGAGTACTGGGTCTCGGCGGCGAGGGTGAAGTTGGTGAACTTCGTCTTGATCGCCTCCTCGAAGCCCTCGACCCGCGCGTCCACCGAGGACACGCCCGGGTCGGTGGAGATGACCAGGACCTTGCCCTCCTTGCCGTCCAGCAGCTGGTTGAGCGCCTCGGCGGCCTTCGCCCCGCCCTGCTTGTTGTCGGTGGCGATGCGGGAGACGCCGATGCTCTGGTCGTCGACCGTGGTGTCGACGAGCACGACCTTGCTGCCCCCGTCCTGGATCCGCTTGAGCGGGGTGACCGAGGCCTTCACGTCGTTCGGCGCGACGAGCAGCGCGTCCGGCCGGGCCGCGCCGACCGCGTCGAGCAGCGGGTTCTGCATGGTGGCGTCGAACTTGTCCGGGCCCTGCACCTGCAGGTCGACGCCGAGCTCACGGGCCTTCTCCTGGGCGCCGCACTCCATCGAGATGTAGAACGGGTCGCCCTTCACGCCGACCATGAGCACGAACCGCTTGCCCGCTACTCCGCCCGCCGCGCCGGAGGAGCCCGTGGATTCCTGGCCGCAGGCGGCGGCGGTGAGCAGGAGCGCTGTCGCGCATATCGACGAGGCAACTGTCCTGCGGAGTGTCATGACGTCCCTCCTTGGGGGGTGTCAGCCGCGGTCGCGCGAGCGGCGCCGCAGCTGGTCGAACCACACGGCCGCGATGAGCACGAACCCCACCGCGACGTCCTGCCAGTACGGCTGCACGCCGATGATGACGAAGCCGTTCTTCAGCACCGCCGGGATCCAGACCCCGATCAGGGTCCCGAGGATCGAGCCGATCCCGCCGAACAGGCTCGTGCCGCCGAGCGCGACGGCCGTGATCGCCTGCAGGTTGTCGGTGGTGTGCCCGGCGATGCTGGTGGTGCTGAAGTACGCCAGGGACAGGAACCCGGCGAAGCCCGCTGCGGTGCCCCCGATGATGTAGACCTTGACGAGGTGGCGCTCCACGTTGATGCCCGCGCGGCGCGCCGCCTCCGGGTTGGAGCCGATCGCGTAGGTGTGCCGGCCGAACACCGCCTTGTGCAGCAGCACGTACCCGCCGAGGACGACGAGCAGCGCGATCGGGATGAGGTTGGGCACGCCCGGGATCCACTGGCCGTGGCCGACCGGGTCGAGCGCGTACGTGGCGGTGTTCACGCCGTTCTGCATGATCAGCGCGACGCCGAGGCCGGCGCCGAGGGTGCCGAGCGTGGCGAGCAGCGGCGGCACCCGCAGGTAGGCGACGACCACCCCGTTGATCGTCCCGATGATCAGACCGGCGAGCAGCGCCCCGGCGAGCGCCACCAGGATGTAGAGCGGGCCGGTCTGCTCGGCGGCCACGTCGACGGCGGTCTCGCCGTTCCCGACCGAGATGAGCTGCAGCGCGTGCACGGCGAACACCTCGCCGAGCACGATGCCGCTGGGGATCGACAGGTCCACCCCGGCCGTGATGATCACGAAGGTGGTGCCGACGCTCACCACGGTGAGGATCGCCACGTTCTGGGCGAGCTGGATGAAGTTGCCGCCCTGGGTGAACTGGCCCGGGGCGAGCACGGAGAACACCGCGATGATCAGCAGCAGCGCGGCGAACGTCGCCATCGTCGGGTTGCGCAGCGCCGCGCGCAGCCGCGACTCCTGGGGGGTGAGCGGCTCGGTGAGCGGCTCGGCCTGCGGCCTGGTTTCCATCGTCATGCGTTCACCTCGCTGTCCGACCGGCCGGGCTCGTTCCGGTACGCGCCGGAGATGGCGGCGATCAACTGGTCGACGTCGGTCTCGCCCCTGCGGAACCGGGCGACGCGCTCGCCGAGCCGGAGCACCTCGATCCGGTCGGCGATGTCGATGACCTGGGGCAGGTTGTGGGAGATGAACACCACCGCGAGGCCCTTGTCGCGGATGCGCCGGACGAGTTCGAGCACCTTGGCGGTCTGGATCACGCCGAGCGCCGCGGTCGGCTCGTCCATGATGATCACTTTGGTGGCCCACATCGCGGCGCGGGCGATCGCCACCGACTGCTTCTGGCCGCCGGAGAACGCCGCCACCGGCTCCCGCATGTCCTGCACGAGGCCCACGCCGAGCTCCTTGAACGCGGCCGCGGTACGGCGCCGCATCTCGGCGTGGTCGTGCAGGAACCGGAAGCGGCGGATCTCCCGGCCGAGGAACACGTTCGCCGCCGCGTCGAGGTCGGGCGCGAGGGCGAGGTCCTGGTAGACGGTCTCGATGCCGNGCCGCTTNGCGTCCTGCGGGTCGGCGAGCCGTACCGGGTCGCCGTCGATGAGCACGTCGCCCTCGTCCGGGGTGTGCACCCCGGAGAGGACCTTGATGAGGGTGGACTTGCCGGCGCCGTTGTCGCCGACGAGGGCGGTCACCTCGCCCGGGTAGGCCTCGAACGACGCGCCGCGCAGCGCGCGGACGTGCCCGAAGCTCTTCACCACGTTCCGCGCGGCGAGCGCGGGCGCGGACGCCGTGCTCATCCGGTCACCTCCCGTCCGGCCGCGACCTCGCGCCAGGACCGGCCGCGGCCCTGGATCGCGGCGTTGAGGTCGCGCATCCGGTCGGCGGCGGTGGTGCGCAGGAACTCCTGCCGGGCCTCGCCGGTGAGCGCGACCGCCTCGCCCCAGAACGCGCGGCCCGCGATGTAGCCGGACGCGCCCGCGTCCATCGCGGTGAGCACCCG
>Ga0065720_1002222_pt1 | contig 12131 bp, 8 predicted proteins | sample Thericmetagenome_FD_59107 | JGI IMG/M metagenome (GOLD analysis project Ga0065720, IMG submission 59107) | Thermophilic microbial communities from the Joint Bioenergy Institute, California, USA of rice/straw/compost enrichment - eDNA_2 v2... | ecosystem: Engineered > Solid waste > Grass >... | reverse complement strand
CACGACCTGCTCGCCGGCGGCGCACAGGAGGGAACGCGATGAGGAGTATCACGTCTCGGACCGACGCCCTGCCCGGGCTCAGCGGGCCCGACGAGGGCCACGAGCTGTGCATGACCATCGGCCGCCTGGTCCGCGGCGCCGCGGCACCGGGCTGGTCCCGGCTCGTGGTGCGCCGGGCGCAGGTGGGCGGGCACGCGGTCACGACCGTCACCCGCGACGGCCACGAGATCGACGTGCCCGGCCTGGACAAGCCGTTCGAGCGCCTGCGCGAGCTGTCCTACACGTCGAACGCCGGCACCTGGTTCACCTGCGAGCTGGTGTTCACGGCCGGGAGCCGCGGCTACACCGGCCGTGTCGACGCGACCGCCCGGCCGCTGGAGGAGATCCCGCCGTCCGCGGCCCTGGCGGAACTCACCCTGTTCCCGCGCAGGGAACCACCCGCCTGGCTCCTGGACGNGATGCCGACGGCGATGCCGCTGGCGCTGCCGCGCAACGGCTTCGACCCATGGCACCGGGAGCACCGGCCCCGCGCGCCGAGGGAGGGAGAGCTGCGCTACGTCCCNGCCGCCGCCATGACGGCGAGGGCCCTGCGCAAAGCCGAGCGCACCGACCCGCCCNTGATCCTCCTCACCGAGCACCCCCACGACGACGGCGCCGCCGTGCTCATGCTGAGGAGACGCGGCGACACCTGTTTTCTGGGGCGCGGCACCATGTTCGCCACCGAGCGCCCCCACGACGACGGCGCCGCCGTGCTCATGCTGACGAGCCACGGCGACACCTGCTTTCTGGGGCGCGGCGCCATGTTCGCCACGAAGGTCGACCTGAGCCGCGTCACGCTCGGCGATTCGACGCTCCACATCGAGCTGACCCCGGACGACGCCGACGCGCTGGGGACCGAGACCGTCTTCGACGTCCACCTCGAGGTGCCGCCCCAGGAGATCGCCGTGCTGCGTGCCGTACTGTCCGGGACTCTGCCCGGGACGTAGCGCCGCTTCGGCCCGGCCGGTGGTCCGGCGCCTCGCGCGACACCCGCTGTGCGGCGGCGCCGGAGGCCGGGCCGGTCCCGGACACCGGGGGCCGTGCGGTCCCCGGCCGATCCGGCGGGCGGAGGGCGGTCAGGCCGCGCCCGCGGCCGGGGTGAAGTGCGCGGCGTCGTCGCCCTCGACGATGTAGCTCGTCCTGCCGTCCACGCCGACCGGCACGTCGCCGGCCACGGTCACCCGGTGCAGCCTGCGCGGCAGGTCGTCGTAGTCGTCCGGGGCGTAGTGCTGGGTGATCTGGTTGTCGAAGACGAGCAGGTCGCCCGGCGACCAGGTCCAGCGGAACACGTTCTCGGGGCGGACGACGTACGACTGGAAGATCTCCAGGATCGCCTGGCTCTCCCGGAGGTTGAGCCCCACGATGCGCTGCGCGAACCCGTTGATGAACAGGCCGCGCTCCCCGCTCTCGGGGTGCACCCGGACCACCGGGTGCGCGGTCTGCCACACCCGCGAGGTGAAGACCTTGCGGTACGCCTCGCCCTTCTCGTTCCGCGCCGGCCGGATGTAGTCGTTGTCGTTGGTGTGCACGGCCCAGAGCCGGTCGGCGAACTCGCGCAGCTCCTGCGGCAGGTCCCGGTACGCCGCGCCCGCGTTCGCCACCAGCGTGTGCCCGCCGTACGGGGGGACGACGAGCGCGCGCAGCGTGGTGATCTTCGGCGGCGTGCGGATGAAGGTGACGTCGGTGTGCCAGTGGTTGGACCGGACGCCCTGCTCCGCGTCCACGGGCAGCACCTCCGGCCTGCCCTCCACCGACGGCACCGTGGGGTGCGCGCCGGTGAGCGGGCCGAACCGGGCGGCGAAGGCGACCTGGTCCTCGTCGGTCAGCTCCTGGCCGCGGAAGCCGAGCACCTTGTGCTCCAGCAGCGCGGCCTTGACCTCGGCGAACACGGCCTCGGACAGGTCGCGTACGTCGACGCCGACGACCTCGGCCCCGATTCGCCCGCCGATCTTGCGGATGTCGAACCCGGAGTCACTGGACATGCTGCTTCCCTCCTGGTGGCCGGTGGGACGGATGGCGGCATCGGGTGGTACGGGGTCGAGGGCGCCCTCAAAAAACCTGTATTTCCTACTTTATAAGAGGGGAATATGGGAGGGAAGACCCCGCAGGCACGTGACCGGCGAAGCCGCCGCGCTCCCGGTCTCGGCGCCGGCGAGCCGGCCGAGACACGGCCTCAGGCGGGGCGCCCCGATCGGGGTGGCCCCGCTACGCGCACGGCTCGCTTCGGCCGGCGCGTGCGGCGGTGCTTCGCTCGCGGTGCGCTCCGCTCATCCCGCGGTCACCCACCGGCCGGCGCCTCCGGTCGCGCCCGGCCCGGTGCGGGCGTGGCTTCGCGCGAGGGTACGGCGTCGCTCAGGGCGTCGCCCCGGCGCTCGCGGCTCACCTCGGTGAGGACGCCGAGCATGGCCGTCACCGCCGGGGGCCGGAAGGGCGGCGACGGGGTGGCGGCGTAGAGGCGGCGGCGGGGGAGGGACGGGCTGGTGGGGCGCAGCACCATGCCGGGGTGGGCGCTGCCCTGGGCCAGGGTGGGGACGAGCATGATGCCGGAGCCGCCGGCGACCAGGGCCTGCTTGCCGTGCCAGTCCTCGCAGAAGAAACCGATGCGCGGAGGGCCGCCCAGGGCGTTCGCCAGCTGCGTGAGCGGGCCCAGGCAGTCGGGGTGGCCGCCTTCCACCCAGGTCTCCTCGCGCAGGTCGCGGAGCCGTACCCGGCGGTGGCGGGCGAGCGGGTGGCCCGCGGGCAGGGCCACGTGGAACTCCTCGTCGAGGAGCGGGATGAGGTCGAGTCCGTCGAGCTCGGCGGGGTCGAGCGGCTCGGGGGAGATCGCGGTCCTGGCGGCCTCCAGGTCGGCGAACAGGCTCCAGGCGGTGATCAGTGCCAGGTCGACGCGGCCGTCGCGGAGCGCGGCGAGGGGGCCCGCGGGGCCGGGCTGCACGAGGGTCACGCTGACGCCGGGGTGCGCGCGGCTGAAGCGGCGGATCACCTCGGGCATGAAGGACGTGTTCGCGCTGGAGTAGGCGGACATGCGCACGTGGCCCGACTCCAGGCTGGCGAACGCGCCGAGCCGGGCCTCCAGCGCGCGCAGCCGGGCGAGGATGTCCCGCGCCTGCTCGACGGCGATCCTGCCCGCCGCGGTGGGCCGGACCCCGCGGGGGACCCGCCGGAACAGGCGCACGCCGAGACGGCGCTCCAGGCCGCCGATCTGCCGGGACACGGCCGGTTGGGTCATGGACAGCGCCTCGGCCGCCGCCGAGAACGAGCCACGCTCCTCAACCTCGACCATCACCCGGAGCGTCCACGGATCAAGCATGCATCGAGCGTATGGCGAGCCGGGGAGACCCGGGCCGGAGCGCATGCGTCCCCGATGGCCGGCGGGCCGGCCGCCGCATCGCGGCCCTCCCGTGTCCGCCCAGGAAAACCCGTATCCGCCCCTGTAAAAGGGGGGCCGAGCGAGCCCCTCCATGCGCGCGATGCATGGTTCGCATAAGGAATCCGCAGTTGTGTTCGCGTTCGTCTGCTTCGGATGCTGATGTCCGGCCGGGTGGCGGGGCCGGCGCCCGGCCGGACATCAGCGGCCCCGGCGTATCGCGCAGGAAGGCGGAGCACGGATGGGGAGATACGACGACCGGCCCGGCGCCCCGATCGTGATCGTGGGCGGCTACGGCGCGGTGGGCCGGGTGGCGGCGCGCACGCTCACCTCGTGGTACCCGGCACGGGTGATCGTGGCCGGACGCGACCCGGCACGGGCAGGGGAGGTGGTGCGCTCGGGCGACGCGGCGCGGGCGATCCGCGTCGACGCCACCGACCCGGGCGATGTCGCCCGCATGCTCGGCGAACGCCCGGCCGTCGTGGTCATGTGCGTCGAACGCGGCAACGCGGCCCTCGCCCGCGCGTGCCTCGAACGGGGCGTGCACCACGTCGACATCAGCGCGACCGCCGCCGTCCTGAACGAGATCGCCGAACTGGACTCGCTCGCGGTACGGCACGCCGCCACCGCCCTGCTCAGCGTCGGCGTCGCCCCAGGGCTCAGCAACGTGCTCGCCCGCCACTGCGTCGAGGCGCTGCCGTCGGCCCGGCGCGTCGACATCGACCTGCTGCTCGGCATGGGCGACGCGCACGGCTACGACTCGCTGCGGTGGGTCGTCGCGAACCTCGCCGCCGGAAACGCCCCGGGCCGCCCCGGCCGGACCCGGGTACGGCTGCGCGGCTTCGGCATCGCGGACCGTGCACCCGTTCCCGTTCTCCGACCAGTACACGATCCGCGAGAGGCTGGGCCTGCCGGCCACGACACGGATCTGCTTCGACTCGGCCGCCGTGACGTCCCTGCTGTTCGCCCTCCGCTCGGCCCGGTTCTTCGGCCTGGCCCGGCGGCTGCGCGCCGAACGCCTGATCGCCTCGCTGTTCTCCCGCCTGCACGTCGGCTCCAGCCGCTTCGTGGTACAGGCCCGCGCCGCCGACGCGCACGGCGCCGTGGTGTCGAGCACGGTCACCGGCCTCGGCACGGCCCGCGCCACCGGCGTCGTGACCGCGCTGGCCGTACGGCGCCTGCTCACCGGCGAGGCCGCGCCCGGCGTCCGTCACCTCGACGAACTCGTCCCCGTCGGTCCATTCCTCGACGAACTACGCGAACTCGGCTTGGAACACGGCGTGGAGTACGGCAAGGGACACGGCATGACCGTGCACCGCGACACGGCGCCCCCGGAGGACCGGTCCGGCCCTCGGGCCACCACCGTCGCCGACCACCCGCCGGCCCGGCCCTGAACGGAGCCGCCATGCCCGTCATCCGGGTCGCGTCGGCCGCGCGGCCGCCGACCGCCCGCGGTGTTCGACTGATCCCTTATTTTGGTGATCAATCAGAAATGACCGCCCCGAAAGTTGGACGGGATGAACATGGAAAAGGCGCCGTACGGTGTCGATCCGACGGTTCCGAGCGCTGCCCGGATCTACGACTACCTGCTCGGCGGGAAGGACAACTTCGCCGCCGACCGGGAGGCAGCGGAGAAACTCCTCCAGCTCACGCCGAACGTCAAGGAGGGCGTGCGCGAGAACCGGCGCTTCCTGAAGCGCGCGGTGCGGCTCATGGCGGAGCGCGGCATCCGCCAGTTCCTCGACATCGGGGCGGGTCTGCCGACGCAGGAGAACGTGCACCAGGTCGCGCTCGCCGTGGCCCCGGACTCCCGCATCGTGTACGTCGACAACGACCCCATCGTGCTCGCGCACGGCCGTGCCCTGCTCGCCGACAACGACCAGACGATCGTGGTCGACGGCGACATGCGCGAGCCGGAGGGGATCCTGAACAACCCGAAGGTCACCGGGCACCTCGACTTCGACCGCCCGGTGGGGCTGCTCATGCTCGCCGTACTGCACTTCATCGGCGAGCAGGCCGAGGCCGAGCGCATCGTCGCCACCCTGCGCGACCGCCTCGCCCCCGGCAGCGCGCTCGCGATCACCCACCTCACCAGCGGCGACCTCGACGAGCAGCAGGTGGCGGAGGGCCGCGCCGTCTACTCGCGCACCGAGGCGGGCCTGCCCACCCCGCGCACCCACGGCCAGGTGCTGCGCTTCTTCGACGGCTTCGAGCTGCTGCCCCCCGGCCTCGTGCACACCCGGGAGTGGCTCGACGACGAGCCCGACCTGCCGCCGCTGCCCGGCGTGGACGGCTGGGCCGGCATCGGCGTCCTCCCCGGCGCCTGAGCGGGGCCGGGCGCCCGCCGCCGGGCCACGGCGCTCCGCCGGTGCGGCCTCGGCCGCACCGGCGGAACCTCGCGCGGCGGCCGCCGGCGGTCAGGAGCGGACCGGCTCGTAGTGCAGGGCGATGATGCCGCAGTCGAACGGCCGGGCCGAGACGAGGCGAAAGCGCCGGTGGGAGCCCGGGTCGCCGAACACCGGCAGGCCGGTGCCGATCGCGGTCGGGTTGACGAACAGGTGGAGCTCGTCGATGAGCTCCGCGGCGATCAGCCGCTGCACGAGCGTGGCGCCCCCGTAGGTGACGATGTCGCCGCCCGGCTCGGCCTTCAGCCGGTTGACGATCTCGACGAGGTCGCCGCCCGCGACCGTGGCGTTCTCCCAGGGGGACTCGGTGAGGCTGTTGGAGATCACCACCTTGGGCGTCTTGTTCATCCAGTCGATGCTCTCCTGGGTCTCCCCCTCGGGGCCCGCCGCCCAGGTCGGGATGAACCCCTCGGCGAGCCTGCGGCCGAGCAGGATGCGGTCGACCGACGCGGTCAGCGCGTCGATGTAGGCGTTGATGTCGTCGGTCCACGGGAACGTCATCCAGTCCATCTCGCCGTTCGGGCCGGCCATGTAGCCGTCGACGGTGGTCTGGACCTGGAGCTTGAGCCTGCGCATCAGAGGGTTCCTTTCGGGTCTTTCGGTTTCCTTGTCGGTGGCGTCGCCGATGGCGTCCGGGTGGCGGTCACGCCAGGTACGGCTCGCGCGCCCGCGCCTCCATGAGCGCGCGGGCCCACCAGACGAGCTGGTCGAGCGTGGTCGTGATCGTGGCGTTGCAGGCGGCGGTCGCCTTCGGCCAGCCGACCGTCGGCGTCGAACAGCTCCCAGTAGCACGGGAGGCTGATCGTCCCCTGCAGCGTCACCGCGTGGAGCTCGGCGAACACCTGGCGGAGCTGCGCGACCGCGTGCAGGCCGCCGGACTCCCGGCCGTAGGAGACGAACACCACGGGCTTCGCGTGCCACTCCCGGTAGAACCCAGTCGATCACCGCCTTGAGCGGGGCGGGGAAGCTCTGGTTGTACTCGGGCGTCACGATCGCGAACGCGTCGGCGGCGGCGAGGCGGGCGCCGAGCGCCGCCACCTCGGGCGGCACCGGATCTCCGGGGTCCGCGAGGGCCTGCGGCAGCCGGGCCTCGGCGAGATCGATCACGTCGAGGTCGAGGTCGCCCCGGCGGCGGGCCCGGTCGGCGAACCAGCGGGCCACCGTCGGGCCGAAGCGCCCGGCGCGGGTGCTGCCGATGATGACCGCGAGCAGCGGTCTCGATCTGCGCGGCATTGCGGCCTCCCTCACGTTCCTTGTCCGGCGGGGCGGACGTCCCCACCATCGCGGAGGCCGTTTACGGTTTGTTCACGGTGCTCTTCCCGGGTTCCTCCGGGGTCGTTCCGGTGCCCTCCGGCGCCCGTCACCCGCCGCCGTCGCGGCCCGGCCCGTCCCCGGTCTCGGGGGCGTCCCGGGGCGCGTTAGGGTGCGCTCATGCGATTCGGCGTGCTCGGCCCGCTCGCGGTGTGGACGGATGACGGCAGGCCGGTCGGCATCCCCGGGGCGAAGGTGCGCGCCCTGCTCGCCGTACTGCTGATCAACGATGGGCGGCTGGTCTCCGCCGATCGGCTCATCGAGGACCTGTGGGGCGACGAGCCGCCGCGCCGCAACCCGCTCGGCGCGCTGTCGGCGAAGGTGTCCCAGCTGCGCCGGGCGCTGGAGGACGCCGAGCCGGGGGCGCGGGACCTCGTCGTCTTCCGGCCGCCCGGATACCGGCTGCGGCTCGACGACGCGCCGGACGACGGCATCGTGGACGCCCGGCGCTTTCAGGCGCTCACCGCGCGGGCGCGGCAGAGCGGCGACGTGCGGACCAGGGCGCGGCTGCTCGCCGACGCGCTCGCCCTGTGGCGCGGCCCGGCGCTCGCCGACTTCGCCGACGAGCCGTTCGCGGGGGCCGCGATCGCGCGGCTGGAGGACCAGCGGCTCACCGCGGTGGAGGACGCCGCCGAGGCCCGGCTGGCGCTCGGCGAGCACGCGGCGCTCGCGGCCGAGCTCGCCGAGGCGGTCGCCGCCCACCCGTTCCGGGAGCGCCTCGTCGCCGCGTACCTGCGGGCCCTGCACGGCGCCGGGCGGCAGAGCGAGGCCCTCGACGCCTACGAGCGGGTGCGCAGGCGGCTCGCCGACGAGCTCGGCATCGATCCCGGGCCGGAGCTGGCCGCGCTGCACCGGGCGATCCTCACCCAGGACCTGCGGCCGCCCGCCGCCCCGCCGACCGTCCCGCCCGCCGCCCCGCCGACCGCCCCGGCCGCCGCGGAGGCACCGGCCGGGGAGCCGGTCCGTTCGAACCTGCCCGCGCCGATCGGCGAGCTGATCGGGCGGGACGACGCGGTCGCCGAGATACGCGCCCTGCTCGGCCGGGAACGGCTCGTGACGCTCACCGGCCCCGGCGGCGTGGGCAAGACCCGGCTCGCGATCGAGGTCGCGGCCGGGATGGCGGCGGGGGAGGGGCGGCATCGCCTCCCGGACGGGGTGTGGCTCGCCGAGCTCGCCGGCACCCGCGCCGGGGCGGTGGCCGAGGCGGTCGCCGCCGCCCTCGACATCCGGGACGGCGACGCCGGGGAGGACGCGGGCCTCGTCGCCGCGCTGCGCTCGCGGACGCTCCTGCTCGTGCTGGACAACTGCGAGCACGTGGTCGACGAGGCGGCGCGTCTCGCCGACCGGCTGCTGCGGGCCGCGCCGGGACTGCGCGTCCTCGCCACCGGCCGGGAGCCGCTCGGCCTCGCCGGGGAGGTCGTCTGGGACGTGCCCCCGCTTCAGGTGCCCGCGCCCGGCGCCGGGCCGGACGAGGTCGCGCGGGCGGGCGCGGTCCGGCTGTTCGTCGCCCGGGCGGCCGCCGCCGTGCGGGGGTTTGCCCTCGACGAGGGCAACGCCGCGGCCGTCGGCCTGCTGTGCCGGCGCCTCGACGGCATCCCGCTCGCGCTGGAGCTCGCCGCCACCCGGGTGCGCGCGCTCGGCGTGCAGGGCGTGGTCGACCGGCTCGACGACCGGTTCCGGCTGCTCGCTACCGGGCACCGGGGCGCCCCGCCACGGCAGCGCACCCTCCTGGCGATGATCGACTGGAGCTGGGAGCTGCTCGGCGAGGAGGAACGGGCGGTGCTGCGCCGCCTCGCCGTACACGCCGACGGGTGCACGCTCGACGCCGCCGAGGCGGTGTGCGGCGGGGACGGCCTCGACGTGCCCGACCTGCTCGTGCGGCTGGTGAACCGCTCGCTCGTGGTGGCGGTGCCCGCCGACGACGGCCCCCGCTACCGCCTGCTCGAGTCGGTGGCCGCATACTGCGCCGACCGCCTGCGCGAGGCGGGGGAGCTGGAGCGCACGCGGCGGCGGCACCGGGACCACTACCTCGCCCTCGCCGAGCAGGCCGCGCCGCTGCTCCGCGGCCCCGCGCAGCGGCGGTGGCTGCGCCGCCTCGACGCGGAGAGCGCCAACCTCGACGCCGCGCTCGACCGGTGCGTGGCCGACGGCGACGCGCTCACCGGGCTGCGGCTGGTCGACGCGCTCGCCTGGTACTGGTTCCTGCGCGGCCGGCTGGGCAAGGCCCGCCGGCACCTGCGGGCCGTGCTGGCGATCGCCGGCGACGCCCCGGAGGTCGCGCCGCTCGCCGCCCGGGCCCGGGTCTGGGCGGCGGGGTTCGCCTCCCTGCACGGCGACGCCGACGAGGCGGACCGCACGGATCCGCTGGAGCTGATCAAGCCGCTCGACACCGGCCGCGGCCGGGCGGCGTGGTTCCTCGCCAACGCCGTGCTCGCCCGGCGCGGCGAGCCCGCGGGCATGCACGAGCTGCTGGAGCACGCCCTCGACGCCGCCCGGGCGGAGGGCGACCTGTGGGCCGAGGCCGCCGTGCTCGCCACCCGGGCCGCGCTCGCCCACGTCCGCGGCGACCGCGCGGCCCTCGACCGCGACGCGGGCCGCAGCGCCGAGCTGTTCGACGAGCTCGGCGACGGGTGGGGCCGGATGCGCGCCGCCGAGATGCTCGCCGCCCGGGCCGAGCTCACCGGCGACCGCGCCGGGGCGCTGGAGCTGCACCGCGACGCCCTGCGCCGGGCCGAGGAGTTCGGCCTGTGGCCCGAGGTGGTGAACCGGCTGAGCTGGCTCGGCTGGACGCACACCCAGCTCGGCGAGCACGCGGCCGCCCTCGAGTACGGCGAGCGCGCCCTTCGCCTCGCGGCCCGGCAGGGCCACCGCGCCGGGGAGATCTTCGCCACGATCGTCCTCGCGTTCGCCTCCCGCCGCCTCGGCGACCTCGACGCCGCCACGGCCTACCTGCGGCGGCTCCTGCCCGGCGGGCGGCCGGGCGACCGGGCCGGCACGGACGCCACGCCGGCCGCGCACGACCCGATGGTCCTCATGGAGCTGGGGTTCGTCGCCGCGCAGCGCGGCGACGCCGAGACCGCGCTGCGCCTCCACCTCGACGCCTTCCACCTCGCCGAGCGGCTCGACGCGCCGCAGGATCGGGCGGGCGCCCTGGAGGGCATGGCCGCGGCGCTCGCCCTGCGCGGCGACCACGCGCGCGCGGCCGAGCTGCTCGGCGCGGCCGCGTCGGCGCGGGAGGCGATCTCGCTGGTCGCGGCCCCGGTCGAACAGGCCGATCTCGACCGCATCGCGGACGCCTGCCGTACCGCGCTGGGGGAGGACGGGTTCGCGGCCGCGTTCGCCCGCGGCGCCCGCCGCACCCCCGCCGACGCCGCGCGCACGGCCGCGGCGGGCTGAGCGCGCTCCGTTCCCCCGGCACGGCGCCCGTCCCCCCGGGTGCGGCGCCCGCGGCAGGTGGCGACGAAGGTCGCGGCCGAAAAGGCCTTCCGTCCCTGAGAGCCGCGGCCCCGCGGTGGCAAGGGTGGGAGTGGCCGTTCCCGAGCCGTGGAGGAGGACCTATGAAGGCGATGGTTTACCGGGGGCCGGGCAGGCGGTCCTGGGAGGACGTTCCCGACCCGGCGATCGCCGACGACACCGACGCGATCGTCGAGGTGCGCGCGGTGACGATCTGCGGCACGGACCTGCACATCCTCAAGGGGGACGTGCCCGCGGTCGAGCCGGGGCGGATCCTTGGCCACGAGGCGGTGGGCACCGTGGTGCGCACCGGTGACGCCGTGCGCACGATCGCCGAAGGGGACCGGGTGCTGGTGTCGTGCATCTCCGCGTGCGGCCGGTGCCGGTACTGCCGCGTCGGCATGTTCGGCCAGTGCCTCGGCGGCGGCGGATGGATCCTCGGCCACCGGATCGACGGGACGCAGGCCGAGTACGTGCGGGTGCCGTTCGCCGACACCTCCACCTACCGGATCCCGGACGGGGTGCCGGACGAGTCCGCGCTCATGCTCGCCGACATCCTGCCCACGTCGTACGAGGTGGGGGTGCTCAACGGCAAGGTGGGGCCCGGGGACACCGTGGTGATCGTCGGCGCGGGGCCGATCGGGCTCGCCGCCGTCATGACCGCGCGGCTGTTCACACCGAGCCACATCATCGCCGTCGACCTCGCCGCGTCCCGGCTGGAGGCGGCCAAGCGTTTCGGCGCGGACGTGGTGGTCGGGCCGGGCGACGACGCCGCGGCGGCGGTCGCCGAGCTGACCGGCGGCCTCGGGGCCGACACCGCGATCGAGGCGGTCGGCGTCTCCGAGACGTTCGAGCTGTGCACCCGCCTGGTACGGCCCGGCGGGCGCGTCGCCAACGTCGGGGTGCACGGCCGGGCCGCGACGTTGCACCTGGAGGAGCTGTGGATCCGCAACCTGACGATCACCACGGGCCTGGTGGACACCTACTCCACCCCGACGCTGCTCGCGATGATCGCCGCGGGGCGCCTGGACCCGGCCCCGTTCGTCACCCATCACTTCGCGCTGCGGGACATGGAGTCCGCATACGAGACATTCGCCAACGCCCAGGAGACCGGCGCGCTGAAGGTGGTCCTGACCGGATAGGCGGTTGCCGGGATTCTCCTTTACGGCACAGCCGCCTTGGCCGGCCACCGCCGTACGGGCGTCGGTGGCTGCCGCCCGTTTCGGTGGGTGATCCCGTACGTTCGCGCGAACGCGGGGGTTGTCTTGCCGGGGTGTGGTCATGAGCGTGGACCGGGGCCTGGTTCCTTGGGGCGGAGGCCGGGCCAGGCTCAGGCCGGGCCGTGAGCATGGGTGGGGCCTGAGGCGGCGCCCGCGTTCACGATCACCATCGCGGCCGCCCGGGAGCCGTCGGTGGCCATGGCCGCCGTCACGGTCACCATCAGGGTCACGGTCGCCCAGGAGCCGCCGGCGGCCGAAGGGCGGGTGGCCGCGGAGGCGTTCGCCGGTTCGGGCTACGGGCCCGGCACGGCCGGCGGTGCCGAAGCCGTCGTGGGC
>Ga0065720_1020943_pt1 | contig 12132 bp, 6 predicted proteins | sample Thericmetagenome_FD_59107 | JGI IMG/M metagenome (GOLD analysis project Ga0065720, IMG submission 59107) | Thermophilic microbial communities from the Joint Bioenergy Institute, California, USA of rice/straw/compost enrichment - eDNA_2 v2... | ecosystem: Engineered > Solid waste > Grass >... | reverse complement strand
CACGGGTACGGCCTGCGCACCATCGCCCAGCTCGCCGCCCGCACCGGGTTCCGCGGCAACCCGGCCTTCGGCCACGCGGTCTGGGCCGATCTGCTCCTCGGCGGATGAGCAATTTCACTGCCAGGCACCAAAGCATCGGCAACCCAGCAGTGCCCTGGTGACGCTCATTCCATGTCCGGCTCGTCCGCCTCAGGCATACGGCCAAACGCGAGGTCCACGCCAGAACCGCCCCAGCCCGCATGCGTTCTCCAGATTGTCGACACCTTGAGGGCTTCGCCGATGACGTCCACGGCCCACAACTCCCGAGGTTCCTCGGGCAGGACCAGGAAGACCTCATCTGCGCGCTCCCCGCAGGCCCATTCGATCTCCAGAGCACGTACGGCCGCCGCGCGCAGCTCCGCATAGGTCGGAAGGGCGGTTCCCGACACCACATAGATCGTCGATCCTCGGAGGGTCGCGCAGGTGACGTCGGCGAACTCGGAGTCCATGGACGGCTGAAGCCGGTTCTTGAACAGGTCGGCCACGAGGATGTGACGCAGGTACCCATGATCGGCTTGCGAACGCGCGGTGGCGATCTGCTCGCGCAGGGCCGCGAGAAAATGTTCACGACTCTCGTACGGCCCGACACCGGTGACCATGGCGGGCTCGGCCACGGCCTCGGCTGCCTTCGGGGTCCTCCGGGTAGCCGCCTGGGCGGGACCGCCCAGTTCGGCGGGGAGCGGGGCCGAGTGCAGGACGGTCAGCGACTGGGTGCAACGGGTGATGGCGACGTAGAGGCGGCGCAGGCCCACCGGCCCCTGGTCGACGAGTCGCTGCGGCTCCACGACGATGACGTGGTCGAACTCTAGTCCCTTGGCGAGCGGGGCCGGCAGGACGGTGATCGGACGGCTGAGCCCGGTAAGGGTCGACTCCTGTGCCGTGGCGATCTCCTCGCCGAGCTCACGCAGCAGTTCCTCGTCGTCCGGCGTGATGATCGCGACCGACCGCACCTCCTCTTCGCTGCGCATGGCGAGGTTGAGGGCGCGGGACACCGTCTCGGCCACGAGCCTGGCGCGCTTGACCGGCGTGACGGTCAGCGAGCCCGAGGCGGGCGGGCGGATCGGCTCGGGGAACGCCGTCGACGGCGACAGGGCGGTGGCGAGCGGGCGGGCGAACTCCATCACCTCGCGGGGCACGCGGTAGCCGACCGTGAGCTCGGCGATGTGCCATCCGTCGGCACCGGCGAGGATGGCGGCAAGGCGGCCCCACACGTCGTACTGACGGCTGCCCACGCTCTGGGCGAGGTCGCCGAGGACGGTCATGGAGCCGCTCGGGCAGCGACGGGCCAGGGAGCGAGCCTGCATGGGGGTGAGGTCCTGGGCCTCGTCGACGACGATGTGCCGGTAGCGCTGCGGCTCGTCGCCCGACAGCAGGAACCGCAGTTCTTCAAGGCACACGAGGTCCTCGGGCGTCCAGGGCTCGTCGGCGATCCTCCGGGCCTGGGGCCGTACCAGGGGGCGCTGTTCCTCGTCGGTGAGCACACCGAACGACGCCTCCCGTACGGCTTCCGCCGTGTTCAGCAGGTGACGCAGCACGCGTTCGGCGGTGAGGCTCGGCCAAACCGCGTTGAGGAGGGCGGCGAGGCGGGGCTGTTTCTCCGCCTGGGAGCGGAATCTGCCGTCGACGTTCTTGAGCCGGGTGGCCTCCTGGTAGCGCCGGATGAGCAGGTCCAGGGTCCGGTCGATGAAGCGCCGCCGCCGTACCAGGTAGGGGCCGGAGGAGTCACGTGCCTCGCGGGCGAGGTCGACGAGTTCCGCCCGGCCGATCCGGAGGTGCGCTCCCCGGAACGCGAATTCGAGGTCCGCGCCGATCCGGTCGGGGCGGATCCAGTTCTCGACGGCGTTGCGCAGCACCGTGGCCATGCGCTCGTCGGACTTCACCAGCCGGGCCTCCGGCGTGTCGGCGCCGCGGACCTCACCGTCCCAGAGCTGGGAGATCTCGACGGTGGCGACGCCACGGCTGCCGAGCCGGGGCAGCACGTCCTTGACGTACCGCAGGAACTCCCGGTGCGGGCCGACGACGAGCACCTCGTCGGCGGTGAAGTGCTTGTTGTCCAGAAGCCAGGTGACACGGTGCAGTCCGACCGCGGTCTTGCCGGTGCCGGGACCGCCCTGGACGACCAGCAGGCCCTTGCGTTCGTCGGAGACCAAGAGGAGCTGGTCGCGCTGGATGGTCTCGACGATGTCGCGCATCGATCCGTCGCGGGCCCTGTCGAGCTCGGCGAGCAGGAAGGGGTCGACGTCTTCGGGTTCGGTGACCGCGTCGGCGGGGCGCGGGGCGGCCTCGGACCCTGGCCGCGGCCGGATCAGCCGGTCGCTGTAGTCGAGGACCTTTCGTCCGTCGCAGTGGAGTGCGCGCAGCCGCCACACGTCGTTGGGCTCATCCGGGGTGGCGAGCCGCCACCGGGTGGCCTGAGGATTGCTCCACTTCACCAAGACCAGGTCGCCGTCGCGATCCCGCACGCTGCGACGGCCGAGGTACCAGGTGAGCCGCCCGTCCGGATCGTCGGTGAGGTCGACGCGCATGGTGACGAGGGACCGATCGCCCAGATCCTCGCGGCGGCCGAACTCGACGGGGACGTCGGGCACGGGAGAGAGCCCGGCGTCGGGGCAGTCCGAGCGCAGGTTCTCCCGGACGGCATCGATCGAGCGCTGATCCTGCTCAGCGCAGTCGTAGACGTGATCCACTTCGCGCTGCTCTTCGGCGATGACGGCGGCGCGATCGACCTGACCCATTGGTTCCTCCACGAGTGGGCCGAGGGAGCGGTAAGCAGAGATTGCCAGGATTGAAGCGCCCCGCGGGCGATGATCGGCCGATCAGCCCCGGCCCGCGGGCGTCCAGTGGATGTCGCCGCTGAGGCGTCGCCAGGTCAGGCGGCCCGGGCTGTGGGCGCGGTGAGCGTGGCGAAGGTGACGACCGCGGGAGCGGCGAGGTAGAGGCGCCAGTTCAGCGAGCCGGCTCTCGAGACGACGGTGACGTGCATACCGCGTCCGGCGAGCCAAGCGGCCAGATCGGTGAAGTGGCCGTCGCCAGAGCCGATCACCACCCGCTCGAACCGCTCCGGGAGACGGTCCGCGTACGCGGACTCCGTCAGTGCCCGGTCGGCGCCGTCGGGGCCGGACCGGCTCAGCAACTGGATGCCGCGCAGCGTGGTCCCGACGGAGAGGACGGCGCCGGGGTTGACCGCGGCGATGAACTGATCGCTCGGGCCGATCGGCACGAGGTCACGGTAACGGCCCATGAACGCGGCGACCTGCGCACTGGTGGGGCTGGGCGAGCCGGTCAGGTTCTCGATGTCGAGCAGGTGGATGCCGCGGCCCCGCCGCAAGCGGCGCGTCGACCGGCGGGCGCGGGTCCGGCGGGAGGCCACGGAGGAGGCACTGGGGGGCATGACCGGGTCTCCTTCCCATCGAGGGTCGGTATGTCGGCGCAATCATTGAATCACGTGTTGATGGCATCGACCAATACTTCTCGCGACGTTGCCATGATGAGATGGATTGCTCTAGGGTCCTGTCAAGCATCAGGAGCGGAGGATTAGACGTGGAAAAGGACGTCGAGGTGACCGTGGCCGAGATCGCCCGGCTCGGCGGGGTCGGACGCGCCGCGGTGAGCAACTGGCGCCGTCGGTATGACGACTTCCCGCAGCCGGTGGGCGGCACCTCGCTCAACCCCGTCTTCTCGTTGCACGAGGTGAGGCGGTGGCTGGACGCCCACGCCGAAGGCAGGCGACTGCCCGAGCGCGAGTGGCTCTGGCAGGAACTCCGGGCGAGCGCGGCGGCGGACGAGCCCGCAGAACTCATCGCCGACCTGGGCGCCTTCCTCGTCTATCTCGACCGTGACCGCGCGAACTGGGCCGAGCTGTCCGCGAAGGACGAGGCGAACGTCGCGGCCGAACTCCCCCGGCGGGTCCGTGCGACCTGTGCCGACGTGTTGGGCGACCCGCCGGTGCCGCGATCTCTCGCGAAGGTCGGCGTCCCGCTGCTGCGCCGCCTCGCCGGCCTCGCCGACGCCGATGGCCCCCGCGAGACCTTCGCCTTCCTACGCGAGCGCTGTTTCGAGCTGCACAGCAGGCGCACGTGCCCGACCCCCGGACCCATCGCCAGGCTCATGGCCGAGCTCGGCGGCCTCGACGCCGAGCGGGTGCTCGACCCGGCCTGCGGCACGGGGGCCCTGCTGGAGCCGTTCCGCGACCGGCCTCACGGTCCGCCCGGCGTGCTCCTGGGCCAGGAGGTCGACGCGGCGACCGCCCGGCTCACCGCCGTCCACCTCGCGTTCGGCGCGGCCCGGGTGAACGTCGCCGCCGGCGACTCCCTGCGGCAGGACGCCTTCGCGGGCGTGCTGGTCGACACGGTCGTGTGCTACCCGCCGTTCAACGACCGCGCCTGGGGCTACGACGAGCTGGAGACCGACCCCAGATGGGAGTACGGCCTGCCACCCCGGATGGAGTCCGAACTCGCCTGGGCACAGCACGCCCTCGCCCACCTCAAACCGGGCGGCACCGCGGTCCTGGTCATGCCTCCGGCCGCCGCGAATCGCCGGTCCGGCCGCCGCATCCGCACCCAGCTCATCCGGCGTGGTGCGCTCCGGGCGGTGATCGCCCTGCCGCAGGGGGCCGTGCCGAACATGGCGGTCGCCCTCGCGTTGTGGGTGCTGCGCCGTCCCGTCGACGCCCGTACCCCCGAGCATGTCCTTATGGTCGACACCGCCACCCGTTTCAACGACTTCGCCCGCGTCGCGGCGGATGCCTGGATGCGCTTCGACCGGGGTGAGGACGCCGACGAGCCGGGCGTCAGCCGTGCCGTACCGGTCCTCGACCTGCTCGACGAGGACGTCGACCTCACGCCGACCCGCTACCTCTCCCCGCCCGTAGCGGATCTGACGGTCGAGCGGGTCATCTCCGAACGCGACGCGATGGCCGACCTGCTCCGCGCGACCGCCGACCTGCTACCCGCCGTCGAGGCCGTCCGCGATACGCAGGGCCTGCCCACGGTCCCGCTCGCCGAGCTCGTCAGAAGGAAAATGCTCACCATCCACCACCAGAGCCCGGTCAAGCTCGGCGAACACTCTCCAGTCCCCGGCGACCGGCCTGTCCTCACCGTCGAGGAGCTGCTCGGCGAGGGGCCGCCGGGCGAGGTCACGTCCCCCGCCGCGGTCCAACACGAAATCGTGATCGAACGCGGCGACGTGCTCGTCGCGCAGGCCGCGGCCCGCCTCGTCGTCCGGGTCGCCACGGAGAGCGGAGCCATCCTCGGCCTCCGCGTGACGCTGCTACGGACGGACCCCGAACGGCTCGACCCCTACTTCCTCGCCGGTTTCGTGACCAGCTCCATCAACGTCCGCCACTACACCGGCACCGGCAGCCGCCTGCACAGCGACATCCGCCGCGCCGAGATCCCGCTCCCGCCGATCGAGGAGCAACGCGCGTACGGCGAGGCGTTCCGGCGCCTGGCGGATTTCGAACGCGGCCTGCGCCGCGCGGCCCGTATGGGCGAGGATCTGATCCGACTGATATCCGACGGCCTCGCGCAGGGCATCGTGCGGCCGGTCGGAGCACACACGAGGGGAACACCACGGTGAGCATCAACCACCAGAGGTACGCGAACTTCATCTGGTCCGTCGCCGATCTGCTGCGAGGCAGCTACAAGCAGTCGGAGTACGGCAAGGTGATCCTCCCGTTCACCGTGCTGCGCCGACTCGACTGCGTGCTGGAGCCCACCAAGCCCGCGGTGCTTGCGAAGGCGAAGGAGCTGGAGGGCAGCCCGCTGCCGGAGGGCGCCAAGGACCGGATGCTGCGGACCGCAGCCGGGGCGGCCTTCTACAACACCAGCGAACTCGACCTGAAGAAGGTCATTGCCGACACCGAGAACGTGGCCGACAACCTGCGCGCCTATATCGGGGCGTTCTCCAAGGGCGCGGAGGAGGTGCTGGAGAAGTACCGCTTCGAGGAGCAGATCCAGCGGCTCGACGAGGCCGGGCTGCTCTACAGCGTGACCGCCAAGTTCGCGGAGTTCGACCTGCATCCCGACGTGGTCGACAACCACCAGATGGGCTACATCTTCGAGGAGCTCATCCGCAAGTTCTCCGAGATTTCAAACGAGACCGCCGGTGAGCACTTCACCCCGCGTGAGGTCATCCGTCTGATGGTGAACCTGCTGATGGCCCCCGACGACATGGACGTGATGACGCCAGGCATCGTCCGCACCGTCTATGACCCGGCCTGCGGCACGGGCGGCATGCTATCGGCCGCGGAGGAGCACATCACGCGCTACAACACGAAGGCCACGGTCAAGGTGTTCGGCCAGGAGCTCAACCCCGAGTCGTGGGCGATCTGCCGCTCGGACATGATGCTCAAGGGCCAGGACGCGACCAACATCGCCTTTGGCAACTCCTTCACGCAGGACGGGCATCCGGACCGGACGTTCGACTATCTACTCGCCAACCCGCCATTCGGCGTCGAGTGGAAAAACGTGCAGAAGCACATCGAAGATGAACGTGAGAACCTCGGCTGGGCCGGCCGATTCGGTGCGGGAACGCCGCGCATCAACGACGGCTCTCTGCTCTTCCTCCAACACATGATCTCCAAGATGAAGCCTGTCGAGCAGGGCGGCTCTCGCATCGCGATCGTCTTCAACGGCTCCCCGTTGTTCACCGGCGGAGCCGGCTCGGGCGAATCGGAGATCCGCCGCTGGATCCTGGAGAACGATTGGCTTGAGGCGATCGTCGCGCTTCCCGACCAGCTTTTCTACAACACCGGCATCGCTACCTACTTCTGGATCCTGTCCAACCGCAAGGTTCCGGCACTGCGCGACAAGGTGATTCTGATCGACGGCCGCGAGCACTGGGCGAAGATGCCCAAGTCCCTCGGCGACAAGCGCAAGTACATCACCGATGAACAGATCGACGAGCTGACCAGGATCTACAAGGACGCCCTGACGATCGCGGGCGACCCGGACCACGAGCATCACGTGAAGGTGAAGGTCTTCCCCCGCCACGCCTTCGGCTATCAGCGCATTACCGTAGAGCGCCCACTGCGCCAGCGCTTCGAAGCCACTACTGAGACCGCCGATGCTGTGGCGGAGGCTAGGGCGGTCGGCAAGTACGAGCACCGTGACAAGCTGCTCACGGCGCTGAAATCCCTTGCCGGTACGAGGTGCCAGACCAAGCTGGAGTTCGCAGCCAAGCTCGACACTGCGCTCCGAGAGCATGGTCTGAGCAAGCTACCGGCCCCAGTGGAAAAGGCAATTTGGGCAGAGGTGGCGATCAGCGACCCTAAAGGTGAGCTGCAGACCGATGGCAAGGGCAACCCTCTTCCCGACCCCGATCTGCGGGACTTCGAGAACGTGCCGCTCACCTCAATGCACGCCACCCCGGTGGAGCTTGAGGCTGAAATCGAGGAGTACATGAAGCGGGAGGTCCATCCCCACGTTCCCGACGCCTGGGTCGACCACTCCAAGACCAAGATCGGCTTCGAGATCCCCTTCACCCGGCACTTCTACACATACACGCCACCCCGACCACTGGAGGAAATCGACAGCGAACTCAGAGGCCTGGAAGCAGAAATTCAAAAACTTCTTGGGGAGGTGACCAAGTGAGCCACGTACGCCTCCGCCACCTCGTCCACGTAAACCCTTCTTCTCCGGCTTTCGATGACCTCCCCAGCGATGCCGAGCTCACTTTCCTTCCTATGGAGAAGATCTGGCCAGACGATCGCTTGGATCTAAGCGAGCGGCGGACTAAAAGTAGCGTGACCACAGGGTACACTCGTTTTCAGCACGGGGATGTCCTCGTACCCAAAATTACACCTACATTCGAGGCCTCACGTTCCGTTTTGATTACTGATGGACTCCTGAATGGGACAGGAGCCGGAACGACCGAGCTACACATTCTTCGAGCAGGCCCAGAAATCGATCCGAGGTTTCTACTATACATCACGCATTCCCATCCATTTCTCAAGATGGGCGAGGCGGAGATGTATGGAGTGGCAGGCCAGAAGCGAGTTCCAGATGAATTTATTCGAAACTTCACCATCAACCTCTTAACACTGGATGAGCAGCGGAGGATTGTCGAATACCTTGATGCAGAAACCGCCCGAATCAGCCTGATGGAAAGGCTACAACACACACTACTTGATAAGCTGAATGAGCGCGATCAAGCATTCATCGATCGCGAATTGGACAGGCTGGAGTCTCGTCATGGTGTTCGACGTTTCAAGTGGGCGATACGCCGAATCGAGCAGGGGTTCAGTCCACAATGCCACAACATCCCGGCCGACCGCGACAGATGGGGCGTACTTAAGGTCAGCAGCGTCAAAAACGGGCGTTTCTGGCCGGAAGAGAACAAGCAACTCCCCGATACGATAGCTCCAGACCAGCGCTTCGAAGTGCGACCCGGAGATTTATTGATTACCCGCGCAAACACTCCTTCGTTGGTAGGAGCGGCAGCGGTCGTCCCAGAGATACGAGAGAAACTGCTGCTCTGCGACAAAATCTATCGCATCACGTTGACCCCTGAATTGGATCCACACTTCGTGGTGCTAGCTTCCCGCGGATCGAAGATCAGGAATCTCTGCGCAGCTGCATCGCATGGCACATCCCAATCCATGGCCAACCTCAAGACTGATGAGGTTAAGGAGTGGCCGATTCCGAATATAGATATTCAAGGGCAGCGGCTAGCGATCAAGCGCGTGGCAGATCAGCAAGCAGCCACAAATGCTCTTCGCGGCAAGATATATCGCCAACTTGAGCTGCTTAAGGAGCGACGACGGGCGCTGATCACTGCGGCGGTTACTGGACAGTTTGATGTCGCCACAGCCAGCAGGACGACTGATTGAACGACGTACCGCTACGACTGGGGTGGAGAAGATGGCGGGGAGCCCGCTGCATCGCGAGAAGGTTTTCGAGGATGCGATCGAGCGCACGCTGCTTCGCTCAGGCTGGACGAAGGGCGCAGGTGAGCTCTACGAGCATGTCCTCGGTCTGAATCCCACGGAGCTGATGCACTTCGTTCAGGCGACTCAGCCGAAGCAGTGGGAGCGCCTGGTCACCATGCACGCTGGGGACGAGGGGAGAGCCACGCGCCGACTCGCAGAGGTCGTCGCGAAGACGATCGACGACGAGGGCGCGCTTGAGGTTCTGCGGCACGGGGTGAAGGATCGGGGCATCACCTTCAAGCTGGCGTACTTCAGGCCCGCACACACGATCGCCGCCGACGCGCTGGAGCCGTACCGCAAGAACATCCTCAGCGTGGTCCGCCAGTTCCGTTACTCGGCGAAGAGGAACGACACGCTGGACTTGGCGCTGTTCGTCAACGGCATCCCGGTCGCCACCGCCGAGTTGAAGAACCCACTTACGGGCCAAACTGTGGAGGACGCCAAGCGGCAGTACCGCGAGGACCGCGACCCCAGGGAACTGCTGTTCGCAAAGCGGGCGCTCGTACACTTCGCCGTCGATCCGGACTTGGTGTTCGTCACGACTCGCCTGGCTGGGAAGAAGACCAGGTTCCTACCGTTCAACATGGGCACGGCGGGCGCGGGCAATCCGGGCGGTGCGGGCAATCCGCCGAATCCGGACGGCTACGCCACCTCCTACCTCTGGGAGCGCATCTGGCATCCAGACACCTGGATGGACCTGATCAAGCGCTTCCTGCACGTCGAGGACGAGGACGTCAAGAAGGGCAAGGGGCGCAAGCCGTACCCCGGAAAAGCGCACAAGCTGCCGTTGATTTTCCCTCGCTACCACCAGTGGGACGCGGTGCAGCGGCTCACCGCGCACGCCAGGACCCATGGCGCCGGCGAGAACTACCTGATCCAGCACTCGGCCGGTTCCGGCAAGTCGAACACGATCGCCTGGCTGGCGCACGCCCTGTCCAACCTGCACACGCCCGCAAACCCCGCCGAGATCGACCCGTCGGCGCTCGAACGCGGCTATGGCCCGAACCAGCCGGTGTTCGACAAGGTCATCGTGATCACCGATCGGGTGGTGCTCGACCGGCAGCTGCAGGAGACGATCTACCAGTTCGAGCACACGCCCGGCGTGGTCGAGCGCATCGACCAGAACTCCGATCAGCTCGCCGAGGCGCTGCAGGGCGAGACCGCGCGCATCATCATCACCACGCAGCAGAAGTTCGGCTATATCCGACCCAAGGTCGAACGGCTGCGAGGCAAGCGTTTCGCGGTGATCGTGGACGAGGCGCACTCGTCGCAGTCGGGCGAGACCGCCGCCGCCCTCAAGCGGGTCCTGCTCAATCCCGGCGATGGCGAGGAGGAGGACGGCGACCTGCTCACCTCGAATGCGCTCGCCCGCGGCCGGCACGACAACCTGTCCTACTTCGCGTTCACCGCCACGCCGAAGAACAAGACGCTGCACCTGTTCGGCGTCGAGGGCGAGGACGGCCTTCCCCGCGCCTTCCACACCTACTCGATGCGGCAGGCGATCGAGGAGGGCTTCATCCTCGACGTGCTGGCGAACTACGTCACATACAAGACGTTCTGGCGGCTCGCCAGCTCGGAACCGGACGACCGCACGGTGGAGCGGCGCAAGGGGCAGGCGCTGCTCGCCCGCTTCGCCGAGCTGCACCCGACCAGCATGCAGCAGCGCGCCCAGATCATCGTGGAGCATTTCCGGCGGCACACCGCCCACCAGATGGGCGGCCGGGCCAAGGCGATGGTCGTTACGCGCTCGCGTGAGCATGCCGTCCGCCTCGGACAGGCGATCCGGGACTACACAGCCGGTCTCGGCTACTCCGACTGCGGCACGTTGATCGCGTTCTCTCAGTCCGTGCGGATCGACGACGTCGAGTACACCGAGGCGAAGCTGAACGGCTTCGGCGAGAAGGAGCTGCCCGAAAGGTTCGCGTACTGCCGCGCCGACGACACGGGCCCGAACGCGGCCGAGAAGCCGGAGTATCGCATCCTCGTGGTGGCCGACAAGTACCAGACCGGCTTCGACCAGCCGCTGCTCACCACGATGTACGTGGACAAGCAGCTGTCGGGCGTCGCTGCCGTGCAGACGCTGTCCCGGCTGAACCGCACGCACCGCCTCAAGTCGCAGGGCGACATCTTCGTCCTCGACTTCGCGAATGAGGCCGAGGACATCCAGGCCGCGTTCCAGCCGTACTACGAGGGCACGGCGAGCAGCGACATCGACCCCAACCTGCTGTACCGGCGCGCGTCGGCCGTCATGGGCCACGCCCTGCTCGTCGAGTCGGAGATGCAGGCCCTCGCCGAGGCGTACCTCGAGGCCGAGCGCACGTCGACGACGCAGCGCGAACTGGAGAAGGCGCACGCGGCGCTCTACCGGTTCACCGAGCCCGCCGTCCGGCGCTTCGTCGAGCGGCAGCGTCAGGACGCCGAGAGCAACGACGACTCAGCCGAGCAGTTCCGCGCCGACCTGCGCGGCTACGTGCGCCTGTACGGTTTCCTCTCCCAGGTGGTGCCGTACGTGGACGCCGACCTGGAACGCCTGTACCTGTTCGGCCGTTTCCTGCTCAACCGGCTGCCGCGCCGCGAGGACCCCGCCGTCGACATCGGGGACGTCGACCTCACCCACCTGCGGATCAGCAAGACCGGCGAGCACACCATCGAGCTCGAAGAGCAGGGCGAGGTGATGCTGCCCGCGCCGTCAGAAACCGGAGGAGCGGCGCAGGAGCCGGAGTTCGTGACCCTGCGCGAGCTCATCGGCCAGTTGAACGACAAGTACGGCCTCGGCCTCTCGGAGGCCGACCAGGTCTGGGTGGAGCAGCAGTTCCAGGAGGCCGCGAGCGACGACTCGCTCAAGGCGGCGGCTCTCGTCAACGACGAGGTCAACTTCGGCGAGGTGTTCGCCGATCACCTGGAGAAGGTCGTCGTCGAACGGCACACCGGCAACACCAACCTCGTGCAGCGATTCTTCGACGACTCGCTCTTCCGGTCGCGTATTACCGAGCTGGGCCGTAGGCAGGTCTACAAGATGATCCGCGAGAGCGAAGGGGTGGATTGATCCGCTTTCCCGCGAGAAACTGTGGATCTTCCTGATCTGACGAGTGAGGACCGCAGTGCAGCAGGGCAACGTCATCGCCGACCGGTACGAGCTGGTCCAGTTCCTCGGCCGCGGCGGG
>Ga0065720_1020940_pt1 | contig 12137 bp, 9 predicted proteins | sample Thericmetagenome_FD_59107 | JGI IMG/M metagenome (GOLD analysis project Ga0065720, IMG submission 59107) | Thermophilic microbial communities from the Joint Bioenergy Institute, California, USA of rice/straw/compost enrichment - eDNA_2 v2... | ecosystem: Engineered > Solid waste > Grass >... | reverse complement strand
GCCACCGCCCGCAGCTTGCGGGCCAGCGTCCCGGTCGGCTCCGGCACCAGCTCCACCGGAATGCCCAGCCGGGCCGCGACCTGCCACGGCGCCCACCCCGCCTCCAGCAGAGCCCACGCCTGCTCGCGGCGCTGCGCCAGCCGCTCGGCGACAACCGCCCGCTCCACCGGCGTCAGCTCCACCGGCTCACCGGCCAGAGCCAGCCGCACCGCCGTCTCGTCCACCAGCTCCGGCTCGGCCACCAACTCGCGGGGCAGGCCGAACTCGACCACCACCCGCTCATCAGCGGCGATCGCCCGCTCCCAGCACGGGCCACAGGCGACAAACCCCTTGCGCGGCTTGACCGGCATGTGCCCCCGGCACAGGCGAGCCGCCACCGACGCCAACGGATGCGACGCACCGAACCAGCCCTTCCCCGCCCGCACCGACGGCGCCGGCACCGGCTCAGCACCCAACCCAGCGCGGACCTCCGCCCGCACCGCGTGCTCCCAACACGCGCCACACACAAAAACACCCGTCGCCACCGGCCCCGACGAATGCGACGCGCACGCCCGGCGCGCCACCCCAACCAACCGATGCGACGGGCCCCACCACCGCACCGCCCAACCCCGGGCAGCACAAGCAGAGCTAGCCTGAACAGGCATCGCTGATCCCTCCACAAGGACTCCGATGCGCTGCCCCCGCCGGCCTGGTGCGGCAACACCAGGAGCCCCCGGCGGGGGCCTTGCTTTCACCTGACCATCCTGGCTAGCCAGGATCGCCGACGCCCTGACGCTAACTCCACCTGACTAGTCAGGTCAAGCATGTCTTGGCAGCTTTTCTTGCTTGGCTAGCCACCCACTAGACTCCGGTCGTGGCTGACCTGGACTTTCTCGGCGACCTGGACCCAGATGACCCTCGGCCGAGCTCACAACAGATCGCGAACAAGATCCGGGCAGCGATCTTGACCCAGAAGCTGGCTCCTGGTGACAAGCTGCCGTCGCAACCCGAGCTCGCGGACCGGTACGGAGTCGCACGGGAGACCGTGAAGCGTGCGCTCGACCTGTTGCGGGCGGAGCGGCTGATCGTGTCGCGCCAGGGCAGTGGGTCGTACGTGAGGGCACGGACTCAGCGGCCCGTCGAGCTGAGGCCCTACGTCGAGATGGCGTTTCAGCAGGACGAGGTGTCCATCGACTTCGCCGGCTTCTCCGGGGAGACACTTCGGGACGTTCTCGCCGAGCCACTCGACCAGGTCAGGGCAGGCAAACTGCGCCCACGCCGGTTGCGCATACGCGTACTGCTGCCGGACACATCCGCGGCTCTACCACGGACGATCGACAGCGACGACGACCAACCACAGGTCCGGGCCAGAAGCGAGCGGATCACGAGACGAGCAGCAGAAGGAATCCTGGACCAGGCAACCGAACTCGGAGATCTTGGGCTAATCGCAGAGGTGGAGGCCTCGGTTCGGCGGTACAGCGGCACGCCCCAGTTCAAGCTGTACATCCTCAACGAGCACGACGTCTTCTTCGGCTTCTACGACGTCGTGCGTAGGTCCGTAGCCATCGCGGGCGAACAGATCTCGATCTTCGACCTCATGGGGAAGGACGCAACGCTGTTCCACTACGCCGCAGATGACGACGAGACCTCCCATGGGGCGCAGTTCGTCGAGGCGGCTCGGACCTGGTTCGAGTCAGTCTGGGACACGATCGCCCAGGACTACGAGCCGTGAGCCGAACCAAGCTCGGACGCCTAGCGGGCAACGCCAAGTTGCTGCTGCTCGACTTCGACGGACCGGTCTGCAGCATCTTCGCCCACTACCCGGCACCGGAAGTCGCCGCTCGCCTGCGTGCGGTGGCCGCCGACCAAGGCGTGGCGATCGGGCCAGAGATTTCTGATGAACAGGACCCGCTCGAGGTGCTCCGCTGGTCCGCCAACACCGGAAGCCACCGCGTTCTCCACGCGGTCGAGGACGCGCTGAGAGAGGCCGAAACCAACGCTGCCCGCAGTGCCGAGCCGACGGCGCATGCGCACGAGCTCATCCGGGAAGCTCGCCAGCTGGGCCGCGCCGTCGCCATCGCCAGCAACAACTCCACGCCCGCCATTGAGGCCTACCTCAACCGACACGGCCTCGGGGCGCTCGTATCAGTGGTCGCCGGGCGCATCCCCTACGCGCCCCACACGATGAAGCCGGACCCCAGCTGCCTGCTCCGGGCACTCAACGCGGTGAACACGGCCGCCCACGATGCCGTCTTCGTGGGTGATTCGCTAACCGACATCACCGCAGCTCGCTCGGCTGGCGTGCCCGTCGTGGCTTTCGCCAACAGGCCTGACAAGTGGGAGGCTTTCCAAGCGGCAGGAGCGGACGTCGTGGTCACGACGATGGCGGAAGTCGTTGCCGCGCTCTCGAGATAGGACGGCCGGCCTACGCATGAACAACCGCTGACGATCGTCACCCGCGTCCCGCTAGTACCCGACACTGTGATGCCGACTCGCACACCTATGCGTCAGAAGCGCTGATCTCGTACCAAGAGAGCTCCCTTTCCGGCTCATCCAGATACCACGCAAACGTTCCAGTAGCGATATCTTTCAAACGTCTCCTTGCCGTCGGATGATTCCGAGACAGAAAAGCGGAGAGAAATTGGCAAGACCGAGCCGGAATACGCTGCCGCTCTGCCCACCTGAGAAGACGCGCCTTTCGCTCCTCCGTTACCGGACCATCGCTTGCAACCGCCTCAACAATCCAGAAAGTAGCTGGTGATACCGCCACATCCACGATGACGGCGTCCGGCAGCAGACTTCCGACATCGATCGTCAAGCCCAAGGAACTCAGCAATGCAGCATCAGCCAAGTAAACCTTGTCACCAGGCTCAGATATTGTCAGCACGACCGGTGACCGCAGGCGTTTTGGCACCCACTGCTCAATGACGCCTTTGAGGATAAGTGAAGCATCCCCGGGCGCCAATAGTCGTGTTTCACCATCAGGCAACTGGACCCGAACCGAATATGCTCGGTGGGCTCTTGACGCAGCAGCCCGGATTCTGACAAGATCCCCTGGCTGCATGTGTCGATCTCGCCATTTGTCGATAGCGGCAATCAATGCATCGCCCTCAAGCGAGGGATCGAATAGGTCAGCGAAGGACCTCGTAAGACTCCAGCGTGACGCTCCGCTCGTTGTCACCACGCGGGGGTCTGATCGAATCGCCCCGAACTTAAGCCAGCCGGCCCAAGTTTCATCGCGCAAGGTTTCGCGAGAATTATCCTGGTACCACCTATTGTGCTCCACACCCCAGGACCGAAGCAGCTCTACAAGCGCCTTATTGCCCTTCGCAGCTGCGGTTCTCCATGCGATTCGATCTTCGTCCGACACGCGGGCATACGCCTCATCGCTCATCCACAGCACTGTCGTCGGCCTTGCCCGGACTACGCTGTCACTGAACTCCGCGTCGTCATCAATGACGGCGTCGACATAAAGCAGAGCAGCAACAGACGCCGCAGCCAAGCGATTGGAAAGAACCGAGTCGAATGCTGCGCGAGGAAAGATAATTTGAAGCCTCTCGTGACAAACTTGGCGCGATGGTAACGGACGCATCATCGAGTCACTCACAACCTGTACGCTTCCGCCACTAGCCGCGGCAAGTCGTCTGGATCAGCGGCCTCCCACTCTGCCAGCACCGACTCCGCTGGCAGTGGAAGAGCCTCGAGTTCGTATGCACTCACCGCTACCGAGCCGCACAGACAGCGCATCACCCGATCAACAGTGGTCGTCTTGAGGACCTGAGTCAAGACGCGCTGGGAGAGCACCGCAGACGCGCGCGGCCTCAGCACGTTGACGTGGTTCTCAACGACGACGCGACCGCCGTTTGCCTCCAGCTCCGCCGATGTCAACTCGGCAACGACCAGGCGTCGCCGTTGCTCGGGTGCCGTTGTGCGCTGGACCAGCACGGCTGGCTGAGCCAAGACCATCGTCGCCTCGTCCTCCGGCCCTGCTAGCTTCAGATACCGCAGGTGGTCCCGCTCGCGATCTCTATGCAGATGCCCGCCGTCGATATCCGACGCCCACACAACTCGAACGCTGCCACGTACGGGCGTGGGGCCAAGATCCCCCTTCCTCCGATTCCAGACCAACGGTCCAGTCGATGCTTCCCAGCCGACCTCTCGAAGGGTTAGGGGCATCGATATCGCTGCTGCTGCAAACGGAGCGTCGTCAGCCCTACGGGGTAGAAGCCAGGGCCCTGCGCCCTTGGGTGTTTTGACCCGGGCGACTTGATCGATATGGCCGTTCATGCTCGCTATCACGGTCCGTCGGCCCTTTTTGCGCGAAAACACGACCATGCAGGTCTCCTGCAAGACACCTGAGAACGTCTGCCCTCGGTCAACCACAAAAGTCGCCTCGCGAAGCGACGCCTTTTTCGCCAGAGTGTCGCGCAAGTTCGTGAAATAAAGGCCCGACATGAAAGATGTGGGCACGAGCGCCGCGAGCACCCCTTCGTCGTCTAGTGCCTCCAAACCTGCTGCCATAAACAGCCCGTACAGGTTGGCATGACCGTACAGCACGTCCCCAAACCGCTCGCGATCTGCGCGACTCAGGCGCACCCGACCATAGGGCGGGTTCATGATCACAACTCGAGCTTGCCCTCTGTCAACCTGCAGCCCGTCGCCAACACGCACTATCTGAGGAAACTTTGGGCGCCTCCGCGCGGGAATGGACGCGAAGGCTGGCAGCGCCTCAGCGGCAAGAACCACATTCGCGAGCCAAACGGCATACGGGTCGGTATCAACGCCAGAAATCACATTGGGTAAACCAGCAATCGTAAACTCTGCGTCCACAGTTCCATGGGCCGCAAGATGTTCTCGTAGAGGCGGCAGAAGCAGAGCACCTGCTCCACTCGCAGGATCCTGAACAAGACCGGACAGACGACGGGCCGTAGCGCCATGACCAAGCGCTCGCCGAGCCATGCGCCACAGCGTCCCGGAAAGCTCCGCAGGCGTGTAGTGGCGACCGTGCCTTAACCGGATCTCGCGAGACAACGCATCAACGTACGCCTGACCGAGACGCTCTCCCGACCAAGACCCTCGAACCGACTCATCTGGTGCCACAGCGCCAAGGCTTGGCGCAGGCGCCTCGATAGCACGCTCAACGTCAAGCCATGGTGGCTGGAGACCTACGGCGGCCGCTCGGGCTGCCCACCACCTTGGCACCGCTGCAAGCACGCGCAATGCACTTAGGGGAATCGACCCAGCGGGGTCAGAGTCGCCAAGAGCCAGCTTCGAACCCCTTGCGCCGAGGTCTCTAGCTTGCAACCCCGCGACGATCGTCACCGTCTACCTCCGGTTCCCGATAGCGGCTCTTGAGCACCCTCACACATGATCAGCCCGCGACATGTGAGACACGCGGAGCCCTGACCGGAACAAGCAGCACTTCACGGTCCGAGCCCTCGACTCGAGCGATCGCCTGGGCGATCCGCCGGTCGCCAGGAACCCGCTCGGTCCCTAAAGATCGGCTATTCCCGCGCGGACGGCTTGACCTGGTCGAACATCAGTTCGTAAGCTGTGATCGTGGAACTTGTACAACGGTGGTGGAACGGACGATTTGGACGCCTCGTACGACGAGACGTATGGCTCGAACGAGTTACCCTGTGGCAGGTCCGCGCGTGTCAAGGCGACGGCGACAGCCCTGTGAAGACCTGGACATTCACAGACCCGGGCCGACGCCGGCGCGCTCGTACAACGGCTGCTGACCGCCAACCCTGGTGACAACTGGCGCGAGATCACCGATGCCAGCGCCAACTCCTTGGTCCGCGGCCGTCAGCGGCAACAGCACTACAAGCCGTCGTTACCCTGGCGGTTCGTTGAGTCCGCCCTTGCGGTAAACAGCCGGCAACAGACAGTGGTGATCTCACGTTTCCCCAGGCCAGGGCAGTGCCGATCATGGTCTTGAAAACCGCTAGGGGCGCAAGCCTCTCGTGGGTTCGAATCCCACACCCTCCGCCCACTCGAAGCCGAAAAGCGTTGCGGCGCCTGGGAAACAGCCGCCGCAACGCTCCCCCACCCCGGCCGTCGCCGGTCCCACTGAGACCCGTCCCGACCCACTGACGCTCGCTGTCTGCGGCAAATACGCGGCAACAGCTCAGGCGGGAGTGGGAGACCCATCGATCTCGCCCTACTGTTGGGTAACATCCAGCTCCAAGCCCAGGGCCGCCTCGATCCGGCGTCGGGCGGCCTCGTCTTGGCCATCGATGCACTTGGCGTACACCTTGAGCAGGACGTGGACGCTGTGGCCGGCCCATTCGGCCACCTGAGTGGCCGGTACGCCGGCGTTGAGCCAGGTCGACACCGCGGCGTGGCGCAGGTCGTAGGGACGCCGCGCTAGCGGTGAGCGCTCGGGGTCGACCAGTACGGCGCCCCGCGCCTGCCGCCACACCCGCAGGTAGGTGCCGTTCGACACCGGCCCCTGCCGGTGGCCACGGGCCGGGAACAGCCGCCCGCCCCGGCCAGTCCCGAACGTCGCAATGTGGTGCCGGAGAATCTGCACCAGGGGCGGGGCCGCCGGTACGTCTCGGGTTGACGAGCGGGCGCGGTGTTTGAGGCCACGGTCCTCCCGAGCCTCGCCGGTGTCGGTCCAGTCGCTGCCAGCGTGCTGGGTTGAGCCTCTCAGGTGTAACCAGCCCCAGCCCTGTTCGGGCAGCTCGCAGTCATCGACGGCCAGGTGCAGAACCTCGGCCGGCCGCAGCGCCGCGTAGTAGATGCACGCGAAGAACGCCTCCAGCTCAGGCTCGATGTCGCGCACCGCAGCCAGTAGTGCCCGGGCCTGAGTCGGGTTGACCACGACCCTCCGGTCGACAACACCCTCGGACCGATCTGGGGTCCACTGGACGTGGTCGATGGGGTTGGTGTCGAGAAGGCGCAGCTCGACTGCGTAGCGCAGCGCGCCGTAGAAGACGGCCCGCTTGCGCGCCACGGTGTTGGGCGCGGCGGTCTTACCGTCTAGGCGCAGCGCGAGCGTGTCGAGTGCCTTCCGGACGAGTGCGGCATCGGTGCCTAACGTCGTGAGCTTCACGGTGTTGGCTTGCAGCCACCGCACGGTCGGCGTGAGTTCGTCGGGCGGCGGGCCAGCGTCGCGGTGAGCCTTGTTGAACACCCAGCCGTACAGGGCGGCCCGCATAGTCGGCACGTCCGGCGCGCCACGCTCCGTGGCCAGCAAGGCCGGTGTGACGGTCGCTAGGGCATCGGCGATGCTGCGCCGTTGCTTGGCCGACGCGCGTGGCCACTTCATGTCCACGAACGCCACGGCGTGTTCGTACCACGTCCTCGACTTGGCCTCACGGGCCATCGGCTCAGGTAGGCCGGTGACTTCGTCGAAGGCAACGCCCTCTCGTTGGGCTACCACGAGCTTCGATCGAAAGCTCTCGGCCAAAGCCCGGGTTGCGAAGCTTTCGCCGAACTCCTTGCTGGCCACGACCCAGCGAACCCGGTACGTGGAGCGGGCCTTACCGCCGCTGGTGGCGGCGGCTCGGCTCTTGTGCTCGCGGATGGCCCAAATGCGGACCTCGTAGGTGCTCATGCGGCCGGGTGCTCCTCGTGGGCGGCGATCCAAGCTTCCAGGTCAGATCGGCGGACTCTCAGGCTGCCGTTAGGGAGCTTGATGGTCTTCGGTGCAATGCCCAGGGCCTTCCACCGGAAGAAGGTGGAGCGGGCCACGTCGCCGAGCTCGGCGAGGACCCGGTCAAGGGTGAGAAGCTCGTTGCCGGGGTCGCGGGGCTTGATGTTGTGGCGCGGCATGTCACGGTCTCCGTTCTCGTCGGCTGGTCCGAGTGGGTCGTGGCGGTCGTCGGCCGGGCTGGCCACCGGTCTGGCCTCCGGGATGGGTGCTGAGGCTTGCCGGGTTCGGCCTGGAGGTTCGGTGCGGGCAGTGGGCCGGTCCAGGACCAGCGCGTGGTCCGCTGGCTGGCGCTCGTGCGCCGTTCACGGAGCGTGACTGTTGCGGGACCCACGCGAGAAATTTGCCCTCTGTCTTGGCGGAACTGTGTTGCCCATGATCAACAGGGCTTGAATTGGGCGCTGACCTGCGCGGATGTGTTGTGATCATGGGCAACACAGGTTGTGTTGATCTGTGTTGCCCGGCCCGGTTCGGCAACACGGTGGGCAACACAGGCTCGCTCTCAGATGTGATCTTGTGTTGCCCGGTGTGTTGCCCATGATCCATAGCTGTGACCTGCGGTTTTGTTGATCGTTTGGGTTTGGGCAACACGGCAACACAGATGAGAGAGGGTTCGTTGGCGGCGAGCGGATTGGTGGTCACGGTGAGTTACTCCTCGTTGGCGAGGTCGCCGAGGATGGTGCCGGGCGTGAAGATGTACATGCGGACCTTGGAGTCGCCGAGCGCGCGCACGTGGAGGTAGGGGGCTCGGCCGGTGCCTTTGTGCAGGTAGCCGAGTTCTTGCCAGCCGGGTAGTACGGCGTCGAGGCTGTAGCCGCTGCGGGCGAGAACGGCTTTGAGGCGTTCGGGTAGCAGGGCGACGGTGGGCCGGTCGCTGTCGAGGAGGAGTCGGCGGCCGATCCAGCCAGTGGGTGGCTGGATGGTGCGCTCGGGGGTCCACAGTTCGTCGCTGTGGGAGGCCACCCATTCGCGGACGACGTCCAGGGCCATCTCGGGGCGGTTGTCGGTGGTGTCTGCGGCGGCGAACAGGTCGTGCCACACGGCCGGTTCCGGGGGTGGGAACGGTACGACGCCGTATTCGTGGCCGAGTTGGGCGGCCAGGGCGAGCACGGCGACCATGGGGGCGCGGCGGCCGGACATGTCGGTGTCGCCGCGGAACCGTTCGGTGAGCTGGGCGTGCCGCTCCCGCAGCTGGCACAGGGCGCAGGTGCGCTCTGGTGGGCAGGTTTTATCGGGGGTGCAGGCCGGGCGTTGCGGGTCGGTGAGAGCGGCGAGCAGGCGTCCGATGAAGACGGGTCCGGCCAGGCCGTAGTTCTCGTCGATGGCGCGGCCGACGGCGATGGCGGCGGTGGCGTTGTCGCCGCTGCCGGTGCCGAACGGTGGCCGGGTCAGGGTGAGGACCCGGGCGGCGGCGCCCTGGTGGGTGGTGAAGGACAGGGCGGATTGCTCGCCGGTGGAGATGACGATGGTGGACCAGGGCAGCAGGCTGGGCCAGCCGGCGCCGCGAGCCTGGCCGTGGTTCTTGGGTACCTGGTAGAGGACCTGGTCGACGAGCTCGTCGTACTTGACGACTCGCGTTTCGTCGATGACCACGGGCAGGCCGCGCACGATGTTGAGCCGCTTTTCGATGGCGAGCATGGTGGCTCGCCACGAGAACAGGCCGTCGCCTCGTTCGCTCGGATCGGCCCACAGGGACAGGCCGATCTTTGCGGCGGTGGTCTTGCCGCGGGTGGATCGGCCGGACAGGTCGATGGTGAACGAGTCCAACCCGAGCAGGTGCAGCAGCGGCGCGGCGAGGCCGGCGAACAGGGCCATCTGCGCCACCGGGTAGGGCTCGATGAGCTTGATGGCCTGCGTCCAGCTCTCCAAGTCGCCGTGGGGGTGGTGTGCGGCGATCGCTGGGGCCTGCTCGTCGTAGACCGGCTCGACGCGATGCGGCCCGGTCGGGCTGGTGACGAAGGTGCCGTCGGCTTGCCAGCCCAGCCAGCGGAACAGGCTGCGCCGGGGGATGACTCGCCGGTTATGGGTTTCGGCCGCGGCCAGCCAGCGCTCGAGCAGCTTGGCGTCGGCGTCGACCGCGGGCAGCCCGGCGTCGCCGAGCGCGGTGATCAACCGGCGGCCGGACTTGGCGACGTTGCGGGCAACGACCCGGTTGACCCACCGGCCGTGGTCGCGCCACACCAGCTCGACCATCTGGCAGCCGGCCGGGTCGACGTACACGCCAACAGGCAGCAGGGGCGCGTAGGTCACCCGGGTGCGCTGCACCCCGTCGCGGGTCTCACGGACCAGGAACACCCCGCCCCGGTCGATCTCGTATCCCTCCGGCACCGACCACCCGGCCGGAAGGTCCGGGCAGTCGTCAGCCCACGATCCCAGCACGTTCACGCGATCCTCCGTGGCCGCTGCATGCCGGCGCGCAGGCCGGAGTCGATGGTGGCGAGGGTCTGTCGTAGGCCGTGTTTGGCCAGGTGTCCGTTGGCCTCGGCGGCGCGAAGAAGCTGCTGCCGCACGTCGTCGTGGTCAAGAAGGCCGGCACCGACCAGCCCACCGAGGTGGTACGCCTTGCGGTTGAGCGCGTTGTTGCGTCGCATCCCTTCGCGCATGGCGGCGAGTTCGGCGACCGCGCCAGCGAGGCAGGCTTCCGCGTACCTGTGCCGGGCCCCGGCGTGTGCTGGATGGGTGTCCACAGTGGCTGGTGGTGGGGTTGGGGGTTGGCTGAGCCGCTGGCACCACGCCGCAGGCAGCGCGGGCAGCTCGTTGACGCGCGGGAGCCGCAGGGCCGGTCGTCCGGTCGGGTGCCACCACCGGTAGGTGCCGCCGTCGGGGTGGCGGGACGGCCACACGACGGCGTAGCGGTGGCCGTGGTGGATCAGCTCGATGCCCGGGCCGGCTCGGCCTTCGGCCCATCGCACCCCGGCCGGCGCGCGGAACAGCCTGATCCCGGACTGGTCGTCTCGCGCACTGGAGCGCCACGTGGCCGGCAGCGGGCCGAGCTCATCGACCAGGGCGGCGTAGGAGGCGGCGCCGTCTGGCTTGTACAGGTCCAGATCCAGCCCTACCACCTGCGGTGGCAGCCTGAGCGCCACGTTGCCGCCCGGGAACCGGCGCACCCATGCCCGCACCTCGGCCAGGGTCGGATCGACACCCTGCCGGCCGGTGAACCCGTCCGGCGGGGGCGTCTTACGCCCGTACGGCAGCGGTAGCACCCCGACCCACCCGGCGGCCAGGTACAGCGGCGCCGCGGTTCCGTAGCCCGGGCGGCGGGTGGTGTTACGAGCCATGACGGCCTCCCACATGCGCGGGCACAGGGTTGGTGGGTTCGAGGTCGGCGCCGGTGATGGCTTCGACGACGGCGGCGATGAGGTCGCGGGCGGCGGGTGGGGTGACGGCGTTGCCGAGCTGGCGTACGCGTTCGCGTTTGTTGCCGAGTACCACGTAGCTGGGTGGGAAGGCCATGGCGGCTTGGATTTCGTGGGGTTCGAGCATTCGGAAGGTGCAGTCCTGCACCGTGATGTGGGGGCCGATGAGGGCGTTGCGGTCGACGGTGGTGACCGTGCCCATCGGCTCGGCCACGGGTCGGGCGGCGCTGTTGCCGTAGTAGGGCACCAGCAGGTGGTCCCAGCGGATCAGCGAGGGGCGTGGGCCGTCGGCGAGGATGGTCCGCAGTGGTTGGGTGATCGGGGTGCACATCTGGCCTTGGTCGCCGCGGGCGGTGTGGTTGCGCATCACCAGCGCGTGGTGGTTGCCGGCGGCGGCCACGGTCGGGGCCGGGGCTGTCGCGGCCGGGCGGGCGACGCCGTTGTTGCGCAGCGGCACCACCAGCGCCTCGGTGTCTCGGGTTGTGCGGGTGCGGAACGGCTCGGTGACCGGCCGGGCGTTGTCGTTCCAGGTCCCGCCGGCCGGTGCCAGCAGGGGCCGGGTGTAGCGGCGTAGCCCGGCCTCGATCCGGGCCAGCGTCTTCGGTGCCAGGGGTCGGGGCCGGTCGCCGATGCGCTGGCCGGGCAGGGTCCAGTCGATGGCGATCGCGGCTGGCAGGATGTCGGGGAAGACCTGGTGTCCTCGGCAGTCGAGGTTGGGGCAGCGGTAGACGTACTGCTGGCCGTAGCGGCCGTGCGGCCGGTCGGGGCGCTTCCACGCCTGCACCGCGCGGACGGTGGTGTGGCAGCGGGGGCACCAGGCGGGCGGGCGGGTCCACTTGGGAATGTCGGGTGCGTGGTCGCCTTTGCGCCACGCGACCACATACAGCCGGTCGCGGGACTGTGGGGCGGGGGCGCCCATGGCGCGGGCGAACATGCTGTTGAGGTAGACGACCTGGTGGGCGTAGCCGAGGTTGTCCAGCCCGGTGACCCACGCCGGCCACATGATCCAGTCGCGGACCTCGACGACGTTTTCGACGACGATCGCCCGGTAGCGGTGGTGTTCGGCGAACCGCAGGACGTCCCACATGGTTGCCCGGGACCGCTCGGCGGCCTCGTCCGGCAGCCGGTCACCGAACAAG
>Ga0065720_1020939_pt1 | contig 12140 bp, 14 predicted proteins | sample Thericmetagenome_FD_59107 | JGI IMG/M metagenome (GOLD analysis project Ga0065720, IMG submission 59107) | Thermophilic microbial communities from the Joint Bioenergy Institute, California, USA of rice/straw/compost enrichment - eDNA_2 v2... | ecosystem: Engineered > Solid waste > Grass >... | reverse complement strand
GGGGGGGGGGTTGAACCCCAATAATGGAGGCCCTTTAAACTGATGCGCAAGACGCTGTCATCACCCAATGTTTACCGGGGTGTCTTTGCATTGCCGCGCCCCGATGACGTTCTCGGCCTGCCCACAGGATAGCATATCGCCCTGCGAGCCATTATCAAGGGCAAGGCAGTGGCAGGCTCTTACATTCCCGTCTCTAATAGCAGCAACCTTGGCTGTATCCAGCTCTTCGTCGAGTGTATGACCAAAGCCTTATGACCAAGCATCTCGAGAAGATGGATGTTGGAGACCACCGACATCCGCGGACCCAAGAGAGCCATTCAGTACAAGCCGAGTAGATATGCCAAGCATATCGGCACAGGGGTCACGCCCATGTTCCAGATGATCCGGTCAATCTGCGAAGATGAGTCGGACCCGACAAGATTGAATCTGCTATATGCCAATAACACCAAGGCCGACATCCTGCTCCGCGAGGAGCTCGACGGGTACATGAAACAGTGCCCGAACAAGTTCCGCGTGCATTACATTTTGATGAAGTCTCTTTTTTATATGAGCAAGTGACAACTTGCTAAGGCCGTACATACTGGGACAACCAAAGGGACTAAGTATCTCAAGGACGGACCCGTTTGCTGGATGTTAAACAAGAAATCCTGATCGGTTGTCTTGGCGATGGCGCTCGGTGCCTTGAATTCTAGGTCTGTCAACGTATTCGCCTGTACCATGGGCGGCGGCCCACAAAGTACCTTAGTGTCGTCGGCCGCAGTTGGGTAATTGCTGCTTGATGAGATTTGCTGTCACAAAATCCGTGCTCCCGGTTTACCCTTTCCAATGACTTTTCTTTTTTGGTTGGGATATCGTAGAGTAGTGTTGCCAGGGTTTAGTGTGCTCCATTGATGATAAATGTCGGTACCATAGCAAGTCATGGCATTCCATCTGGAGGACTGAAAAACTGTTGTTGTCGGACGGGGTCCCCTTCTACTCTGTATCCGCAACGGCCATTTGCTGTCCCACATGATCTTTGGAGAGATGGCCAGAGCCTTCCAGAAAACCCTCTTCTGCCTCTCAGCGGCCCGCCGATTGGAGGTTTTGACGTCATAGTCCAAAGTCAATGGCGATCCCAGCTACATTAGCCAGAGGCGTTCCACCCTTTCCTGTCTCGCCTCTTTGCTTCGGGCGAGATTGCCGGTCTCCATCGTCAAACTCCCTCACACATCCTCCCTCCCCAGTTTCTGATCATTGCCGATTCATCCAGCAACGTTCTTTACGGCGGCTCGCGGCTCTCGGGTGTGAATCACAAGACAAGCGGCCGCGCCGCGCCTCGCCTCAGATCCTCCAAGTCGAGTTTAAAGTCGGAGCTCGAGAAATTACGAACTTCCGCATGGAAATGAAGCCCATGGCCGTCGAAAGCAAAGAGTTTCGGCTTTTCGCGGGGCTGCGGTTTTGCTGATTTCACCATAGACAAGCATACTGGCGAAGCACAGTCCGGGCAGACCGGAATGAAACTGACATACAAACAGAACCCCGACCGACCCTTTGGCTGTTGCGGTGAACGAACAGCTACCGCGTCTATTCTCAGTATCTATCTACACGCGTCAAGCCAGGCGGTCGATTTGGACAGCTGCCAGTCGAGAGCGAGATGGCCTCGATCTTGCCCGAACCGTGGTGCGTTGCGTTGGTGATACCCTGTCCCGTGGCTTCTGGAGTGCGGGGGTTTGAAGATCGAGAAGCATATAGATTAGTGGACTCTTGCCGACGTTGATGGTGCCCGTCTGTTGATTCATTGGCGTGAAGAACCAAAGAAAGCGGGCCCGGTCTCCAACAAAGTCCGGTCCTTGATCCTTCTTCCTCGACTCGCTCTCTCACACACTTCAGTTCCTCTACACAGCCGTCAACAAAACGTCTATCCCGACCATGACCTGGAAAGATCCCGTCATTGGATGCAGGCCAGTCACCATTCTTGGTGTTGGTATCCTTGATCGCCGTATCGCTTGCAGTTTTGTAGCTGGCGGCTACAGCGTCCATATCCGAGACCCATCTGCCGAGGTACGTCAGGCTGCTGTTCAGTACCTTGGCGATAACAAGAGACAGTATGCCAGGAACATTCCCGGCGATGCTAACGCTGTTCAACCTGGTGCGTATGGAACAATTGAGGACATGGAACAATTGAGGACATGGCTGCAGCTGTTAGAAACGCCTGGCTCGTTGTTGAAGCAGTGCCTGAGAATATTGAGGTCAAGATCAACTCATTTGTAGAGCTGGATCGTTTGGCCCCTTCTGATTGCATACTGGGCTCCAACAGCTTACCCTTAACTCTAGCCTCATGCTCGCCAAGGTAGTCAGCAAAGAAAGACGCCGTCTGATCTGCAACATTTCACCATGCCCTAGACATCCGAACGGTTGAGCTCATGACAGATGGCGAGACCTACCCCGCCATCTTTCACTTTCTGAAAGAAAGCCTGTCCAAGTGTGGCATGCTGCCTGTGACCGCAAGAAAGGAGTCGACCGGGTAAGAACCCCAATCTGGGGCAGATGACGAATCGCCAATTGCATGTCCGTCCGTCCGCCCGCCTGCTAACATGTGCTCCTTCCCTTCCTCTACAGGTTTATTTCCAACCGGCTCTGGGCCGCAATCAAGCGTGATATTCTTGTCATTCTTGTGGAGGGTGTGAGCAACCCTAAAGAGATTGACAAGCATTAGCAGCACAGGTTCCAAGCGCAAGTGCTCCCTTGCCAGCTCATGGGCCGTGTAGGCTTCGACACGGTGGCGTTCACTGAAAACAACTACATTCAGGAATGCAGTCTTGACGGGTCGGTCATGTCGGCTCGGCTAGATGGGAGCGATGTTCAAATTGTCATTCCTAATGGGTGTATGGACGCCCAAGAAGCTCGTAGTGGTCGAGCCCCAAAAGTGCCTTCAGTTTTGCGATAGCAAAGGGATAGGCGTACATCGGGTAGGCCACGACGGCAGCAACCACGAGGCTTTGGTTCAAAGATCGGCGCCGGCCAATGGCGATTCCACTCTTTTGTCATCCCTGAGTTGGTGTGTTGGTATCGCTGTCGACACCAAGGCTGGCAAGATCTATTGGACACAAAAGGGTTTAAGTAAGTCATTGCGGAGCGGAATTTTCAGGTCAGGCATAGGGATTCCGTCGGGTCAGACGGCCTCCATCCAGTCTGATATTGAACTCTTGTTCGATAATCTTCCTGAGTCCATCGACCCCGAGATTGATTTTGAAACCCGAACACTGTACTGGACGGATCGCGACGAGCATCCGAAAGGTTATTCCTTAAACCAAGCCTTCGTTGGCAATAACAAGGGCATGCCAGAGATTTTAGCTCATCGGGTTGAGACTCAACTTGGAGCACTGTCAAGTTCTTGTGAGTGACTTGGGCGACAGCCTTTACAGTATAGATACAGACAGTTGGTCAAAGAGAGCACTGCTCAGCAATGACGGATGCTATACCGGGATTGCAATCTGTCAGGAATAGTGATTGTTATACACTTTTCAATTCCGTTGGCGCCTAATCTGAGCTGGGTTTAGAAGGACGGTAGTAGAGTAGGCGTATTTACACATGTAAAGCTCAAGAGATAGACTTGACTAGTTGGTGGGGTTGCTGTCGCAAAAAAAGATGCCGCGGGCTTTGCATGCTGATGAAATGACAAGTGATTGGCAGGATGACCAAAGCTATCACTGCAGTTAGGAACAAATGAAACAACACCTGTGAAGAAGCCAGGGGTTGTCGGTCGGACTGGAACTCGAACCCAAAACCTTTACCAGCCAGTGGTCATGACGGGTTGAACATGAAGACCGGGAAGTAAGGCGCTACCATTGCGCCACCCGATGAGGGCGATTGACACTGAGCGCTCGGTCCAAGAGAAAATGCCATAGAGTGGTCAACGTTGTCTTTGAAACTACTTTACATCATCGGGTCTTGAAATTGAGCATCGTTGCGACCGTCACAGCAGGTAGAGGAACTCAATATGATCATTATAAGCAATGGCTGATGACGGTCAAGTTAACCGACATCATGGTTTTCTTTTTGCCCAGCCAATTAAACCTTGGCCAGAGCAGCACGCCGCGATGTGCTATTGGGGTCAAGATAAGGCTTCTCGCCGAGACCAACGACTCGGTTTCCAAAACGTTCACCGTAGCTGCCGTCCAGGTAGTCAAAGGTCGCTGTGTGGAAGACAGATCTGTTGTCCCAAATGGCTGCAAGCTTGTCAGCTTTTGACTGTACATGTGTCACAGTCTTTCCATGGTGTAATCACCAGCCCCTGGATGTCGTATCACATACCAATATCATTCTTATTCTGCCATTTGAACCTGACTTGCAGGTCATGGTTCTTATAGACTAGTTCTAGGAACCAGTCTAGCAATCTCCTGCTTTCTTCTTCCGTCAACCCGTTGATGTGCTTGACATGACCCCCCACAGGAAAGATGCTCTTCCAGCCGGTGACAGGATTGGTGCGCACAACTGGATGGACGGCCTTAAGCTCGCTGCCAACATTCTCTGGTGCACCACGCGGTTTGTCATACAATTGGAACCCGGAACGTTCGGCGATATCTCGGAAGACTGGCTGCTCGAAGGTGGCTGTGAGAGTCTCGAGGAATCTCTGATACGGCTCACTGAGGCGATCGTACAGCTCGTAGCCAGAGGCCCACAATGTGTCTGGGAGCGGGGAGAACAACTTGAGTTAGCGGCGAGATGTCTTGGAGCAACACAAAGTGCAGAAGGAGCCAGGAAAATTGCATGATCGGCAGAGAGACACCTACCGCCTCCTGTGGTGGGCAGTTGAACAAGACGGAGAGACGTGTAATCAGCTGGCACGGGCTCAAAGGCAATGTCGCTATGCCATTGAGCAGTGCTCTGCTTCTTGGGGTTCAAAGTCGCGTCACGGGTCGCTGTAGAGTAGAACTTCTTGTTCTGGACCGAACTAATGGTGCTGATCTCAAGGTCATCGCCACCAAGTTCCCGCTCTGAGTTGAGTATGGGGTGAATATGGAGACCCGAAGTTTCTGGGCGGCCAGTTAGCTCTCCGAGTCGCAAGATGAGCTTCTTCTGGAGCTCGTTTGTAAGGTTATCCTGCGCCCGGAAAAACACGACGCCCCGTTGAGAGACTACACTAGTGTCAGTTATATACTTCCGCAGTGATTGCTATCGCACAAGGGTCAGACGCACTGGTAATGGCGAGGTCCCGAAGGAGGTCATCCGAGTTCGGGGAGTTAAGCCACTCAACCAGATTGGCAGTAGGATATTCTCGACCGATGATGGGTGTGACATCGAAGTACTCATAGCCATTCAATGCTCCAGAGAGCTTAAGGGGCTCACGAATCGGCCCTTTGGTATTCACCGAATTGTCAGCCTCAATCGCCGAGGGTGCCATGTTGGTGATGGTGCTGCTGCTGGTGATGCCGGTGTCTTTGACGCAATGTATTGTGGATGATAAGATCCTCTGCTGAACTGTTGATGATGTTGAACGATGCCGGGAGACTGCAAGGTTTTATATATAGGGAAAAAGCATGGTGTTTAGCCACCCGGACTGTGCAAGATGGGCTATACTCTTTGTACGTGTTTTTTAGTGCTGGGTGAGATTGCTCCAGATCTCTCATTCTCGCCGCTAATTGCGACATCAATGCATCCACGCTAGCTCAAGTGTGTGTATCATAGGAATATGGAAAGAGATCAATATGAGCAAATAAGGCGCTTGCAGATGTTGGCAGAGTAACCATAATGTACATGTACTGGCCAATAAGGGCCGGGTCTGAGAGATTGCTGGTGTCGACGATGACAAGCTTGTCTTTGACTCCTGCACTGTCCCAAAACTGCCCCCTGGGCACACACTATCAGCTTATTCGGTGCCTGTTGATTGAGGGTTAAGGGTTGAAAGAAGTGTCATGAATCGAATGGAACAACTTGAACAATACCCTACCAACAAAATGCGGAGGTGGAATTGCCTCCTTTGGCAGCTCAGGGAACACTCTGGCCAATGATGTCACACCATCTCACTGGTGGCTCCAGGCCCATGTCCGGTGGGTTCGGTCTTTACGGCACAAAGCGCCATCGGGAGCCGGCCTTGCGCCTTCAATGTTTCAATCCACTGAAGCCAAAGGAAGTTATTGGTGTTGTTGTTGGTGGATAACTGAATCCACATGTACCTGGTTGGTCCCCCACGCGCACGTCGTGGCCCCAGGCCTTCCCCCAAAATAAGATAGAGCAAGTCCTTGGGACTCTCGGCATACACCATATACTATGCATTGTGTAGTTAACAGTGGGTGTGTGCCCGACGGGATCATGGGCTACAGATTGAGCGGTAGGACAGTTGCCACATGCATGGAATCTCCTTCGCTTTCGCTTCCGAGTCAGCAACTCCGAGCCCAGCAGCCTAGCAGCTCGCTCCATGAGATCTTGATTACCAACGGTGATAACGGAGATAATGTCCAAGTAACTCCTGGATGATGCCACAGCACTGAACATGCCGCCATCAACAGGGAAATTGTACAAATAACTATCCCATGTTAGATAGACCAATCGATTGCGGTATAGTCCCCCTTCCCCCGCCACCAGCAACTAGGAGGAAACAAAGTATAAAGGTCGCGTCAGCCGCCTGGACGAGCACGTCTGTATCACGCAATCTTTGCTCACTAGCAGTATGGGACTTGGCGACTATTAACCGCACAACTTCTGCTTCTCCCTCAAGCATCTGGGACTGCAGGAAGCCTTTCCCCCTGCAAATCAACCTGTCATTCACCCTCCCCTGCTTGCCTAGATCCAGGCTCAATGCCATTGAGTTGCCGCGCATACGGATTGCGCCAATCAACCAATATTCTCCTGCCTCGGATGCTGCATCGCCCCTGTTTCCTTCGCACACTTGGTGCCGGTTTCGTATGTTTGACCCCTTACCAACTGTAGTCCTGTCTCGTCAAGTCCGAGGGAATGCTAGACGAAGGGACGATGGTTAGAGGTGGTGACAGACCCCGCCGTCAGAGTACAGTTGCTCGCATCTTTCTCTTGACCACAATATTTCAGCAAACTTTTGTCTTTGCGTGGATGTCTCGTTGCATCTCCGTATTGTCAAAACTCCACCCAAACCATCAATGAAATCACGCGTACATGGAGGTACATATGGGACTGACGGTTGCTCGGGTTCACACCGACAGACCAAGAGCGCTGCAGGCTACAGAGAGTTCTCCCATTTCATACCATTGAAGGCGGATGTTACCATGTACGGCTGGCTTCAGTAACGTAGACGGACCGGCTACTTGGTAGCCAGTAGGATGGATGCCGTATGCTGTATGCCGTCATTGGAGGTTGGGGTGTCAATAATACCTTAGTTGCAAGCCTGTGGCCGTTCCCTCGTCCTCGACTGCCACCCCATGCAAAAGGTTCCCGAGGAAGAACGCCGTCTTCAGGTCTCATCAAGACGTGATTATGCAAAGGCTGTACGCCATGCTTGATACATCCGATGAGACTTCCTGGTTGCAGAATTCTCACCATGTCCTCCGACACATATTAAAGGCCCAAAGATTCAGCTGAGGATGACCAACCGCCGTGGAACAGTCAACCTCTTCATGGAGTCGACTGTATGTAAAGACATTTACTCTGGCTTAGTCTAGACTCGGATATTACCAAGTTGTGTTTTCAGTTGTCCGGGAATCGGATCCTTTAGCCTTTTCTGTATCTATCATCCACGATGGCCACAGTACTTCTTCGGGAAACTCCTCTTAAGCGAGAGAGGGCCCAGGACTCGGACGGCAAATCGGGACCAGATGCCTCGAACACTTCTATTAACAGCATTCCTCCCCTGGGAGCCGTCGTTCAGGGGAAGCAGTTCTGGTGGCAGAAGTCGAAAGTCGACCTGGATGCTACCGCTACTCAGGTGCGTTTTATCGATATTTTAACTTCCCTCAGCGGGAGAGCATGTTGTAGCATGGAATATGACGATTCTGACCGTATGATTCAGCCCAGCGTCTTCGATGACCCAGAAACAGCAGAGCGATATTACCCACCACCTACCTGGTAAGGTTAAATGAGGAGGGGGTTGACATTCCATTTAGACATGAGAACCTATGGAGTCTGACTGCTGTCCTTGGTAGGGAGAATGTGCATCGCTTCGACCCCCTTGCTAGATGGACCTGGAGGGAAGAGAAAAAACTGTTGCGGAAAATTGACTTCCGCATCATGACTTGGGCTTGCATCATGTTCATGGCTCTCGAGCTTGATCGGGCCAACATCCATCAGGCTTTGACTGACAACTTTCTTGGTGATTTGGGAATGCATACTAACGGTACGTGGTCTGAAGGAGTGGCATCAATCCACAGCTGCCAACGACATGGACAACAGATGGAGACTGACACCCTCTTACAGACTATAACCTTGGAAACACCGTGTTCAAGCTTTCGTTCCTCTGTGCCGAGCTCCCCTCTCAGTTAGTATCCAAATGGATGGGTCCGGATAGATGGATCCCGGCACAAATGTCACTTTGGAGTATCGTTGCATGCTGCCAGTTTTGGCTATCCGGACGTAGGTCATTTCTGGTCTGTCGCGCTTTGCTCGGTCTCCTGCAGGGTGGCTTCATTCCTGATGTAAGTTGCTTTGCCTCTCAAACCTTGTCCTTTATACCGGACATATCGACTGTCCTTTCATGTCCCGAATCGTAATTTGAACGAGAGAAAACGCTCACAGATTCGATGTGACAGGTAATTTTGTATCTCTCATACTTTTATAAGCATCACGAAATGTCGGTCCGTCTCGGCTTTTTCTGGACCGCAATGAGCATTGCCGATATTATCTGTGCTCTTCTCGCATACGGTATACTGCACATGCGCGGCGTTGAAGGACAGGCTGGCTGGAGATGGTTGTTCTTGATTGAGGTTAGTTGCTTCCTTTCTCTCAAAGAGCAGGTTGACTCGCCGTTTCCAGCTCCATCCACCGCTGTCTAAGTAGGCCAAAACTAATCTTGGTATACAGGGCCTTTTAACTCTTGTTATCGGCCTGATGTCTTTCTTGCTCATGCCTGCTGGACCGTGCCAAACTGCTAGCTGGTTCCGCGGGAAAAATGGTTGGTTCACGCCCAGGGAAGAAACTATCATTGTCAATCGAGTGCTACGGGATGACCCTAGCAAGAGCGACATGCACAACCGTGAGCCAATTACATGGAAGCTCCTCTGGCAGAGCCTCAAGGACTACGATCTCTGGTAAGTAGACCCAGGAACTGAATAGCCCTAGGGGCCTGGGGTAGAGAGTCTCCATATATTCCTCAACAAAGGCTAATACTTTATACTAGGCCACTGTACCTCTTGGGCCTAACATTCCAGATCCCAATGGTTCCCCCGGGGCAATATCTCACCTTATCTCTACGAGCCCTGGGTTTTGATACCTTCCAAAGCAACTTGTTGGCCATGCCGCACACAATCTTGCACAGTAAGTGAAGAACCGGGCCAAGACACCAAGGATCGCTTGAGTTTTTTATCGATATTAAGACTTCTTGCAGTGATCACAATGCTCGGCATAACGTATCTGGCGGAAATAGTTGGGAATTTGACTTTCTGTGCCCTTACCTCTCAGATTTGGGCGCTACCGTTTCTGATTTACCTGAATGTGGTCGACACATCCCAGGTGAACAGATGGGTACTCTATGCGGTCATCACACTATTACTGAGTTTCCCAAACCGTAAGGCTCCCCTTGACAGCAACACAATCCCGGCCTCGCAGAAGAAAAGTCGACAGCAATGACTAATGACTGTCGGTACAGCCCATCCAATTCAAGTCGGATGGAATTCGCGAAACTCGAACGCTGTTAGATCTCGCACAGTGTCTGCAGCCTGTTACAACATGTTTGTTCAGACCAGTGGCATCATCGCCTCTAATATCTACCGCAAAGGTACGTGGTTAATCCGGGGCTGAAACTTAAATCTGTTCAGCGAAAGATGACTAAGTGGATATCAGACGATGCGCCATTGTATCGGAGGGGGAACAGGCAGCTCTTGGCCATTCTTTGCATGAATATTGTCTTGTATTTCCTCGTGAAGGCGTACTATGTCTGGCGCAACAACCAGAAAGCCAAGAAATGGAATGCTATGACGGAGGAAGAACGGCTGAACTACTTGTCAACAACAAAGGATAAGGGGAACAAAAGGCTGGACTTCAGGTTCCAGCATTGAGAAGGCCAGGGATGACGAGACAATAACCATTCATACACGTATCAGAGGGAGATTGACGGAGGGTTGAGGTCATTCTGAACTACGTTAGCAGGCTGTAACTGGAAACGCTGTTAAGCAAAATATGTGGCTTGCTAGATATACTTACTTTTCCTGTGTGTTTCGTGCAACTCGGTTTAGAAGTCACGAAGGATATCAGTGGGAGAATTAAAAGCTAAGGGAGAGGTTGAATCTCGGCAAGTCCACAAGCCTGATTATGGATATTATCTCATCGACACATGAACATTACCATCTGTCTTTTGCTTCATTTCTTCCTATGTGTATGACTGAGTGCGCAGCCTGTATGGAATGGGGTTAGGTGCTTTGCTGACGTGAGCGCACTATACAGCGCCGCCAATCAGATATCGACCTAAGGATTCCAACTTATATGCTCTAGCTACCTATGAGGCTCTCTGCTATGCTAACCGGGCATCTCGTGATGAACTTAACAAGCTATTTGTTGTCAAGGGACTGCGGCCTTGCGGTACCTTGGGTCTACCTCGCTGTTTGGAGCTTGCATGCTCTGCTAAGCAAGAAGGCATCTGGATAAAGTCAGACTTGCAAGTCACAATCCCGAGAAAACGCCTTCTGTAACGAACTTGGAGAGTTAATCACGAGATCCTGGCTCACAACCATTCTTCAAGACAGGAGAATGGATAGGTGTCTGCGGTAAGTTGCGCAAGGAACGAGTGCTTTGGGCAAGCATCCGGAGACAAGGTGCCTCGGAAATCCAACCTAAAAACCCTTACCCTAAGAACCGGATCCACAACCCAAGATTCACACTAGACAGTCAAGTCACAATCTGTAGAGGGAATAAAATGAGATTTAGGAAGCTGCCGGTCATAGAAAGTAAAAATACTAATGGAATCACACTAACTTAGCCGAAAAAGCTTCATGAGAAGGACTTCTAGGCAGCTACCAAGATACCTGTGTCTGTCGGTGAAGCTTGAGAGTCAGTATGACGACAATGGAGGGGTAATTGCATACGGATGTGTATGCTGTTGACCGTTGTCTGCCCCGCCATGCGGGCGCGGAATATCCAGGCTCAAATCGCTCTGGCCGGAACTCGGGCTTTCAGCTTTTTTTTGGCTCCTGGTCTTGACTGATTGGTTTCCTCCTTTCTATCGTATCCATATCTCTAATGTTCTGATGCAAGGCGTCCAACAATTGGACCAGCCTTAGCAGGCATGATCAACAAGGCCCAAATAGAGTGAATGGAGCTACAGTGAGGCTTTTCGGAGAACTCGTCCCAGCCCTTCGCGAGCAGGATGGGCATGGCGTTGATTAAGCGCACAACAGGACTGGTAAGAAGGTTACCGGTACCTGATGGCAGTTTTGCACGCCGACCCCACCCGGCTGCTACTTTGGCCACAAACAGTATTTTCCCCCTTTCACCCGGCCTTTGTCATTGCCACTTCTCACCAGGTCCAAGAAGCCTTTATTGGCGAACCTTGTCACCTCTAGGAACGCCTTGTTGCGTCGCCAACAGTGCTTGGGTGTCGCTGTCGCCAAAATCCTACTTTTCAGGGCCGATTTGCTCACCTGCTTTGCGCACAATGGCCACATCAACCGCAGCTCCTGTGCTCTCAGCCGAGGAGCAAGCTCGTCTAGTCGAGAGTTCAAAGCGCCTTGCCGCCTTTCAGGCCGTCAAAGACTACTTGCGGCCCGAGTATACTAGGATAGGCATTGGTTCCGGGAGCACCGTCGTCTATGTGGTCGAGGCGATTGCTGCCCTGGGGCCTGAGATCACTTCCAAGATGTGCTTTTACCCCACTGGATCCCAGTCTGAGGAGCTTATCGAGGCGGCTGGCCTGAACCTGCAGTACATCAGCAAGCTCCCATCTGGTCAGCAGCTGGATGTCGCCTTTGACGGCGCTGATGAGGTCGACGACGACCTGAACCTTATCAAGGGCGGCGGCGGCTGCCTATGGCAAGAAAAGATCG
>Ga0065720_1020938_pt1 | contig 12144 bp, 13 predicted proteins | sample Thericmetagenome_FD_59107 | JGI IMG/M metagenome (GOLD analysis project Ga0065720, IMG submission 59107) | Thermophilic microbial communities from the Joint Bioenergy Institute, California, USA of rice/straw/compost enrichment - eDNA_2 v2... | ecosystem: Engineered > Solid waste > Grass >... | reverse complement strand
GGGGGGAAAGGGAAGAAGACGTACACTTTATCCAGCTCGAAAATGGTCGGCCGGAACTTCTCTTGGATGTCGCAGACACTGAGGGGACCGTTAGCTTAGTGACGAGTGTTGATTATGAACATGGTAGACTTACAAGAGAGCCGGGTTCTCTGCGACAGCGTTAGTGATCCAACTCTACTCACTCATGCCGAGGGGCAATAGAAAATAACATACTGAACCGGCGTTCAGGCACAGGAGCAGCCATTGTGGATGATGATGATGTTGTTGTTATTGTTGTAGTTGACACGAAGGACGAAGAACGGAATCCGCGAGACGAATGCAGCTGAGAACCAACGACAGCGCGATCAATTGCTCGCCCAGCGATTCTATACCCAGCAAGCAGACCACCCGAGAGTCTAAAAGGAACGGACATGGACCGGACCGAGGCAAGTAGGAGCTTATATCCGTACTCCAGGGCCAACAAGGAACATGGGAGATCAGTCACACGAGAAGCAGGTATCGTTTGGTGGGGGCTCCTAAGGAAGTCTGTACGTACAGTTCAGCACTAAGACAGTCCGAGATGTGCAGGCGGGGCAACGGATGACAGGCCGGGACGGCCCATATGTCGGGATTGGGGTAAGCGCTGCCGGCGGAGAGCCGACGGTACCCCCGGTACCCCGCATTTTGGATGTGGCGAACCGAGCTACAACTGAGGAGAGTGGGACTGTCGTGTTAGTGATCGGAGCGAGAACGTATAATTGTTGAGCAGGGACGTATGCCATATCTGGAATCAGGACAGTGAGGTTCGCGATATTGAGGGGATAAAGACAATTATTATAATTACAAAATCGGAACAGTCTTCAAAAGGCTTAAAAGCTAAGCCTTTTTATTGCTCGTACTGCCCTCTTAATCCCTAAGCTCAATCTTCCTAACCTTCGCTCTCTGCAACCACTCCAAGTTCTCCTCAACAGTATCTTTCCGGATCCTATACAACTCATCTAAGAACGCCGGCAAGAACGTTCCCGGCCCCTTGACATCGGCTCTCTCGGCCGCTAGCTCCGCAGCAATCTCAAAGTGCAATAACGCCGCGATGACGTGCACAATCCTGCCATACGTCGTCCTCTTTGCAACAGCCGCCGAGATCGCCGTACCCAGCGTGCAACCCGTGCCCGTAACCAAGCCCAAGTACGGATGACCATTTTCCACAGCGTACGTGTTGATCCCGTCGCTGACATAGTCCGTCTTGCCGGTCATGACGACGACGTTCTTCTCGCGCTTGGCGAGCGCCCGGACGAGGGTCGCTTTTGCGGTCTCGTCGAGAGTGCTGGTGCTGTCGACGCCGCGCTGCTGCACGTCGCTGTCGCCGAAGACGGTGCGAATCTCGCCTTCATTGCCTTTGATGACGTCGAAGTAGCATTCGTGCAGGAGGGTCTTGACGGCCTGACGCCGGATGGTGGTTGCTCCGGCGCTGAGAGGGGGGTTAGTAACGTAGAGATGGTCGATGGGGATGGTAGACGTACCCAACGGGATCAAAGATGACGGGACGATCGACAGCATTGTATGCCCTGACTGCCTTGATGTAGTTGGCCAGGGCATCGTCGTCGACAGTGCCCATGTTGATGACCAACGAGCCGCCCAGCTTGCTCAGGTCAGCGGCTTCGTCGCCGCAATTGGACATGATGGGCGAGGCGCCGATGGCCAGAGCAACATTGGCGGCAAAATTTTGCACAACCTGCTCAGTGTTAACCCTGTTTGCCGTTAACGACACATCGCAAGGGGGCATACAAGGTTAGTCATGTTATGCGAAAGCGGCGTGTTGGCATCAACCGCAGTAATCACACTTGGCACCTCAGCGAGCACCTTCTCCGTTGTATCAGCGATGTACGAGGGCACGTCCACGCCATAGGGTGGCACGCTCGTCATCTTCTCCTTCAGCCGCTTTGCAGCTGCTTGCGGATCCGGGGCGGCCATGATGGCGCTGACGACTGCCACGCCCTTGAGGAAGATCCGATCACGGTCGACGGCGGACTGGTAGACGATGCGATGCACGTTGGACTCATTGATGCCGCCGATACCGACGCAGTCGACTGGATGCCCAGCCTTGTGGAGGGCTGAAAGAATCCGGGCAACACCCGCGGTGCCGATGATGTGCTTGGTATCCTTCTTGCTGTTTGGGTGGGAAGGCAGGGTTTAGTAATGGTGCTGTTGAACATGCAAAGCGTCTTCTTACGTTGAAGTGGCATATATAGTGCCAATGCCTAGATAATTGGCACCATCCTTTGCGGCCTTGATGGCCTCCTCCACAGTGCTCACTGTGACACCGATGATGGCCCAGGGACCCAGCAGCCTCCTGGCCTCGTGAATGTCTGGCCCGGTATGTCAGTTGAGAGAGATTCCTGTTGCTTAATCCTGCAGTCCGCAACTCACCCATATCATCCTGTCCAATATGAACACCTTCGCAGTTTACAGCCAGGGCGACATCAATGCGGTCGTTGATGAGCAGCGGCACATCATATTTCTTGGTGATGGCATGTAAACGGCGAGCCTTCTCAATAAATTCGCGCGTGTCACAGTTCTTCTCACGCAGCTGGACGATGGTGACGCCACCTTTGATGGCCTGCTCGACGACGTCGCAGAGGTCTCTATCGCCCAGGATTTGGGGGCTCGAGTCTGTAACCAGGTATAGCGTGTAGTTGAGGTCGGCATCGGTATGGCTTTTCCTCCACTCTCCGCTTAAGCCAAACCCAGTTGACAATACCCCGAATTCTGTCCCCATTGCTGATGTTCGTATGTTGAGCCGTGTGTTGAGTGTTGATGTTTGGGGTCAGAGAAAATTCAGATATCCAACTGGATTGAACAGGGCTGGATGAGATGCGGGCAGAGACCGAGTCTTTTAAATTGGCCCAAGGTCAGAAGAAAAAATAAAGAAATAGAGCAGTTGATGTCCAATGACGAGAGGTTAAAAACGGTTGCCTTAAAATACTACATACTACCCATCTCCCGAACCTGGGGAGTTGCTTAAAAAGTGGGGTAACGTCGGTGAATTGGAAGAGTTTCATTGGATGTCGTCAACTTCATCCTGCTCTCTTCACGTTTCATATCACAACTTCAAGCTTTATGTTTGAGAAACTTAGTAACCGGCAGACTAAGAGACTCCCTTCTCAAGGCAGCTACGTGATGGTTCGGTTACCAGGCAACCGAATCACAACTCCAACATCATCTCTTGGTTTAGATGGTGAATATCATAGTTCCACACATACCCTATGCTCTCATGGAAGATAGGAAGGAGATGCGATCAAAGGAGCTTTTTTGTTGTATCACAGTAAGCTCGGATGAAATCTCAAAACCCAGTTTTGGCCAAAAAAAAAAAAGTTCTTGGCAAAAGATACAAGAGACGGTTGCCTTCATTTGGGGTCTTTGACGTTTCCACAGAAACCAGCGAGTTGGGCTGCGCTGCGCTGCTGCACTGCAGTCTTTGAGTTGTTGGGAACTTTCCCCCAAATATCCAACTTGCAAACTCCTGAAGCACGCCGACATTCTCGATGTTGTCGCATTGTTTAGGCAACACTATGTATTCACCGCCCGACGCCTAAAACCTAGAAGTCACCTCGATAACAACCGTACCCCCTTGATGTTACCCCTCACCTCACCACCCGGACCCCGATCCCTCCCTTGCCCAGGAGACCACTTCCTGGTTTCCAACCAGTTCTCAACCCTTAATATCCTCAACCAGGCAGTATTAAGAAAGCAGTGATCGACATCGCCGCAACCGACCCCAACACTATCCCATCCGCTGACACAGTCGCCTCAGTTCGTTGACAGTTCCTCGTATTATGCGACACAAAGGCCTGCACCGCAACCGGCTTCTTCTCCTCGAGACCCGACACCCGAATGTTGACATTTGCAGTACTCCCCCTCCCACTCGAACTAATCGCGATAACAGCAATCGTCCCATCCACATTCTTAAACGCCGCCGTCCTTAGTCCCGACGTCGTGACTCGGATCGCCCCCGGCCTAAGACACCGCAACCAGTTCGCAAACGTCGACAATCGCCGGGTTATTTCGTACGTATTAGTCGCGTTGTCCATTTTGATCAGCTTCTCGTTGGTGTACGGGTTCGGCCATTGCACGTCCTCCCACCAGAGGTAGGCCGAGACGTTCCAGTTGACCAGGGCCGTGTAGATGTTGTTAGCCCAGGTGATACCCTCTCCGGCGCCGCCGTTGGAGTACCAAGCTGTTGTTCAGGTTCCTTGGAGGTCGCATTGTCCGGAGAGCCAGACGGGCGGGTTGGCGGTCATTGGGGCAAAGGGAGAGTCGGTGTAGAGGTGGGAGGTTACCGCGCGGAGGTATTGTTCTGCGCCGCCGGATCGGATCGCGTTGTGCATGTTGACCTGGTTTTACCGGCCCATCGAGTCGCAGCAGGTGATCCCGACCTGGGAGGTTAAACCCTCGCGCTCGAATGTTGTGTGCGGGATTTTGAAGAAGTCGACGGCCTGCTGGCCGTTGGCTTGCATTCTTGCGTAGTTGGCGCTGTAGTCTGGTTCGTTAAGGAAGCCGAGATGTGTGATATTCATGCCCTCCTGCATGTAGAGCTTGATATATGCCGCGAGGCGCGAGGCAGTTGGCATAGGCCTGGCGCTAGTCACCGCTAACACAGGATGCACCGGGAAGACCGCATAGAGTGCCTCCATTGGTGTCTCGGCCGTTGGTTTTCATGTAGCCGGGGGCACTCCAAGCATCTGCAGCCGTCAACCTCCATTGTCTCCTCTCCTTCAGGAGCTGGGGATATACTCGCATAGATATAGTCTTCACGCTATACAACTACACCGCCTGCTGCGACACCCAAAGCTGTCCGCTATCCTTCCCGTCCCACACGTACTGCGGCTGAGCGTTAGGTCCTCCGGGGTTATCCGGAGCAATAGTGTTCATATAATCCGAGTTCGAGTTCGGCGTAGAGCCGATTCCATTCCGCAGGATGGGGAAGCCTGCCCCTGTTGTCCGGTTGAACAACAGATCCAGCAGCTCGCGCTGCTTAGTCTTATCGGAGAGGTTGGTGATGAGGTTTGCTCGCTGGCAGGCGAGGCTAAAGCCGAAGCCATCGATGCGTTGGCATGTGCGGGTAAGGTACACTGTGATGGTGCTAGCTTGTCACGGAGCGAGCGACAGGGTCGAGTCCCCTGCTGCCGCTGTGAGGAGGACTGTAAGATGCTTCATCTGGCTTGTATTGGGAGAATTCCGGCCGAGTTTTGTCTGTGGCAATCCTTTGAGAAGATTGAGGATCTGCTTTGGACTACTGATAGTGTACAAGACAAGTGGCTCCTATACATAGCAGGTGGTTTACACGTTCCCTCTCTTAGCCGAAAGCATCCTGCACCAACTCCAGATTCTCCTCTAGTCAATATTACAGGGAGTGGTTACTTTAAATTTCCTTTGCCCGAACATCTCGTGATACAGTTTGTACGGTGCCCTGAAGCGGACTATTTCATGTATGGAGTTAAGGTCAAGTAAGTACCTCAAAGTGTGAGTTTTAGACACTGACTGTGTGCTTTGTCTAGGAGTCGACCAGTAAAGTGTCACTCTGGAATTATCCAGACATATTGGTAGATTCCAGAATTACAAGAACCGGATGCACTTTGTTGTACCATAATATTCGAAGGTTGTATAAGAGCAGATTATATGAGGGCATTGTGCCGGTAAATATCTGTCCATGAGGTCTGTACATTCATCAAACTTTAGCCAGCTCGGAATAAAATCAAGAACCTGAGGAATGCCCGATGCAAGCTATATCTAGCACTGAGGTCTCGGAAATAAAACTAATGAGCATTCATATCACATGCGCTTTAACTACAAGGGAACATGATCCTATTTTCTGTGCTCTCCTAGGTATATCTTGATACTACCCTTGATGTCGAGCGAGTCCTTTCAGAACTTTTTTTTTTTCCCAATCAACAGCACTCTTTGAGCCAGAATCCCCAGGCCTTTTTGTCTTTCTTTTCTTTTACATCCCAGATCTACAAATTATGCCAACAAAAAAGCCACCCTCCAATAAACAAACAGAATATCAGAAGAGCAAACTCAAACTGGAATAGTTTAACAGCTTAGATGGACAGCTGGGCAGTCTCAGCCTTGTCCAGGGCATCCTTGTACTTGGCCAGCTTCTCGGCAACCTCGCCGTTGCAGTAGTCCTCGACAATCTTGGGACAATTGCCGATGAACAGCTTGGGGTCGAGGAGGTTGTCGATCTCGTCCCAGACGGGCTACATGGTGTTAAGTATGAGATTGATGAATGGCTATAAGGAACTGGTATGAAACTCACCTTGAAGAACTCGGTGCGCTTAATGCGCTCGAGCAGGTCGTTCTTGCCGCCCTGCTGCTTGACGACGTCGCTGGCTTGGTGGGACTACATGTTGTTAGTACACCTGCTGTAATAAGATCACCAAGGAACGAACATACCAGAACGCGGATTTCCTCGTGAGCATCCTGGCGGGAAATGCCGTGGGTGGAGAGCTTCATGAGGATAGACTCGGTGGCCACTGTTGACAAAGCCGTTAGCATCAGATCATTGAACTCAACAAAAAAAAAACAAAAAACACTGGTCGTGATATGGAAACATACTGAAAGGCAGCTCCTGGTCAATGTGAGCGCGGATGACGTTGGGGTAGACAACGAGGCCGTTGGTCACGTTGTCGAGGGCCAGGAGGATGGAGTCGGCTAGAAGGAACTGAAGGACTGTTAGTATGCTGATGAGAGGCATCTGAGAACGCATTGACTCACCATCTCAGGAATGTCCATACGACGGATAGCGCCTGTTTGTGGTCAGTAAACCAGAATCATCAGCTCGGGGCTATTTGGAGGGAGAAAAGGGGTTAGTTCAGGGGTTATGGTTAGAGGGGGAAACTGACTGTCATCAAGACTAGACATTTTGTTAGCATAAATCCGCAAGAACCATTCAAAGGATGTGACTTACGTTCTCTCGAACCACTGAGTCTCGAAAGTAGCAGTGAAATCGGCCGGCAGACGGGCGAGCTTGCGGCCCAGGGCAGTGATGCGCTCTGAGCGCATGGGATTGCGCTGACCAATGTGTTAGTAGCTTCGACTCACTAGTACCGAATGCGAGATCCATACCTTGTAGGCCATGGCCGAGCTACCAATCTGGGTCTTTTCGAAGGGTTCCTCGATCTCCTTCAAGTTGGCGAGGTGGCGGATGTCCGAGCAGATACGGGCAGCAGTGGCACCAAGAGCGCAGACGGCGTTGGCAACGCGGAGGTCGACCTACCCTCATTAGCGAATGTCGTTGGATATGCGGCTGACGCAGAAGATGCTAACCTTGCGAGTGTAGGTCTGGGTAGAAATGGGGTAGCACGAAGGGAAGCCGGCCTTCTTGCAAAGGATCTATAGCGTTGTCAGCCCACTTGCTCCAGACTTCAACAACACCATCTGAGTCTACCTCATTCAGCTGAGTAATCTTGCTGGCATCGCCCTTGAACAGCTCAAGGAAAGTAGCCTGAGAGCCGGTAGTGCCCTGGGCACCACGGAAGCGGAGCCTGTCACGAGCAGTCTCAATGTCCTCAAGGTCCATCATTAGCTCCTGGATCCATTGGCAAGCACGCTTGCCTATTTGATATCGTTAGAACCAGATACTTTGTAGTGAGCTTTTCAAGCGTGCTTGTCCGTACCAACAGTGATGAGCTGGGCCTACAAATATGTCAGTTGATGAACAAGCTACACAGAGAACGTGGAGTTTTCTTACGGGCTGGTAGTGAGTGAAGCCAAGGGTGGGCATGTCCTTGTACTTGAGGGCGAACTCCTGCAGGTTCTTGATGACTTTAGCCAGCTTGGGCAGGATGAGGTCCAGAGCGCGTTTCTGGAAGATCAGGTCGGCGTTGTCGGTGACTTGACGGGGTTAGCATTCTGATACTCCCTAGAGGAGGAGCATAGGAGCAGTAAAGCTCACCATAGCAGCTGGTAGCCTATCGTGCTGTCAGAGGAAGACGTCGATATCAAAAACAACTGGGCCATCCCAGTGAAGTAGGGGTAAAGACAGGTTGTTTGGGGTCACTTACACCAAGGTGGATGTGGCCGGCAGCCGCGGGCGCATCCTAACAGAGCACATACGTTACTACTGCTCCTCTCAATGCATTGAAGAATATCTTAAAAGCTGCTTCATGAGCCATTTTGAAGCTCATACCTCACCAAAGGCATGCACATGAGCCATGACATCGTGCTATATGTTCCCTTGTCAGCTAACGTCTTCACTAAACAGTCAAATCAGTGCGGGGGAAACCTACCCTGAACTTAGCCTCATACTCCCTCGCAACAGCAAATGCCTTGTCCGAGACAACGACGTTGGCGCGCATCTGCTCGATAGCCTCATCGGGGATGGGCAGACCCAGCTCTTTCTCGGCCTCAGCTAACCAGACCCAGAGCTGACGCCAGGTGCTGGCGCGCTCGCGGGCCGAGAAGATGGTCATCATTTCTTGCGATGCATACCTCGTACTGAGGGGGGTCTACACATGGGTTGTCAGAACACACATGTTGTGATCAACAAATGAGATATGATGTCCTGCTGGGACTTTTCTGTGGAGTTTCGAAGCTTTCGAAGCCATTGAAAAGGACGAGGACAGTCAATTAAAATCGTACCTGGTACTTGTCGTAGCTTGACATCTTGGCGGTTATTTTGTACGAATATTTGGATTAAATCCGTAGATGTTGTCTAGGTCAAAGCCGGTGGTAGTGTTGTGAGGATAGGCCCTGGCGGTGGGAGTCTTCCAAGATTGCGGGGGAGGGGTCAAAAAGTTTCCCGCGACAATTGACAGGGGTAGGTGGGGGGGTTCCTGGGTGACGGGTCCAAGTTAAGGTCACACGCACGACAATGAACAACCTTCAACAAACTTCAAAGTGGTTTGTGAAGTGTTTTTTTTTTTGTTGTTGTTGTTGTCGTTGTTGAAAAATAGGATTGTATTCAACAATGCTTTGTTATAGATTTCCAAGGAAACCACCAACACTCACTACAGCCCCCGACACATCCAACTTCCTATTGCAGACCTGAAAATACTGACCATCATACCACCCATGAACATGGCTGTCATTTGGTAACATGAAATTTAAGGGTTTTCCCCAGGCAAAATTGCCATAGCATGTTGGAGCTGAACTTAGCTGAGGCTCAAAGCTTGCATGCAGTGCTGCTTGTCTGTAACTTTCGCCTGACCTGGGCCGTAAAATCCCGCGGAGACAGCGCCGAAAATCGGCCTGCCGGTTCGACCTTTTCCGATTGCCACCTCTTGGTTTTCTTTCTTTCTTTCTATTTCTTTTCCAAAGCGGAAGATGAATCGAGCCCACTGAAAATATTCTATTTAAGATTTTACACGACCTTCTAATCAAGAAATATCTCGCTCGTTGAGACGACAGAGCCTGTTTCAACCGCTTTTATCCGGGGCCAAGACTCTTGCTGTACGGTCATAACTCATCATACATGATGATTACGGGCTTCCTTACAGAATGATTACACTCAGGGAGCGCTTCGAATCATACGTCACGCACTTCACTCAAGCTAAACCAAGGGATGGACGGACATTGTTTATGGCATCTCAGGGCCTCTCAATTCGAGAAGGCCAGCCAGAAATATACTTCTTTATTGCATGCAAACAAATATGCTGATGCTTTTTTTTTAATAAACCAAAGAAGACTTGCACTCTCCTTTTACTTCCTGCCCATCCGTAGGCAGAAGCGAAGAGACAGTCAAACGAATCGAAGATTCACGTGTGCTGTGACTGCGTACCCTTGATAGGCATAGGATCAATCAATAGCCATATCCCCTCCAAGTCGAGGCCGCTCGCTCCAACGAGCGTCCTTATTACGTCCTGCGGCGGCTACCAGCGACAAGAAAAAAAAAATCCACCAAAAGAGAACCCAACCAGGACGGGTCGGCTGAGCGCATCCCCAGCGGCCACGACGACGATCAATCCGACTCAGAAGCCGGTAAAGAAAGCCGCTTAAGCCGAAACACTAGCAGCCATCAGACCCCTAGCCTCACGCTCAAGAAGGCGCTCTGTCACGCCAGGGACAGCCAGCCCGTTGGTGGGTTCAGCAACTGGGGCAGCAGCCGACTCAGCCATGATCTCGCGCAGGATATCGCGGGTAGCGTCCGCAATGCCGAGCTGCTCATCCGTCCACAGAGGCTGGGGCTCAACAACGCCAGGCTCACCAACGCCAATGAAACCGCCCTCAGCAGCCCAGTCGGAAGTGCGCTTGATGCCCAGCTCGGTCCAGATATTATCAATCGCGCGGACGAGCTCGTCACGGAACTCCTTGGTGTGACCGGGGGTCGGGGTAACGCGCAGACGCTCCTGGCCGACGGGAACGGTCGGGTAGTTGATGCTCTGGACATAGATGCCGTACTCATGCAGTAGCTTGTCAGAGGCGAGCTTCGCCAGCTCGGCGTTGCCGACCAGGATGGGCACAATGTGCGAGGGATTCGGGATGACGGGGATGTCGCGCTGGGTGAGGGCTTCCTTGACGGCGCGGGTGTGCAGCTGCTGCAGGCGGCGCTCAGTAGGAGAACGCATCTGGTACTCGATAGCGGTGCGGGCACCGGCCATGACGGCAGGCGGCAGGGAGGTGGTGAAGATGAATCCAGGGGCCAGCGAGCGGATCGTGTCGACCAGCTTGGCGCTGCCGGCAATGTAGCCACCGACGCAGCCATAGGCCTTGCCGAGGGTAGCGGTGATGATGTCAACGCGGTCCATGATGGTACCGCTATGACGGCCCTGTAAGTGGGCCTCAAAATCGAGGTGTTCGGCCACACCAGCGCCGTGAGGGCCGTACATGCCGACAGCGTGCACCTCATCGAGGAAAGTGATGGCGCCGTACTTCTCAGCCAGGTCGCAGATCTTCTCGATCGGGCCAATCGAGCCGCACATGCTGTAGACGGACTCGAAGGCAATGATCTTGGGAATGTGCAGGGGCAGCGAGGCCAGCTTCTGCTCCAGATCCTCAACATCGTTGTGCTTGAAGATAATCTTACGAGCGCCCGAGTGACGGATGCCCTGGATCATGGACGCATGGTTCAGCGCGTCTGAGAGAATCACGCAGTCGGGCAGTTTGCTGCCGAGAGTCGCGAGGGTAGCGTCGTTGGCCACATAACAAGAGCTGAAGACCAGAGCAGCCTCCTTGTGGTGAAGACGGGCGATGGTCGCCTCCAGCTCAACAGCGTGCTTATTGTGGCCCGAAATGTTGCGGGTACCGCCTGCGCCGGCGCCGTACTCGTCCAGTGTCTCATGCATGGCCTTGAGAACCTCCGGGTTGCGACCCATGCCCAGGTAGTCATTGGCACACCAAACTGTCACCTTTTGGTCCTTGGTGGCCATGTGGGCGCGGGGGAACTCTTTAGCCAGGCGGTTGATGTTATTGAAATAGCGGTACGACTTGTCCTTGTGCTTCTTGTCCAGCTCAGCAGTATAGAAGGCCTCATAGTCGAACTTGGTGGTCGGATGGGTCACGGGAGGGTTCACGCGTGTGGCAGTGGCCGTGTTCGTAGAGGCGGTAGCAGGCTGCTGCTTCGTCGGAGACCGGGGAGGGATAGGAACTGGTAGATGAGATGTCAGTCAGTCATTCTCCCTCAAGAACTGTTATCGGCGACACAATATACTCACCCTGCTCTCGGAATAGCGTGCCCTCAACAGCCTGCGCATCCTGCGAGCGGCTTGTATGCAGCTTCGCCTTGCCGGACTTGCCGCTGTGGTTGGCATGGCGGGCGCCGGAGGTCGAGTGAGAGGGCGAAAGAGTCGCCATGCCGGCCTTAGCAGCAACGGAGCCGTAGATACGGGCCGACTGGATGGCCATGGCCTTGCCCATGACGGGGCAGCGGCGGGCAAGTACCTGCAGCTTTGACATGGTACCGCCACATGGCGAGAGAGCGCCGGCCTGCGCGGCGGGGGCCACGGCGGTTGACATGGCGCGGAGCCCCGCGGCCGTGGCCTTCTTCATGAAAGGGCACATGGCCTTGGATTGGCGCAGAACTGAGTCCATGGCGGGCAGCTTTGCTGTAGAATACGGTTTTCGTTGGTCTTGCGGGGGCGGGGAGAAGCACAGAAATTTTCCACGAGTTTTCTGTGACACGACACCAAAATGGATAAACTGTGCGACGAGGAAAAAAAAAAAAAAAAA
>Ga0065720_1005139_pt1 | contig 12150 bp, 13 predicted proteins | sample Thericmetagenome_FD_59107 | JGI IMG/M metagenome (GOLD analysis project Ga0065720, IMG submission 59107) | Thermophilic microbial communities from the Joint Bioenergy Institute, California, USA of rice/straw/compost enrichment - eDNA_2 v2... | ecosystem: Engineered > Solid waste > Grass >... | reverse complement strand
CTGGACCGGCTGGCGCGGGGCGGGCTCGCCGTACGGGGCGACGACGGGGCGTGGCGGGCGCGGCCCCAGCGGTTCCGGGAGCTGCTGCACGCGACGGCGCCGCCGCCGGAGCCCGAGCCGCTCACCGAGCAGGAGCGCATCGTGCGGAACTTCCTGGTGGACGGCCGGTTGCGGGCGATTCCCACGCGCCGCTCGAAACGGCTCGCCGTGCTCGACTACATCGCGCGGCTCTTCGAGCCCGGCGTCCGCTACCCCGAGAAGGAGGTGGACGTCGTGCTGCGCGCGTTCCACGACGACCACGCCGCGCTGCGCCGATACCTCGTCGACGAGGGCTTCCTCGCCAGGGAGAACAACGTCTACTGGCGGGCCGGAGGGACGGTGGAGGTGGGCTGGGCGGGGTTCTAGGCGGTGTCCTGAGCAGACTCCCGCAGCTCGCCGAGCGCCTCGGCGACGGTCCCGCGGATGGTGAACAGGTTGAGCACGCCGAGCAGGCGCAACCTGCGCTGGACCTGCCGGGGCATGCCGGTGAGGATCAGCCGCCCGCCGGCCCGGCGCACCCGCTTCAGCAGGCGGATGAGCGCGGCCGCGCCGCAGGAGTCGCAGAACACGATGGCGGTGAGGTCGACGATGAGGCCCGGGCATCTGATCGTGTCCCAGGCGCGCCACATGCGGCGCTCCAGCAGCGGGCCGGCGTCGATGTCGAGCTCGCCGCTGAGGAAGAGGACGAGGCAGGGATCCCGGCGCTCGATCCTTATGCCGAGCTGGGTGCCCTGCCGAAGTCGGGCCATGGGCGTCACCTCCGTTCCGCCACACCTGCCCGAGACGCCGATCGTCAACCCCAGCGGGGCGGCGGCCGCGCACCGCCCGCCCTTGTCGNCGGCCGAACGGCGTTCGTATACTCGAACATGTGAATGATCGTTCAAATGTCGTTGTGTCGCTGAACGCCGACTCCTGCGCCGCACCGATCGTGGACGCCGAACGCGTCGCGGCGGTGCGCAAGGCGCTGCCGACCGACGACACGGTGCAGGAGCTCGCCCAGGTGTTCGGGCTGCTCGCCGACCCCGGGCGGCTCCGGCTGATCAGCGCGCTGCTCGAGGGCGGCGAGATGTGCGTGTGCGACCTCGCCGCCGCCACCGGGCAGAGCACCTCCGCCGCCTCCCACGCGCTGCGCCTGCTGCGCGTGCACCGGGTGGTGAAGGTACGGCGGGCCGGGCGCATGGCCTACTACCGGCTCGCCGACTCGCACGTGCGCATGCTCTTCGACCTCGCCATCACGCACATGTGCCACCCCGACCAGGAACGCGGGGAACGGGGCGATGGGTGAGCCCGGCGACGCCCGGCGGCGCCTGCGCCTCCGGCGCGGCAAGGGCCACGGCGAGGGTCATGGGCACGGTCATGACCACGGTCATGCGCACGGCCGCGGGCACGCCCGTGGGCACGGCGACGGCCACAGGCATGATCATGGGCACGGGCACGGCCACGGGCATGTGATCAGCACCGAGGCCGACCGCCGCTACCTCACCGCCGCCCTGCTGCTGATCGTGTCGTACATGGCGGTCGAGGTCGTCGTCGGCGTGATCGCCCGCTCGCTCGCGCTCATCACCGACGCCGGGCACATGCTCACCGACGCCTTCGCGATCATCTTCGCGCTCGTCGCGATGCGGATCGCGGCCCGGCCCCCGCAGGGCGGCTTCACCTACGGGCTCAAGCGCGCCGAGATCATCTCCGCCGCGCTCAACGGCGCCACCCTGCTCCTGCTCGGCGTCTACTTCGTCTACGAGGGCATCGAGCGGCTGATCGACCCGCCGGACGTCGAGGCCCCGCTCGTGGTCGCCGCCGGAGCGGCCGGGATCGTGGTGAACGTCGCCGCCACCTGGCTGCTGAGCCGGGCGAACCGGACGAGCCTCAACGTCGAGGGCGCCTTCCAGCACATCCTCAACGACCTTTACGCGTTCATCGGCACCACCGTCGCCGGTGTCATCATCCTGCTCACCGGCTGGACCCGGGCCGACGCCATCGCCGCGCTCGTCGTCGCGGCGCTCATGCTCAAGGCCGGCTGGGCGCTCGTGGTGAACGCCGGCCGCGTCTTCATGGAGGCCGCGCCCGCCGGGATGAACCCCGCGGAGATCGGCCGCAGGACCGCCGCCCTCGACCACGTGGTCGAGGTCCACGACCTGCACATCTGGGAGGTCACCTCGGGCTATCCCGCGCTGTCGGCGCACATCCTCGTCGAGCCCGGCGCCGACTGCCACGCCGTACGCCAGCGGGCCGAGCGCATGGTGCACGACGAGTACGGCATCAAGCACACCACGCTCCAGGTGGACCACGCCCCGGCGCGGCTGCTCAGCATCGGCCGGAGCGGCGAGGCGAACGACGGGTCCCACTGCGGCAGGCCCGAGGGCGAGTCCCGGGGCGACGACGGCTAGGGAAACCCAGCGGAAATCCTCGCGAAACTCTGCGGACACGCCGTCGCGGCCCTGCAGCCGGGGTGCGGGCGGATTGCAGCGCCGGTGCAATCGGGCGGACGACGCCGGTGCGAGAGAAGCGGCGGAACGCCGGCGCGATGGGCGTCGCCGGGTGGTGCGGACGCCGGCGCGGGCCGGGAGGTCCGTGGTTCAGCCTCGGCCGCCGGGCGCCGGGCGCCGCGGCCGGCGCCGTACCGGCTCCCGCTCCGGATCGTCCGGCGACGGGATGTCGAAGTGCACGGCGCTGCGCTCCATCACCCGCCCGCAGGCGGTGCACCGGAGCACGGGCGCGAGCACGGATCCGCAGGTGACGTGGCGGATGACGAGCTCGGTGCCGGGGGCGCCCTGGTACCAGCGCCGGGCCCAGTCGACCAGGAACGCGAAGACGGGGAAGAACGACATGCCCTTGTCGGTGAGCGAGTAGTGCGCCCGCCCGCCGGAGGCCGGGGTCCTGGCGAGCACGTCCGCGTCGACGAACCGCCGCAGCCGGTCGCTCAGCACCGAGGGGGCGATGCCGAGCTCGGCCTGGAAGTCGGCGAAGCGGCGCACGCCGAGGAACGCGGCGGCGAGCACCACCGTGCTCCACCGGTCGCCGAAGATCTCCATCGTCTCGGGCAGGTACGACAGGGCGTCGTGCGGCATGCGTTCGCGCACGGTCCTGCGGTGGTGGCGGGCGACGGCGACCTGGGCGAAGGTGGCCGCGGCGCCCCGTTCGGTCACGGTCTCGCGGGCCGTGACGAGGGCGGTGTCGCAGGTCGCGCAGCCGAGCACCACGTCGGTGCGGGCCCCGCAGACGCGGTGGATGAGGTCGGGCAGCGGCTCGGCGCGCTCCACCCAGGTCCGCTCCCACGACCAGATCGCGACGAGCATCGGCCACAGCTCGGCCGCGCGTGAGGTGAGACGGTATTCGTGGCGGGTCCTGCCGTTCTTGTAGGCGACCTGCTCCAGCAGTCCTCCGGCGACCATTTCCTTCAGACGGGCGGCGAGCACCGACTCGGACATGCCCAGTTCATCCCGCCAATCGGCGAACCTGCGCACCTGTTTGGTGAGCCCGCGCTGCAGAATCAGCAGCGTCCACTGGTCGCCGAGGGCGAGAAGCGCCTGACCGATCGCACTGGGGAGCTCGGCCCCCGTACCCACTGCCTCACCTCCATCATGCGTGAGCGTCAAATGTTGTGGGAGATGGCTATTAATGGTCAAATCGCGGCGCATATCCGCGTCCCACCAGCGACTTTCATCATCCTTACCGGCCGGTCGCCACCCGCGCCGCGGCGCGCACGCCGTTATCGCCTGTCACGGGTTTCGTGACGGCGCCCGCCGAGGAAGCCGCTTGTTCGCGGGGGCGGGCGGGGCGGACGCGGGCGAGCGCGGGAAGTGGCCCCCTCGCCGCCCACGGCCATGCGGTACTGGCTACCATCGAGTTCGATCACACGGCCTCCCGGACTCATCGTGATCTTACATTCCACTTCTTGACAAGGAGCTTTTCAGTTCCTTAGTGACGAAAGTTTGGATGGAACGGGTAAAACCACTAGAACATTCCTCTTAACGCAATCTCTGTCGGTACGCCGGAATCAGTGCTAGCCTCTTGGGAGCGCTCCCACGCCTTCGTCGAGGAGTAGTCAATGGCAGAGCAGCCCACCCTCGCGCAGGTTGCGGCAGCAGCGGGGGTTTCTCCGGCAACGGCCTCCCGGGTCCTCACCGGCTCGGTTCGGGTCAGCACCTCGGCGCGCCGTCAGGTGCACGAGGCGATGTCGCGGCTCGGCTATGTGCGGCGCAGGGCACCGCGCGGCGCCTCCCCCAGGCGCGGCGACCGCACGGTCGCCGCCGTGGTCTGCGACCCGATCCACCGGGTCTTCGCCGAGCCGTTCTACGCCCGTCTCCTGGGCGCGATCGACGACGTGCTGGGCAAGCACGGCATCGCGACGATGGTGATGAGCGCCGCCGCACCCTCCGTGACGACCGTCGCCGCCCCGCTGGTGTCGGGCGCGGTGAGCGGCGTGCTGCTGGTGGGGGCCCGGTCCGGGCACCCGCTCGCGGTCACCCTCGCCGCCTCGGGCGTCCCGGTGCGCTGCGTCGGGCTGCCGCCCGACGGCGTGGACCTGCCCTACATCGACGTCGACAACGCCGACGGCGCCCGCCAGGCGGCCGAGCACCTGCTGCTGCAGGGCCGCAAGCACATCACGATGATCGGCGGCCCGGCCGCGCTGCCGGCCGCCCGCCAGCGGGTCGACGGGTTCCGCGCCCGCCTCAACGAGGCCGGGTACTACGACGTGCCCGTGGCGTACGGGGACTTCACCCACGCCTCGGGCGTGCACGCCACCCGGTGGCTGCTGCAGCGGATGCCGAACCTGGACGCGATCTTCGCCGCCTCGGACACGATGGCGGCGGCGGCGATCGGCGTGCTGCGCGACGCCGGGCGCAAGGTGCCCGACGACGTGGCCGTCGTGGGCTTCGACGACGCGCCGATCGCGCGGCACACCCGGCCGCCGCTCACCACCGTGCGGCAGCCGATCGAGGAGCTCGCCGCGGTCGGCACCCGCCTGCTGCTGGCCGGGATGACCGGTACCGCGCCGGAGCAGAATCCGGTCCTCCCCGCGGAGCTGGTGATCCGTGAGTCGGGGTGAGGTCGGGCCGGGGCCCGCGAGCCGGGACGGCCCGCACCGGCCCCTGCCGCCGGAGCCGACCGCACCGCACCCGCCGCCGGGCGCGCCGCGGGACACCGCCCAGGGCGTGGCTCCGGACCCGGCACCAGAACCGGCACCGGATGCCGCTCAGGTCCTGACACCGGACGCGTGGCAGGACCCCCCTCCGGGCCCGCCCTCGGCGGCACCGCTCGACGCGGCCGGTGACCTGCCGGCGGACCTGCTTCCGCCCCTGCTGCCGGATCCGTGGGACGGCGAGCGCGACTCGGACGCGAAATCACGGCCGGAGCCAGGGGGAACAGGCGAGTATTTTGCCGTGGCATCGGAAACCGAGCACACCGGCGGCCTGCGTGAGGGCGACCTGCTGATCCGGCGTTACCGGCTGCTGGAGCGCATCGCCGAGGGCGGCATGTCCGTCATCTGGCGCGCCTTCGACGAGGCGCTGCAGCGCCCGGTGGCGGTCAAGGTGCACGACGGGCCGTTCGACGCCGAGCACGGCTGCCGCGAGCTGATCCGCCGCGAGGCCCGTACCGCCGCGCGGCTGCACCATCCCGACGTCATCGAGGTCTACGACTACGGCGAGACCGTCACCGCCCAGGGGCGGATAGCCGCCTTCGTGGTGATGCGCCTGCTCGAGGGGCGGTCCCTCGCCGACCGGCTGCGCGAGGGACCGCTGCCCTGGCAGGAGGCGGCCCGCATCGCCGAGCGCATCGCCCTCGTGCTCGCCGCGGCACACGAGCGCGGCATCGTGCACCGCGACGTCACCCCCGAGAACGTGCTGCTCACCGAGGACGGCGCGAAACTGCTCGACTTCGGCATCGCGGCGATCGCCGACGAGCAGGGCAACGAGCTCCTCGCCGAGTACGGCACGCCGCCGTACGTGGCGCCGGAGCGGCTGCAGGGCGTGCACGCCGACCCGGCGGTCGACATGTACTCGCTCGGCGTGATGCTGTTCGAGATGCTCACCGGCGACCTGCCCTACCCGGAGCGCACCTGGGAGGCGATCGAGGTGGTGCGCCGGATCGGGCCGCCGCCGGTGCCCGACGTGCCGAACCTGCCGGCGGAGCTGGCGCTGCTCTGCCAGAGCTGCCTCAGCCCGCAGCCGCGGCAGCGGCCGACCGCCCAGCACGCCGCCGAGGTGCTCGCCCGGGCGGCGGCGCGGCGGCGCGGGCGGCACTCCAGACCGACCTGGGCGACCGCCGCGTGCATGTCGATCGCCCTGCTCGCGGTGGGGATCTCGCTGTTCTCCGGGGGCCGGTCCGGCGAGCAGCGTCCCACGAGCGACGGCGGGGCCGCGCGCACCGTGCAGGAAGGGCCGAGCCCGGCATGGCAGTCGCCCCGGCCGCGGGCGGGCTCGGTCACCGCGCCCGACGGGCATCGCCCGGCCCCCTCCCCCGCCGGCGCGAAGCGGACCGGCCCGAGCCCGGCCGAGCCGACCCACGGCCCGCGGGCCACGCCCACCGCCACGCACGAGCCGCAGACCTGGTCCGGCCGTGCGGCGCCCGACGTCCCGCGGCTGAGCGGGGTGGAGACCCTGCCGGAGGCGATGTGGCGCCTCGACCGCATGCTCGACGAGGGGACCGCCGAGGCGGAGATCCGCGCGGACGTGGCGCGCGCCATCCGGCACGACGTCCGGCAGGTGGTGCACACGATGGCGGAGGACGAAGAGGGCCTGTGCCGGGGCATCGCGGGCGTGCGCCTGAAGCTGCTCGCGAGCCAGCGGGAGGGCGCGCTCAGTGCGGGGCTCCGCATCGACCTCGCCGAGCAGCTCGACGTGATCCACGCCGCGCTCACCGGCTATCCGCTCGATGGCGGGAGCGGCCGGGCCTGAGCGGTGCGCGCCGCGCCGCCGCCCGGGGCGCGGACCAGGCGCGCGGACCAGGAGCACGGGCCGGGAGCGCGGNCCNGGCGCGGCGGAACGCGGGATACGGGCCGAGGGCACGGGGCCGCGGAGCCGTGGGGCCGAGTTCTGGGGCANNGTGCGCTTGCTCGGGCGGCAGGCTCTAGGGTGAGTACCAGCGGATGTCGCGCCAAGGCACTCGTCGGTCGGCGTGACGCGACCGGCAATCGCTGTTGAGGTGACAGTGCTCGAACCACCTGGGCCCGGCGCCTTCCCGCGCTATCCGATAACCGAGGACCTCGCCTTCCTCCGCCGGCAGGTGCACGAGTACCTCGTCTCGCTCGGATTCGGCGAACGGCAGCGCATCGACTTCGTGCTCGCGGTGAACGAGGCGCTGGGCAACGTCCTGGAGCACGCCGACGGCACCGGCACGCTCACCCTGCGGCACGACGCCGACCACGCGATCGCCGAGATCAGCGACACGGCCGGGCTGCTCACCGACCCCGACGCGGGCAGCTCCCGGCCGCCGCCCGACGCCTACCGCGGCTACGGCCTGTGGCTCATGCGCGAGCTCTGCGACAGCGTGGAGATCTCGGCCGACGAGCGCGGCTCGGTGGTACGGCTGCGCATGCGCCGCCCCGCCGTACCGCAGCAGCGCCGCCGGGGGAACGACCCGAGGTCCCGGCACGGCTGAGCCCGCCGGGCCGGGTGACCCCGGCCGGACGTACGGCGGGCACGCGGCGGGCCGGCCCGCCCGACACTCGCCATATTTCTCGGCAAATCCGGAATCAGCCGCTCGGACCCCGCTAACCTACTCCCGCGGATCAGGCTGAGGAGAGGAACGGCAGTGAACGAGTACGCGGCGACCTTCGACCTCGTGGACGGCGACGACGACGGCCTGATCTCGGCGCAGGAACTCGTGCGCCTCATGGAGGTCCTCGGTCAGCCCATCACCGCCGACATCGCCCAGGCGGCGATCGCCAAGATCGACAGCGACGGCGACGGGCTGATCAACCTGGAGGAGTTCTCCGCCTACCTCGGCTCGACCCCCGGGGCCCGCTAGCCGGGCGCGCCGCCGTCAGGCGGTGACGTAGACCTGGCTGAACACCTCGGCCAGCTTCTTCAGGTCCTCGGCCACGCTCACCTCCGGGGCCGCCGGGTCGTAGATCGTCGCCAGGCGGCGCTGCAGCGGCCGGAGCCCGGTGAGCTGCTCCCAGGCCGGGGTGTCCGCGAGCCGCTCGCCGAGCACCCGGTGCACCTCGCCGGCGCCGTCCTGCCAGCGGGTCCACAGCGTGACCGTGGCCGCGCCGTCCTTCAGCGGCGTCGCCACGCGGTCCGCGGCGAGCGACTTCGCCTCGTCCGCGGTGAGCGGGCGCGGGCCGGCGAAACCGGCGTCCTCGGCGCCGATCTGGACGAGCGCGTCCCAGGCGAGCGCGCGCACCTTGATCCACTGGTTCCGCGCGGCCTGGTCGGCGGAGATGCCCCACGGCCGGTACGCCGAGGCGAACAGGCCGCTGTCGAGGTTGAGCTGGTCGACCGCGCCCGTCTTCAGGTACGCCTCGATGTCGGCGGGGACGAGCAGCGGGTAGCGCTCGCGCATCGCGGCGACGCACTCCGCATTCGTGCCGCAGCCGAACTCCGGCACCACCGTGTGCACGGCGAGCCTGCGGCCGGGCGCGGCCTTGCGCAGCGCCGCCGACGCCTCGGTGACGAACCGGCGCACCTCCTCCGGGGTGCGCAGCGCGTCGTTGTAGCCGAGCTGTGAGGTGAACCGGATGCCGGCGACGCCCGGCTGCATGGCGAGCGCGGCGACCCGGGCGGCCTCGGCGGCGAGCGCGCGCTCGCCCGCCTTCCAGTCGTCGACGAGCTCGGTCTCGATCCACGGCCGCAGCCCGAGGCCGGTCGCCGTGGCGACCGCCTGCCCGGCGGGGGTGCGCGCGGCCTCGGCCACCTGCTCGGCGGTCACCCCGCCCGGGCTGACGTAGCAGTCCGTGCCCGGCGGGTCGCAGGTGGGCCTGCCCTCGGGCTCGACGTAGTCCTCCGGCGCGGCCGAATCGCCGTCGTGCACGCCGCCGTCGCCCTGCGCGTCGGCGGGCAGGCACGCGTCCCCGGTCGCCTGGTCGCACCGGAACCAGCGGCCGCCGCCCGGCTGCGCGGCCTCCATGTTGGCGCCGTCCCCGGCGAGCCAGAACAGGGCCACGTCGCGGGCCTCCTCCGGCCGGTTGAGCCACGTGCACTGCACGAACTCGGGGGTGCCGGCCGGGAGCTCGTTGTCGCAGCTCCGGTCCCCGTCCGAGTAGGCCGCCCCGGCGGGCAGCCCCACGATCAGCACGGTCATCGCCGCGACCGCGGCGAGCGCGCGGCGCACCCGGACTCGCATACTCATCCCCTCGGGCGAAAGGCACGTTCGCGATTGATCACGCCGACCATACCGACCGACATCGATCGCAACCAGAGCCTCACCCGGATTGTTAACCACACAATTCCCACCCGGTACGGCTCGCGCCGCCCGCGGCGGCGCACCGGGTTTTCCGCGCGCGGCGGCGCGCCGGGTTTTCCGCCGATCCGCGCAGAGATCTCCGTAGGCCCCGGATTCACGGCGCCGACCCGCGGATTCGGCGGCCGGGGCGGCTCGCCGTACCGGGGGGACAGGCGGCGGTCGCGGGGCCGGGGCGGGCATTTGCGGTTAGGTGGGCGCGCGGGCGGGGAGGGGGGTGTGGACGCCTCATTTCACGTCGTGATATCGCCTCGTCGCGGGGTTACGGTTGAGGTGGAATCGGAACCATCCGGTGCCGGGAGACGTTCATTGTCTTAGGAGGCCGGGACAGTGGACTCGTGGGTCTTGTGGTTGATTCTCGCGGTGGTGCTCGGCGCCGCCGAGATCTTCACGTTGACGGCGGCCCTGGGGCTGCTCGGCCTGGCGGCCGCGCTGACCGCCGTGGTCGCCGCCCTCGGTCTGCCGGTGCCCGTGCAGCTCATCGTGTTCGTGATCGCGTCGATCGCGGGGCTGGGGGTGGTCCGGCCGATCGCCCGGCGGCATCTGCTCCAGCCGCCGCCACAGCGCTTCGGCGTCGAGGCCCTGGTCGGCAAGCCCGCGTACGTCATCCAGGAGGTGACGGCGCACGACGGCCGGGTCCGCATCAACGGCGAGGAGTGGTCGGCCCGCGCCTACGACGAGACGCAGGTGATACCCGCCGGCGCCACTGTGGACGTCATGCAAATCGAGGGTGCCACCGCCCTCGTCTACCCGAGGGAGTGATTCGATGGACGCCGCCCTTATCGCCGGTATCGTCGTCGCCTTTCTCGCCGTCATCACCGTGCTGAAGGCGGTTCGGATCGTCCCGCAGGCCCGGGCCGCCAACGTGGAGCGGCTGGGCCGCTACTACCGCACGCTCGAACCCGGGCTCAACTTCGTCATCCCGTACGTCGACCGGGTCCGCCCGCTGATCGACCTGCGCGAGCAGGTGGTCTCGTTCCGGCCGCAGCCGGTCATCACCGAGGACAACCTCGTCGTCGACATCGACACCGTGCTCTACTTCCAGGTCACCGACCCGCGCGCCGCCGAGTACGAGATCGCGAACTACATCCAGGCGATCGAGCAGCTCACCGTGACCACGCTGCGGAACGTGATCGGCGGCATGGACCTGGAGAAGACGCTCACCTCCCGGGACACGATCAACAGCCAGCTCCGCGGCGTGCTCGACGAGGCGACCGGCAAGTGGGGCATCCGGGTCAACCGGGTCGAGATAAAGGCGATCGACCCGCCGAAGACCATCAAGGAGGCGATGGAGAAGCAGATGCGCGCCGAGCGGGACAAGCGCGCCGCGATCCTCACCGCCGAAGGTCAGCGACAGGCCCAGATCCTCACCGCCGAGGGCGAGAAGCAGAGCCGGATCCTGCGCGCCGAGGGTGAGCGCTCGGCCCTCATCCTGCAGGCCGACGGCCAGGCGAAGGCGATCGACCAGGTCTTCCAGGCCGTGCACCGCAACGACCCCGACCCCAAGCTGCTCGCCTACCAGTACCTGCAGGTCCTGCCGCAGCTCGCGCAGGGCCAGGGCAACACCTTCTGGGTCATCCCGAGCGAGGTGACCTCCGCCCTGCAGGGCGTCTCCAAGGCGTTCACCGAGTCCCTGCCGCGCGCCCAGACCAACGAGGAGCAGAGCGCCGCCACCGCCGCCTCGGCCGCCGCCGCCGTCGAGGCCGCGAAGCAGGCCGAGGCCGCCGCCGCCCAGGCGAAGGCCGAGGCCGACCAGAGCGTCGGCCCGCGCCAGATCGGCCCCGGCACCGCCGCCTCCGACCCCGTCGTCGACGGCATCGCCGACGCCAAGCAGGAGTCCCAGAAGGAGCCCCTGAAGGAACCTCTGCGGGAAACCGAGTGACCCGGCGTCAGTCCGGCAGGTGATCGAGGTCGATCTCGATGGGGAAGGGCACGGTCACCCGCAGCCGGCCGTGGTGGATCCCGGTGAGGGCGTAGGCGGCCGTGGCCGGGTCGAGCTCGTAGACGTAGACGACGGGCCTGCCGTCGNNCTCCTCGACGCGCCAGAAGTGGGGGTTGCCCGCGGCGGCGTATTCGCGGGGCTTGAGGTCGCGGTCCCGGTCCACCGACTCCGGCGAGGTCACCTCGACGACCAGGTGCACCTCGTCGGGGCGGTAGCAGGTCCGGTCGCGGTCGGCCGCGGCCTCGGCGTCGACCACCAGGACGTCCGGGCACGGCCGGGTGCGGGGGCCGAGCCGTACGTCCATGTGGGTCATCGCCTTGAGGTGCGCGGGGGCCTGGGCGTTGAGCACGACGCGCAGGCCGAAGCCCACCCACTCGTGAAAGCGCCGCCGGGGGGACATGAAGACGAGGACCCCGTCGATGAGCTCCACGTGCTTGAAGAAGTCGGGCTCACCGTTCGGCCCCTCGGAGGGGAGCCGGTCCAGATCCTCCGAGGTCCAACCCCAGGGCGGGGGGGACGGCCAGTACTCCAGCGCGCTCGGCACGTCACGGACCGTATCGTCATCGTCACTGCGCCGAGCGTTCATTCCGCGGTTCTCCGTACCTCGCCGGCTACGCGTCCTCCCCATCCACCANCCTCGTACCCAAATGCCGGAGTCGCCAGGCATCGCATGGTGCCAAGGCTCTCCGGCCTGCTTTCGTCCGAACGAGACGGGGACATCGCGCGGACGGTGAGCGCGGAGACCGGACGCGCCGCAGAAGAGA
>Ga0065720_1020934_pt1 | contig 12157 bp, 11 predicted proteins | sample Thericmetagenome_FD_59107 | JGI IMG/M metagenome (GOLD analysis project Ga0065720, IMG submission 59107) | Thermophilic microbial communities from the Joint Bioenergy Institute, California, USA of rice/straw/compost enrichment - eDNA_2 v2... | ecosystem: Engineered > Solid waste > Grass >... | reverse complement strand
TTGAGTTCTCAAGAAACAACCGCCGACCGTCTACAAGAACCCCCACCCACGAGGGCCTCTTCCCCAGCCACGGCAACCGCATCAGATTGTCAACCCCACCGGCAGCCCGAAAACCACCGGGAGAGTCGGAAACCGATTCCAGACCCGGAGGTCTTTCCTCGATTTCGCTTTCAGAATACCAGCCCTTTTCACTGGTCCTGACGGACCTCGGGAGGGTTTCTGGCATTCGCTCCTCCCGTCGGGGAGGAGCGGCAAGGAAAGGCTAGCAGTCCGCAGCGAGTGCTTCGGCCGTGCCTTTCCGGCGCTCGCGGACGTCCTGACCACCACGGTGATCAACGCACCCGCTTTCAACGCCTGCGCAAGCTTAGTTTGTTGTCCGAGGCATGTCAAGTAAAACCTCTTGACCGGACGTCAGCCCAGGTCAGTGAGGCCAGGGGACCTTGGTGCAGGTCTCGGTGCCTCGGGACCGCGCGGACGAGAAGTCCGTCCGTGCGATGCGTCAGGCTTCTTCTGTTGGCAGAGGGTCTCCTGCCCCCACCAGCAGACCGTCAAACATCCTTGGCGGAAAATTCTCGGTCGTGCTGCCGGTGGGGGCGCCGGCTCCTCGCGTGCCCTACTTCAGGACGACCCCGCCGACGTTGCGCTTGCCCCGGCGGAGCACCAGGTAGCGCCCGTGCAGCAGGTCCTCCGCGCCGACCCGGGCCTCGATGTCGGTGACCTTGGCGTTGTTCAGGTAGGCGCCGCCTTCCTGGACCGCGCGGCGGGCCGCCGACTTGCTGGGCACCAGCCCGGTGGCCGCCAGCAGGTCCACCACCGGCGGGAGCGCGTCGACCGGTCCTTCGAGTTCGACGTGGGGCACCTCGGCCAGGGCCGCTCCGAGGGTGTCCGGGTTCAGTTCGGCCAGGGTGCCCTGGCCGAACAGCGCCCTGCTGGCCTCGATGACGTTGCGGCACTCCTGCTCCCCGTGGACCAGGGTGGTCAGCTCCTCGGCCAGGGCCCGCTGGGCCGCGCGCGCCGCGGGGCGCTCTGCGGTCTGCCGCTCCAGGTCCTCGATCTCCTCGCGGGAGCGGAAGCTGAAGATGCGCAGGTAGCGCGAGACGTCCCGGTCGTCGGAGTTGAACCAGAACTGGTAGAAGGCGTAGGGGCTGGTCAGCTCGGGGTCCAGCCACACCGCTCCGCTCTCGGTCTTGCCGAACTTGGTGCCGTCGGCCTTGGTGAGCAGGTTGGTGGTGAGCGCGTGGGCGGGGCCGTGCGGCTCGTTGCCGTCCATCCGGCGGATCAGGTCCAAGCCGGCGGTGATGTTGCCCCACTGGTCGCTGCCGCCGATCTGGAGCGTGCACCCGTACCTGCGGTACAGCTCCACGTAGTCGTAGGACTGCAACAGCACGTAACTGAACTCGGTGTAGCTCATGCCCACACCGTCGAGCCGGCTCTTGACGGTCTCCCGGGCCAGCATCTGGTTGATGCTGAAGTGCTTGCCGACGTCGCGCAGCAGCCCGATCGCGCTCAGCTTGCCGAGCCACTCGGCGTTGTCCACGAGGATGGCGTCGGTGGGGCGCGGGGTCGCGCCCTCGGGGGTGAACTCCAGGAACGCGGCGAGCTGCCGCCCCAGGTTGCCGACCCACTCCCGGACGGTCTCCGCCGAGTTGAGGGCGCGCTCCGCGTTGGGCTTGGGGTCTCCGATCATCCCGGTGCCACCACCGACCAGGGCGATCGGCCGGTGCCCCGCCCGCTGGAAGCGGGCCAGGGTGAGCGCCTGGGTCAGGTGTCCGACGTGCAGGCTTCCCGCCGTGGGATCGAAGCCGCAATAGAGGGTGACCGGGCCATCGGCGAGCGCCTTGCGCAGATCGTCAAGGTCGGTGGTCTGCGCGATGAGTCCGCGCCACTGCAGGTCGTCGATGATGTCGGTCATGAGGTCTTTCCGTAGGACTCTCTGGTTCGGGGGCCGGGACGCACGAGGGATCACCGACCGCTTCTACGGTATCGGCTCGCCGCGGGAACCGACGCGACAGCCGGTCGGGGCGGCGCTCTTGCCCTCCCGTGGTTAATGGCATTAACTTGATGGTTAATTACTTTAACCAAGGAGTGGACCATGAGGTTCCTGAACCTGCGGGACGGCCGCATCTCCTACGAGCTCCACGGCGACGACCCCGCCGGAGCGCTCGTCGTGTGCGTTCCCGGCATGGGATCGGTACGGTCGAGCTTCCGTTTCCTCGCCCCGGAGCTCGCCGCGCGGGGATACCGGGTCGCCGTCACGGACCTGCGCGGCCACGGCGACAGCGACACCGCCTTCGACACCTACGGCGACGAGGCCACCGGGGCCGACGTCCTCGCCCTCGTCGAGGAACTGGGCGGAGGCCCCGCCCTGCTGGTGGGCAACTCGATGGGGGCGGCCGCCGCGGCGTGGGCCGCCGCACAGCGGCCGGACCTGGTGCGCGGCCTGGTGCTCATCGGCCCGTTCCTGCGGGACGCGCCGGGCGGGACGGCGCTGCGGCTCCTTCTCCGTCTGATGTTGCTGCGCCCATGGGGTCCCGCCCTGCTCGGGGCCTACCTGGGCAGGCTGTACCCGGGCCGCACTCCCGAGGGGCACACCGAGCACCGGGCCGCGATCACGGCGGGGCTGCGATCCGGCGACCGCTACCGCGCGATCAGGAGGACCGTGCTCGAAACCACCCACGCACCGGTGACCGCCCTGCTCCCCAAGGTCTCCGCCCCCGCGCTGGTGGTGATGGGGGAGGCCGACCCCGACTGGAAGGACCCCGCGGCCGAGGCGGCGTGGATCCGCGACCAGATCGGCGCCGAGGTGCTCATGGTTCCCGAAGCGGGCCACTACCCGCACGAGGAGCGCCCCGACCTGGTCGCCCCGGCGGTGCTGGAGTTCGCCGAGCGGACCGGCCGTGGCTAGGGCGGGGCTGAGCGTCGCCGCCGTGGTCGAGGAGGCGGCCCGGATCAGCGACGCGGAGGGGTACCCCAACCTGACCCTCGCCGCGGTGGCCAAACGGCTGGGTGTGACCGTACCGAGCCTGTACAAGCACGTGGCGGGGCTGGACGGGCTCCGCGGCCAACTGCACGCCCACTGCTCCCGCGAGTTCGCCGGAGTGCTGGGCCGCGCCGTGCTGGGCCGGTCCGGAACGGACGCGCTGCGCTCCCTGGCCCACGCCTACCGCGACTATGCGCGGCGGCATCCCGGCCGGTACGCGGCCTTGCAGCGGGCTCCTGCCCCGGACGACCCCGCGGGGCAGGACGCGGCCCGGTCGGTGCTGGAGGTGATCACCGCCGTACTGCGCGGTTTCGACCTGCCGGAGGAGTCGGTGATCGACGCGATCCGGGCGATGCGCAGTGCCCTGCACGGCTTCGTCTCCCTGGAGGCCGGCGGGGCGTTCGGGCTTCCGCAGGACGTCGACCGCAGTTTCGAGGTCCTGGTCGAGATGCTCGTCCGTTCGCTGTCGACCTGGCAGACGGCCCCCGAGCAGGAGCGGTGACGCCGGGCGCCCCTCATCCCGGTCGGGTGCTCACAGTGCGCGCAGCCCCTCCAGCACGGCGTAGAGCACGGACGCGGTGGGGTTGGCGTCGGGCGGGGCGCCCACGCGCAGGGAGCCCTCCGCGACCATGCCGCTGACCAGCAGCCGGGTCAGGCTCGGCGGGATCGCCAGCGCCGCGGCGATCTCGGCGATGGAGCACGGCGCGGCGCACAGTCGGAGCACCGCAGCCTGTTCGGGACTGGTCTCGTCCTCTCCCTCGGGGTCCCGGACCGCCACCACCATGCTGGCCAGGTCCAGCACCGGAACCGTGTCGTCGGTGCAGCAGGCGGTCAGCACGAACGGCCGCAGTAGCCGCCCCGGATCGGACTCGTGGATCGCCGCAGTCATGACGGAGCCCCGTGCCGCACCACCGTGTCCTCCTCGGAACTCACTGTCTCCTTGTCCTCCTCCTCGGGACTCGTCGTCTCCTCCTGGGAGTCAAAGTCGCCGTCCGTCTCCGTCAGCAGGGCTGGCGGGAGCACCACCCGGGCCAGGGTCCCGCCGTAGGGCGACGGCTCCAGCCGGACGGAGATGCCGTGCCGGGCGGCCAGCCGGGCCACCACGAACAGTCCGAGGCGGGGTTCGTCCGACAGGGTCATCACGTCGAACTCGGGCGGCTCGGCCAGCGTGCCGTTGGCCTCGGCGTACTGTTCGACGCTCATGCCCGGGCCCCGGTCCAGCACCTCCACGACCGTGCCGTCGGCGGTCGTCCTGGCCTCGACGTCCACCTGCGTGGGCGCCGGAGAGAAGTGGGCGGCGTTCTCCACGAGCTCGGCGAGCAGGTGGGTGACGTCCGCCGCCGCGTGCCCGCGCACCCTGACCCGGGCCATGGAACGCAGCCGCACCCGCTCGTAGTCCTGGATCTCGGAGGTCGCCGCACGCACCACGTCCACCAGCGGCATGGGGTCGTTCCAGCGGCGCGCCGCAGCGGCCCCGGCGAGGATGAGCAGGTTGTCGGCGTAGCGGCGGCCCCGGGTGACCAGATGGTCCAGGCGCAGCAGGCGGCGCAGGGCCACGGGGTCGTCCTCGGCGGACTCGATCTCGTCGAGCAACTGCAACTGGCGCTGGACGAGCTCCTGGTTGCGGCGGGCGATCCCCAGGAAGACCCGGTTGGCGCCCTCCCGGATCTCGGCCTGTTGAACGGCCGCGGCGGCCGCGGTGCGCTGGGCGGTGTTGAACGCGTCGGCGACCCGGCCGATCTCGTCCTCCCCGTATTTCAGCGCGGGCAGTTCCGCGGTGACGTCCACCCGTGAGCCGCTGCCGGCCCTGGCGACGATGTCGGGCAGCCGGGTGTCGGCGACCTCCATCGTGTCGGTGTACAGCCGGTGCAGCCGTCCGGTGAGCCGCCGGGCCAGACGCAGCGCGTAGACGATGGCGGCGCTCCCAGCCACGAGGACCACCAGGCAGCCGACGGCGTGCACGACGATGATCTGCACCGCCGAACTCTCCGCGGTCTCGAGCGCCGTCTCGGTCTGGGCGGCGACCAGGCGCTGGACCATCGGCTCGGTGTCCTCCATGGCACGGCGCCACTCCTCGGCGTCCACCGGGATCTCGGTGTTGAACGCCGGCTCGCCGGAGGCGTCGGCCACCGGGGGGCGGGACAGCACCTGGAGGCTGAGGTCTTGCAGGCTGATCCAGGAGGGGGACTGGTGCAGTTCCTGGTAGACGGGCCGAGCCGGGGAGCTCAGCTCCGGCTCGGCCCGTTTGAGGGTGTCGCGGTAGGAGGCGGTGAGGAAGGTGAAGTGCGCGGTTTCGGGGTACTCCATGGCGCCCGCTGCCAGCGCCCCGGCCAGCAGCGCGTCGGCCTGGGCGTAGCGGTCCTGGGCGCGCATGAGGTCCAGCGCGACGGAGCCGTCGGTGCGGGAGCCGTCGCCGTGCAACTGGGCCACGATGGCGTCGTCGACCAGCAGGATCGCCGAGATCAGCGAGGTGTAGTCCTGCAACGCCCTCTCCCGGCGGGTCTCGCCCCGGTCGACCTCCTCCCGTAACTCGGGCAGGTCCTCCCAGACGGCGAAGAAGTCGCGGACCCGGGAGGCGAGTTCGGTGTCGTCGGAGCCGAGCAGGGAGGCGATCCGCTCCCGCTGCCGGGCGAAGATCGCGTCGGTGCGCTCCCTGGTCTGCACGAGGGCGTCGTGGGTCGCCGCGGAACCGTCGCCCAGGTACACCTGGGTCGCCTTGCGTTCGGCGCGTAGTTCCGCGGCGATCAGGTCGAACGCCGCCATCCCGGACTCGCCTCGCTGGACCGAGGAGGCCAGGCGGAGTGCACTGGTGACCCCCGCAGCGGTCAACAGCGCCCACAGCAGCAGGAAGCTGACGCTGGGGATCAGCACCATCCGGGTGAGCTGGCCGCGGATGGCACCCCTACCGGTCGGGTTGTGCTTGCTCGTGCTCATGGTCATCCCCCTTTAGGGGACGACCGTACCGAAACCAATAGCTCTATGTGGTCCCTTTGTGACAACCAGTCATTGCTTTGTGGACAACTCCGCCCCGGCTGACCGCGGGGTCAGTTCTCCCGGCGGTGCCGCGCCCCCGCCGGAGCCGGCAGGTCCTCCAGGGCCGCCTGCTGCTCCACACCCAGGCTGTTGAGCATCTCGGCGTAGCGCAACGCCACGATCTTCGCCGTGATGGTGTTCGCTCCCAGGGGGGCGCTGGCCCTCGCCCCGTGCTTGCCCGCCAGGGCCGCGATCTCGGCGGCGGGGAACTCCTGGCCCACGATGCTGGGCGCGATCACCGGACGGCGGCATCCGGCGGCGGCGAGCTGGGCGAACGCCTGCTCCACCTGTGCGGGGTCGTCCAGTGCCGCGGGGAGCACCGTCACCCCCAGACGCGCCGCAAGGAGCACGGCGGTGATCCCCGCGGCGTTGAACGCGTCGGGACCGCCGGCCGAGCCGACCAGTACGCCGTCGGCCATCGTGTCGCTGGGCGCCACGACGCTGATCAGCCGCATCCGGTCGGCGCGCACGTAGGACGCCTCGGCCAGGCGCAGGTGCAGCGCTTCCGCGAGCATCGGGTGCGGGCCCAGCGGGTCGGTGACGCGGACGTTGACCCCGGTGACCCGGACGGCCTCGTCGATCGCGGCCAGGGTGGGCTGGTGCGGGCCGGCCACCAGGGGCACGATGACCGCGTCGCAGGGGTTGTTCCGCTGCTCTCCCTCGCGCCGCGCCACCTCGGCCAGGACTCCCGCCAGGCGGTCGGCCTCTCCGTGCGTGCGGGCGAGGTGGAGAGAGGTCTCGGGCCGGTAGGGGCGGACCAGGTCCACCATCTCCGTGGCGAAGTCGGTCCCGTCGGCCTCGTCCCCGGCTGGCCCGTAGGCGACCAGGACGAGTGGTGGCGTACCGACCCACTTGTCGAAGGACAGCGGGTCACGATGCCGTCCCGAACGTCGTCTCGGGGTGACACGGGGAGGAAGCCTGTCAGAATTGTGCATACCGTCTGAACTCACGCGAAAGATAGTAACGACTAGAGGTGTTGGGCCTACCGCGTCGATTCTCTGTGGTGAAAATCGCGTCGCGGTAACGGATCATCCCACGCTTTCGGCTTTCTGCCCGTCTCGGCGGAGCGGGATTCCCGCGCTCCGGTCGCCGCCGGACGCCGACGGACTCCTGCTCCACCGGTTCGGGAGGATCCCCGGCCCACCTCGGGCCTCCCGTCTCCCGCTCCCCCGGCCGGGCGCGGGGCGCGCCCTCCGCTCAGCGCACGGGCGGCGCGACCGCCTCGGCGATCCTGCGGCGCCGCATGACGTGCTGCACCAGGGCGACGAGCACTTCCTTGCAGGACTGGCGGACGCGGGCGTCGCACAGCAGGACCGGGACGTCCGCGGAGACGTCGACGGCTTCGCGGATCTCCTCGTCGGCGTAGTCGGGAGTGCCCGCGAAGCGGTTGACCGCGACGACGAAGGGGATGCCGCGCCGCTCGAAGAAGTCCACCGAGGGGAAACTGGTCTCCAGTCGCCGCGTGTCGGCGAGCACCACCGCCCCCAGCGCCCCCGCGGCCAGCTCGTTCCACATGAACCAGAACCGCTCCTGGCCCGGCGTGCCGAACAGGTACAGCACCAGCTCGGAGCTGACGGTGATCCGCCCGAAGTCCAGCGCGACCGTCGTGGTGGTCTTGCTCTCCACCCCCGACAGGTCGTCCACCCCCAGGCTGGCCTCGGTCATCACCTCCTCGGTGCTGAGCGGGGTGATCTCGCTGACCGAGCCGACCATCGTCGTCTTCCCCGCCCCGAAACCGCCCGCGATGAGGATCTTGAGCGCAGACGGCAGGGATGCCGGGCCACTGTCAGAGTCGTTGGATGCCATCGAGTACCGCCTGAAGGACGTCCCGGCCGACTACCGGGTGCTGGACTGTGTACGGGGCACGGGCGAGCATGTGGCCGCGCGCGATGAGGTCTCCCATCAGCACCTTGACCACGGCCACCGGGATGTCGAGGCGGGCCGCCACCTCTGCCACCGACAGCGGACGGCGGCAGAGGTCGAGGATGGCGAGCTGTTCGGGTTCCAGGGACAGGTCGTCCACCTCGCTGCGGACCGCGATGACCACGCTGATCATGTCCAGTTGGACCGTTTCGGCTGCCTCACGGCCCTCGGTCATCACATAGGGCCTGACCGGGGAGCCGGCATCGCTGGAGGCCTGGTCCGGCGTGTGCCGATCGGACATGGCTGCTCTCCGCTATCGCGTCGGGGTCGTGGTCGCCTGAGAGTCGGTCTTCGACAGGGAGCTGTTGCGGGGAGAGGACTCCAGGAAGCGTCCGACCTGTTCCACCAGGACGTTCATCTCGTAGGCGATGAGGCCCACGTCGGACTCCTCGCCGGCGATGACCGCCAGGCAGGCGCCGTGGCCGGCGCCGGTGACGAAGAGGTAGGCGTGCTCCATCTCCACCACGGTCTGCAAGACCCGGCCGCCCTTGAACTGGCGCCCGGTGCCCTGGGCGAGACTCTGGAAGGCCGAGGCGATCGCGGACAGGTGCTCGGCGTCCTCCTCGCTGATCTCCTGTGACCTGCCGATGGGCAGGCCGTCGGCGGACAGCACGATCGCGTACCGGGCGCCGACCGCACGTTCGACCAGTTCGTCGAGCAACCAGTCCAGATCGCGGGGTGTGTTGTCGGTCACTATGAATCCTTCTCGGTCTCGTTCAGCCGCTTCCTACCGTCCTCGCGGCCCCTGCGGGTGCCCTGCTGGAATGCGTTCAGGGTTTCCCGGAGGCGCGCCGGACGCTCCGGGTCGTCGATGGGAGATCCTGCCTTCGGGGAGGGGCCGGTTCCCGTGGAGGGGTCCTCGAACAACTGGGGGGCCAGGTTCACCTGGGGAATGCGGCGGGGCAGCGGGGGACGGCCGTCGGTGGGTGTGACCTCGGGCCGCTGCTCCGCGGCGGGGGCGGGCCTGGTGGAGGGACGGACGGCGTTGTCAGCCGCGCCGTTGACCGAGGGGAACGTGCTCACCCCGGGCACACGCCGCGGCAGGGGGGCCGCCGAGGGGGGAGGCGGGACCGCCGACTCGGCCGGGGCGGGCGGCCCGGCGAGCATGTCGCCGGTGGGCCGGGAGAGCACCGGCTGGGGGCCGCTGGCCGGTCCGGACTCCTCCGACGGGGACGGGGGGAGCGCACCGCCGTCCGCCTCGGCCGCGGAGTCGACCGTGCCGAGCGGGACCGGGCCGCTCTGCGGGTCGGCGATCAGGGACAGGGGCAGCAGCACGATGGCCAGCACGCCCCCGTAGGGGGAGGGACGCAACTGCACCCGGATGTTGTGCCGGTGCGCCAGGTGCGACACCACGAACAGGCCGAGCCGGGTCTTCTCGTTCAGCCGCATGATGTCGAACTCGGGCGGGTTGGCCAGCAGCTCGTTGGCCGCTTCGAGCTCGTCCTCCTTCATGCCCAGGCCGCGGTCCTCGATCTCGACCGTCACCCCGTTGGGCACCCGGTCGCCGCGCAGGTGGACCTTGGTGTGCGGGGGCGAGAACGTGGTCGCGTTGTCGACCAGCTCGGCGATGAGGTGGATGACGTCGGCGACCGCGCCGCCCTGCACCGAGACGGGGGCGATGCGCTGCCGCTTGACCCGCGAGTAGTCGCCGGACTCGGAGATGGCGCCGCGCAGCACGTCGATCAGCGGCATCGGCTGGTGCCAGGTGCGTCCGGGGCTCTGACCGCCGAGGATGAGCAGGTTCTCGGCGTTGCGCCGGGCGCGGGTGGCGAGGTGGTCCAGCTTGAACAGGTCGGTGAGCTGGTCGGGGTCCTCCTGCTCGCGCTCCAGCTTGTCCAGCAGCCGAAGCTGGCGGTGGACCAGCGTCTGGCTGCGGTGTGCGATGTTGAGGAACACCCGGTTGACGCCCTGGCGCAACTGCGCCTGCTGGACCACGGCCTCCACCGCGGTGCGCTGGGCGGCGTTGAAGGAGCGGGCCACCTGGCCGATCTCGTCGTCGGAGTCGCTCAGGGGGAGGATCTCCGCCGCGATGTCGACCGGCTCGTTGTCCTTGAGCCGCTCCACCAGGTCGGGCAGGCGCCGGTCGGCCAGCTCCTGGGTCTGGTCGCGCAGCCGGATCAGCCGGTTGACCAGGCGCTGGGACGAGCGGGTCGCCACGAGCAGGACCACCGCGGTCATCACGGCGACGCCGAGCGAGCCCAGGGCCGCGGTCAGGACGGACTGGTTGGCGCTGTCCGTCAGTCCTTTCAGGCCCAGGTTCGTCTGGACGATGCCGATCTCGGTGAGGGAGTCCTTGACCGGCAGGTACACCGACCGCCACTCCTCCTCGTCCACCGGAACGCTCAGGTCCTCGACCTCCTGGCCGGTGTACGGGTCGAACTCGGTGGTGATCTGCCGGTTGGAGAGCTCGTGGATGAGCCGCTCCATCCGGATGTACTCCTCGCTGCCCTGGAGCGAGCTGAGCATGGACTGCGTCTCGGAGGCGAGGAGGTCGTCGGCGGCGCCCAGGAGGCCCCGGTAGGCGCCGATCCGCTCGACGAAGTCGTGCTGGTCCTCCATGGACAGCTCGCCGGTGGCGAAGCCGTGGGACAGCTCCGCGTCGGCCTGGGCGAGCATGTCCACGGCGCGGATGATCTGGGTGCCGCTGGAGAGCGGGCCGACGGTCTCCGCGTCGGGCATGGCGCGGGCCTGCACGTCGAACAGGTCGGTGGCGTTCGCCAGCAGTCGGTTGTAGTACTCCTCGACCTCCTCGTGGAGCGCCTGCCCGACGTCCACCCGGGCGCGCAGGTCGGTGATGGCGGCGAACTGCTTGCTCAGCCGGGTGATGCCCTTCTGGGCGGGCTCGGGGGCGAGCGGCAGCAGCTCCTGGAACTCGTCGAGGATGAGGGTCATGTGCTGGTCGACCTCCTCGCGGACGTCGGCCAGCGCTTCCTTGTTCTCCTCGGGGCGGTCCAGGTAGGCGACGGTGGCCGAACGCTCGTCCATGACCGCGTTCAGCGCCATGGCGGAGGGCAGCACCAGGCGGTTGCTGGCCTGGGCGTAGGAGTACTGCAACGCCGCGTCGTAGCCCAGGTACGCGGTGACGATCAACCACAGGACGATCAGCGCCGCCGTCGGGGTGAGGACGATTCTGCGGAGGCGGGTCCGGATGAGGGGGTCCCGCTTCTTCTTGGCTGCCTGCACTGCTCTCCTAGCGGACCGGGGGATCGCCGAGCACACGTGGGGACGGCCGACGGGCACCGCGGAGTGGGTGGTCGGACCGGGAGCCGTCCCCTGTGCGAGGCGGGGGCGGCGGAGTGTGCTGAAGCACGTGAGCGGTCAAAGGTAAGGAAACCAGCAAGGATCGTACCGCGTCCAACCTCATGTGGATTATTTCGGGCGAAAAGGAAGGGTGGTCGAAAGTGCCGTAGGGACAGGGCCTGCGGCCCCGGCGCAGGTGGGGACCTCCGGCCGCGGACCCTTCACCACCAGGTGAGGACGCCCAGCAGGCATCCGATGAGCAGAATGCCCGATGCCAGCGACACGAACAGCGTGCGCGGCCACAGACTCGGCCACGGCGCGGCGACGATGCGGGCGCGCCGCGGGTCGTCCGGATCGTAGGAGACGGTGACCGGGTCGCCGTACCGGGCGGCTGACCAGGAGGAATTCTCGTTCGTGGTGAGCACCTCCTCTCCGTCCTCGGTCCGGAACCGCACGATCACCCGGGAGGTGCGCATGGTCTCCGCGTACCCGACGATCTCGCCCTCGGCCCGGTCGCCCCGGCGCCCCAGCAGCCACGCGGCGACGATGTCGCGCACCAGCCACGCCAGGGACAGCAGGCCGATCCCGATCGGCAGCAGGGGATAGTAGAGCTCCATGGATCCGTCTCTGGGAGGGGTCCGTTATCCCGGTTTCGGTCAGCGCGCGGACGCCCCCGGAACGGGGGGAGGCTCGGGGCCCAGGAACTCGGCCACCATGTTCTCGCCGATGTCCACGCCGTAGCCGACGTCCTCCAGCTCCGCGGCGAGCCGGTCCAGGGCCGCCGTGTCCGGCACGGCCTGCGGCGACGGCACGGCCTCCCGCAGCCGCCGGACCGCGGCCGCCAGGTCGCCGGTGGCCGCGTGCATGCGGTGGCGCACCTCGGCGAGGCGCGCCGCGACGCGGTGCGCCCGCTCCCGCTGGTAGGGGTCCTGGGCCAGGGCCCCCGCCAGCGCGGCCAGCTCGTGGGTACGGCCGGCCAGG
>Ga0065720_1004012_pt1 | contig 12167 bp, 8 predicted proteins | sample Thericmetagenome_FD_59107 | JGI IMG/M metagenome (GOLD analysis project Ga0065720, IMG submission 59107) | Thermophilic microbial communities from the Joint Bioenergy Institute, California, USA of rice/straw/compost enrichment - eDNA_2 v2... | ecosystem: Engineered > Solid waste > Grass >... | reverse complement strand
CCAGCTCCTCGCCGATGATCGCGCGCTGCCGCTCCGGCTTGGCCAGGATGTCCCGGTAGTCGGCGATCTCCAGCTCGATCTTGGCCAACTCGTCGATGATCTTCTGCCGCTCCAGGGCAGCCAGGCGACGCAGCTGCATGTCGAGGATCGCGGTCGCCTGGATCTCGTCGATGTCGAGCAGGCTCATCAAGCCCGTCCGGGCCTCCTCGACCGTGGCCGACCGCCGGATCAGGGCGATGACCTCGTCGAGCATGTCCAGCGCCTTGACCAGGCCGCGCAGGATGTGCGCGCGCTCCTCGGCCTTGCGCAGCCGGTACTCCGTACGCCTACGGATGACCTCGATCTGGTGGTCGACGTAGTACCGGATGAACTGGGCGAGGTTCAGCGTGCGCGGCACCCCGTCGACCAGGGCCAGCATGTTGGCGCCGAAGGTCTCCTGCAGCTGGGTGTGCTTGTAGAGGTTGTTGAGCACGACCTTGGGTACCGCGTCACGGCGCAGCACCAGCACCAGCCGCATACCGGTGCGGGCCGAGGACTCGTCCCGGATGTCGGTGATGCCGGCGAGCTTGCCCTCCCGGATGAGCTCGGCGCAGCGCTCGGCCAGGTTGTCGGGGTTCACCTGGTAGGGCAGCTCGGTCACGACCAGGCAGGTCCGCCCGCGGCGGTCCTCCTCCACGTCGACCACGGCCCGCATCCGGATCGCGCCGCGGCCCGTGCGGTACGCCTCCTCGATCGCGGCGGTGCCGGCGATCAACGCGCCCGTGGGGAAGTCCGGCCCCTTGACGATCTTGATGAGCGCGTCCAGCGTGGTCGACTCGTCCGCGTCCGGGTTGTCGAGCACCCACTGCACGGCCGCCGCGATCTCCCGCAGGTTGTGCGGCGGGATCTTGGTGGCGAAACCGACCGCGATGCCGTCGCTGCCGTTGACCAGCAGGTTCGGGAACCGGGCCGGCAGGACGTGCGGCTCCTGCGTCCGGCCGTCGTAGTTCGGTCCGAAGTCGACTGTCTCCTCGTCGATGTCGCGCAGCATCTCCATCGCGATGGGCGACAGCCGCGCCTCGGTGTACCGCATCGCCGCGGCCGGGTCGTTGCCGGGCGAGCCGAAGTTTCCGTTACCGTCGACGAGCGGGTAGCGCAGCGACCACGGCTGGCCCATCCGCACGAGGGTGTCGTAGATCGCCGAGTCACCGTGCGGGTGGTAGTTACCCATGACGTCGCCGACGATGCGGGCGCACTTGACGTACCCCCGGTCGGGCCGGAAGCCCGCGTCGTACATGGCGTACAGGATCTTGCGGTGGACCGGCTTGAGGCCGTCGCGCACATCGGGCAGCGCCCGACCCACGATCACGCTCATGGCGTAGTCGAGGTAGGAGCGCTGCATCTCCATATCGAGGCCGACGGGCTCGACCCGGCCGCCGCCCAGCGTCAGCGGAGAATCCTCGGGCGCCTCATCGTCCGGCGTCTCGTCGATCGGCTCTTCCGGCTCGGTCACGATAACCCTCTATCTTGTGTAACCCACTATCTCGTGGCACCAGTGAAGCTGGCAGGGGCGCTGGGCGCGGGCGCCGGCCCCGCCGGATTGGTCGGCCGTCCGGTGTCGTCCACCGTGCGACCTGTGGATAACTGTCTGTGGATAACTCTGTGGACATGTGGACAAGGGCACATGAGTAGTCGCCTGTCCGACACTCACGTGCCCACGCCCACCTAGATGTCCAGGAACCTGACGTCTTTGGCGTTGCGCTGAATGAACGAGCGGCGAGCCTCGACATCCTCACCCATCAGGACGCTGAACAGCTCGTCCGCGGTGGCGGCGTCGTCCAGCGTGACCTGACGCAGCGTCCGGGTCGCCGGGTTCATCGTGGTCTCCCACAGCTCCGGGTAGTTCATCTCGCCCAGACCCTTGAACCGCTGGATGTCGTCCGGCTTGGCGTTGGGCCGCTTCTCCTGGCGCATCGCGATCAGGCCGTCGCGCTCCCGGTCGCTGTACGCGTACTGGACGTCGTCGCCCTTCTTGTTCCACTTGATCTTGTAGAGCGGGGGCGACGCCAGGTACACGTGCCCGAGCTCGACCAGCGGACGCATGAACCGGAACAGCAGCGTCAGCAGCAGGGTCTGGATGTGCTGGCCGTCCACGTCAGCGTCGGCCATCAGGATGATCTTGTGGTACCGCAGCTTGGCGATGTCGAAGTCGTCGTGGATACCCGTGCCCAGCGCGGTGATCAGCGACTGGACCTCGACGTTCTTCAGCACCCGGTCAATGCGGGCCTTCTCGACGTTGAGGATCTTGCCACGGATGGGCAGGATCGCCTGGGTCCGCGGGTCCCGGCCCTGCTTGGCCGAACCACCGGCCGAGTCACCCTCGACGATGAACAGCTCGCAGATGCTCGGGTCGTTGGACTGGCAATCGGCGAGCTTGCCCGGCATCGACCCGGACTCGAGCAACGACTTGCGCCGAGCGAGCTGACGGGCCTGGGCCGCGGCCTTGCGCGCGCGGGCCGCCTGGCTCGCCTTCGTGATGATCGTCTTCGCCTCACCCGGGTTGCGCTCGAACCAGTCGGCCAACCACTCGTTGCAGACCTTCTGCACGAAGCTCTTCATGGCGGTGTTGCCGAGCTTGGTCTTGGTCTGCCCCTCGAACTGGGGCTCGCGCAGCTTCACCGAGACGATCGCGGCCAGACCCTCACGGATGTCCTCACCGGTCAGCTTCTCGTCGCCCTTGAGCAGCTTCTTCTCGGCGCCGTACTTGTTCACCACAGTGGTGAGCGCGGTCCGGAACCCCTCCTCGTGGGTGCCGCCCTCGTGCGTGTTGATCAGGTTGGCGAACGTGAAGACGCTCTCGCTGTAGCTCTCGTTCCACTGCATGGCGATCTCCACCGCCATGCCGTCGTCCTCGGCGGAGAACTCGATCACCGACCGATGGATCGGCACCTTGGTCTGGTTGATGTGCCGGACGAAGTCGGCGATGCCGCCCTTGTAGAGGAAGGTCACCTCGCGCCGGTCCTCGGCGGAGGCCTCCTCGTCGGTGACCCGCTCGTCCCGCAGCACGATCGTCAGCCCGCGGCAGAGGAACGCCGTCTCCTGCAGCCGGCGGTAGATCGTCTGGTAGTCGAAGGTGACCGTCTCGAAGACCGTGGCGTCCGGCCAGAACGACACAGAGGTGCCGGTCTTGCGGCTGGAGCTGCCCTTGGTCAGCGGCCCGGTCGCCCGGCCGCCCACGAACTGCTGGCGCCAGACGTACCCGTCCCGCTGCACCTCGACGTCGACCTTGGTGGACAGCGCGTTGACCACCGAGACGCCCACGCCGTGCAGACCACCGGAGACCGCGTACGCCTTGCCGTCGAACTTGCCGCCGGCGTGCAGCATCGTCAGCGCCATCTCGACGCCGGTCAGCTTGGTCTTGGGGTTCACGTCCACCGGGATGCCACGGCCGTTGTCGACCACACGAACGCCCCCGTCGGCCAGCAGCGTCACCACGATGGTGTCGCAGTAGCCGGCGAGCGCCTCATCCACCGAGTTGTCCACCACCTCCCACACCAGGTGGTGCAGACCCCGCTCACCCGTCGAACCGATGTACATTCCGGGGCGCTTGCGGACGGCCTCGAGACCTTCCAGGGCGGTCATCGAGGCTGCGGTGTACTGCTCTTGGTTCTGCTTAGCGCCACGCTTCGAACTGGGCTCAGCCACGCTTCGTCGCTTTCTCCGCCGGCTCGGCCAGGCGGGTTTCGGGCACGCCGACAGCAGCCGGCGACCACGGTCACCAGGTCGTGGGATCTGGGAAGCTCCGCTCCCCGGGATCATCAGTCACCTGAATCCTACCTGCCCGAGGCCTCTCCGGCACGCCACGGCACCCCGACAGGCCGTCTCAAATCGCCGGAGCCCGCCGAACTACGGCGGAGATGACCCCCACCACGCGCACCGGACCCTCGACGCGCCGTGACGCGATCCAGACGTTCCGGCCCGACCTTCGCACGGACCCGGCCAGGGGGGTCGCGGTCCGGCAAGCCGGTGTCCTAGGGTTGTCCGTTGCTGCGGATGCGGGGACCGCGAAACAAGCGTCAGAGTGGGCGAAAAGCCTTGTGGGTGTAAGGAGAGCGGGCGATGGGACTGGACAATGTCGCGGTCCAGTGGCCACGCACGGGCCGGTTCTATGAGCCGGTCGACCCCAAGGAGTTTGCCGATTTTCTGACAATCGCCGAGACCGCTCCGCCGCACGCCGCGCCCGCGGCGGCGCTCGCCAAGAGCATCGCCCAGTCGGCCACCGTGCACGCCACCGCCTACACCGAGGTGGTCGACCTGCTCTTCGGACTGGAGGGCGTGCTCTACGCGACCGAGCACGCCGTCGAGGACGAGGACCCGGTCATCGACCCGGACGGTTGCGCCTGGCTCGCTGGCGGGCTGGAGAAGTTCGTCGCCGGCCACGCCCCGCTCGGGGATGCGGTGACCTTCGATACGATCGCGCAGGTCATGCGGAAGGCGTTGAGTGAATCGCGTCACGCCGACAAGGAACTGCGCTGGCTGCAGACCCGCCTCGACGCCCTGCGCGACGAGCACGGAAACCCGCCGCAGTGGCACTTCTCGTTGCTGGAAATCGAGGTGCTCGCGCGCTTCTACCGCCGCTGCACCGAACGCGGCTTCGCGGTATACGCCGACTACTGATCGCCCTCGTTACTAATCGCCCTCGTCGCTGATCGCCCTCGCTGGAGCAGATGGTGAGCTAGCTGGCGAGGCGGACGAAGGTGCGTTTGAGCTGGCCGTCGTCGCGTTCGTCCTGCCAGGCGACGACCTCGACCACGTACCCACGCTGGCGAGCCTCGCGAAGGGCGCCGGCGAGTCCCGGCTCGAGCACCGCATTGGTCACAACCACGACACCGGCCACCCGCCGCCAGTCGGTCGCCCCGATGGCCGCCGTCAGGTCGGCCACGGAGAACGTCGCCCCGGGCCGGTCGCGGATGACCACCTGAATCGGCCGGCCGAACACCTCGGTCACCAGGGCCGCGCCGCGTGGGTCGATCGACGCCACGTGCCCGGTCGCCCGGCGCACCGCCTGGGCCGCCCGGTTCTGGTAGTCGCTCGGAGCCGGCGGCAGGCGGTCGCGCAACACCTGCCGGTACTGGGTGGGCAGCTCCAGCAGCAGGGCCGAGGCCGTCTCCGGGGCCAGGTGCGTGACCAGGCGGACGGCGGACTCGACCGTCACCAACGGCACCAGCTCGGCGAGCTGCGGCACCGACAGCTGAGCCAGGGCGGCCGGGAGCAGGGTCGGCGGGACGTACGTGAACAGCTCGTCCACGCGGTCCGCCCGTACGCCGAGCAGCATCCGGGCCACCTCGCGCGGACCCAGCGCGTCCAGCACGGTCGGGATGATCGACGGTGGCAGGTCCAGCACCATGGCCGCCGCATCGTCGGCCGGCGCCCACACGATTCGGTCGAGCAGGTCACGGCCCGGCGCCCACTTCGGGCGCTCGCGGCCGAACTCGGGCGGCTGGGCGGGGGTAGGGACGGATCCGTCCGGCGGCGTCACGCCCCGGAAGGTAGCAGCCACCCCTCGACAAGCGGCAGGTGTACAAATCAGCCGTACGTGTCCCGGGGCCCGCGCCCACGCACGCGCTTGGGTCCGCGCCCCCACGACGGGGCCACCGGTCCGTGCACGTGGATGCGGCGCACCACGTCCCGACCGACCTCGGCCTGGATGCGGGACAGCAGCGGGCGCGACAGCAGGCGGATCTGCGTGGCCCAGGCGGTCGACTCCGCCTCGATGGTCAGCTCCCCGTCGGCGAGCTTCACCGGCCGGCAGTGCGCGGCGAGGTCGGCCCCCACGATCTGATCCCAGGTGCCGAAGATCCGGGCCTCCGCCGCCGGCCGCTGCCAACCCCGCAGCTTGACCAGTCGCGCGATGAGCTCGCCCAGGGGAGCGGGGTCGCGCGGGTCCGGACCGGGGCCGGAGTAGCCCCGCAGTCGGCGCTCCCCGCTGGCGGTCCGGCGCTGGGTCGGCGGCCGCGACTCCCGCCGGACCCGGGCGGCCTCGAGCACGGCCTGGGCCAGCTCGTCCGACGAGGGTGGGCTCGCCGGCGCACGCTGGTCGCCGTCCGTCCGGGCAGGGTCGCGGCGGACGGGCGAGGAGTCAGGCGACACGCGACACGACCCCGTCGCCGACGGTGTACCGGGCCCCGCGCAGGGCATCGGGCACATCCTGCGGCACGGCACACGTGACCAGCACCTGGCTGGCGCCGGCGACGAGCTCGGCCAGCCGCTCCCGCCGGCCGGCGTCCAGCTCGGCGAACACGTCGTCGAGCACCAGCACCGGCTCGATGCCCTCGCTGCGCAACAGTTCGTACGACGCCAGTCGCAGGGCCAGCGCGAACGACCACGACTCGCCGTGGCTCGCGTACCCCTTGGCGGGCAGTTCGCCCAGCGTCAACAACAGGTCATCCCGGTGCGGACCGACCAGCGTCGTGCCTCGCTCTACTTCGGACGGTCGTGCCTCGGCCAGGGCCGTCCGCAGCCGCTGCTCGATCTCGGGCCGATCCAGGCCGGCCAACTCCGCCGCGTCAGCCGCTGGGGCCCACGACTTGGCCTCGTAGGCGAGCCGGGCCTCACCCCGACCCGCGCTGACCGCGTCGTACGCCTTGGCCAGGTGCGTCCCGAGCGCGGCACACAGCTCCAACCGGGCGGCCACCAGGTCCGCGCCGTAGGCGGCCAGGTGCAGATCCCAGACGTCCAGAGTGGACAAATCCGGGGCGTCGACCGCGTCGGCCTCGGCCGGACGCCGGGCCCGACTGGCCACCTTCCGGGCCAGATAAGCCGTACGCAGCAAGGCGTTCCGCTGCTTGAGCACCCGCTCGTAGTCGGCCCGCACCCCGGCGAACCGCGGCTGGCGTTGCACCAGCAGATCGTCGAGGTACTTGCGCCGCTCGGCCGGATCTCCGCGCACCAGCGCGAGATCCTCGGGGGCGAACAGCACCAGCCGCAGCGCGCCGAGCACATCCCGGGCCCGGGTGGCCGGTGCCCGCCCGATGCGCGCCCGGTTGGCCTTGCCCGGCGTGATCTCCAACTCGACGAGCAGCTCACGTCCATCGTGGACGATCGCGCACCGGATGATGGCCCGGGACGCCCCGAACCGCACCAGTGGCGCCTCGGTGGCGACGCGGTGGCTGCCCAGGGTGGCGACGTACCCGATCGCCTCGACGAGGTTGGTCTTGCCGTGCCCGTTGGGTCCGATGAGGACACTCGACCCCGGCTCGAAGTCCACCGCCGCCTCGGCGTAGCTACGGAAGTCGAGCAGTTCCAGCCGACGCACGTACACGGGCTCAGCCCCCTGTTCCACCCAGTCGCGCTCGCCCTAGTTCCGCTTCACCGCGTGACCGCCGAACTGGTTGCGCAGCGCGGCGACTGCCTTCATGGCGGGCGAGTCGTCCTGCCGGGAGGTGAAGCGGGCGAACAGCGCGGCCGCGATGGCGTGCACCGGCACGGCCAGGCGGACCGCCTCGTCCACGGTCCACCGACCCTCACCCGTGTCCTCGGCGTACCCGCGCAGCCCGGCCAGCTCCGGGTCCTCGTCGAGGGCCTGGTCGAGCAGGTCCAGCAGCCAGGAACGCACGACGGTGCCGGAGCGCCAGGACTTGATGACCGCCGGGACGTTGGTGACGTACTCCGACGCCCGCATCAGCTCGTAGCCCTCGGCGTACGCCTGCATCAGCGCGTACTCGATGCCGTTGTGCACCATCTTCGCGTAGTGACCCGCCCCGACCGGACCGGCGTGGACGAAGCCGAACTCACCGGCCGGCTTGAGGGCGTCGAAGATCGGCTGGGCCCGGGCCACGTGGGCGGCGTCGCCCCCGACCATCAGGGCGTAGCCCGCCTCGCGTCCCCAGATGCCGCCGGAGACACCGACGTCCAGGTAACCGATGCCCCGGGCGTTCAGCCGCTCGGCCCGGGGCCGGTCCAGCGAGAAGTGCGAGTTTCCCCCGTCGATGATCAGGTCACCGGGGGCGAGCAACGCGGCTACCTCGTCCACGGTGGCGTCGGTGACCTGGGCCGGCACCATCACCCAGACGATGCGCGGCGGGGTGAGCGCGGCCACGAGCTCGGGCAGGCCGGCGACCTCGGAGACGTTGGGGTCGCGGTCGAAACCCACCACCTGGTGTCCCGCGGCCCGCAGCCGGGCTGCCATGTTGCCGCCCATGCGCCCGAGCCCGACCAGACCGAGTTGCATCGTCTACCCCCTGTGCTCGCTCCGCCCTGTTGCGCCCGTACGGCCCCTCGACCCGGAACGCGCGGCCGGGCCCCGTCGCTCGGTCGCCGGCGCCCCCGCCACCTGGTCCACGTCCGTGCGGCCCGAGACCGGCGCCTCCTCGATCCTGCGCTCTTTCCGTCCCGCGATGGCCCCGCCGGCCGACTTTCCTCGCCGATTCCGCTCCGACCCGGTGCGCGGAACTCGGGCGGCTGGCCAGGGCTGGCGGGCCCGAAGGGCGCGCCCGGCCAGGATCAGCTGCCGACCCGCATCGGCATGATCAGGTAGCGGTAGCCCGGGATGGACTCGCCGTCGTCCCCGGCCGGCGTCACCACGGCCGGCTTCATCGGCTGGCTGAACGAGATCAGGACCTTGGGCGAGTCGAGCACCGACAGACCGTCGAGCAGGTAGCTCGGGTTGAACGCCACGGTGAGCGGCTCGCCGGTGAAGTCGGCCTCCATGGCCTCGCTGGCCCGGGCGTCCTCGCTGCCGCCGGCCTCGACCACGACCTCGCCCTCGGAGAAGCTCAGCCGGACCGGGGTCGTCCGGTCGGCGACCAGGGCCACGCGCTTGACCACCTCGGTGAGCGCGGCAACGTTCATGCGGGCCCAGGCCTTGTGGTCCTCGGGGAAGAGCGCCCGGATCTTGGGGAAGTCCGGGTCGAGCAGGCGGCTCGTGGTGCGCCGCGTGCCGCCGGCGAAGCCGATCATGCCCTCGCCCACGCCGCCGCGGGACAGGGCCACGGTCACGTCACCGCCCAGCGGACCGAGCGTCTTCGCGGTGTCGTGCAGCGTGCGCGCCGGCACCAGGGCGTACAGGCTCGCGCCCGGCTCGTTCGGCCGCCAGGTGATCTCGCGGATGGCCGCCCGGTACCGGTCGGTGGCCAGCAGGGAGAGCGTCTCGCCCTCGAGCTCCATGCGGACGCCGGTGAGCATCGGGATCGTCTCGTCGCGCCCGGCCGCGATCGCGACCTGGTGCACGGCCAGGGCGAACGTCTGCGCGTCGACGACCCCGGCCGTCTCGGGCATGGCCGGCAGCTGGGGGTAGTCCTCCACCGGCATCGTCGGCAGGGTGAACCGGGCGCTGCCGCAGATGAGCTCCAGGTGGGAACCGACCGCGGCCACCTCGACCGGCTTGGCCGGCAGTGCCTTGGTGATCTCGGCGAGGAGTCGGCCGGAGACCAGGGCCGCGCCGTCGGAGTCGCCCTGCACCGCGACGGTCACCTGGCTGGAGACCTCGTAGTCGAACCCGGAGACCGTGAGCGCTCCGTCCTCGACGCGCAGCAGCACCCCGGCGAGGACCGGGACGGAGGGGCGTGTCGGCAGGCTCTTGGCCGTCCAGGCGACGGCGTCGGCGAGGTGGTCCCGCTCAACCCGGAACTTCATGCTGCCCTCCCGCGCGTGCGGTCCCTCGGGTCGAACCCCGGCGGGGGCGAACCCAAGGAACTCCTGGCGCACCCCGGCCGGGGCGCGGTCGAGGTCTGATTGTGGCCGTTGGTGGTCGGCGACACCAGCAACCACGCGGGGCGTTTCGCGCGATCACGGCCGATGGGCGCCCTTGGTGCGATCGGGGCTTGGCGACGGGTGGTGCCGGGTCGGCTGGCGGGTGGTGGCTGGTCGGTCATCCACAGTGCGACNGAATCTCGATTCTTTGGAAAGGAGATCTCTCGTCATCGTCGTCGGTGTTGTGGAAGCTGGGGATGACCGGCGTTGTGCCTGGTCAGGCCGGGTGATCGGCGGTGGATATTCCGTGGATGACCTGGGGGCGGCGGACCGGTCACATCCACAGGCCGGCCGCGGGAGCAGCTCTTCACACCGTCATCCACGGCATCGTCCACGGGATATCCACCGGTTGTCCCCAGGTGAGGCGAGCACGCTTGGTGAACCGCGTGATTACNCACCGAGACGTTTCACAGGTTTGTCCCCAGGCGTTGTCCACAGGCTGTGGACAGTGATGGCGAGCTGTGGACAGGGTGGTCGACGCGTGATGACCCGGGTACGAATCGGGCGAAGGGAACGGCGCTGTCGGCGTGCCGCGGACCGAGTGGCGGTCGGGAAGCAGATTCCGGGTCTACGGCAGCTGCTTGATGCGGTTGGTCAGCTCGGCGATCTGGTTGAACAGCGTGCGCCGCTCGGACATGAGCTGGCGGATCTTGCGCTCGGCGTGCATGACCGTCGTGTGGTCCCGGCCGCCGAAGGCCTGTCCGATCCGGGGCAGGGACATGTCGGTGAGCTCCCGGCACAGGTACATGGCGACCTGCCGCGCGGTGACCAGGACCCGCGACCGGGACTGACCGCGCAGGTCGTCGACGCTCACGCCGAAGTACTCGGAGACCACTTCCATGATCTGTTCGACGGTGAGCTCGGGCGCGGAGCCGTCGGGGATGAAGTCGCGCAGGACCTCCTCGGCCAGGGCGAGGTCGACCGTCGACCGGTTCAGGCTGGCGAACGCGGTGACCCGCAGCAACGCCCCCTCGAGCTCGCGGATCGACATGGTGATCCGCGAGGCGATGAACTCCAGCACCTGCGTCGGGACGTGCAGGCGTTCCTGAGCCTGCTTCTTCTGCAGGATCGCGATGCGGGTCTCGAGGTCCGGCGGCTTGATGTCGGTCACCAGACCCCACTCGAACCGCGTCCGCAGCCGGTCCTCCAGCGTGGCGAGGTCCTTGGCCTTGCGNTCCGAGGTGATGACGATCTGCTTGTTCGCGTTGTGCAGCGTGTTGAANGTGTGGAAGAACTCCTCCTGCGTNCGCTCCCGGTTCTCCAGGAACTGGATGTCGTCGATNAGGAGGATGTCCACCTCGTCGCGGTAGCGGCGCTGGAACGCGCTCTGCTTGTCGTCCCGGACGCTGTTGATGAAGTCGTTGGTGAACTCCTCGGTCGAGACGTACCGCACGGCCTTCGCGGTGCCCAAGGCCTGGGCGGAGTGCCCGATGGCGTGCAGCAGGTGAGTCTTGCCGAGTCCGGAACCGCCGTAGATGAACAGCGGGTTGTAGGCCTTGGCCGGGGCCTCGGAGACCGCGTACGCCGCGGCGTGCGCGAACCGGTTGGAGACGCCGACGACGAACGACTCGAAGGTGTACTTCGGGTTCAGCCGGTTGCCGCCGTCGGTCGTCGTGCGGACCCGGTCGTCCCGGTGGTGGGCAGCCACGTACCCGGTCCGTTCGCTGGTGGCCGAACTGGTGCCGGCGCTGCTGGCCGCGCTCTCGGGCTGGCGGGGCGTGGCAGTCGCCGGGGCGGGTGAGCGCGGCACGGGCACCATGGCGACCGCCGCCGTCGGCGCGTTGAGCGGGTCGACCTGGCCCTCCTCCGGGGGCCGGATGGTGACCGCGACCTGCATGGTGCGGCCCAGGTGCTGGCTCAGCGCCTCGGTGATGTGGCCGCGCAGGTGGGTCTCGATCTGCTCGCGGGTGTACGCGTCCGGGACGGCGAGCAGGGCCGTGTCGTCGATGATGGCCCGCAGTGAGGTGAGCCGGAGGAAGGCACGGCGCTGCTGGGACAGACCCTCCTGGTGGAACAGGATGTCGTTCACGGCACCCCACACGACCGCGCAGTCTGCCGGATCTGTCACCCCGTCACCCCTACCTCTTCGGTCACGACCTACCTGTCCGATATCCACAGGTTATCCACACCCTGTGTACAAGTGGATACCTGTGCATCTATCGGCATGGTGCACCGTGGCCGTACGTCATCTCCGGCACGGTCCGTGCCGGACGAGTGACCGCCGACGATCGTCCGGCCAGGACGCCGGCTCGACCGGACCGGCCAGCCCGTCCGGGACCAGCCAGGCCCGCGAGCCGAATTCCGCGCAACCTGCCGGACGCAACCTGCCGGACGCAACCTGCCGGAGCGGAATCTGCGAGTGATTCTCCCGCAGCCCGTCGTCGGCGTGCCGTCACCATCAGCCCCGCAACCGGGCACGCTAACAGCGCCGGCGCCGC
>Ga0065720_1020932_pt1 | contig 12171 bp, 13 predicted proteins | sample Thericmetagenome_FD_59107 | JGI IMG/M metagenome (GOLD analysis project Ga0065720, IMG submission 59107) | Thermophilic microbial communities from the Joint Bioenergy Institute, California, USA of rice/straw/compost enrichment - eDNA_2 v2... | ecosystem: Engineered > Solid waste > Grass >... | reverse complement strand
TTTTTTTTTTTTTTTTTTTTTTTTTTTTTTTTTTTTTTACCACAGGCAAGAGTATGTGATCCCGTCCGCAGTAGCTTGCCGACCAGCATGCTACTGTTGGGTCCCAAAAAAACGGGTTACTCTCTTTGTCGGAGCGATCGTTTTTGGAAGATACAACGAGGAAAATGAGATGAGAAGCTGCAGAAGTGCTTGACAGCTTGCCGATGAGACGACTGCAAGGATGAACCATTGCCATCCGCTCCACCGTGACGAGCCGCCATCGAATCCGCCAGTTCTGACTGCGAACGGGCCGAATAACGTCCTCCACTAGTCCTGTTGAGGACCTATGACGACACAAGGCTCCCTGACCTTCTGCACTGCTTTTTCACACCTGCTGAACTAAGGTAGGTAGGGCCTGTACCCTACACTTGGTGTCCAACCTGCCCGTGGCGAGCTGTTCCTGCTCTGCGAGATAACCTAGGAGATGAAGGGACGAGGGGGCACATGGCGACTGTCCTCCTAAACAGGTCTGATGTCGAGGTGAGGGAAGGCTCTGCATCACCAAGAGGAGAATTGGCTGGCTCCTGATCAAACGGACGGGAGGGGCAGAGCTATAGCTCATTGGGAAAACCCCGACATTCGCTGCCCCGACAGCACTGGTAGCTGAACTCTCAACTACCGACTGGGTGCTTAAGCACCAGAAACTAATCAATGGGCAGTGGAGGACCGCAAGCTCGTGCTCCACCATTCTTCGCGCCTTCCAGTGTCCAAGTCTTCGGCAAACATGTGCCCAGCTGATCGGGCTTGAATTTGCCCTCCGTGGGGCTCCATCTCCGATGCATTGGTCCCCGTATAATCCTCCCGGGGCATAGGGCTTCTACCCCGTTTGTCTACAACTAAGTAAAAAGGCTGGCTCAGGGCGCATACTCCCATCTAAGCATCATCTTCGTTCCATATCTCTTAGATCAGCAGCCGTTTGGTCCATCGATCACTCACCAAGCAGGACGCCGACAAACATGTCGATGACCAAGCGTTCTCCAGACGCTACCGAGAAGCGTCCTGACACTCCCTCCTCGGGTAGTGCGCAGCATGGCCCCTCTGCGGCTGTACTGGCTGCTGAGCAGAAGGTGACGTTTCTGGCCATCTTCCTCGGCCTGGTTGCCAGTGTTGGTGGTTTTATGTTTGGTTATGTTGGGTAACGAGCATCACCTTTGTCCAACTCACATGACTTTGACCCGCTGACGGCGATGACAGCGGTCAGATTTCGGGTTTCTTCGATATGGAGGATTATGGTAGACGCTTCGGTGTCTACAACGACCAGACCGGCAAGTACGACTTCAGTGCTGCCCGCCAAGGCACCATCGTCGGCCTGCTTTCGGCCGGTTGCCTTGTCGGCTCCCTGATCGCCGGCCGTCTGGCCGATATCCTTGGTCGTCGCCTGACCATCTCGGCTTCCGCTCTGTTCTGCTGCATTGGCAACATTATTGAGATCTCCTCTGTCTCCTCATGGGTCCAGTTCGCCATCGGCCGCCTGGTCACTGGTTTCGGCATCGGCTCCCTTTCCGTCGTTGTCCCCATGTATCAGTCCGAGTCTAGCCCTGCTATCCTTAGAGGTCTCCTCATTTCTACCTATCAGCTTTTTGTCACCCTCGGCATCTGGACGGCCGAGATGATCAACTACGGCACCCACGACATGAAGAGCTCCGCTTCGTGGCGTATCCCCAACGGTCTTTCATTCCTGTGGTCCCTGATTCTGGGAGCCGGTATCCTGGTGCTGCCTGAGTCTCCTCGTTACGCCTACCGCCTGGGCCGCGAAGATGAAGCCCGTCGTACCATCGCCCGGCTGGCTGGCCTCGATATCCACGCCGCCTCTGTGAACCATCAGATTGATGAGATTCGGGCTAAGTTGGAGGAGGAGAAGGCTGGTGCTGAGACGCGCTGGTATGAGATCTTCACCGGCCCCCGCATGCTGTACCGGACGCTACTTGGTATTACCCTACAGGTAAGAAGAAACCTTCTCCCCCTTCCCAAGATCAGTATGGCACTAACCATATTAGGCTGGTCAACAACTTACGGGTGTCAATTTCTTCTTCTACTACGGCACTACCATCTTCCGTGCTACCGGTCTCAAGGACAGTTACGTGACTCAAATAATCTTGGGGTCCGTCAACGTCTTCTGCACTTTCGGTGGCCTCTACGTTGTGAAGGCTTGCGGTCGCCGTAACGCATTGATGGCCGGTGCCGCCTGGATGATGATTTGCTTTTTCATCTATTCCTTCGTCGGCCACTTCAAGCTGGATCTCGAGAACCCGGCCAACACTCCCGAAGCTGGCAATGTGTTGATCGTCTTCTCGTGCCTCTTCATCGTTGCTTTCGCTACCACGTGGGGTCCCCTTGTGTGGGCTGTCGTGGCGGAGCTCTACCCGGCCAAGTACCGCGCCCAGGCCATGGCCCTTGCCACGGCCAGCAACTGGCTGTGGAACTTTCTGATCGGCTTCTTCACTCGCTTCATCACCGATGCCATCGATTACCTGTACGGTCTCGTCTTCGCCGGCTGCTGCGCAGCCCTTGTCCTAGTCGTTTTCTTCTTCCTCATCGAGAGCAAGGACCGCACCCTCGAGGAGATTGATACCATGTACCTTCTTCATGTCAATCCCATCACCAGCAGCAAGTGGACCGACAAGACGGGCGCTGTGACGGCCGGTAAGGCCGAGAACGGCAGCAGCAGCGAATACTCGCCTGCCACTAGCGGCAGGCACTCGAGGCAGCAGTCAGAGCATGTGGAGGTGCCTTGATAGAGTGGGGAAAGGAGAGAACGGAAGAAGGAGATATTGATAGAGCAATAGGTTCTGTGATGAACCTAAGACGTTGTGGAAACACGCATACACTATATATAGATCTACCTAAGGTACCACCTAGTTTTCAGTACCTGGAGTAGCAACTTGTTCCTTGAGCACACTTCGTTTCTTGGGCCTTGATAGAGTGAGGGAAGGGACACATGGGTGTTGTTGTTGTTGTATAACTGTATCATTAGGTTTCCTATCTCGGTCGTTCCGGCGGAGTTGGGATCGCATTGTCATGATCACATGCTTGGGTGTCGGTTGGTGGTTTTTGTTTCTAGGAATCAATTCGATGGGGTTGAGTAAATGAGAAGATAGGCCTTGCCTATGATATCATTCTATGAACTTTGCTCACATGCATATTGTGATTGTAGATTCTTGGATCGGAGAATACGCCTTTCCTCTGCAGTTACTGTCCATCATATTTCGTCGTCCTTTAAACTCATGGTTAGGCACCAAGATTAAGCGTCCCACCGCTCTTCACAGGTTCTGTCACCGGCTGTACTGTGATCAGGAGGAGAACTTTTTTCGCGCTGGGGGCCTGTCCTGGGACCTAAATACTTGTATATATCTTCCTGCATTGAACTCATGTAAAAACAATAAAACCAGAGTGGGTTTTTGCTGTGTTGCTACTAGGAATACTGCAACATTTGAACAGGAACAAGCCAAGGATCAGCAGCAATTTCGGGCTTGGTCAGTGTTAAAGGATGTGACGGCACGATCATGATCCCACATGTGGGATATTTCCATGGCCGGCTGATCAAGGAGACTTATTGACTGCATAGGTACCGCACCGATTAAAAATGAAGCATTATTCTGCTAAATAGATATTACAAAGCAACAGAGGATTAGCAAGTAGTCAAAGGAAAGACGATGAGGTGAGTAAACCATGACTTTTTTTTTTTTTTCAGCTACCATGCCTGCATGAACTCTCCAAAGCAAATGTTTGCCAAGATTCTCAAAAAAACGTGTTTGACTGGATTGTGCCCTGAATAATCGAGACATTACGAATAATCGAGACATTACCTTTGTGAATCTTCAGCCCGTGGCAGCACAGCGAGGAGTTCGTGGGCAACCAGAGCCGCAATGAGCGAAACGACCAACCAGCCATCTGTGTCGAAAAGAATGTAGGGCGGTACAGTCGGTATGAGCCTGCCGATTAATTCCAGATATTTAATGATTTAATATCCGGGCTCTTATGCGGCCACGAAAAGATTAAGAAAGTCCATGTCAACTATCGTTTGTTATTCACTAAGTCCACACGGGAACCAATAACAGTCCGGCAGGCATCATCTACATGGATGCAATTACTGTAATGCTCAACAAAACATGATGCCGGATGTTCCATCTAATAAATCTCGGCCAGCAAAGTTTACACGTTACTATGGTCCTAAGGATATTCGTGGTCCAGAAACGCCCGTCAAGATGACGACCATAAAACATATCTCACCAAGTACAGATGTACTTGTACTTGGAGTCGATTGGCTTGGAGTGGATAAAGAGACAACGGTTGTTACCACCTACCGATGGAACTTTTCTGGGTATCAACTGCCAAAGAACAGAATATGGTAAGCTATTTTGACATTTTACATCATTTATTTATTACTGTCCAGATCGTGATTGTTGGCATGAAGGGTTGTATTATAGGAATTGACGAGCTGCCAAGGATTGACATACTTTGTTTGGGAGCCCACTGATAACTCGGCTGAGCGGCAACCCACGTATCCCAATTCCTTTCATACGGTCTTCTCACGGGAGCATAATGCAAAAGAGTTTCTATGGCGATCCAAACTAGTAGCAGACTATGCAGGAAAGCCGATGACATGATGACCCGGCTGAAAAGCAGTGTGGAGACCAGGGAGAAGCATATCATGACGAAGATTTACTTGCCAGATCCGGATTCATATCCATTTGCCATGAGGCTGGACAGGATAACTCAAGCACTATGCTCAGCAATGGAGCTCGAAAACAAGACATCGATGCCAGCCGAGATACCAAGTGAAATGCCAGCTGGTTTTTCCCTCAGTGAATAATCTGGTGTCAACAGTTGTCCCCATGGCTCAAGAGGGACAATCAGTCCTCACTCCTGCCCATGATACATGTGCGAGACCAATAAATGACATACCTAGTTAAGGCTTTTCCAGTAGTCAACGTTAGATAGGCATTTCAAGTTGATCCAGTGTTGTCTGGTGAAACAGGAATGTCGCTAAATTATCTTCCTCGCTCACAGATCAGGGAGTGGTAGAATAGTTGTCTAAACTGGTATATAGGAGGCTCAAAAGCATCGAGCTCATTAAATATCGTGTTCGATCGACGGGGATAATTGAATTTTTGGACAACGAACTGTCCGTGGGTACAGTGGTTGAGAAGGGACAACGAATGAACCAAGCCGCCGTGTTTCCAACCATCAATTGTAAGTTACGCGGCGCAGTACCGCTTGTTCGAGTTACCTGGAACCACTGAGAAGTTCGGATTATGGATTCTCCGATTTGCTACGCGTATGCATCGACCAACATTCGATACGGCACTGCTGCATAAGCCAAGAATTTCTCACCGAAAAAACAATAAGAAAAAAACAGCTGTAGCTATGCTAATTATTGAACTGAAGTTAGCTCCTACCCATTTGAAAATCCAGATGAGCTCGTTTGTAAGGTGCACTGGAATGTTTACGTCACTTACATAGGCGGGATCCGTTAAACAGTGTCAATACAGTGTGACACTGTACTCAATCCTAACCTTAACACCCTCAGCCAACCCAACCCGTACATATCATGGGTTCATGCTACTGGCACTACTCCATAAAAGAGTGTAGAGATGTGAACACCTTATATGGATTGATCAACCAAAACCTCAAGTTTTATTGTCATTAAAGCGTGGTTTGTGCATAAAAAAGGATAATCATCAGCTGGGAAAATTGACGCGCATCCGCATCTAGTGCCACGTTCTCATTTACCGTTGTTCGCACGACCTCACCTAAGTCCGATCAGCTTTTCAAGATGGCAGATCTCCTTTATGACTTGTTATCTCCTCCAGAATCTCGGTCCAACCAGCTACCGCCAGATTCAAGCTTGCTAGAATATCTGACGGAACTGGCTTCTCAACCGCTGTCTTCACTCTCATCGACAGAGCCTCAATCGTTGGCACGCACATCTCATGGCCTGTCACTCTCACTACAAGGTCTATCCAAAAAGTCACATAACCAGATAATCGAGTCAGCGAGTCACCATGCCACACTTCGCAGCTCTCTAAGTTCGCTAGCGGCCAGCACAGCTGAGCTCCGCAATTCTATCCCCAAATTGGACAATGAAGCGGTGCGCTTCTCGACCACATACAACAAGAACAGCGACAACGAGGTGCTCGCCCGCCGGAAGAAAGCACTGCTGCTGTCACGGAATGTCGAAACCCTTGTGGATGTGTTAGAACTGCCAACCTTATTGTCATCTGCCATCTCGACTGCGCCGGTCAACTATTCCTCTGCTCTGGACCTGAACGGCCTTATCCGTCGGCTGCACTCGCTCTACCCAAGTTCACCGCTGGTGGCATCCATTGCCAGCCAGGCTGATGAAGCCATGCGTACCATGGCCGCTAACCTCGTTCAGTCGCTCAAAGCTCCCGGACTGAAACTGGCGGCATCGTTAAGGACGATCAGTTGGCTTAGGAGAGTCTTGCCCGACCTCGACGCGGCTGCATCATCCGTCTTTTCATCATCAGTCCTCTCTTCGACAAAACCTAACATTACTGGCAGTGTTACTACTGCCAATGCAACCACTTCTGGGAAAGGACATGATGCACAAGAACGTGTCCTCGGCGCCATATTCCTTGTCTGCCGGCTAATGACGCTCATCACGATGCTCGAGGCCCTCGAGCCACTACGCGAACTCGCCGACCAGGAAAAATCCCGACAAAAGACCATCGGGAGCAGCAGCGCATGGTCAGGCGGACAGCAGACAGAGCGCTACCTCAAACGCTATATCGAGATTTTCCGCGAGCAGAGCTTCGCCATCATCTCCATGTTCCGAAGCATCTTCCCACCGGGAACAGCACCTGCCACGTCGACCATAGACGGAACCTTACCGGCTGACAAGAACTGCCAAAACGGCACTTCTGATCCCCTCGAGCCAATACCTTCCGCGCTTGCTACATTCCCCTTATATCTGGTGGAGATGTTGCTTTCGACACTGCGCGAGTACCTACCGACGGTGAAGGATCAAGCTGCGCGCGACAGCCTGCTGACACAGGTCCTGTACTGTGCGGGCAGTCTTGGCCGGTTAGGAGGTGACTTTGGTCTGTTCTTGGCCACTCTGGACGTTGGCGCTGAGGCAGAGGATGAATGGGTTGAGGTGGTCAAGAGGCATCGCGCGCTGGCGGGCAGGCTGGAGAGCATCGTTGGAGAGGGGAAGAGGGCGGGTTAGGGTTGGGTGTGAGGCTTGGGGGGGTTTGTGCGCCGGGGCATCACTGGAGGGAAGTTTGGGGGAGAGACAGGAAGTGTTTATCAACATCACGATCCCATTAATACGATTCCTGATTCTTTTGATTCCCATCTCGTGCATTGTTGCCGTGCCAGACAACCGACGCCCGTTCGGATGGCGCCGGCAACACCGGGGTCGCGTTGATGAGCGATGCCGTCATAAGCCGGAGACAGGTGGGGCTGTTCGAGTCGCGCGCAAATTCATCGAACGTTCGCCTGAACACGACAACACATCTCCGCCGCCGATGTCGTGGCCATGGACCCGTGAACCCTGAGACTCGTTTCTATCATCATGACCGGGCTTATATCCGCGTGGACAAAGATTTAGCGGACTCCCAAAAGCCGAACGCTTCGCCGATTCCCGATCGTTGAGAGGAGACGTAACCCACCACAAGCGGATCAGGAGAGTCATTCAAACGCGTTCTGGAAAGCACACAGGGAGCATTATTCTGTCACCGCAATGTCCGATGGCTCCCGAAAGGCAGCTTCGAAGTCGAGTATGTCCTACACTGCGAACAGCCCCCCAAGTAAAGGGACAGGTCTCAGCTAACCAACTCTCCAACTAGCCTTCCACTTCGTCGCCGGCCTCGGCTCCGGTGTGCTCTCAGCCGTGCTTCTGCAGCCCTTCGATCTGTTGAAGACACGAGTCCAGCAGCGCGCAGGCGGCGCAAACTCCCTCCGTGTCGCGATCGCCGACATTCGTTCCTCCCCGAGCATAATCCCCGCCCTCTGGCGTGGCGCCCTACCGTCCGCCCTACGCACAGGCTTCGGCTCAGCAATATACTTCACTTCACTGAATGCCATTCGCCAAGGGACGGCACGAAATCTCCCCTGGCTATCAACCCCGAACCAGACCACGACCTTGACGCCGGTGTCTGGGTCGGGATCGACCCCCTCAACAACGACATCCTCCTCCTCTTCCCTCCCCAAACTCTCCAAGACAGGCAACCTTCTCTCGGGCGCCATCGCCCGCTCCTTCGCCGGCTTCCTTCTCATGCCGTTGACCGTCCTCAAAGTGCGCTACGAATCGACGCTCTACCAGTACACCTCCCTGTCCTCGGCCGCGCGCGACATCCACCGGCGGGAGGGCGTGCGCGGCTTCTTCAGCGGCGTGGGCGCGACCACGGTGCGCGACGCGCCATACGCCGGGTTATACGTGCTCTTTTACGAGGAAGGGAAGAAAATTTTGACCAAAGTGGTGCGTGATAGCCCCCCAGCCGTCGTGGAGACGGGTAGCGGGGTGGAGAGGGCGATGATGTCTTCGCGACGGGCGGCCGTGATCAATTTTGCGTCGGGTCTGTTCTCTGCAACTCTGTGTTCTATTATTTCGAACCCGTTTGATGCGGTCAAGACACGGATCCAGCTGCAGCCGAGAAAGTACCGGAATATGGTATCTGGTGCAGTGCTTATGGTCCGCGAGGACGGGTTCCGGTCGCTGTTTGATGGGCTGGCCCTGCGCATGAGCCGGAAGGCGTTGAGTAGTGCGCTGGCGTGGACGGTGTATGAAGAGTTGATACGCCGGGCTGAGGTTATGTGGGCCAGGGGGCATGATGAGGAGGGGGAGAAGCATCGCCTGAGGTGAAGGGTTAAGTGATGATTACGATGTTCATGATTGATGATTGCAGCCCTGGATTTGGTTTTCGACGGGCAATATCAGAGCACGCGGTGTTTTGCAACTGGCTTTTGCTCCGGAGGATTGTACGATATTGTACTTATACGCTTTCATGATGTATCGCTCGATTAGTTATGTTCCATAACTTGTACGATATGCCGAGATGTGAAACAATTAGGAGAAGAGAGGTCGAGGGGGTTTACGTCATAGATGGGCACAGGGTCAGCATGAAAAAAAAAAAATATCAAATACTAGGAATACAGGGTTAACGAGAGGTTGGATGACACTCATCAGATACCGAACATCTCTGCTCAAAAGCAAATGAAAATAAAAAAAACAATTTCAATCATTGATCATGTGCTCATCAACCAACAGCCGTCTTCGCCTAACTCTTCCAAACTCCTGCACCCCTGCATCTCACCTCTGCTCTCTCCTTCCCATCTGTAGATGAGCAACAACATTCCGAAGGCAGTTTGTCTGTAAACACCGAACACAAAGACAGAACTGGTTGGGTATCTGTCACAAACAAGATCATAGAACATCAAATATCACCCTCAAGTCGCAGGATGGTACATGAATCACCGACTAGGCATGCCACCAGCCATCCACACCAGCAGACCGGGAGACTTTGACCTCGACGATCTCGACTTCGACCTCTTCACCCGAACAAACTCGTACTTGTTATCATGGTGATGGTGATGGTGATGATGGTGGTCGTCGTCATCATCATGGTCGACCTTCAGAACGATCTCACGCGACTTGGACCTGGAGTGTGAGTGTTTCTTCCCAGAACGCAGAGTCCGGGTATGTTCGAACAGGAGGCGTTGTTCGGCGTCGGGGATCCAGCGCTTGACGAGGACATGGCCGGGGTTTTCCTTCAGACTCAGTTAGCATATTCTCGTGATATGTATGAAATGCAGGGGAACGCAGGCTAGGAAAGAGGAGGGAGAGGGAGTTTTTTTTGGGGGGGAGGGGTTGGGAACATACCAAATCCCATTCCCAGTCTAGGTTGAAAGCCGCCAAGGTATCGATCTCGATGTGCTTGAGCGAGATGCGCGTATAAGTCTGGCGGGCCAATTGTTGCTGCTGCTGCTGCTGCTGCTTTTCCTGCTGCTCCTTCTTTTTCTTCTCTTCCTCTTCCCTCTCCTTAGCTGAGGGGGCTTTCTCATTCTTCACAATCGCCTCGATATCCTTTTCGTCCAGCCCAGAGGCGATCAAACGCTCCTGCATGAGCCGCTGCAGCTCCTTCTCGCGAGCTTCAGCCTCAGCCTTCTCCTTCTCTATCCTCTCTTGTTCCTTGGCTTTGAATGCGAGGATGGCCTCCTCTTGCTCCTTTTCTTTACGCTTGCGTTCTTCCTCGGCCTTCCTCTCTTCCTCCCACTTCTTCAGCTCTAGCTCTCTCCGAAAACGTTCTTCCTCTTCCTTCTTCTTCTCTTCGGCTTTGATACGCTCCAACTCAGCATAAGCAGCCCGCAGCTTGGCCTCTTCTTCAGCCTGCTTTCTCTTCCGTTCCTCTTCCTCGGCCTTCTTGATACGTTCGAGCTCCTCTTTGGCCTTACGGAGTTCTTCCTCCTCCTCACGCCTCTTCCTCTCCTTAGCTTCTTCTTCGGCTTTCTTCATTCGCTCAAGCTCTTCCTTGGCCTTGCGAGCCGCTTCTTCCTCTTCGCGGCGCTTCCTTTCCCTCTCTGCTTCTTCGGCTTTCCTGATGCGCTCGAGTTCTTCTTTCGCCCGACGAGCCTCTTCTTCTTCCTTTAGCTTCTCTAGCCGCTTTCGCTCCTCTTCAGCAGCCTTGATGCGCTCTAGCTCTTCCTTAGCCCGACGGGCTTCTTCTGCCTCTTTCCGAAGCTCCTCACGCCGCCGCTCAGACTCTGATCGGCGGATATGCTCCAGCTCGTAGCGGTCCTTTAGCAGGAGCTGTTGCTCCTCACGCTCCTTCTGTTGGCGCTGGCGCTCCTGGTCCTGCTTGACGCGCTCCAACTCGGCACGAATCGAAATAAGCTCGCTGTTGTCCCGGAACTTGTCTTTGCGCAATGCCTCCTCCTCCAGCTTCTCACGCAATTCGAGCTCAGCGCGCAGTCGGGCCAACTCCTGAGCTTCCTTATACCTATCCCTTCGCCATTCCTCTTCGTCAGCCCTCCTACGCGCCTCAAGCTCAGCCCGAAGTCGGGCCAGCTCCTGAGACTCTTTTTTCTTTTCAATCCGCGATGACTCGTCCTCCAACCTTTCGCGCATCTCGAGTTCGGCACGCAGACGGGCCAGCTCGTGAGCGTTTTGGCTCCATTTGGCCAGCCGACGCTCCTCCTCGGCCCGGGCATTCTCGAAGCGGAGACGCTCGAGCTCTTGACGAGCGAGCTCCAGCTCCCACTTTTGCCGGGCGTCGTCGAAGTTGCTATGGTCGCTGGACGTGCTGCTTCGGCGGCTGTGACGGGAGCTGTGGCGCCTGTGGCTACGGCTGCGGCGACGACTGAGGGCATAAGCCTCGTCATCAGATGAAGTCTCTATATCCGACTCGCGGTGAGAGCGGGGGATGAGGGTGCGTGACTGATTGATGACGATGCTCGGAGCTGAGGGAGCAGCCGGAGGAACGGACGGCGAGGGTGTGTGACGCCCTTCGCGCTCGCGTACGGCTACGATACGCTCATCTCTGTAGTGAGGAGTTCCCGGCTGAGAGGCGTAGAAGCCAACCGGAGGGGGTCGATGGCGGACATCACTGACGACAGTTTGGATATAATGGGGACGACGGGGCGGCGACGAGACCCGAGAAGGGGGCCCACGGCTGCGAGAGCGGTCGCGCTCCCGGACTATCCTGATCTGGTCACGGGAATGGACGATCTCGCTGCTGCTATCATCACTCAGAGAAGAGGAGGAATAGCGCCTGGAGGATACGACGGACACTCGCGACATTGTGTTCGGTACACAGGGCCAGGGAACGACTCCAATATTTCTCAACGCAAGGAAATGCGAGCTCAGACTTGGGATGCTTTGGAACAGGAGAGCGAAAAGGAGCAGAACAGGTAAAGTAAAAGTGGGCGGCACAGGTGAACGAGGGGTCAGAAGGATCATAAGCCGGCCAACAGCCAAGGGCAGAGCGGGGTGTCAGCCGCCCATTTATTGGGGTGATGGGCTGCCGGATCCAGCTCTGGGGCGTACGAGGGGCGTCCGACTACTGCTGAGGAAGCTGGCTGCATTGGCTGTGGGCACGGAAGGACACGCAGGCAAATCAAGATCAGGGAGCGGAGAGGGTGTAAGGAGTGAGGACCCAAGACAGGCCA
>Ga0065720_1020929_pt1 | contig 12174 bp, 12 predicted proteins | sample Thericmetagenome_FD_59107 | JGI IMG/M metagenome (GOLD analysis project Ga0065720, IMG submission 59107) | Thermophilic microbial communities from the Joint Bioenergy Institute, California, USA of rice/straw/compost enrichment - eDNA_2 v2... | ecosystem: Engineered > Solid waste > Grass >... | reverse complement strand
GGCCGGGCCTGGCTGGTCCCTCACCCATCATCAATCAGGTCGCGGCGGTTTGCACGGCCCAACCCCTCTAAAACCCTCAGGCTTGTGCCAACGCACCACTGCGCTGCTGCACCACTGCACCACTGCACCACTGCACCATTTCAGCAGAAAGCCCCAGAAAGATTGGAAGCCATCCACCCTAATAATATCCAGCGGCCCTTGCTCCATCCACCGACCAAAAGCCGTATGCTTGCTGCTTGCTGGCTGAGCTGGACCCATCAAATCGGAATCCCGTGCTTTCACCACATTTTTGATCTCTCCGCCAAACAAAGTAGCCACTGCAAGCTTGACCTTTTTTGCAAGCTTCCGATTTTCTATCCCATTTCCCTCACGACCTGCACCTTTAACAGCCCATCGTCTCGCCGGCTTGCCTGCCTGGACTGCCCAGCCTTCCGCCGCCCAAGCAGGCTCTTAGGCTCTCGTCAACAGAAACTGTACAGTTGACTTGTTTTGGCCCAGCAAACCCCCACTTCCAGCTGTCATCGCTGAACCGAACCTTATCTGCCACTGCCTAGGTGGGCGTCGGTCACAGAAGTGTCCCAGAGCCCAGTGAGAATCTATCTGTTCGAGCAGCTTCCAGTCAAACTTCGCTTAGCTTCCAGCTCGAGATTGTTCGCATTGAAAGTCGTCTATCCACTTCCAGTCCTCCGTATCTAGGTCCCTACCCTTACCACTAGCTCGACTCGTCTGCGCACTGCTCGCTAAGTGTCGACTCTTCCCCAAGGCATCATCCGTGGGTTGCAGAGAGCTTTCGCAGGAATAGGCGAGCGTAGTCAGTACCCAGCAGCACTTGTTGACTTTTTCCAAGCGACCTTGCGTTTCGCCGCGAAACAGGAGCTTGACCCAAAGTCACCCAGTCGCCCGGCAACCATCGGTAGTCGGAAACACCCACCAACCCAACCCACCAACCAGCCCGCCAGCATCGCGCGGGGTAGTCGAGCGCGTCACTGTACTCGAGCCGCACACAACATTCTTAGCGGGGGTTGAAGAGGCACCGCGGTCTTCGACAACACCACGACCAACCGCCACAATGCCCTGCTTCAAGGGCATCGCAGTGAGCATCCACGCCAATGGTGCTCCGCTGCCCGAATATGGCATCCAGAAACAGTCCCGTTTTTCTCGGATCAATACTTATATTCCAGTCCCTCAGCCTCAAGTGAATCCCGAGACTGGCAAGCCCGAGCCCGCAAAGTTTGCCATCTCGATCACCTTGCTTACTCCCGGCCTCGCGATCCCCTACTCGACCCCGAAGCCGACTCCGAGCAATCCCTTCCCAAAGCCTCAGCTGGTCGGGCCTATGCCCTCCAGCACCGGTGACCGCGGGAAGTACCACGGCGTCGTCACCCCCTACATTCCCCTGACCAACAACGAGAACGAGACTATCGCCGCTTACATTTACTTTGACGGAAGGGCAAAGGAAGAGGTGGCTACCCTCCTGCGTCCCGGCGAGGAAACCTGGGTCAACAGCCGATGGGTCCAGGTTCCCGAGTCGGAGGGCGGCGGACTGGCCGAGCGCGAGTTCCTGTTCCGCGAGGTCGGCCTGGAGCGCTGGTTGAACGGCTTAGACCTCAAGGGCCACGATGCTGCAGAGAAATTGGAGAAGCGCCGGCAAAAGTTTGAGCGCCGCAGGAGACGCCAGCAGGCCCTTGCCGAAGCGGCGGCCGCCAGGAGTCTCGATGGCAGCGCGCCTCGTAGCACTCTGCGCTATAGCATAGACGAGGGTGCTCCTCTCGAAGCCGTTCCGGACGAGGACTCCGTCTCCTCATCTGATGACGATGAGCCCCCGGAGGCTGCTGGCCAGATCAAGGTTGCCATGTATCGTGTCATCGCGTCCGGAGAGGTCAAGAAGGGTGAATACTCACCGCAGTTTGATGCCCACGACGACTCCGACTCCGATGAGAAGGACCCTCCCAACGGGCTTGATGCCGACGTTGAGCACACCACGAGCTTTGCTAAGCCTAAGACGCTCGACCCCAAGACCATCAGCACTCAGACCGTGACCGGCATCGACGGTCCGGACAAGCCATATGCAGTCTTTACGTTCTTCTACCGCGGTGAGCGTATGTCATTTTCTTTTGTGATATCTTGACAAGGCTGTAATGCTGATACGCAGATCGCAGGTCAACTGCAAAAGATGGGCATCATCCCCCCGCCCAAGCAAGCGACTTCGCCGGCGCTCAAGCGCCGCTCCGGGCAGCTCGACTTCAGCAACTTGGGTCCCCTCAAGACTACTGGCACTGTCGGGTTCACTGCCTTCCGTGACAAGGAGAGTCAGGCGCGCAGGAAAAAGGCGCGCAAGAACAACGGCGCCCCTGGTATACCCAGTTCGGCGATGGATGCTGATAGCGACGATGATGACGATGATGAGCACATCGGCGACTCTGAGGACCTCAGCAAGATGGATGACGTGGACGCTAAGTACGACCCGTCCAAGCTTGGGCCTGAAGACGCGAAGCACACGGGTGAGCTGGCGGAGGGTGTAAATCGCATTCGGGTATGTGCTTACCCTAGCCCCCCCCCCCCTGATTCTTGTGTCCACGGATGCATTGGCTAACAACCACAACAGCTCAAGCGCGCACACTCCGCAGAGCCTGACTCCTCCGAGAGCCCGCGCAAATCCCCCGGCGCAAGCGATAGCGTCACCCCGACCGATTCCAATGCCCCCGGCGGCATCGCATCAGCCGCGCAAGGTCTCTTCGGCCGCAACCAGTTACCGGGCGAGAACGATAACAACATCATCGGCAGTCCGCTGAAGAAGGCGCGCCCCAGCCTCGGCGCCGAGGGCTTGAGCGCAAGCATTGCCGGTGCTACTGCCACCGGTGTCGCGACGTCGTCGTCGGCCGCTTCGACTACTGGTAACCCGTTTCTCCCCTCCGCGCTCGGGGATGTTCTCGCCAAGGCTCAGGCTGGCGCGGGACAGGCTGGCGCGGATCAGAAAGGGGCTGAGGCTAGCGTGAAGATGGAGGAGGAGGAGGAGGAGGAGGAGTTGTGAGGCGGGAGAGATAAGCTGAGAACTAACGAACGGTCTTTTTTTTATGGCCAAGAAGTGGTGTTTTGTCGGGTATATTGTATGGATGGGCTTCTACTACGGGAACGTGAGAGAGAGTTCTGGAACTTATGAGGGTTCCCGTCTCCTGCACTACTAGGCTGAACTGGACGAGTTTGGTTATTTGGGTAGTGTAAAGGAAGGGCAATACATGCATGCATGACTTGTGAGGGCACATGGTCATGTGCGGTTCCGTTTTCTACGGGGAACGGAGAGTTACCAAGAGGAGGACGAAAAACTATGCTACATGATGGTCTCTTGCGACAGCTGAGAAAGAGCCGAAGGGGACGGAAAGAGAAACGACGAGAAGAGAAGAGAGAGACGAACGAAATCCCTCTTCTGTTTTCCTATGTCTTGCGTTTTGTTATGTTCGGATAGGTACTACTAGGTACACGACACTACACTAGGTACTACTAGGTAACTATGGAGTAGTGCGCGCACATTTTGGCTTTTTTCCTGGTTGTGTTTCTGTCTGGTGTTGGGCTTCGTGTTCGGTTTTTATCTGTGTAATCTACTACTGATGATGACGATGATGGGTCTAATCGGTCATTGGGCGTTCCAGATACAGAGGGATCGAGGGCGCTGGACATAGGTTAGGTGTACCGTACAAGAAGACATGTTGGGCACTATACTGTCTCTCTGTGAACATGAGCAACGGTTGAAAGTTGTGTACCACGCCCCCTCGGGGTTGATTGGTAGGTAACGGCGTAGATACGAAGAGCGGAAAAGTTGAGGTAGGACAAGACCAACTCGATGTGGTCCTCGAGGGAAGCATGCTCTCTACGTAGAAGGATAACGATGATGGCAAGATGGCCTTCTTCTACAGTACTGTAGGCGGTTGGACTGAATAAGGCACCAAGTATAGTGACAATGGAACCGTGGCCAGGAACGGGTTTCATTTTCATATTGGCCGAATACTGAAAAGCTACTTCTCCATTCTCCTTGAACCAAAAGCACAGAGATGGCTCGTTCGATATGGCCTGAACCAAATCTTCAATTCAAACGTAAGAGTAGCCTATTTGATGGTTAGCAACGTGCAATAGGAATGTTCTGCAAACCGAGAGATTGTAAAAATAAACAAAAGTCAGAGAGTATAAAGATGGTCAAGAACATTCAACAGATAATTTCAGTTGGCCGTTCTATTATGTCATCATTTTGGGGGAATATATATGCGTGTTAGACCTTTAAAAATCAATCATATGATTCTTACCTGCAGAAAGCAGACTGGCTAAAATCCTCCAGAAACCAGCAACAGTTCGGTGAACTTTGACGGGAAGAAGTAAGAGCAAAAAAGCTTAAAAAAATTTGTCCCAGCCGGGCGGTTCGGGCAGCTTTTTTTGTTGATGGTTCCCCCCTCCCCCCAGGACCCTTACTCCGCTCAGGGACCAGCCAAAATTTCTGCCTGAGGCCGCTACAACTGCAAACCCCACCATCGGATTCTGTTCGGCCGGGGCGGGCACTGATCAGTGGGGGTGTGTGCGGTGGGCTGCTTGGCTTTGCTCACATCAGCTTGGCTTTGGTCTTCTTGGGCACCCGACGGATCGCAAACTTCCATACAAATCCACCAGCCCACCAGAAAGCCAAACCCAAGCCCGCACATCACACACCTCCCTCCCCGCGTCCAGAAAGCCTCGAGTCCTCGAGTTGCCTTTATTGCACAGTTGATCCTTTTTGTCTTCGCGTCTTCACAAGGAAATCAGCCAAAATGGATAGTAAGTTCTACTTTTCCTCCCCCTCCCCCTGAGCCAGCCCCAAGGGAGGGGCTTTAACGCTTCCCCGCCAGCCAGCCAGCCGAGGCGGAGGGGCTGCCTGTTTACCCCGCGATACGCCCAAACATCACTATCGCGTGTGTCCCCCTTGGTGGCTTTGCGCGCAGGTTTTCGGTGTTGAGGATGTGAGCATTTGCTAATTGGATAATCCTGCAGACTTCCAGGCCATTGCGGGTGAGTGTCTACACCGTTGTTTATCCCCCTCCCCCCCTTGAGAGAGGGGCAGTTTACGATGTCAGAACAACCACCCTAACATCGGGCGATTGTTGTTTCATCTGCCCTGCGTGATAGTGGAATTCGTTAAGCACTACTACAACACTTTTGATACCGACCGCGCGAGCCTTGTTGGTCTTTATGTACGCGACTCCCCGTGTTTAGTTTGCTTTGCCGAACAGGATCAGGGTCTAACATAAACGGCTTAAACACAGCGCGACAACTCCATGCTCACCTTCCAGGGGAGCCAGCACCTCGGTGCCGCTAGCATCGCCGAGAAGCTTGTGGTAAGCCCAACACCAAGCGTTTGGGTGAGGTATGCAAAGAGGAATCATGTTGCTGAAGTTATTGTGTCGCGCAGAGCCTGCCGTTCCAGAAGGTCCAGCACCACTACAACCCGCCCGATGCTCAGCCCACCGCTAATGGTATCATTGTGCTCGTCACCGGGCAGCTTGCGGTGCGTTTTAATCCTGGATTTGCAGCTTTTATGTTCCTCTCAGGCTAATGTAGTGATTGCAGGTTGATGGTGATGCGGATCGCCCCCTGGGCTTCTCCCAGGCCTTCCACCTCGTCCAGGACCCTGCTGGCCAGTGGTTCGTCTACAACGACATTTTCAACCTGGTTGTTGTCTAAGCACATTGCGAGTGTGCCGTTGGGCTAGCCGGTTAGTGCAAGACGGGACCTCACTTTGGCTCAAGAGGGATCTCTCGCGGCCCAAAGCAGCCGTACCAGGCATGGGAGCAATGTGAGAAAATGGCTCAGACGTCTGCGACGCCTTGGCTCGCGCCGTTTTCTGGAGAGAGGAGATGGAGGAGCTTGTGCGCTCTCGGTGCTGGGAGATAGTTTTCAGTGTTTGCTTGACGGTCAGCGGTTCAGTCAATGTCAAAAGATGATTCTGAACCAAAAGAGGGCGCAATCAAGTAATAGCTCACTATCTCGTGTCGATGGTGCGTGGTAAGTGGTGTGTAAGGTTTACGTTGCTGTCCTGGGAAATCATGGCTGCGCCCAATCGCCGCGTCAGCCGCTGTACGTCAGCGTCTTATATTGAGGGTGCTCCAGGAACGCAGGCAGAAGTCTGCTTCTGGGCTGTGTTGCCGGATACCCTGGAAAGACTGCAAGCTAAAAGCGCTCCCGTCCGTGATAAATATCGCCAGCCCAGCCAAAAGAACGACCTGGCGCAACAAACGCAGCACCATCTGATAGTGCACTGTGCAGTCCAGGCGCTTGTGTTTGGGAAGGTGTTTCGGAAGCTCTCCCATCTCCCAACAAGTAAGTGGCATCCAAATAGCCCTGTCGCCGTTGGCATGGAAGCTGCCGGCAGCCAATCATCAGCGCTGTCGGGACCGCAGCCCGCTGGATCCGAGTTCCCCACCTCTTGCTCCAGGCGTTGCTTGTAGCCCAGCCCGTGCTGCACACCCGCTTAAATAATGACAGCGATGCTAACAACCCGGGACTTTAAGGGCTGTCTTTCAACCATCTTTGCGCACAACTGCGGGAGCTTGCCTTACTACGTCCCAGACCAGATCATCTGCTCACTCATATCAGCAACTTTCGTTGGCAACTGCGTGGCCAGGTGCCCATTCAACCCCCCTTTTCTCCAGGCCCAAATTCTTGTGACGGTGAATTTGTTCACAAAGAGCGCCGAGTCGCTTGCCCTTGTCCAAAGGAATCCCCGAACCCGCCGTCGCCGCCGATCGGTCAAATACCTGTCTCTTCCTGCAACGTTGCCATTGTTTCCCTTCGAAACATCTCGTGATTTTCTCAAGGGCGTCACCAACACTAGCCACGACCGCTGCATCACCACGCTTCTATAAAACACTGCCCGGCGCAAGGCTCAACCTCTGTGCGGCTCTGACTTGAACTTAAAACCACCTGTGGACGGACGTGTCGTCAGGCGAGACGTGGGCCTTGAGGCGCAGTCCGCTTTTTTAAGCCACAACATCAAGCACCAGATCTGCTAGATAGTTGAATCGATAGCGACGGCATCTCCAATACCGGCAAGATGTCGTTGAAAGAGGAATTCGCGACGCGCAACTTCAGTGTGTTTCTCCGTCTCCTTGAAGGTCTTACAGAGCGGGCTTGCTAACGTGCCGTTCTCTAGGTATCTACGGGCAATGGTGAGCACGACCTCCCACGCTTTTTATTCCTGTTTTTGCTGTGGGACGATTCGCCGTTTCTCTCAAATGCGACGCAATCGATGGAGAGCCTGACGGATACGGGGGCATGGCGAGATACGCAGTAGAAATCATGAATCACAAAGCTAACACACCGCGCGCACACCAGGCTCGGTATTCTAGCGATGCTACTCTGCTTCGCCCTCGGCATCGCCAACATCTTCACCTTCAACGTCTTCATCATCATCTTCTCCGTACTGTGCCTGTACGTCACCCACCCCTCTTTCAGCCCCACCATAAGCATCTTCCCAGATCCGCCCTCTCTGGTTGGTTGAACTCACAACTAACATCCCTTGCTCCCTTCTCCCGCAGTGTCTCTTCCTTCATCATCCTCTTCGTCGAAGTGCCCCTTCTCCTGCGCATCTGCCCGACCTCGTCGACCTTCGATAATGCCATCCGCAAGATCTCGACCAACTACATGCGTGCCGGTGCCTACGGCGTCATGGCCCTCGTCCAGTGGCTCTCCATCATCGCGCGTCCCACCTCCCTCATCGCGGCCGCCATCTTGCTGAGCGCTACCGGCATCTGTTACCTGCTTGCGGGCATCAAGGGCCAGGCGTTCGTTGGGAGCAAGACCCTCGGTGGTGCTGGAGTTGCACAGATGATTGTGTAAACGGGGAGGGGAGGTCAATGTGAGGATTCAGGTTGGGTTAGGCGAGTTGATGATTGGTGGCAACGGCAAGGTAGAGATGGTTTAGGTGGAGGAACAGACTCAAGTCTCGGACACGGGTCTCTGACACGGAACGGAGCGATCAATGAGACGTTGAAGGAGATAAGGTTGGATCTGGGAGTCATAGGAGGCGCTCCAGGTTCAAGCAAGTCATTTGCTGGGCCTGGCATCGCTGGTTACTCGCTTTCCATTACACGACTGAAACTGAAGCTGGGACTTAGAGAGAAGAGGTTGGGATTCTGTGTTACTAAGGTATGCCTTGGACACATCACACACGTACACACTACGTGCTCGTAACAAGGGAAAAGAACCATATGATGAGATGGGCGGACTGGTAACAAGAAAAGAAGTTAGCTTTTCCGTTTGGTTGTGTATTTGGTTATGTGCAGGGAAGAACGTTTAAAGAACGGGTTTCTTTTCATGTCCATGGGGCGTCTAAGGGTCCTTGTTTGGTTTTTTTTTTCTTTCTCTCTTTACCGCTGCCTAGGTCCATACAGGCATTAGCAAGAACGGAAGTGTGTTTGTTCTCAATATAAACTTGCTTAGTTTTGTAACTCAGTTGTGGTTAGCTACCCTTCAGGGAAAAGGCTGATAACCACGATATGGTTGGTTGTACATCAGACATACCCACTTATATAACATTGTTATGATTCCAAAACAGCCGACCAGACCCATGTTGGTGCGTAGGTCGCTGACCAGGCATATGAGCGTACTGATTGAATTATATTGAGTTAACAAACAGCCCAAGTTGATCTTTGCTCAAAAATACGGACATCAAAGACAAGTTGTATGGCTTCAGCGGCCAGTTTTATACCTATGTACATGTTCTACGGTCAGGGGTACGTATCTTTTGTTCGAGTATGAGCTAGTTTTTGGACTTGGCTGCAACAGAAGCTGACGTGACTCTTGCTAAGGTTCTAATAATTCTAAGCTGCCAGCGAGATTTCGCAGGCCTGATGCTCTACGTATCGTGAAGATGCGTGAATAGAAGCAGTGTGAGAAAAGTCAGGCATCTCATTGGACACCACAAATTCGTTGTCAGGCTTCGGAAGTAACTAAGCAGGAATATGCAAAGGAGCCGTGTTGGATGTACCTACCCCGCATATATCACATACTGAGCCGTGTCTTATGATCGACTTCCCAGAACAAGGCCCAACCTCAGTTGTGGTTTGAAACAGGTGGGTATCCGTTCTTCCGTCAGGCAGGTGGAGTGTAATCGGGACTTCCAGAGACTCGGTGCCCAGCTACGTAACCGGAGGAACTGGTTGTGAGCTGCTCTCGTATGACAGCCCCTCTATGTGACATCAGATCATGGCCTGGCTAGAGCAGATCCAGACATCAAGATCCAGGAGCTGGCTTTGGTATTTCGAACCAAGACTTGAAAATTTGGCTTACAGGGCTTAGTGCGTAGGGGGCATGTAGTGCACATCGGGGCTACAGCCTCAAGGTGGATCTATAAGAAACGCATGTCCCTAGATGAAGGATATTGCGATCTATACGTCAGAACATCATGTTCGCCCAAAGGCTTCGCGATCAATAAAGTCGTCTTCTCGACAGAAGGTGGTAGGTACAGGTAGAGCTTGTCCATATGCTGCGATTGTAGGGGCTCGACCGAGCACCCTAGGACTGAAGATCTAGGCAATTGCGTCATAGCTCAGGAAATGGCATCTACTTGAACTTTGAGGCAATTAGGTACCCTTGGCATACATCCGGTGTGCAACAGAGTACGGGACTCGATGGTGAGCGAGATTGTCGACTTGGACCACGTAATGTAGCAGCAACAAGAGTTTTCACCAAAATTTTTTCACTGGGGCATCTCGAAGACCCTGAAGCCCAACGTTGAGGTCCTTCGAGAATGGCGCCAGACCACAAAGGTGCCCGGGTACGTACCCCTATGTTTAGAACAGGCAGCCAAAAGGCGGTCACCAGGGGAATATCTAATGGAAGAGCGGGGCAGCCGACGATTGGCGCAGGCGCCGGCGGACGAGACGGATTGTAGAATGGAGCTAATGGGCCTGCAAAGGACTGGCGATGGCAACCGACACGAACGGTACGTCCACCGTGTAACCGGCCGCTATGAACACACGTGGAGAATGGAAAGCCTCCGAAGGGCAACTTGCCGGCACACCATGGGAAAAAGGACACCGAAACAAGCTTCAAGAAGCGGCCGGCGAAGGGGCGATCAGACCCCCGCTTGTGTGTCAGTCGGATGCGCCGCCATCAGAACTGTCAAAGAAAGCCAGGCAGGCAAGGCAGCCAACAAGGGAGAATTGCCAGGAGCTCGCAACGCTATACACCGTTGGGTGCTGGACAATCTGCACGAAAGTTGTGTGTGCATGCCAACCCCTTAGCTCATGTTGTCAAAAACGGCGGGAAACAAACCGATTCTCAGGCCAGACAGGGCATCGCCGAAGATTCTTTGCTGATCGCGTGCCTGGTGTGCCAGCGCTGAACTGCATAAAGATGTCAGAGATGCTGCGCAAAGAAAAAAAATTCTTGGGGTCATTTGCATCTCGGTCCTCCAATTCGAGAGCGGTTGCCGCTGCTTTTGGCAGGGCCCTGCTGCAGGTTTTGGTGGGGCTAGGCGGAGGGGTCAGGTGTTTGGTGAGTGTGGACACTGTGTAAAGAACTGCGAAGTCCTTCAGCGCTGGTTCCGTGTGAAAGAACATGATGTCGAGTTCTTGAGATGAGGATGAAAATTCCAGCTATTATTTTGTGCCCTGACGAACAGGAAAGTTCAAAGTAATCGAGTACTCGTTCCAAAATTTTAAGCTTGTGCTGCCTGGGACAACACTGCATCAGCAGCTGCCCCAGGAGCGTTTGGTGAAATGTGGCAGACGTTTACACAGTGCTAGAGCCACTTGTACCTGCATGTCATCGCTGCCACAGTGCCACAGTGCCGCTGGCTGCGCACCGTAGACCGTCCAGCCAGCTCCACGTCTTTTCGACTCAACTTCACGATGCGGAGCAGGTCACTGGATCAGCTGCTGTCCAGCGTTCTGGCCGTTCTGGCCTCTCGAGATGCTGCATCCCTGTTTACAACTGGACACGGGGCACCATTGAGCAGAGAGTTCGCGGAACCAACGGAATGCCTGCCCAAGGGTGCACGACAGGGTACAGAAGTACCTCGAGAAACAAAAATGACGAATATAAGCAGGCGGTGATGCCGCCTCTGGCACAAGCTTCGAGACCAACAAGTTTCATCAACAACTTCACAGCAAGGCAGAGCAGCCAACAGCTGCCAAGTTTTGACAGAGCCCGACATCCTGGGAGTCAATTGAACGCCAACGTCTCCTGTCTGTCTTCTGCTCTTCATCTGTCAAGCAGAACCCAGCACTCTCTCATCACGACGAGGTGTCCAAGCTGCCTGCTACTTGTACACCATCTACGGCTTAAACTTCCATAAGCTTCTTTCCCCTTTTGACAGGTAAGTAGTTATGTTTGGGCGGTAGCCCTGGTTACCTTGACTTTCTTGTTGTTCCCTGCCCCTTATCAGCAATGGCCGCAGGACGGCATCGACGTGAGATGCGGGGCCCCGGATCAGAGCACAGCAGAGCAGAGCAGAACCTCCTTCCAGAGATACGGGAGTCCGGAACACGCAAACACGCAACTTCAGCCGCCGAGGTGGTGTGCTCTGGTTGCGCTGAGTGCTCCCGGGAAGTTTGAGACCGGCTGACTGTAACCATCTGCCGGACTCAACGTCAATGGATGGATAGCTGCGACTGACAGTGATGCGAGATGCACGATGCGAGCGAGATGCACGACACCAACCAGCTGGTGCGTAATACCATTAGCTGCAGCATCATTCGCCGCATCGAGCCTCGATTATCGGTCAGGCTCCGTGTCCGCTTCCTGGCATGATGGCACATTGCTTGCACGCTAGCAGCTGTCAGCACTACTCCGGGCCCGTATCTCAGCCTTATCGATGGCTATCGAACCCAGATCGCTTGCTGCGTTTACCCCTCGGGCCGCCGGCCGCTTTGTTGAGCTCTGTTGGGCGGCTTTGATCGGCGCAATGCTTCGCAGGGAACGCTGGCAACGACTGATTGAGCCGGGCCATGCTTATCTTGGGGTTCGTTATCGCGCAACATTGCAACGTCAGAGCTGGTAATGAGCCTCTCTGGCCGCAGACGAAGCCGCCCTGCCCCATTCTGCCGTTATCTCGCATGCTGCATTCACCGACTGTTTCCTTCGTGCACGGGCTAATGAGCCATGATTGACTAGAACCAGCGTTGCATTCTTTGAAGAAAAAAAAAAAAAAAA
>Ga0065720_1020928_pt1 | contig 12176 bp, 7 predicted proteins | sample Thericmetagenome_FD_59107 | JGI IMG/M metagenome (GOLD analysis project Ga0065720, IMG submission 59107) | Thermophilic microbial communities from the Joint Bioenergy Institute, California, USA of rice/straw/compost enrichment - eDNA_2 v2... | ecosystem: Engineered > Solid waste > Grass >... | reverse complement strand
GGTTTGTTGAGGTTCTTCCTTGACTTCTTCAAACCTAACAGCAGAAGCAACATGTGATTGAACTCCTGAGGCGGGCTTGGTGTCATGTTGAATCTTCGCTTGTTCGAGCATTTCATTGAGATTCTCACAGAGATGGGTGATATACTTGTAGAAATCGGTTCCTTGGTGATCGAAAGGAGTGATCATTTCGATCTTGAAAATATTCAAGGAGAGCTTGGCGATATTTTGAAGCAAGTAGAAGGTCTTGGCTCTAAGGGCATAAACAGCTGCATAGCACAATAGCTTATAAATTTCAGTCAATTGGTCCATTCTTGTCTTGGGGATTCTATTTGGGGCCTGACCAGTCTCAGAAGAATCAGGCTGATTGATCATTTCAGGATCTCCGATTTCAGTCACATCGAAGAATACTTCGAATTTATTCTCAGGTTCAACCTTCAACTGTCTGTAAAGTTGAATGTAGAGAAGTGTAGCCTTGATAAAGTTGAATTCTGCCAACCATTTCAAGTTATAATCATAAAGAGGATCAAGTGTGATCTTCTCTCTAAGTTCTTGGTCAATTTTCCAGAATTGGGTATAGAGCTCAATAGCAAGATCATCACCTTGTTTATTAATTTCTCTTTCATGAATTAATTCTTCGAGCATCTTAGGATTCCAACCAATGTCTCCTTCAATAGCTCTAAGTCTAAGATCCCTAACTTGGTTCACGAGAGTAATGGTTTCTGAAGTTGGCTCAACAACCTTACTAGCTTGGGCGATAATATTATTGATGTCAATTCCCCTATCCATAGCCTTTCTCAAACATTTACAAACAAATTCAATGTATTGTGGGCCTGGCTTAATCTTGGCAACATCAGGATTCAATTCTCTCATTAGATCCCAGAATTCATATTTAACCACAAGTTCAGCTTTCTTCTTTTCTATAACCTCTGGTCCGTTATCTATGTAAGGCTTGAAGACCTCAAGTTGTTCCTTCCAGGTTTCGATGAAATTAAGGACTGCATCATAGTATTCTTCACCTAGAGATAGCAAGAATTCTTCAAGATTATCTTGGACTGTAGTCTTAGTTAGGAGCTCTCTGATAGTTTTAGGTACAAGTTTAACAGGCTCTGAAGGTGAAGGCTTTTGGTCATCACGGAGTTGAGTCTTAGATTTTGGCTTAGCTTTATTGTCTTTCTTGGCGTCCTTGCTAGTTGGCTCAGGTTGAGGAGCTTCTTCGACCATAATGGTTTTGCTTAAAATGAACCATTTTCTGTGGGGAAGCTTATTTTCATAGTATAAGATAAGCTTAGAAAGCTTGACTTCATTGAATTGGAGGGTCATCTTGAGAATCTCGTAAGTGATTTTAATGGAGCAGGTTCTAAGACTTCCATCCCAGATTTCCTTAGGAATTTGGCAGATGAGGAGTTGAGCCTTGAGGAGAATTTGATAGACGAACTTGGACTTGGTCTTGAAGGATAGGAAGGGGATAATGTCATTGTAAAGTTCTTTGACGATTCTCTTGGCCATAGGGAAGGATTTAGTGATGCAGGCAAGTTCAAGGGCAAGGACAAGGTAGTTGCAGACCATGAGAGTGTTCTTTTGCTTTGTCACGTAGAGTATGGGATTCTTTGAGTTCTTCTCTTGATCAGCGAACTTTCTTTGGAGACATCTGGCATGAATGATGTAGTTGAGGGCTGCAATTTTCAGTTCGACTTGTGAGAAGTTTTTGATACTTTCGCTCTTAAGTCTGTACAGGTAAATAGGATTGTCAACATAGTCCAGGCTTCTGTCCTTAATGTCGGTCTTTTCACAGAAGAAGTCTCCTGCTTTTTCAGAAGCTTCCTCTGCAAGTTCGAAGTATCCAATTTGGTACGCGTTCTGAGCAAGGTAAGCATAGAGCATATTAATGGGTAAGGGATTAACAGTGGCAATATCTTCGCCTGTCTTACCAATTCCGTTGATAACTCTTTCTTGAGGATTATATCCAGCAGCGGCAAAGCAATACTTCTCATTGGCTCTCAAATTGGTAATAGTTACAATACTGCCGTTCTTGAATCTTACTCCAGTATTTTGAAGGTCTGTGCTAGTCAAGGAGCATTCAACGCCGTTTTGTGAGACTTTTCCGTAGATAGACATGAGATTAACTATCTTAAGGCTTGGATTGTTAAGAAGTAGGAGTTCTCCGATAATTGGGTTGAAAGGAGGAAGCTTAAGGGTGATAGAATTGGTGGTTCTGGAGACAAGAATGGGCTTTGGAGGGACGACGGTTGGCTTGATGTAGGTGGGGTTGTAGAGATGATCGAAGGGATAGAAGCTTTCGTTGTATTTTTCAGCGTTGCGGTCATCAAGAAGGGTTGAGAATAAGAATACGGCGTTTTCAATGCCATTCTTGATGTGCATTTTTTCTTCTTCCTCGGCTTGCTTGATGTATTTCATGGACTCGTTGAGAAGGTACTTCTGCTCAGGGAACTTGGACTTTCCTCCAGCCATTGTCATGTAGAGGAGAGCATTGAAGTAAGAGTTATTGTTACCTTCCTTAATTAGTTCTTCTTCATAGAACTGGATCTTGGGCTTAGGAGGGTCTAGTTTTCCAGCAATTTGAAGGGTAGTCTGAAGCTGAGTTGCGTTTTTCTTGACCTGGAGGGTAGTGGGACCACTCATTATATTAAGTCTAGCCTTAAGTCTGGCAGGAATGGACTGGATTCCCTCAGGATTCTTGAGAGTTGTAGTGTATTTGTCAGTATGCTTCATCTTGCTGATTTTGTGGCTCAACTTTCCAGCCTTGAGCTCACATCTGATCATGTTGACTGTAATATCAGTGTGGATAGCATTAACAATTGATAGATATTCACTGTAGGCCTTGTCAAAATTGATGGATTCAATATAACTTTGGTCTTTAAGATCATCATGGCCATAGGTTCTTTGAAGCTCAACATATTCCACATCTTCTTCTTGAGCTTCGTCCTCATCCAAGGGCTTAGTTCCGAGTCTTTCTCTGGTCTTGGCACGGACTTCCTTTCTAAGCCAGGCTTTCCAATCATAGTACTTGTTCTTCATCTCTTCGATCATTTTCTGGATCTCAATATTGTTGCATGTAAGAGTCAGAGGCAAGAAAACGTCTTTCTTGCTTTCGACACCTCTTGAGAACCATCTATCCTTGAACTCAATGATTCTGTTGTAAGTAAATCTGAGAATTTGTGCAGCTTTTCTGTACTCCTCAAACTCTTCCAAGAGCTTGCAAAGTTCAATGTCGATTTTAGCAACCCAAACAAGATCAATAAGTTCAGACTTCATCATAATCTGGCTCATTGACTCCAGAACTTCAACAAAAGTCTGCTTAGCCTGAAGGAGAAAAGGCTCATATTTTCTGAACTCCTCAGCAGTGATTTCCTCTGTTATTCTTAGCTCATAGAGGGTTTCAATCTGGTACAAAGAAGAAACAATGTACTTCTTCCAGATATAGAAGGCAAACTTGATCAAGAAGTCCTTTCTGGCTTCAAAGAAATAATCTCCAAGAGGGCCATCAAGACTGTGCTTGACAACTTTAGCAAGTTCCATAAGCTTCGTAATGTCATAATTTATATCTAATTGAGCCTTGATCTCTTCCTCATCGTTAGCAGCCTTGGTACCTCGGTAAGTCTTTTCTACTTCTTCTAAGTGCTTGAGGATGTAGAGTTCTCTTTCACAGATTGGGAACATTCGATCAGTTTTGTAGCAGGTGTAGACAAAGTCATTAGTAAGCTTGTAGAATTGCTGAGGGACTTGTCTTAAGTCAACATTGATTCTCTCATAACCAAACTTGGGTCTTGTCAAGTGGCTCTTTCCAAGGACAGGCTGGAAATCAACGAGGAGAGTTTTCTTTTCTTCTTCATTTTTCAAAGCCTCTTCAGAGTGCTTCAAACATAGGAAAGGAATGAGACCAGTGGTTTCTCTGACACCAGTGTATTGATCAATATAAATAGCCTTGCAAACCCATCCTTGGGCAAGCTTTTCCTTAGGTCCAGTTTCAGGTGGAGCCATAACAATATCGACTCCGTAAATTGCACGGACGGGGGAGTAGCTTCTCTTAATTAAGAAGTGAATATATTTGTGGGCAACTCTTGAGGGGTCGACCTGAATATTATTTGGATCAACTGGTTTTTCTTCCTTTTCAAGTTTACCACCTTTCTTGCTTTGCTCCTTGAGTTTTTCTAGTTTCTTTTCTTCTTGTTGCTTAGCTATTTCTTTTGCGATAGCCAATCTCAGCTTGCTAAGTTCAGTCTTCAAATGAGCTTCATTAATATCAATCTCTATTCTCTCATAGCCATTTTCGACGTTGGAATGAGGGTCATCAGAGAATGAAATTTCGATATCTTCAATGTAGGGAACTTCAATTCTGCGGTATTTGCATCTGATAAGGGCAGTTTGCAAGAGATCGTAGTATATTTTAAGATTGTTGACATCATAAGCATGTTTGCAAAGTTCGATATGGAGTTCAAGGGGGACGTTATTACTAGCCCTCTTCCAGTCTTTTTCGTAGTACATGGTATTCTCGAATTCTCTAAGTTTCAACTTGAGTTCATATCTATCTTGTTCACTCACTAAATAATAAGTTAGGAGAACGTGAAATTATTACAGGTCTTATCTTCTTCTAGCTGGATGGTCATATTCATCCTGGTGTTGATTTGTTCAAGAGCCTTTGAGACCATTTCAATATCTCCTTTGAGGAGTTCATACTATAAATTATACTTTTGCAATATGAGAATTTACGCTGATTGTGACCACAGGGTCCTTCCAAGAGTAAGCCTTTCCTTGGTGAGAAACAATGTTGTTATGCTTCTTATAATTCTGGTTCAAGCTTTCAATTATTGCGATATTTCTTCCCTCGATATCATTCTTGAAATATTCTTCGACTTTCTTTTTCCAAGCATCACCATTATTAAGTACACCAGTCTAAAATTTAGTTTAATCATCCTATTCTCTTACGTGGAGCTTGTATTTGATATCTAAGGCCTTAAGGATTCTCAAATTATTAGCCAGAATAGTAGCAGTGTGCTCTGGGACTGGAGGATCACTTTCTTCTAATTCTTTAAGTTCATTAACTTTGGAGATTGCAGTCTCAATAGCCTTGCCAGCGGCCTTGTAGGAATCGCACTCTTCATAAATATGCGCTAATTCGATGTAGAGCTTTACTCTCCAGTCTAGGAATTTGACACCCAAAAGATTTAGGTTCTTTTCCATGGAGAGAATAGAGTAGGCAATATACTGAATTGTGAGGGAAGAGTATACGCTTCTTCTGAGTACTCTGCAGATTTCAAAGATGTAGATTGTTCCATTATAGGTCAAATAATACAATTTTTCCTTATTCTCAGTATTCTGATTGTTCAAATAAGTGAGTGCTTCTTTCAAAGTTTCTAAAATCTTGCAAAGGGCACGTGCTGTGTCTTTTCTTTTGGCATCTGGGTCATTTTTTGTGCATAGCTTAAATGCTGTATCAGCTTCATTGTAAATTTTGATAACGGTGCTCCTGCAGTCTTCGAGACTGAGAACAACCTTGGGCTTCTCTTCTTTCTCACGAGCAGTGTTTGCACTAGCATTTGCCAGTGTTGATTTTGGATCAGCAAACTTGACACCGGCTTTAGGTTTAGGGTCAGTTTTTTTATCCATTTTGGGAAGTTTTAAATTTTATGTTTCAAGGGAAGTTAATTCCAAAACAATATCTTATTTCATAGCGGGACCCATTCTGATCATAATTCACTCTCTAATAAAGAACTTACACCTTTAGAAGTCAAACACTCCGTCTTCATAAAGGAATTGAAATGTTTGACAAAGTCGATATACACAAACTAGGAAAATTTCTGAACTGATTAGGCTTAATTCAGGTCTGAATTCTATCTTCTAAGATGAGATGTCGGGATTTGAACATATTTGGGAAATTAAATTTGATTTTCAAACGAGCAAATTAATTGAATTTCAATAAAGCTTGAGATATATCATTCCTAAAGCCAATGAAGAAGTAAATTACTCATACCAATAGGCTAATCTTTTCCTTAGAGTCAATACTGACGCCTTTCCTTATGAGAAGTACCGTAGTGGCAAGCAAGTGAGATTCGACATAGATGAATCCCTTTCTTCGGCACACAGTACTAATTCTCATTCAAATTTCAATTCTTCAGAACCTCCTACGAATCCTAGCAATGGAAAGCCTACTAAGCTACAAAAACCACCCTCAAAGACTCCGGGTAATGTAGTCTCTCCCAGCAATTCTGTTCCGGGACATAGTTTTTTAAGGAAAGCTGAGATTCTCTTCAATGCATCTCAGCAAAAGACCCTCGACAACAGTCAATCTGACATGTCGATGGCTTCAACAAGCTTCGCTCTTTCGCATAGTGGAGGAGCAAGACTTGTAGACTTATGCCCTGAGGATAGGGCCAGAATCGGAGAACTAATGAAGAGGCTAGCTGCCGAAAAGGAAGAAAAAGAGAAATTGAAGAAAATGCTAGAAGAGAAAGAAAAGGAATTTGAGACTACAATTGAGCATATCGAAAAAGAAAAGGAAGAAGTCTTGAAGGAGTCCAAAGACCTTCAGAGCCAATTCAAATATTCCCTAAATTTGCTCAAATCTTTCCAGGTACACAGAGATATAATTTTAGTAATTTTGAAGGAATTAAACAACAAGAACCACTCCAAGTCTCAAAGCCTACTCAGCCAATATTCTTGGAATGAGAGTCTACTAAAGGCTGACCAAAAGGAGAAATCATCCTTCCATCAAGGTTCAGATAAAGAGAATATGTATGAAAATCATGCTGAAAGAGAGATTCCTAGAGAGGAGGAAAGAGTGGACAAATCTCTTAACCTGAGACATTTATCAGAATTTGAAGCGTAATTTTCTCTCTCTTAATAGTGATTTTCAGTTCTGAAAAGCCAAGAACTCCTATCAGCAACATTCAAAGGCAAGAGAGAAATATCGGAGAGATAAACAAGCTTAAGGAAGACATAGAAGAACTTGCCCAAAATCTCAGAGTATATTATTTTTTTCTTATCTCATTCCTTAGAATGTAAGTTTCTCCCCTAACAAAAGCTTCCTCTCCAAGAGCATGCTCACTGAACATGAACAGCTTCTACGAACCCAACCTCCCGTCCAGGAGGAAAGACCTCCTTCTCCCATAAAGCTCGTAGAAAATTTCAATGCAAAGGATCAAAGAGATGACAGCTCAGACACTAAACCAGTTAAGCAAAAGGCTAAGATTGAGAAGCCACCAAGAGCAAAGCAAGACGCTGCTATTAACCGCTTCTTGAAAGTCCCTTCACATCTTGAAGAAGGCTCTTCAAGTGATGATGAATATGACGAGCTTGGCCTCGCTCAAAAATGGCTGAATCACCGCAAGCAAAAAATAGAAGGAGTCTATCAGCAGATCCATGAAGAGCGCCAAAGAGAACGAGAAGAATCTCAACCCCGTGAGGAGCAAGAACAGCATCCTCAAAGACTCTCTAAGAACTCCTCTGCAAGTTCTGTCATGAGACATCTTGAAGAAAGATATTCCCCTATCAAGAACGAAACTCCAACAAGCAGGACCCTTCCTACGCAAGCTAACGCTAATCTCTTCCAAACTTCTCCGGGATTCCCTGAGCCTACACAATCCAAGAGCCCTGTTAGAGCTCCTCCAAAGAGTGTATATAATTCTGCAGGCAAGATGGGAGGACTGTCTCCTCAAAGAATCGAGCCCAAGAGAACTTCAAATAGCGCCACGAAATCTTCAAGTCAAATTGCATTTGATCTCAACACTATGTCAGCTGAAGAAATGGCTCAGCTTAAGAAAATCCTAGAAGAAAGACTACAAATTGTGGAACTTAGAGAGAAAGCCAATGAACTTACCCAATCTGCTGAAAAGAAAATGAAGAAAATTGAAGAGATTCTTCACTCACCCGAGAATCAAAAGTACTCAGGAAAGAAAGGAATCCTCAGGAGTTCAACCAGCAAGAGCCCTACTCTCAGTAACATCTTAGAAGACGGACACACTGCTCGTAGTGAGAACCCCTTCTTGATGGCTACTAAGCCATTTGAACCTCTAGATACTATGGTTAGAACCATGGACACAAAGAAAGAATCAAAATATACACTAGTTGATTCCTCTATCATGAAGGAATTTGAAAATCTAAAGAGTGAATATAATACACCTCAACCCTTGAAGCTTCAAGCCCAAACTCAGATACACAATAAGATCGAAGATCTAACAACAAGAAGAAATAACGCTCCTGATGATGAACAGTCAGAATACGAGAAATTGTACGAAGAAAAGCTCAAAGAGTTCCTCAGGATCAGAGACAGAATGCTCCAGTCCAAGGGTCTCAGATCTAGCAGAGATTTGAACATCGAAGAAATCTTGAAGAGCGCCTTCAAGACAGAAGCCTACAAAATTAACACTATTGAAGATACAGCAAGACAAACCGAATTCACCTCTAAGATGACATCCCCTCCTAATTTCAGTGTCACTAAGTCCGAAATGCCCACTCTCAGTGAGCGAGATTTACTTCTAAGTGATCAGTCAAAAGTTACACAGAGCCTTGGCCTTAACTCTAGACTCATGACCCAAGAATCCAAACAGACCAAGAGATCACCAATTCTCAAACCAAGTCCTTATAATACAAATACTCAGAGTAACAATACTCCTATGATACAGACCAGACATATATCTTTCTCCACTGAGCAACCTGTCAAGACTGAGAAGAAGATAGTCACAGAGGAGGAAGATATAACTGAGGAAATCATGGCTCTTAATGATGATTTCTATGATGATGGGCTCTTTGATGTCTTAGAGGACATTGAACAAAAAGAGAACCAGTCATATTACTCAAATCCTGTCTCACAGAGGGATAACCATCACTCTCAAAAGAGCCTTCCTGAAATTAGAACTGGTGGAATTAATATCCAAACCCAAAAAGATAGTAAATCCAAGTCCAAGATTGATGAGGAATTCAACACTCTATTCACTACAGTAATTCAATTACTTAATCAATTTTACCTGTTTTAGGTTAAATCTATGTTGAGCAATGATGATAAAAAGAAAAAAGAAAAGGAGAAGGAGAAGGAAAAGCCAAAGAAAAAGGACAGGGTATCAAAGCAGTTAATTCATAAATTTGAGAAATCTGATCAAATACTTACAACCATATCCTCTGAGAACGAGGAAAGTGACAGTAGTATTGATATCAGTGAGCACAAGGCATCCAGTGTTACCTCACCCAGATCCGATGCTCCTAGCTTCCCTAAGAACTTCTTTAGAAGGGACTCGAGAGAGACATCTTCCTTTGTTGAGACGGATACTTCAGTCTTGGCTATAAATAAGAAGGTTGATGAGATGAAAAAGAGCCAGCAAAAGGCTAAGAATGCTCAGAGACACCAATTTACATTTAGAAAATAAATGAACTCTATGTATTTAATAGCTCATCTTGTATATTTTTCTTTGTCTTGAAGATTTCAATTTTATTTTGGATATACTTTATACAAATATATCGGTAGTTTTGAAAATAAGGAATCTTATTAGATCTAGTTCATACGAGTAATATTAATTCTTCAATCTTACGAATGTTTTTGGCCAGATCCGGCAGTTGGAGTAGCAAACAAGTTTGAAACACTCTCCTTAGCTTGGACTCTTCTAATAGCTTCGGCCAACAAGGGAGCTTAAAAATTATTCAAGAAAATTTCGCAAATTACCGACTGAGAGCCTAGTTATTTTATCCATACTAGCTTCTTCAGGTTTGGCAGGAATACTATTTGTAATAATGATTTCTTCCAGACTAGATTTCCTGATGTTTTCGAAGGCATTGCCTGAGAAAAGTCCTAGTCAAAGTTATAAGATTTTATCTAAACCTACCGTGAGTGGCAAAGGCATAAACCTTTTGAGCACCTCCCTTTTCCTTCAAGACCTTAGAAGCTTCAGTCAAGGTACCCTAGAGGTTCTTATTAAACCAAAACAAATTATACAGCAGTATCAATCATATCATCAACAATAATGACATCAGAGTTTTGGACGCTACCGACAAGATGCATTTCAGCAATCTTTCCTGGTCCATCTCTGTGCTTAATGATCATGGCAAGGCCAATATCCTTGTTGCCAAATTCGGTCTTGAGCATATCTTGGAATTTCTTAGCTCTGGAAACTCCACCAGCATCAGGTGAAACCACAACAATTCTATCGCCTACTTTAACATAATTTTTGAAGTAAGTAACGGCGGCAACGTTGGCTTCAAGGTTATCGACTGGAACTCTAGGTCCAAAGAAGCCCTAAAATTGAGTAATTATAGTAGACTAGGTACTTGGATCTGACCACAGTGGAGATCAATAGCAATAACTCTGTCGACACCCATAGTCTCAAGAAGTCTGGCAACATCAGCAGCGGAGATGGGCACTCTTGGAACTGTCTTTCTATCCTGATTACTTTAGGATGAATTACTCTTTACTATACCTGTCTACAGTAACCATAGTATGGGATAACGACGTTAATTTTTCTTGCAGAGGCTCTTCTCATAGTACTGACCATTAGAAGAAGTTCCATCAGGTTTTCATTGACAGGAGGGCAAGTTGGTTGGATGATGTAAACATCTTTTCCTCGAACATTCTCTTTAACCTAGCATATCAGTATTTCCCTAGAAAAAATTTGCCTGAATATTACACTCACCATCAGCGAATCTGCTAACTGTAATAGCGCCAAGCTTAGTTCCTAATTGCTGAGCAATTTCTATAAAGATATTTTGAAAATAAATCCTTCTTACCCTCAGCCAAAGGCCTATTAGCGTTTCCTGAAAAAATGGAGACGCCACGGCTAATGAACGTTAAACTTTATGCAAAAAATGTTACAAGAAATCTGGTGTTGTGTCTTTTGAGTGAAGAGCATCATGCATACGCTTTTCATAATCTTCTTTGGGAGGCTCATGCTTAGTGAAAGCCTTCTTATAGCCTGAAAAAGCCATATATGAACCAAAGAGAGAAGCGGTTGCAAACTTATATGGATTAAAAGACTTGGCGAACTTGAAGAAAGAATTCATAGAGTTCCAAAAGATATATATAATTTGGACTATGTTACTATTAAAAGAAAGTCTTTAATAATTTATCTCCCGAACCGAACGGTCGTACTCGGTTTGCCTGAGTGAAGATGGTTAGAAATCCTTCCTGATAAAAGCTTATCTAATCAAATTCAAAGTTCTCTGTTCATTTTGCTCTCATTAAAGACTAACTTACAATTATTTTGCAGAAAAATATGAAGAAAAATTAGGGCATTTTTCTTGCAAGGTTTATATCAAATCCCAAGAAAGACATGATTTAGCTGTGATTTTTCAAGAACCGACAAGGTTATTCCCATTGCAGCACCCAGTCTATCTCATCTACTCAGGCCTAAACGTGGTCTTGCCTGTGGCCTTGGAGACCAGAGTAATTTTATATCTAATACCGTAATTCCCTATCTTAATGGGAATATAGTAAATATTGAGTTGCGATAACTTAAAGATATCTAGTAAATTTTATTTTATTAAGGAAACAACACATGGAGACTGTCAGTCCTTTCCAAGTAAATTCACTTGTTTCGTTCTCGACTGTATAAGATAACTATCCCTCGCTATAAAGAAGTCCAAGATGCTAAGAAATCCACCACTTATTACGTTATTGAAATCCAAAGAATTGGTGCTGACAAATGGACTCTCGAAAAAAGATACAGAGAATTCGATGAACTGCATGCCTCTCTCAAGAAGACTTACGGAAATCTCCCTTCCTTGCCTGGCAAGACCCTTTTGCCCTTAAAGCAAACCGAAGAAATCGAGCGTAGACGTCAAGGATTAGAAAAGTACCTCAATGTAAGTGTAAACAAGAGCTTTGCTTATTCACTAGGCTGTTGCTGCTAGAACTGATTTGATCAGCTCTGATCCCTTAAAGCTCTTCTTGCAAGTATGTTGAAGCTGATATAATATTGACTATTCTAGCTCGACAATCATGCCCCTGAAACTGCTGTTACTCCTCCCACCATCTTCTATAACCACAAGGGACTTGTCATGGGTGTCAGAGACTTCTTGTATGAAATGAAAGAAGGTAAGTTAGTGAGAATTTTTTAAATGGTATAGGACTCTTGTTCACAGCAATCAGTGATATGAAAGTTGTTTCTCGTGTTGACTCTTACATCACTAATATGAAGATGCCTTGGGAAAAGGAAGTCCCTAAAGGAAGCTTGGTC
>Ga0065720_1020925_pt1 | contig 12182 bp, 18 predicted proteins | sample Thericmetagenome_FD_59107 | JGI IMG/M metagenome (GOLD analysis project Ga0065720, IMG submission 59107) | Thermophilic microbial communities from the Joint Bioenergy Institute, California, USA of rice/straw/compost enrichment - eDNA_2 v2... | ecosystem: Engineered > Solid waste > Grass >... | reverse complement strand
TGAGATCTTGGTTGCATTATCTTTAGAACATTCCAAATTCAATCTCACTGAGACTGGCAGCCAGGGAGGAAGTGTAGCGGGGTCAATATCTTCGTCTTTTTTCTTAGGAGGCATTTCGAAATTGTTACAAAATTTATTAAATTAAATCTTTAACTCTTTAGATTGATGTATGTATGCATGAAACTATACTGATTATAGGAATATCAAATATGGAATTAGAAATTTTGAAGATTCTGTTATTTTCATTTTAGGTATATTGATAACTAGTTTGACTCTTCCTGTCAAACACTAATTGAAAAAGAGTATTGAATTCACTTCTCAGCCTCATTTTTTCTGGCAGCATTATAATCAACTAAAACATATCTGTTATTTCTGATTTCAAGGACTTTAGTCGTATCCTTCAAAATTATCTCTGGATGTTCAGTTGTTGAAAGATAAATTTCCTGACCTTCGTCACTCTTTAAATTTTGATTGCTCTCGGCATTTTTGTGCTAGCTCTCTAAGAAATGTCTATAATTGTATACCTTGGCAAGTATATGTTCCTTGAGTGATTGCAAGCGCATCATCTCACTCTCATGGGATAATTCCTCTTGTCCTACCTTCAAATGGGCGACTGGCGATTTGTGCCTATAAGAGTAGCTTGATTCTCTAGAGACATCTAAATCATTGGCCTTGGACGATTTTCTGTTGGACTTTCTTACTCTCAAGGGTGTTTGCACTGTTTTAGTTGGTGATAAAACATCGAGTTTTTTGTAAAGGTTATCTTGATCAAAGAGATTATTCTCGACTTTGAGTTCACTATAAGTTCTTTATTGACATTCATTACTTTACCTTTTATTGCTTTTTAAAAGGCTTTCAATGCGCACTACTTTATATCTACTTTCGAAGTTGTCTATCATGATTAATTTAAGGTTAGAGTTGTGATACCCAAGGAAGGTTGAGAACGTGAGCTCATGATTGGTCTCTCACGAGGAGGGGGTGAAAGAATATTACGCTTTGGGACTTCTTTGTCTCCCTATAAAGTTAGATAGATGAAAAGAGAACTAATACCTTTATTAATTTTCTTTCAGTTCGTGAAGTGTTACACTTAGACTCTTGTTGTTTTGCTTTAATTTTTTCAATGTCTCTTAAATAATATTCAGAAGGTCTTTCAGGACTGAGCATTTTTGGATTCAGTTTGGGAGAAAAAGTGCATTCTTCAGTCTCCTTAAGATATTTTTTTCTCTGTTAATCTTAGATCATTAATTTGATGAAAAAACCTCTGCTTCAGCAAGCCTTTTCTTTTTATTCATTTCCCACATCATAGCTCTTTGCTCAAAAGTTTCTCTTCTTAGTAAATTAGTTTAGTAGCCAAATAGAATACTTAGGAGACTTATTATTTACAATGCGTAATTCACTTTCTTGCACCTGCTTCTGCACATTAGCCTGTATAGTTTCTTCTTTGACCTTACGATCATCACTAGCTGAATTAATTTCAGAGACAAATGAATTACTTCTTCTGGATAGATTTTTTCTCTTGAGGTTTTGAAATTTTGGAATCAAGATTATTCTGTTGGGCAGATGAACCCCTTATAATTTACAAAAATCCTTAACTATTTACTTTTCTTCTTTTGAACTCAGAGGTCTTTGAATCGGCTCCTTTTTACGGCTTTCTTTTATTTCTTTCCTTGATTCTAAATTGTCCCTCTCTTTTTCTTTTTTCATTTCTGTAGTGATCTTGGCTGAAGAAGGCGCCTTTGTTAATTTGTGAGGGCTGGAGAGACTCTTCACGGAACTTGTTTTTTGTAATTCAGCTTTCTTCTGGGGAGGGTTTACACTTTCCAATTCTTTTGGGGGTTCTTGAGTAGGTGAAACAATTTTCAGCTTAGCCTGTTTTGGGGTTGGCTTCTCAGGTCTTTGGCCGTCAGCAGTATTCGGGTCACTGAGAGGAGGAGATGGGTCAGTTGTAGAGGGTTTCTGGACAGTTATTTTTATATTACTATCTTGTTCGTTTATATCTGAATTCTTCTTTTTCTTCGTTTTCTTCTTTGCTACTTTTGAAGCTTGTGATTTTTGCACATCTGCTTCAGAGAGTTGTTTATCAATGTTTTCGATTTGTTGCATTATTTTCTGCTTCTTTGAAGTAATTACTTCACGGATCTCTGGGACAGGATTTTTCTTTTCAGTAGAAGTAGGCGGAAGCTGAACAGGACTCTTGCTTCTTTTTGGACTTATGGCTACAATAACTTTGTTTACTTTAGAGTCTTTTTTCTTTAATTGATTCAGAATTTACTTACTATCTTCTTTCTGATTTTTTGCCTCAGTTTTGACTTCTAAAGGAGGAGAATTTTCGACTGGCTTTTTCTGGATATTTTTTGGCTTGATTTCGAGCTTCTTGACCAATGGTTTCTGATTAACAACATTCTCCTGACTTTCATTTACAATTTTCTTAGAAGTTGTGGTAGCCACACCATCTTTAATGTAGTAAGAGAGAGGGAGGGAGGGAAACATACCTGTTTTAGTTGGTTTCTGGAGAATCTTCTTCTTACTTACTTTCTTAATTTTGTGCAGGATCTCCTTTTTTCTACATAATCAAAAGCGAACTAAGGTAAAAACCTTTTCTCATAAATTGCAGAAGCTTCTTCTTCATTTAGTTTAGATAGTCTTACTTCTTTCTTGGATCTTTTCCCAGCACTTCTTGAACCTTCTTGCTCATTAATTTCTTGATCTGAAGCACTTGATCCGACACTAAATAATCTTGTTGTTTCATTCTTGGTTTTGAATTTATCTGCAAAAATATTCTCACGAGAGGAACGACCAGCTCCTTGTGAAGAACTTCTAACTTCTTCGTCATTAAGTTGTTCTGATACTCGAAGCTGCTCAAACACTTTGTTCAAATTTTTTGCCTCACTTTGATATTCGTCATGATCTATTTATTTTTTGGAATACTGAATAAGATAGATTACCTTGCTGTTCTTCTGTTGTTTCCTTCTGAGTCGACAGAGGAACAGATGAGTCAACTTTGATATTAGAATTGGACTCCTCTTTCTTTAAAGATTTTGGCTCCTCATTATCTTTTCTAACTGTCCCTTTCTTTTTAGTTAGTTTTTTCTTCTTCGATTTTATCACTGGACTTGGAGAGTATTCTTTTGTTGGAAGAGAAGAAACCTCGTCTGTGTTATCACCATTATTGATAGTGACTGTTATTTCATCATCAAGAGGATGAGCCTTTGCCGAGGAGGTTATCCTTTCTTTCTTTTGCTGATCTTCCAAAAAAGTCAATTGATGTGTGGGCTCTAAAGAATTTTTCTTTTGACTTTCTAAATTTAGCTTCTTGTCTTCAAGTGAAAATTTCTGTAATAGAGCTATTTCATTTGTCAGCTGATGGCTTTCTATCCTTAATGAAGGGATTTAGAAATTACTACTTGGGTTATTCTTGCTAAAAATGAATTCAGAATTTTGATTTAAAAAATTTGAAGTTAAGATATTGGTAGATGTACTCAGTACTGAGGTTGGAGAAGGCTGATCTACTATATTAAAACCTCCTAAGAATTAGTATGTATCGTAGGCAAAGCTTACCTCTAGTCAGATCTAGACTAGTTGGAGCTGGAATAAAAATGGTCTCATTAGATTTGGGTTTTAGATGATGATTTTCAATATTTGAGATAGGATTGTAGTTCTTTTTGGGGTCAATTCCGGCTTTTTGAAGCAACATCTGAACATTAAAACCAGGTTGATTCGAATTCTTTTTTTCCTTGGAAATTCCTTTTGATCCACTTGAAGAGTGTGAGTCATCACTTGATTCACTTGATGCAGAGACAGAATCTCGTTTGTTAACGTTGTCTGCTTGGATTGTATGCGGATTCAATATCTGATTTTGGATGTATGACATGTCTTCCGCAGAAAAAAATTTCAATTAGAAAATAAAATTTGACATAAATAAGGACATCATCTATAGAAAAACTTTGCTTCAATAATAAGAAATATATGACATTAATTATAGATTGGCAGCAAAGAGTCACTTACGATCAAAATGAGCCTAATTAACTAATGAGGATTTCAATATTTTCCAGTATCGATAGGTCCAAATAAATAAGGCTTCGCCTCAACAGGTTCCAAAATTACTTGATCATCACTTTCTCTCATTTTATTCGTAGCTATACCTTTATTTTTTCTCAGAGCCTCATTCTCTTTTTTGAGTTTCTCTATTTCACTATTTAGGCTGTGAACTTTTTCATCACAAAGTTTTTGTGTTTGGGTTCTCATGATTTTGACATCATTCAATTGTTTCTTTAGACTAGTGATGGTCTCGTGGAGGGTCTTATTCTGATCCTGAAGAGATTTTATTTTCTCTTCCTGAGCTGAATGCCTTTCTTGGTATTTTCTTCTTAGATTTTCACTTTCTTTTAGTTTTTCGTCTAGGATGGCATTCTCAGATAGAAGCTTAGTGATTCTCTCCAATTTGGATTCGGCGTCGTTGATCGATTTCAATTGCATCTCGCGAATATAATTGTTCCCTAGAAGTCAATCATGTATTGGTTAATTTATTACTCTCTTCCTCCATTCTGACGTCAATTTCAGATTTAATTTGTAACTTTGTTTTAAGTTCCTCATTTTCTTCTTCTAATTCCTCTATCTTTTCTCTCAACATCTTTATTTCTGATTCGTAAATCTGTTTATCTGAAAGTTTCTGATTTTCCAAGTCGTTAACATTATTTCTAAGATTATCTTTCTCTTGCATGTAGCCTTTGACATCTTGATTGACTCTACCAAGTTCGCGTTTAGTTTTATTCAATAATTCTTTTAATTCATCAAGCTCCTCTTCTTGTCTTGCTCTTTCATTACGTTCCTCAATTATTTCTTGCTTCAAGTCTCTGATTTCCTGAGATAGTTGAAGGAATTAGTGAGTAGGAATTACTTTTTCAAGGTTCGCAATATTTGACTTCAGCATTGCATTTCCAACTTCAACCTCTTTTCTCTTGGCCTTTTCTTCTTCAACTTCTCTGGAAAGCTCATTACATCTCGCTTCCAGTAAAGAAACAATAGAAGACTCAACTCTATTCTCAAGTTCACTGTTTGGATTTTTCAGAATATTCTCTTTCAGAGGAGGAAGCTTTTTTGGTAGAGGCTCATCTTTAACATATCCCATGATGGCATCCTAAAATCTATGAGAAAGAGACTTAGACAACATACTCCAGGGATTGTAGAGATTAAAATTGGTTTTAATTTGGTTTCCCTCAAAGAGCCGATACTTCTTGTGGAAGATTGATCAGTTATTGACTTCCTCTCCTTCACTTCTGGTATTTTCTTCTCTTGTTTTTTGTTTATTCTGATTTCTTCTTTTTTATTAGATGACATAAAAAGGAATTTAAATTATTAACGTTTCAAGAAAGAATAGATAGATAATCAAAACATATAACACAGAAAGTTTTGAGGTATACGAACATCACCATCAATATAATTCTCCTCTTTAATATTGACAAGTGCTTCATGCTTTCTCTCGACTACGAGCTCGATATGATTCTCGGATATCTATTTTTGGATTATTTTTTGATTAGATAGATAATACTTTATTTGATTTTATCTCTCCATGACTTTTGTCTCGAATGTATAATCCAATTCCTTCATTATTCTTGATAACATTGTCAAAGATTAGTGCCCTTGAATCCTTTAATAACATGATTCCTGATTCTGTTATTTTATATTCAAACTAATCAATACCATTGCTCTTATTCTTAATGATAGTATTATTTCTTATTTCAGGTATAGAAGTGATACAAACCAGCCCTTCATTGTTCTCAGATATGTGATTTCTTCCGATATAACATCTTCCACCTGAAATCAAAAATATACCCTCACATCTTCCAAATTCGATTTTATTATCGATAATAGTAGTATTGTTGCTATTTTGACCACCGAAAGCAATATTAGCTTTGATATTTTCAACAATTGAGTTCTTTTCAATATGACCACTTGCAGATTCAACAATTAGCACACCCTTGTTTTTTGAGATAAATTGTTCAATACTACTTACCTGAGCAAGATTTTTGTAAATCGAGTTACGAATAATGGAGGCATGAGCACTCTTTTCGACTTTGATACCTGCTAATTTGTTGTATTCAATACGGAGATTTCCTACAATCCTGGCAAAATTATTGTTTCCAGCAACATGAATCCCATTTTTCTTATTTGCGGAAATTTCATTTTTTTCAATGAGGGCATCACATCTGATGCTATCAAATGTTTGCAAAAAGATTCCATTTTGATAATTTTTTTGAATCTTGTTCCTGAATATATGAGGTTCTGAACTTTGAACAACAATTCCGTCTTGATTCAATTTAATCGAATTCTTAATGATCTAATATTCAGATTAAGAGGTTTTTGCTAATACCTTTGCTTTGCTAGCAATTCCTATTTTGACTCCAGGTCCATTATTATTTTCAATTCGATTTCTAAAGAAATGACAAAGGAATGAAATTCACTTACGCTTCAAGATTGGGAGAGCTATCTTCGCCAACGAAATGGACTCCTACAATATCATTAAAGACAATTTTACAATTGGCAATTCTAACAACATTGTTCTCATTAGAGCGTACTAAGACTCCTCCAGCTCTGTGGTTGTGAATTTTAGTTTCCTTTAAGATGAGATTGCCATTTCTGCACAATATGCCTTAAATTTTTGCATAGAATGTAATAATACTTACCAATTGTCAAATGGCTTTTATTTCCTTTGATCTCACATTTATTTACAATCGCTTCTGTTCCTTCATTTATCACTAATGCTGGGAGAATATCCACATTGTTTTTCCCAATGAAGCTATGAATTTATTTCTCTAAGAGAGGGGGTTTACTTCAGGGATAAGAGACAATCTTCTAAATACAGGATTCCTCCATTTACAAGAATAATTGCATTCATATCAGGTGAAATTGGAAACTTGTCCACAAGCTCCTGATAAGGGTCTCTTGTATCAGGATTTATTTCTTCTGTAGGTTTGAACATATTGTCTATGTCTCTCTCTCCCTGCGCTCTATCACTAATCTCCTTAAGGAATTGAAATAATACGTTTCATTATTTCCACTATGACTCATTTTCATGCCTACAACGGTACACCTTTGGTCTGGCTTCAAGTTGATGGTTATGGCTGGCTTTGAACCAACAACAAGAATGATATCTCCCAATTTATCTTTAGGCTCCAATCTCAGATTTGGTTTGCTAAACAATTTTAAACTGTTGAGAATAGGTATCTACTCAATCACTAGTCCATTATTATACAAACCAGGTGATATTTTAATCACATTTCCTGGCTCAGCAGCATCTATGGCTTCTTGTATAGTCTTATACGGACCATTCTCAGGATCTAATCATCATAAACTCATAAACAAAGGCATCTGAACCAACAACAAGATTATTTTTCAAGTTTCGTGGTCGGGTCGATTCTGATCCTTGGATATTCTTTTCTGTTGACTCACTATCCATGTTTCTTGATCAAATAAAGTTTAAAAAAATAGAAACTGCCCGAAGAGCAATTAAAAGCAAGAAATAATAATTATTTTTCACATCTCAGTGATTACTTGAAAGTACCTAGAATAGACTCCTTGGAGACCTCGAAGAATACAATATGGGAAACAGCAGTGGGAAAAGTGTATTCAACAAAAGACTCAACATAGCTCATTAATTCTTTAGAGCGATGACATAAATTTCATGTATTTTGTACAAAAGCAGGAGAATAAGAAAATAAAGAGTTATCTAGATGCTAAACTCAACGACTCTTCTTCAAAGTTAGATCTCAATACTCCTCTCAACAAAGTAAACAAATGCAGTTTAACAATTAGAGATATATAGATGGGAGACACCTTACTGCATTACTGCGTATATAAAGAAAATACAGAATTGATTAAATATTTATTGGACAAGGGAGCTGATGCTACTATCAAAAATTCAGTATAAATTATAGCTAAATAAGTAAAAAGTATAGAGAGGGCTCACCCCTATCGAAATTGCAGAGTCAATAAAGAATAAAAATATTAAAGAGCTAATCCTCCAGCACGGAAGGCAGATGCAGTCTTAATCATAATCAGGTGCTTTATCACTTAATTCTGTATTCTATCATCTTAGAAATATTTAAGATAAACTTGTATTTTAGATCAATTTGAACTTTTTGCGTGATATCCTTGTAAATGGACACCCAAAGTTTTTTCTTTTGTGCCAATTATTAAATACTCTAGATAATGATTACTATCTAAAGAAAGAAAAAGAAATATTGGAATTCTATGAAAAGCACTATCCTAGAGACAATAAAGCCAAGAATTATATTGACACTTATTTGAATCTGCTAAAATGTTGCGAGGATCTCGGCTCAGCAAATCCCCTCAAAAGAGAAAAGAGTCTTAGCTCCTTGCCCAGCTTTGTGGATAGTTTTCTAGCACAGCAGAAGGAGGAAAGTGAAGAATTAGCGAAAATAATCCTTCAAGAATTTTTTGAGTTTGTTGCCATCATGTCAAAGTCCCTCAGATGGGAAGATAGGGCAGGGGCAATAAATATCAGCTCAGTTCTGCTTCAAAAAGCAAACTTTGAGGAGCATGATGTAAAATTTTCTTTTCAACATATAACTATTCCCAAGTTAAAGATATTTGAAGTAGCCATGAACATTCTACTCCAAGAGAAAGAATTCCGTTTCAGAGAACCCATTTATCAATATATTCAAAAATACATCGAGAAATATGGTGAGAAGCCTATCGAACAGACAAAAGAAAGCTTATTTGAGCATATTGAAACCAGCTGGAAAAAATACGAAGACTTCATTGAGGAAGAGGCTAGTCAACCCAAGACTATCGAATCCAACCCACTAATTTACAAAGAAAAACTTAAGGCTCGCTCAAATATTAATCAAGAGATTGAAGCATACTACAAAATTCTATCGGCTATGCTGAATAGTCTAGGCAATGATTCCAAGATTCTCGATGAAAAAGTCCTAGCTATTATTTATAGAACTCAGAATCATGATAAGCAGGAAATTAGAAGCTTGGGGTAAAAGCAAATTAGAATATCATTTGATTTTTTGATTAGATGTGATCTCATAGCCACTATTCTCCCTAAGCTTGGTGAGGAATTGTGGAAAGCAGAAGCCTCAAAGATAGGGGAATTTATTGTCAACTTTATGAGTGATGACTTTACATATGTAAATTTGACTAAGAAATGAATGGTAAGCTTTAGGTCAGACATCGTGGAACAAAGACTATCTTCTCCTATCTTAATAGAGCAGCACATACAGAGACACTTAACCAACTTGCTGGTCAAATTGCTCCTAGGATTCTACTTAACAGATATCATCCTGCTGAGGTTTGTTTTTATTTTGAAGAATTAAAAGTTAGACTCTGAGTAAAGACTCAATAGAACTCTGGAAAGTTTTTTGCAGTAAGATCGGAATGGAAAACAGAGGAAAGGAAATTGTGTCAAAGTATAGACAAGATATCTGCCAATTTTATATCAACCAATTGGGCAAGAGTCATCATGAGATTCTAAAAGCAGCTTGCCGTGTTATGAAGGAATTCACTTCAGTTGAAGGCTCAATTGAAGTAATCATACCAAATCTTGGCCAAATCTGCCCTCTTCTTCTCAAATTAACAACACATGAAAATCCTGAAGTTCGTTTATATGCTTTCATCGCGATAGAAAAGATAGTCATGAAGTGTCCCAATGAAATGAAAACTTTTCTTCCTGACCTTATTGATGCTGGATTCTTCCAGCTCACTTTTAATTTCCAGGCTTTGGATAATGCTCAAGAGGTAGCTAAATTCCTAGCTACTATTCGCAATATTTACAATGAAGTAAACAAAATTTTCCCCCTGATTTAAAATATCCAAGGAAGTCATTCCAGTGTATGATCAAAAAATAGCCTCTTATCTTACGTATTATACCAAGGGCCATGAGAAAATTCAGCTACCAGTAAACAAGAATTGTATCACATATTAAGCATATTTAGGAAGAGAAAGAGGTTATAGTTTACCAAAATGACATCATTAGACCTAAGGGCTTTGAAGTCGCAACTGGTGCATTAATACTCTTGGCTCAACTTGCTCAAACAAAAGTAGACATAATTGAGCCTTATCTCAAAGCAATTTATGATATTATCAACTTAAGAAACTCTAATTATATCGATTTCTTAATATCAGCTGCTTGGAAGACTATAAAAGTCTATGTAAAGGGTGCAGACAAAAATAAGGCCAAGGCACAGCTAGAGATTATTCTTGAGCCTTTGTTTAGGGATGTTCAGAGTAAGCCAGAAATCGTTAATAATTCATTCATTTCTAGACAAAAAAGACAATATTTCAAATGAAGTCGAGGAGATCCTTAGAATTTACAAGGACAAAATAGGTTTCAATATTCTCAAAGGCAGAGTAGAAAATATCTTTGGAACAAAATATACTTCTTTGTTGGATACATTGAGTAAATAAATAAAGGAAGTAAAACATATTATAATGATGATCTTGTAATTATTGTTTGATAAAGAGTGTAAGTTTCATAAGATTATTGATTGAATATTTGTCAAGTAATGCCTTCAGTTATCAGACAACAGGTTTTACTTTCATGCATTATAATCATACTTAGAATCTTTTAAGAAAAAGATATTATACTTGTTTTAGGATGTGAAGATAAAAGATATGATCTCTCTCTAAATACTTCAAGGAGGAATTTATGATCAACCACACCATCTTTTTCAGCAAACTTAAGCAGATAAGGCCATTGTTCATCTGTGACTTTTAAGCCATTAGTCTTCAACACTTCTCCTATCACCTCTTTAGCTTTGTTAAAAGTGATTTCTTGTCCTTGTTTTTTAAGATCATCAAATTGAGTTATTAAAGTCTTGCGATTCTTTCCAATTACTCTTAGGACATCCTCATATTCCTTTGAGCATTCCCAAGAAGAAACATTCATGGCTGTCTTAGGTCTATCATTTAGGCTACCATTTGTTGAGGGATAAAATGTTTTGTTGAAGCTTTTAACATTGATGGTGTGTGGTTTTCTGAATCCCTTGGAACTACTGTTAATACTTTCAAACCCGATAGATTCGCTCTATTTGAATAAAAAGAATGCAAAAAGGAAAATACTTCTATCAGTCTGAAGGATTGCATCCATTCATTCATATCAATTATTCCATCTCTTCTGAGATCAATGAAGTCAAATAGATCCTTGATGATGGCAAAAGAGGGAGGATCTTCTCTAGATAATTGGAACAGTTTCGTAATCATCTTATTGAACTGACTATATGTCAACTTTCCTGTACGATCTTCATTGAACTAAAGTTAAGATCATTTATTGAATAAAATTACAGTCAGGAAAGCATCTTTTGGTGACAGCATGTATGCATAAATGTTTTCTTTGATTTTCTTAAGTCTATTTCTGGATCTTTCGAACAACTTATTCTCGGTCTCTCTATGAAAATTATTAAGGAAAATCTTTCACAAACCTGGGAGCAAATTTGGATGCAAATTCATGGAAGCTAATTTTTCCATCCTTGTTGGTGTCACAATACATCAAGAGTTCTTCAATTTCCTTGAGGCTCAAGCCGAGATTGAGACTTCTTAATGCATTGATAAATTCGAGATTAGAAACTTCTCCAGAACCATCAGTATCAATTTTCTTGAAGAACTGTTCAACAGTAGTGTTTGAAGCATGCAATATCTGTCTGACTTTCTCGAAGACTTTAGCTTGAAACTCTTCTTTACTAATATTGTTGGGTTGTAATGTCTGAGTAAATGACTTTCTTCTTGAGAGACATAGACTTTGGGTTAATTTATTTGAACCTTTTAGTTCTGGCAACTCCTTTCCGAATCTATTCAAATCAATATTGTTCAGTTATTGTAGCTACTTGGATGAGGATATGTATTTTGAGCCATTAAACTTCTTATTGTCGAAGATCTTTTGGAACTGATTAAAGTCGAGAACACCTGAGGTGCTTGTATATTTATTCCATAAGAATTTGATTTCACTTTTATCAAATCTCTTAGGAATCAAAGCCTGAATACCCTTCTCGAAGCCATCAAATCCAATCTGCTTTCTGAGTTGATTGATCTCGCTCTCATGTGATAAGAAGAAGTCAAATGAGCTTTGGATATCACTATAATTGGCATTCAGGGATTCTTGAACCTCTGCAAGCATTTGGTGATGGAAGTTGTAACCATCTATTATTGATTAAGGATTG
>Ga0065720_1020924_pt1 | contig 12183 bp, 8 predicted proteins | sample Thericmetagenome_FD_59107 | JGI IMG/M metagenome (GOLD analysis project Ga0065720, IMG submission 59107) | Thermophilic microbial communities from the Joint Bioenergy Institute, California, USA of rice/straw/compost enrichment - eDNA_2 v2... | ecosystem: Engineered > Solid waste > Grass >... | reverse complement strand
CAGATTTACGACAGTAGTATTTACAAATTTATCTACCTCGTCAGCTCGGTAAGAAACGAAGACTCTCTGGGTAAGACTAACTAAAATTCCTACAAATTTTGTGTTCTAACAAGGTCCTGGCCAGTATCATTAAAAAACCTACAATTGATCCAATCCATTTTCTCTAATTTGATTGGGTTATTATTCTAATTGAAAGTGCCTTTGAAAATGACTAGGAAGAATTAAGCCATTTTTTTTTTACAACTTCTAATAGTAAAAATGCTAATGAAGCATGATCAATAAGGTTGATTTCTCTGCTCCTCATATTTTAGAAGCTGAGTTATGGAATAAAAATGGCCTATCCGAAAAGCTTTGTCCAGATCTGCCCTGTTATCCTGCTCAATTACCAAAGCCTGGTTTTGCGAGTATGAAACCTGATCAAATAAGCAAGTCCAGACCTTCAAAGAAGACAATAGACAAATATCAGGAGGAAGTCGCTGAGGCAGAAAGTCTGTTCGAAGAGTCTCCTGTTCTGTTGAAAGATCTCTGGGGAACGAGATCTTTAAGCAAGATGAACGAATCAAGGCCAGATTCACTTCATGCATACTTGGATGGACCAGTTTCAACTATTTGTCCATAACTATGTCTTCATACGCAGTATGAATTGACAAAACAAACCTATGTAAGAGCTTTCCTCTAAGGGGGAAGAAAATATCAAGTGTGGGAGATCTTAAGTTTCTAGAAATTAAAGTGACTCATCCCTTGTGTTCGTTTCTGAAGGCGACTACTACAGACTTTTAGGCAGTTACCGTCAAGAGGGCATAGTTAATTGAGAAAAAATATTCTTAATTTTTAGAATGTCTTATAAGAGATATCAAGCTTTAACAGGTCAAAATCACATAAAACGAAGGATTTAGGTTCTTATGAAAGATTATTTAGTGAATTCTTATTTTAAATCTCAATCATGTGTTTTCAAATTTAGGAAGGACCCCTTGTGACTTTAGCTCATTCGAAATATCCAGAGATACTCTACTGAAGGTATAGATTTTAGATTTCCTCAATTGAGATGGTTCCAGACTCTTCACTGTTTCACTCCTTTGAAGTTCAGGATAGCTTTTATCCTTGTTGAGTTTTGCGTAGCTGTTATCCAGTTCGGGATCTGTTATATCAAGATCCACTTGACTCTTAACAGGGGGACTTTGGAGATGTTGATTGAGCTGAGTTTCAGTGGGAGTTGGTTCTTTCTCTTGAACTTTACTAGACTCTTCACTAACAGAGTTATTGGGATTAGAGGTAACTGGTGTGTCCTGAGGGGCCTTATCTGGAGAAATTGCCTTCTTTCTCTTACACAAATGCTGGAGGAGCTTTTTGTATCTGGGAAGAGTTTCTGATAAGGCCCTGTACTGAAAGATGGCTAAATAAAAACTTGCGAGTCCCCCAATAACCCAGCCAAACTGGAAACGCATGTATTCCTCATCTGGGTCTTCTTCATTGAGACTCACATAGAATACCAATATGAGAGATTTAATAGTGAGTAAAAGGACTTGAATTTTTGTCATAAATCTTTGTGTTGATGGGTTGGTGTAAGGCTTCTGAGATACTAAAAGTCTAAGGTATATCAAATCCAAAATCACTAAAGAACCTATTTGGAGCGAAGGAACATTATAGAATCCGACAATGAATAATATCTGCAAAGAATTGTATAAGAGAGTTGTCGCCAGAAATGGAGAAGCATCTGTCCTTTCGGCATTTAAATACCCAACATACAGGAACTTTTTCATTTTAAATTTCTCCTTTCTAGCCTCAGGCTCCAGCTTCCTGATATTTTCTAGTGTGGTATGTGTCGTCCTGATAATGTATGCATAGCCTATAAAAGTAAATATCGCACAAAGCCATGATATATTTCGGTATAGGCTACCAAATTGTGAATCTCTGAGTTCTAAGACCGCTGGGATGAAGAAAAGTATTGAATTGGACATCAACAGCTTGAATGCTTTTCGAAGTCCAAATTTCTTTTTCAAAGAAAGTAGGGTTCTTTGACACTTCTCTGAAAACTTATGAAGGAATTTTGAAACAAGCCAGTGTACTAGTCCTGATATTGCAAACAAAAAGAGATATCCTCCATTTCCCTTGAGAAAAGTGTGATTATAACCAGCTTTTACAAACTTTTCAGGTGTATTCAACGTTGTGGAATCAACTGAAGACTTAAAAGGACTGATGGTCCATCCCACATTAATAAGAGACATCTCTAATAGGGTTTTTAAGTTGCTAGGAAAGTTAACATTTAAGAAATTTAAGATCAGGAGTAGCTCAAGTCCACTCATGAACTGGAATAACTCAGACCCTCCACTGGCAAGTCCTCCCACACTTGTGGCAGCAGCTGCAATAACTAGGGCTTGGCCTGCCTGACCTACTAAAGTGGCAATTGCAGATTCATACTGTTTTGGCTCAGAAAGTTTGAAAGTTATCTCCTTTGAGTTTTCTAAAAAGATTATATTAGTTGTATTGAAGATGATCGTTGAGTTAGTGACGTTTATGGTAGCAGTCACATCGTAGGAGGATAGTCTATTGGGAATGTCGATTGTTATATAGATTTCATTAAGCTCAATATAAAATTCCAAAGAATATTCTTCTGGGTCAATATCTGACAATATTACAGAGATTCCCCTGTCAGACTGAGGAGAAATAGGTATAGTATTATTGAAAGTGATCTTCAGTGTGTTGTCATGAACATACTGAATTTCCATGCTAAGGTATAAAGTACAATTGTCCGAAGAACTTGACGAATTTTGACTGCACGCCCATCCAGGCTCTATCTTACAACTACTAGAGCAGCCGTCATTATTCATAGTATTTCCATCATCACATTCCTCTAATATAGAAGTTCGCACACCATTGCCACAAAAATCCTCACATGTTCCGTTAAGAAACAGTGTGGCTGTACAAATCTCACATAAATAAGATGAACAATAATAGTTGGTAGGACAGTGAGCGTTGCTATTACATTGGACGCAGACTTTAGAGGTTGTATCGCATAACATTTTGGTGGGAAAGATTGTACAATGAGAATCTTCCAAACACTCCACACAAATGCTTTGAGTTAAATCACAAACTAGCCCAGATGGGCAGGGATAATTATTCGAACATTGAACGCAACTACCATCTGCGTCACAATATACTCTATCAATAAAAATCCTGCAAAAATTTTATACCTTGGAGTATGAGAAACACATTCTGATGAACTTAGACAGTTTCTACAGAACCCCGCAGAACAAAATGGCGTTGAATTCCATGGGCAATTCAAATCGCTAGTGCAACAAAGTCCTGAAGTTATTATAAATAAGGATATAATGAATATCTTCATATAGGCAAAATTAAACTTTATTGATTTAACTTTCTCCTTAACTCTTCAGGAGTTGGATTTCCTGGCCTAGACTTGCACTAAACATCTGCAATCCAGAACAGCAGAGTTTAATCAGGATTGTTACAGTATATTCTTTCTTTACCCTTTTTCGCGATAAATTTCTGAACATTTATTAGTTGATGAGCTTTTTAACCTTTATTTGATGTAACTTTTGAACTCCATGACCTATCATTTCAATATTCATGACTGAGAGATATCAATATTAAATTTTATCAAAATGAATAGTTAAGTCGGGTGATTCTTAGCTTTGTAACTCCGTTTCTCTAGGGATTCTAGTCAGTTCTAGTTAATTACACAAGTTTTCCTATGCACGATCAGAATCAAGTGTGAAACGATTCTATTGTCAAATTTAATCAGAAATTAGATCGAATAAGTAAATAACTCACAAACTAATTGATATCGGCAATTTTGACAGGGCTGATCAAGGAGCATTCATACTGATACTCGACTATAAATACAGCCGACCTGAAAGCAATTTATAAAATATCAAAAACAGCTTTGCGCTAATGGACATAAAATCAAAAACACCTTTGAAAAGCTTGACCAAGTTTCTCACAGTCTCGAAATAACTCTTAAAAGAATTAATAGAACCATGACTAACCTCAGAACTTTCCTCCAGCCGAACATGGATGCCTTCCTATCTGAAAACTTGGAGTCCATGACCAGAACAAACAACAATATATTATTGCCCCCACACAGTAAGCTTTCACTCCATAACCCTGATGATGTCCCTACCCCTATCCTTTCTAATGTTGAGGAAGTGGCTCCTTATCTTTCTGATAAAAGAAACATTGTCTTTATGACATCTCCTTCCGTTTCAGGCTCCTACATCTCATCCCTTCAGGACTATAATTCCACTTGGCATACCACAGGAAGGCTCCAAGAGCTTAAATTGTCTCAATTCTTGAACTCCAAATACTTTGCTAGGCACCCAGAAGAAGTCTGGAGATGGCACTTTGAACTGAAAAGAGTAGTTTTCTCTGGCCGTCCAAGTTTAGCTCATGCAGCTATTGCAGACTTCCAATTCTTCTGTAATGAAAATAATAAAGACTTGAGTATTGTTGCCTTAAGTGTGGATGGGTATCATGCTCAGGCATATAATGAGTTCTTAAAGAATAACAAGGATCTTGTCAAGAATAGCAAGACTTGCACTGTTACTTCTAAGATTAACAGTGGAATGGAGAAGCAAACTTATTCCTATGGTATCTTCGAAGTAAATGGTAATATCTTCAGCAGAAGATGTACCAACAACTGCCATAAAGGGACCCTCCCAGCAGCTGACGATAAACTCCAGAAGGAATTATTGCCTAAATGCCCAAGATGTGGAAGTAATGCCAGACCCCATCACTTATGCTTTGATGAAACCTATAATAGCTGTGATTACAAAATACCAGAGCTGAAGAAAAGAATAGATAATATGGACTGCCTGGTACTTGTCGATTGCAAACTAGAGTCCAATATTGAGCTTAGAATTGTCCAGCAAGCTCTGCTGAGTGGTATTCCTATCATAGAAATTAGTGCTCAGCCTATTATTGAATGGGGTAATGTCTTGCAAATTCAAGGACAATCCCAAGAAATCATTCCAAAGCTCTTGGAATTGGCCAAGAGTCAATGTACCTCTCAGGAGGTGAGATCTTGTATGGATTAATTTGCTTAGAATCATTTGAATCCTTACTAAACTATTTTATGTTTATATTTGCAGATTACTGCCTTGTCAGTAAGAGATTTGTATTTACATATTCTCTAATTATTAAATGCCCTATATTCATAGCTCTTAAGTGTGCAGAAAAGAAATTTTAATTGCGATGAAAAAAGGACTGAAATAATTCAAATTTATTTATAAATGAACTTTGTGAGAAGAGGCATCAAATCCAAGTTCCAGCTTCTAGATCTTAAGTCAAAGACTCACGAAGGAATTACTACAAAAGAGTTTCTTCTCTCTCCGACGGCTGCTAGAACTCTAAACTCTATAAATAATGAATGCCACGTAATATCAATATCAGGAAAAGCTGGAACAGGGAAGAGCACCTTCCTAAACCTTCTCATTACACTTTTTGCTCATGATACATCCAACCCCATTGCCCTGGAGAAAGTTCCATGTGTATATCCATTTCAGGTCGGAATTGGAGACAGATCAACAACCAGAGGAATAGATGTTTACCATCTTCAGAAGGAAAACAAAAGCTATCTCTTCCTTGACCTCGAGGGTGGAGATGACTCTTCCAGAGGAAGCGATGCCCGGTGGATCTATTCAAATATAATCACTATTGGACTCGGACTGAGTCATATACATTTGTATAATTATAAGGACAGACCAGAAAAGTCTTTTATGAGTTTCTTCGATGAAATAACTAAGCTAAACACCATAAATAGACGCCTAATACCTGAGATATACATGGTCAAGAGGGATGACTATGGCCTAACACACCCCGACAAGGACTATGACGAGGCTGTGACTAGAAGACAAATCTATGAAAATGCTAGTCAAACTTTCTCAGGCCTTAAAGAAAACCTGATCACCCTTATACCTATACCTCCCAAGAACATTATTGATATCACCAGAAAGCCAGAGAGCCAGGCTGCTGATTTATACCTTGATTTTGAAAATGACTTCTTCTTGAGAAGAGTTAGAAATCTTTCCTTGAAAATGAAGGAAGATCTCAAGAATATACCTACATACAAGTCAGGAAAAAGTGTTTTGAGAAATGTAGAGACCTATTTAGATTTGACAAAGAAGATATTTATTTATGTTCCTAATAGTGGTGAAATTTCATATCAGACTATGATGAAGATCTACCTTGTTCAACGGGAAGTGAGTAACAAGATGCATGAAATTGAGGATGCTGCTGAGAAGGAGTTTGACAAAAAAATAGCCGAGTTATTTGTTACAGAGAAAAAATGGTATAAACAGAGATATCAAAGAATGATTGTAAAATACCTTATTCATGCACTATCAAGAGAATCTCTGAAGTATTTTATTTACTTCATGGAGAAAACTCCATTTTTGTTGAATGAATTAATTCAATTCTTGAAAAATATTAAGTTATACATCCACGATCCAACCTTGGACAAAACATTAAAAGAGACATTTATCAAGCAATTGGAAGATACTTTTAGGAAGAAGAGGCACTTTGGCGAGAGTATTCAACATGAGTCAGCCAACATGGACAAGAAATTAGAGGGACTGAAGAATGAGGAAGTTGGCAAAGTGAGCGAATATGCAGGAAAGATAGTCAAATTCTGGAGAGGAGGAGGGCTTTCAGTCGTTGTCCTGGAAATTATACAAAGATCTTCACCACTATTAATGGGAAAAGTAGATAAATTTTTGTCAAACACAAAGAGAAAGATAGATGCCAAGCTTGAGGTGGTCAACCAATTTAATGATGAGGAGTTTATGACGAAATTTAACTCCTTATTGCAACACATTATCAAAGAGGCTAAACTTGGAAGAGAGCCTAATTTGACAGAATTAGAGAGGTTAGCTGAAGAAGTCCAAAGAGTTGTTGATTTTGTAAAATTGAAGAAGTGAGGGAGTCGTTTAAATATGTTATATCTAGCTTTGTAGATAATGTTTGTAGATTAGTTTTCTATGGGGCTGCAAAGTAACAAAATGACACATTTGTGATTGACAATTTACACTTCTTTCTCCAAGAAATGGAACAATACAAACAGAAAATTAAATAATTAGATATAATCAGGAGAATTTTGGAAGTTTATCTCGTCTTGGATATTAGTAGAACCATCAGTCTTAATGATTCTCACCTTCCTAATAGGAAAAGTACCTCTGATTAATGTGATATTAAAGTATCTAAGTCTTTTCTTTGAAAGGGCGATCTTTTTCAGTCTCCTTAGGCTGTTTTCATCAACATCTGTTCCTAGCTTCATATCAAAAGTGAAAGACTTGATCTTCTCTAACATTGTTATTACAGAAATCAATTCTTGGAGGTCTAGTTTTTCTCCTTGATCATGGACATGACTCAGATTGTCAATGTAAAAGGTTTCCAAGTTAGCACAATTGACAAGCTTAGAAGATATACGAGACAGTTGTTCATTCGTTAATGACAAATAATAGAGATTGTTAATCACAATACTCCTCAAAGTTGCAGGATTTAATGCTCTTATAATCACATCCAGATTCTTAAATCCACTAATTCTAATATCCAGATTCAACTTCTCAAGATTTTGAAACTGGATATTAGGGATTAGAAGCCCTGGCTCTTCTCGAAATTCATTATACCTCAAATGTAAAGCTCTGAGTTTATCAAGGACAGATAGCTTCTGAAGGATATCCAGTAATTTGATGCTTACATCCCCTCCAAGGAAATAGCACTCGATGCTGACCTTGACCTGTGATAATAAAGTTGGAAGTTTCCTGGTAAAATTGCTGAAGCAACTCGTTAGGACAGAATGGTACCCCCAGTGTTGAGATAAAAATTCTATTGCAAGAGTCTCGACTGATTGTAAAGTGCTGATTTTATCAAATAGAATTGTATAGTTCTCATGATGGTAGTCTTCATATCCTTCTTGGAAGGTAAAGCTTCTCTGGGTCATGCTGATACGTATTTCCCTACTGTTCTTAGGAAATCCCAAATATGTAAATATTTCTCTTTCAGCTGGAGGATTGTGGATATTTATAATAAGATGAACCTTAAAGGTCTGAATTCTATCCATCATTTCTAAACTTGTAAATCCATAAAATTGAGATTTCTTCCATTCAGTTAGTGTAAACTCTAAGGCTAAGTGCCTAAGATTGGTCATACGGGACAAGCAATTCAAGGTTTCATGAGCCATGGTAGGTAAAGGATGCATACTCAGGGCCTCTATCTTCTCAGCCAATGTGTTTACACTCTCTGCAAAGCCAATATTCCACTCAGCACATTTTATATGAAGTAGCAAGCTAGGAAAACCTTTTCTATTCCTCATTTTTATAATCCTCTCAAGCAAAGGAGCTATTTCTGACACATCTCCCTTCATTATCAGGGTCTTCGGCTTAGAGACTTTGCTATAGGAGCGAACAATTTCTTCGAGTTCTGTTTGCTTTATCTTGCTCGGGTGAAATGTCTTAAAGTCAAAGAGTAGCGTGGATAGGTTCCTAAGTTTGTAGAAATCAAGATCTACAATAGTTCTTCTAGTAAGCCGGCAAATAGAGACCCTTTTGAGTTTAATTTTAGAACTATATGATATAGGATAGTCTGATTCTATGTCTGTTAGGGTTTGGCATGAAGCCCTGAAGAGCCTTCCATAAGGCTTATCGAAGTTTCTGGACAATGGAATGAGAAATGAAGTGTTGATGTTAAGTTTTCTGAGAGTCTTTAGAAGGCAGGTTCTCTTAAGAGTTTGTATTCTGATCGTGCTTGTGATCAGGAGAGACACTGGCATGTAGATCTTCTTAACATGCTTGTAGTTACGGATTCTTAAGTCGATAAAATTGTCTGGAGAAACGCGCTCAAGTTGGAAAAGTCTTGACAAGTTTAGGGATGCCATTATTTGGTTTAAATTTGTTATTTTTTATTGTAAGCTAAGAATTTAATCTCAAATGGGCACTACACCCTATTTGAATGATAAATCTTCAATGTCTTCAAATTCCTAACAGGCCAATGTCTTTGCCTGACTTTTATATCAATTACTTAACAAAAACTTTTTACCAAAAATCGTAGCTGTAAATTATCTATTAATAAATAATGTAGCCCAAAAGTCCTTCATCTTCTTAGATGGTAAGACGATCTGAACTCAGCGGTACAAAGAGCGTGATCTTAAACTTTAGTCTAACAAAGAAAAGTGAAATAAAAATTATGTTCTAGAAGTTTCCAAAAGAGGGTATGATAGAAGTCTATTTGAGGAAGTCTAATTGCTATTCTAGATCTCAGTTTTAAATCAAAGAAATTCTAAACAATTCGAACTCACTCTGATAAGCTTCGAAATTCGACCGATAAGAATTTTCTTCAATACAAATTTTAATTCAAGCGATGTCCCAAAATATCCTGAAGTCAAAACCAAGTATTGACTACACCAAACGCTCCACAATAATCCCATTTCTTCGTTGCAGACGCTACAGATATTCCAATCGCCAATACTTCCACCTATCCCAATATTCAGAAATCCTCGAATATACAAAACACTTTAAAAAGAACATAAAATATCAACACTACATCTGCATCAATGATACCAAGGGATATCCACACAAAACATGCTACCTTGCAATGAATGCTTGTCAATGGTTCTGCAAAACGACACGAGAGATGTTCTTCTCCTGGAACAGTTCGAAACGGCCTCCATATTCAAGCTTTTCTAAACTCAAAAAATTATCGTTTTACTCGAGTGATAGCCCCCTTCTAGAGGTGAACTACAACCTCAAGAAAAGGATGAGGCTCCTGAAGAGAATATGTGCTTCCCCAAAATTGGAATCCTTGAATATAAATACAATGACTCTGGATGCAGCTTCTTGCCTTCAGAGATATAGAAAACTCAAGTTCCTGCATCTTGGCTGCAGCTTCCCTGAGTTCGTTTCTGCAAAAGAGCTAGAAATTCCTGGAGTGGAATACTCAATAAATTTTCACAATGGAGACTCAAGGACTATTATAAATTTCGATGTCAAGAAAAAACATAATTTAATACTCAACAATACCAGATCCATTGATTTGGCCTACAGACCTGAACAAGTCCCCACACCTGTCCTCCCTTTAATCTGTTTATACGCAAACCAATTTCAAAAATTGACAAGCCTTACATGTGAATTCTTTTTGGACAGATTTACCCAGTTTCCTGATCTTAACGCACTAAGGAAGCTAAAAGCGCTTGATTCCATATGCTTCAAGCTAGAAGTAGGGCGAGATACGAGCCCTACCTTATTTGATAAGCTTGTCCTACCAGAAAGAATTAGAGAATTCAGATTAAATTTCCTGAAATCAGGAAACCTAGACCTGAAGAATGCTCTGAATTCTCAGGCATTCTTCATAGGGCTTGAGAAACTAAAGTCTTTGGAGCTTTTTGAGTTGACAATGTGTGACTCTATCTATGGGATTACCTATGAATCTAATGACAAGAAAAAGAAGTATTATAGCTACTTTATCAAAAGATGCCTAGCAAGATTAACTACATCTCTTAAGCACCTTTCAGTTGAGGCACCTATCTCCAAGGAACCTGATGAAAATCTTTTCAAATTGGTTTATACATTTAAGAACCTCGAGTCTCTTGATCTTAACCTAAATACTTCAGTTTCAAAGGAAATAATGAGCCATAGAACTAAGCAATACCAAAAGATCAAGAAACTTAGGCTCTATGACTCCTTATCCTTCCTCATGGGCTTGACCAATAGCTCGTTCGAGCAAATTGAGAATCTTTCTCTATTAGTCCTTGAGCCCAATGGGGATATCACTATTATAGACCTTTTAGATAAGATCTTGTTAATGAAGAATTTGGAAGCATTGGAGATATTCTTCTTCCCAAGGAAAGCTGATAAGAAGCTTGTAGCTGAGAGGATTGTTGAATTGTTTAGAACTTTAAATAGACTACAAGAACTAAAGTTCATCACTAGCTTCTTCAGCGTAGAGATGAATGACCTAATAAATATTTATAATCACTTGAAGTGGAACAGTAGACTAACTACGGCTATAATTTCGTTCAAGGATGTATCAATAAGGAGAAGGGTGAACAGTGTAGCTTACATAAAATATGAGGATATTGAATAATTGTGTCTTGTGACAACCTTTTTACACTATTTTCTCTATGTCTATATTCTTTATGAATATTATTACTACTTTACTATTTCTGTGCACTGATATCATAACAGGACAGACATCTAGTAAATGAGACAAGTTTTTTGTTAGAATTGCTTTGTAATAAATATTGTTATGATAAGGCATACTTTATATAAGAATATTTATGACAAAGAATTGATATATTAATGCATATTAATACAATTTTTTCACTCCTAGACTAATCAAAATTGTTTCATGTTGAAATTGTGATGATTGAACTTTACAAGCTCGCGATCTGGTCATAACCTTGTGAAACATGGATATCATAATCTTCGACTTGACCATCCAAGTCGAATCCCTTAAGCATATGGAGTACAGCGACTTCTTTATAGGTCTTTAAGCTCTCAATATCAATGAATTCTCTTCCAGAATTGGTGTGCTGTACAGTCTGGTTGACTGTAATAGTCTGCTCCATAGGGGTCTCTTCGTCATTAAAATTAACATTGACCCTTTTGGAGAATGTACAATTGTCAGCATTTATGTCCCTAAGAACAGGATTCGACCTGGTGTGCTTAAATTGATCTTGCATTGTGTTAAATGCGGCCACAGGAATGAGGTTAAATCTGGGTTTCAACATCTTAAGTTTCATTCCTTTTAAAGTGGGACTAATGCTATCTGGAGCGTATTCAATCATACAATTCTTTGTTGATACAGCAAGACCTCTAGCTTTAATGATAGTTGACAACATTTTGGTGAAATTGTAAGCTAATGTAAGTATAAATGGTTTTGAGTTTGAATATTAATTATATATGCCCTGGAATTTGTGACTTATATTACAGCAAATCTAATTTAAGAAAACTGATCAAAAATTTCCTATCGTAAACCCAATAGAGAAATGCGTATTTATAGTACTTTCCACAACTTTAGAGTACAACATGACGTTCGACCTGGTTGGTTGCTTTTCAGGATTCCTTTATGTGGTTCTAGCACGATGTTTCTAGAACTTTCTATTATCCTGATCGGAGATCACCTTCAAATAAACTGAACCTGAACTTGGGTTTGAGGTTAATTTTTTTTTTTTTT
>Ga0065720_1020923_pt1 | contig 12192 bp, 9 predicted proteins | sample Thericmetagenome_FD_59107 | JGI IMG/M metagenome (GOLD analysis project Ga0065720, IMG submission 59107) | Thermophilic microbial communities from the Joint Bioenergy Institute, California, USA of rice/straw/compost enrichment - eDNA_2 v2... | ecosystem: Engineered > Solid waste > Grass >... | reverse complement strand
GCACCGGCTGGGGCGACGAACCGGGCGATCATCCCGAACAACTCTTTCGGTCACATATGAGTTTCACAGAGTGACCGCATTGACGGGCGGAAAGGCCGCGGCCGGCGTTTCGACCGCGGCCCGGGAGCGGTGGGCTCGGGCCTTTCTGCCGTGCCTCTCCTTTTCCGGAGTTCCGGCCGCGGTTTCCGAGACGATCCGGGGCTTTCCCGGCGGTGCCCGCCGGGGACCCGTCCTTCCCGGCCCCGGTCGGGCGTCCGGTTGTCCCGCCGGAGGCCCAGCCGGAAGGCGGCCCGTGCTGCGCGGTCCGCGGGGCGCGCGAGCGCGGTGCCGACTCCGGTCGCGCGGAGGCCGCCCGATGACGCCGAACGCGGTCGGCGCGCCCGGCCGCGGATGCCCCGCCCCGGCCCGCCTGCGGCACCCCGGGAACGGGAATCCCGAACGTGCGCTTTGAGCTCGGGAGGGGCGGAGGATATGGCGTCCCCCATAATTCGCCCTCCTCTTCCTCCGCGTCGGCATTCGCGTTGTTCTGGGCGCTGGAAGGGTGCGGCCGACGGTATTGGCAATGGCCTTCCGGATTGATTCCGGACAAGTCCTGCCGCGCACCGGTGACGTCCAGAAGGGGTCCGGGAAATTCATTGCCCACTATTCTCAAGAATTTTACCTTCCGGATTCGGTGCGCCGGTAAAGAAAACCCGGCGGCCGTTTGCGGCAGAGCGGGGCGGGTGGGGCCGGGACCGTGTCCAAGGAGCCGCTGCGGCCTGCGGTTGCGCCACCCCGGAGACCTGGTTCTCCCCTGGTGACAGGGGTGGTCGAGGGCGGCTGCCGCGTGGCCGTCCGGCGCGGTGCGCATGCCGGGGGAGCGCGGGTCCCGCGCCGCGCCCGCCGCGGCGAAGCGTGGGCGCACGCGACCGCACCGGCGGGGAGAGGACCGGGACAGGCTCCTTCACGCACTGCTGTCGACGCAGGTCACAACTGTTCTTCCAGGTTTCCTCATTATCTTTCTCCGGGTGCTCCGATCGGAGACGAAAGCCGGAATGAGCCAGCTCGTACGGTCACCGGAAACGAGGAATCCGTGGCATTGGAGAACTAGCTCTACGGGCGGTCGGAAAATGGTCCCTATGGGTCATGCCGAGGATGACTACTGTCACGTAACCTGGGGCGGGACAGTGGTGGAGACCCGTCGCCGGGAGGACCGGGAGTCGGATGGGAGGTGGCACGGGTGGACGATCCCCACGTGTACCTCCACGACGCCGTGGCCCTGGCCGAGATCGACCTGTACACCGACGTCCTGGCGGCGGTGAGCGAGGCCGACGCGCCGCTCACCACCGAGGAGCTCGACCGGGTGCTGGGCCTGCTCCCGCCCGCGGCCGTCCCGTCCCGACCGGTGTCCTGTGCGCGGTCGGCCCGCCCCGGCGCTCCCGGGCTGCCGGTCTGAACCGCCCGGCGCCGCGGGCGAGGATGGGTGGCATGACTTTCTCAGCGGAGCTCGACCGGGTGCGCGAGCTGTTCGACGCCGAGGACTACCCGGCGGCGGTCGACGCTCTGGAGGCGCTGCTGCCGAAGCTGGCGAAGACCTTCGGCGAGGACCACGAGGACGTGCTGCACGCTCGGGTGGTGCTGGCACAGGCGTACAACAGCGTGGGCGAGCCGGAACGGGCGCTGGAACTGGCCCGGGGGGTGCTCTCCGACATCGAGCGGCACCTCGGCGCGGACCATCCGCTGTGCGCCCGGGCGCAGATGGTGATCGGCCGGGGGATGGACCTCCTCGACCGGCCCGAGCAGGCCGAGGAGTGGTACCGGCGCGCCGCCGGAGAGGACCCGGTCGCCATGGTCGACCTCGGGCTGCACCGCTACCGGGCGGGCGACCGGGAGGAGGCGGCGGCCTGGTGGCTGCGCGCCGCCCGGGCCGGGGACGACAGCGCGATGGGCTACCTCGGCCACCTCTACCGGCGCGAGGGGAACACGGGGCGGGCGGAGGCGTGGTACCGCAGGGGCGCCGTCCGGGGCAACGCCGACGCGATGAACGGCCTCGGCCTCCTCCTCTTCACCACGGGGGAGACCGAGGAGGCCGAGGCCTGGTTCTTCCGGGCGGCGGACCGGGGAAACGTCTCCGCCATGGTCAACCTGGGCCTGCTGCACCGGCACGTGGGCCAGTGGGACGAGGCGGAGCGGTGGTTCCGCAGGGCGGCCGGGAAGGGCGACGCCGACGCGCTGATCAACCTGGGCCTGCTGCGCCAGCAGGCGGGCGACCTGGACGAGGCGGAGCGGTGGTACCGGGAGGCGGCCGGGAAGGGCGACGCCGACGCCATGGTCAACCTGGCGCTGCTGCTGGCGGAGGGGAGACCCGCCGAGGCGGAGTCCTGGCTGCGCCGGGCCGCCGAGGCGGGCCACCCGGACGCCTGGGACCACCTGGAGCACCTCGCGGAACGTCCCGACCTGTAGCGGACGCCCGGAACACGGCGGGGGCCGCGGTGCCGGGGCGGGTCACCCCGGGCACCGCGGCCCCCGTCCGGTTGTGCCGGACGCCGGTGGGCGGCGAGAGGGTCAGACCGTCTCCTTGGCCTGCTCCCCTCCCTTCTTCGCCGACTGGAGCAGGAGCTGGGCGACGTCCATGACCTCGACGGACTCGGGGGCCTCCTGCTTCGACTTCTTCTCGTTGACCGCGTCGCTCACCATGACCTGGCAGAACGGGCAGCCGGTGGCGATGAGGTCCGGCTTGGTGGCCAGCGCCTCCTCGACGCGCTCGACGTTGATGCGCTTGCCGATGCGCTCCTCCATCCACATGCGCGCGCCGCCCGCGCCGCAGCAGAAGCTGCGCTCCCGGTTGCGCGGCATCTCGGCCTTGGTCACCCCGGGCACGCCGGTGATCAGCTCACGCGGCGGCTCGTAGACCTTGTTGTGGCGGCCCAGGAAGCACGGGTCGTGGTAGGTGACGTTCTTGTCCACCCGCTCGATCGGGGCGAGGCGGCCCTCCTTGACCAGTTGGGCGAGCAGCTTGGTGTGGTGCACCACCTCGTAGTTGCCGCCGAGGGCGGGGTACTCGTTGCCGAGCGTGTTGAAGCAGTGCGGGCAGGTGACGACGATCTTGGTCGCGCCGACCTCGTTGAGCGTCTCGATGTTCTGCTGGGCGAGCATCTGGAAGACGAACTCCATGCCCAGGCGGCGCGCCGAGTCGCCGGTGCACATCTCCATGCCGCCGAGCACCGCGTACTTGACGCCCGCGATGTGCAGCAGCTCCGCGACCGCCTTGGTGGTCTTCTTCGCCCGGTCCTCCAGCGCGCCCGCGCAGCCCACCCAGAACAGGTACTCGGTGCCCTCGGGCAGCTTGTCCTCGACGACGGGGACCTCGAAGTCGACCTCGGAGATCCAGTCCATGCGCTTGGACTCGCTCATCCCCCACGGGTTGCCCTTGTTCTCCAGGTTCTTGAGCAGGGTGTTGGCCTCGGAGGGGAAGCTGGACTCGATCATGACCTGGTAGCGGCGCATGTCGAGGATGTGGTCGATGTGCTCGATGTCCACCGGGCACTGCTCGACGCAGGCGCCGCAGTTGGTGCAGGACCACAGCACGTCGGGGTGGATGACGCCGTTCTCCTCCTCGGTGCCCACCAGCGGGCGGCTGAGCAGGGCCAGCACGTCCTCGTGGACGTCCGGGGTCTCCTCGGTGATCCCCTGCATCAGGTACGGGGCCTTGGCGTAGGCGTGCTCCCGCAGGTCCATGACCAGCTTCTTGGGGGACAGCGGCTTGCCGGTGTTCCAGGCCGGGCACTGCGACTGGCAGCGGCCGCACTCGGTGCAGGTGGTGAAGTCGAGCAGGCCCTTCCAGGTGAAGTCCTCGATCTTGCCGACGCCGAAGGGGTCCTCGTCGGGGTCGGCCTCTTCGAAGTCCAGCGGCTCGCCGTCCTTGTCGAGCATCTGCTTGGCCGGGCCGAGCGCGGCCGAGCCGTCGGCGTTGCGCTTGAAGTAGATGTTGACCGGCGCGGTGAAGCGGTGCCAGGCCACGCCCATGGTCAGGAACACGCCGATGGCGATGAAGAACAGCCAGGAGATGACCAGCTTGAAGGCCGCCACGGAGGCGAGCAGGGGCTCGCTGGCCGGCAGGACCGCGCCGAACGCGTGCGAGACCGGGGTGGCCCACACCGGGAACGGGAACTCGCCGAGGGCGACCTTGACGCCGCGGATCACGAAGATCGCGACCAGCAGGGCGATGATGTAGGCCTCGACGTAGTAGGCCGTCCAGTGCCGGGAGTTGGCGAACTTGGACCTGCGTCCCAGGACGCGCGGCCCGCGCAACTGGCGGTAGATCGTCAGGCCGACGATCCCGACCAGGCTCAGGGTGGCGATGACCTCGATGAACAGGCCGTAGACCGTCCAGTCGTGGATGAGCGGCAGGTGGAAGTGCGGGTCCCACACCTCGCCGTGCGCCTCGGCCACCGTGAACACCAGGGCCGGGAACGACACCATGATGAACCAGTGGGCGATGCCGATCCAGCGCCACTTGAGCATGCGCGTGTGACCGACGGTCTCGATCAGTGTGTTCGTGATGCGGCGCCCGAAGTCTGCCTTCCGAGCGGCTTCCACCGGACGGCCGACGCCCAGGACGCGGACCATGCGGCTGATGCCGTAGGCCCACACGGCGACTCCGACCACGGCGAAGGCGGTCGTGATGATCCCCAGTATCAGGTAGAGCATCGCCCGCGGCCTCCCAACGTGATGTCGTGTCCTGGTGTGCGGCACACCAGGGGTCCACCCAATGTTACTAGCGAGTAATACCCGACGGGTCAATGCTCCGCCGGCCCCGCCGCTGACCGACTGGGCGGGATGGCTGGTTGTCAAGGTTAGTGAAGAGGGTATGCGCCCTTTTCAGGTGGGTAGCCGGTCTGTGGTGCGAAGCGGGCGGCTCCGGCGGCGACCTCGGGGTCTCCCCCGAGGGCCGGCTCCAGGCTCCCCCTGGGATGTCCCCGGAACCGGCGGGGCGCACGAAAGAAGTCCCGGTCGCGGGGAACAACACGGGGCGCCTCCTGCGTTGTCATGGGTGCGAAAGAAACTTGAGTCTGATCGACTCAACTGATTTGACAGTGAGTCTGGGGCGAAGCAATATTGCGTTAGACAGACTCAACTTTGACGGAGGAAGCACTCATGGGACGTGCGGTCGGTATCGACCTGGGAACAACGAACTCGGTCGTTGCAGTACTGGAGGGCGGCGAGCCCACGGTCATCGCCAACGCCGAAGGCGCCCGGACCACCCCGTCCGTCGTGGCCTTCGCGAAGAACGGCGAGGTGCTCGTCGGTGAGGTCGCCAAGCGTCAGGCGGTCACCAACGTCGAGCGGACCATCCGCTCGGTCAAGCGCCACATGGGCACCGACTGGAAGACCCACATCGACGGCAAGGACTTCAACCCGCAGCAGATCAGCGCCTTCGTGCTCCAGAAGCTGAAGCGCGACGCCGAGGCCTACCTCGGCGAGGAGGTCACCGACGCGGTCATCACCGTCCCGGCCTACTTCAGCGACGCCGAGCGGCAGGCCACCAAGGACGCGGGCAAGATCGCCGGCCTCAACGTCCTGCGCATCATCAACGAGCCCACCTCCGCCGCGCTCGCCTACCACCTGGAGAAGGAGGGCGAGGCCACCATCCTCGTCTTCGACCTGGGCGGCGGTACCTTCGACGTCTCGCTGCTGGACGTCGGTGACGGCGTGGTCGAGGTCAAGGCCACCCACGGCGACAACCACCTCGGCGGCGACGACTGGGACCAGGCCATCGTGGACTGGCTGGTCGAGCGGTTCAAGAACAGCAACGGCGTCGACCTGTCCAAGGACAAGATGGCGTTGCAGCGGCTGCGCGAGGCCGCGGAGAAGGCCAAGATCGAGCTGTCCAGCTCCACCGAGACCTCGATCAACCTGCCCTACATCACCGCCTCGTCCGAGGGCCCGCTGCACCTGGACGAGAAGCTCACCCGCGCCGAGTTCCAGCGGCTCACCGCCGACCTGCTGGAGCGCACCAAGGCCCCGTTCTACCAGGTCATCCGGGACGCCGGGATCGACGTCAGCAAGATCGACCACGTGGTGCTGGTGGGCGGCTCCACCCGCATGCCCGCCGTGGTCGACCTGGTCCGCGAGCTGACCGGCGGCAAGGAGCCCAACAAGGGCGTCAACCCCGACGAGGTCGTCGCGGTCGGCGCGGCCCTTCAGGCCGGTGTGCTCAAGGGCGACGTCAAGGACGTGCTGCTGCTCGACGTGACCCCGCTGTCGCTGGGCATCGAGACCAAGGGCGGCGTGTTCACCAAGCTCATCGAGCGCAACACGGCCATCCCGACCAAGCGCTCCGAGATCTTCACCACGGCCGAGGACAACCAGCCGTCGGTGCAGATCCAGGTCTACCAGGGCGAGCGCGAGATCGCCCAGTACAACAAGAAGCTGGGCGTCTTCGACCTGACCGGCCTGCCCCCGGCGCCGCGCGGCGTGCCGCAGATCGAGGTCACCTTCGACATCGACGCCAACGGCATCGTCAACGTCACCGCCAAGGACCTCGGCACCGGCAAGGAGCAGTCCGTCACCATCTCCGGCGGCTCCGCTCTGCCCAAGGAGGACATCGATCGGATGATCCGCGAGGCCGAGCAGTACGCCGAGCAGGACCGCAAGCGCCGCGAGGAAGCCGAGATCCGCAACAACGCCGAGTCGCTGGTCTACCAGACCGAGAAGGTCATCTCCGACAACGAGGACAAGATCCCCGCGGACGTCAAGAACGAGACCCAGGAGGCCCTGGCCGGCCTGAAGAAGGCGCTGGAGGGCAGCGACATCGAGGCCATCCGCAGCGCCAGCGAGAAGGTCGCCCTGGCCAGCCAGAAGATCGGTTCCGCGATCTACAGCCAGAGCCAGCAGGCCTCCGGTGCCGGCGCCTCCGGCAGCCAGGGCTCCGACGACGCCGACGTGGTGGACGCCGAGATCGTCGACGAGGAGACCAAGCGCGAAGGCAACGCCTGAGACCCAACTCTGGATGAGGAGGCGTAACTAAATGGCGGTGCCGGAGAACGAGCACAGCACAGAGCAGGAGGGGCCGGTGATCCGCGACAACCGGCGCATCGACCCCGAGACCGGCGAGCCGCGCGTCCCGGAGGGGACGACCGAGTCGCCCTCCTCGGACGCCGAAGCGCAGGCGACCGAGTCCGCCGCGGCGGACGAGGAGGAGTTGAACAGGCTGCGGCAGGAGGTCGCCGAACGCACCGACGACCTCAAGCGGTTGCAGGCCGAGTACGTCAACTACCGCAAGCGGGTCGAACGCGACCGGGCTGCGGTGCGCGAGCAGGCCCTCGCCCAGGTCCTCAGCGAACTGCTGCCGATCCTGGACGACATCGGCCGCGCCCGCGTCCACGACGAACTGGTCGGCGGCTTCAAGTCGGTGGGCGAGGCGCTGGAGTCCCTGGTCGCCCGGATGGGGCTGAAGAAGTACGGGGAGAAGGGCGACGAGTTCGACCCCTCCGTGCACGAGGCCCTGACCATGGTGCCCTCCGCCGACGTGACCGTCCCGACCGTCATCGAGGTGTTCCAGCCGGGGTACCTCATGGGCGAGCGGGTGGTCCGCCCGGCCCGCGTGGTCGTGGCCGGTCCCACCGAACAGGACGCGGGGGCCTCCGCGGAGGAGCCCGCGTCCGCCGAAGCGGACGGCACGGCCGAGGAGGCCGCGCCCGCGGAGGCGAGCGGGACCTCCGAGGAGGCCGCGGAGTCCTCGGAGTCCTCCGACCGTCCCGAAGGGGACAGCAACACCGCGAGCGAGTAGCGCGCGAAGCGGGAAGGCGTGTCCCGGGCCGCGGCCCGGGACACGCGGCCCATTCACCACCTGAGCACGGAGCGGGAGAAGCAGACGTCGATGAGCACCAAGGACTACCTGGAGAAGGACTACTACAAGGTCCTCGGAGTCTCAAAGACGGCCACCGCGGACGAGATCCGGAGCTCCTACCGCAAGCTCGCGCGCAAGTACCACCCCGACGCCAACAAGGGCGACCGTGAGGCCGAGAGCCGGTTCAAGGAGATCTCCGAGGCCTACAGCGTCCTGTCGGACGAGAAGCGCCGCAAGGAGTACGACGAGGCCCGGTCGCTGTTCGGCGGCGCCTACCGTCCCGGCGGGGGCGGCGTCGGCGACTTCAACCTGGGCGACCTGTTCGGCCAGACCGCGGCCAGCGGCGGCGAGCGGCTCACCGACCTGTTCGGCGGGCTGTTCGGCGGACGCGGCCGGTCCAGCCAGGCCCGACGCGGCGCCGACCTGGAGACCGAGACCACCCTCAGCTTCACCGAGGCGGCCAACGGCACCACCACGAGCTTCAAACTGACCACCACGACCTCCTGCCCCACCTGCCGGGGCACCGGAGCCAGGCCGGGCACCACCCCCCGGGTCTGCCCCAAGTGCGCGGGGACCGGCCACGAGAGCACCAACCTCGGCGGCTTCTCCCTGTCCGAACCGTGCAGCCTGTGCAAGGGACGGGGCTTCCTCGCCGACGACCCGTGCGCCACCTGCAGCGGCTCCGGGAACGTGAAGAGCACCCGCACCGTGCAGGCCCGCATCCCTCCGGGGGTGGCCGACGGCCAGAAGATCCGGCTGCGGGGCAAGGGCGAACCGGGCGAACGCGGCGGCCCCGCCGGCGACCTGCTGGTGACGGTCCGGGTCAAACCCCACCCCGTGTTCGGCCGGTCCGGCGACAACCTCACCGTCACCGTCCCGGTGACCTTCCCCGAGGCGGTGCTCGGTGCGGAGGTGCGCGTACCCACCCTGAGCGGGCTCCCGGTCACGGTGAAGATCCCGCCGGGTACCCGCAACGGCCGTGTGCTGCGCGTCCGGGGCAAAGGCGCCACCCGGCGCGACGGCACCACCGGAGACCTGCTGGTGACCGTCGAGGTGGCGGTGCCGCAGAATCTCAACAGCGAGGCGCGGGAGGCACTGGAGCGGTTCCGGGCCGCCACAGCCGACCACAACCCGCGCGCCGACCTGGAAGCCCGGGCTAAGGGGGCGTGAGAACCATGAACAACGCGCTCGGCGACGACACTCCCGTCTACGTGATCTCGGTCGCAGCGGAACTGTCGGGACTCCACCCGCAGACCCTGCGCCAGTACGACCGGCTCGGACTGGTGAGCCCGGGACGTACGGCGGGCCGCGGTCGGCGCTACTCGATGCGCGACATCCAGATGCTGCGCGAAGTGCAGCGCCTGTCCCAGGAAGAGGGCATCAACCTCGCCGGGATCAAGCGGATCCTGGAGTTGCAGCGCGAGGTGGCCGAACTGCGCGAGCACATCTTCCACCTGCACAACGAACTGAACGCGGCGCGGTCCGCCGCGGCCCGGCGCGCCGGCAGCACCCGGTCCTCCGGGGGCGGCGGCGAGCTCCTCCCGGTCCACCGCACCCGCGTCACCATCTTCAACCGCACCACGACCCAGCCTCCCGAGACGCAGTAGCAGCCCCGGGCCGCCCCGGCCCCGGGCTCCTTCGGGCCTCCGGCGGGTCAGCGCATACGTCTCACCTGTTCTGTGCCTTGAAGGGGGCGGCAAACCATGGATTACAAGCTCACCAAGAAGAGCCAGGAGGCACTGTCGGCGGCGATCCGGAGGGCCACGGCGGACGGGAGCCCGCAGGTCGAGCCGGTTCACCTGCTCTCCGCTCTGCTCGGCCAGGCCGAGGGGGTGGTGCGTCCTCTGCTCAGGGAGGTGGGAGCCGATCCCGGAAGACTCTCCGCCCGGGTGGAGGAGGCGATCGCCGCCCTCCCCCGGGCCGCGGGAGCCACGGTCAACGCGCCGGCGAGTTCCCGGCCGCTCATCGTCTCGCTCAACACCGCGGCGCAGCGCGCCCGCCAACTGGAGGACGAGTACGTCTCCACCGAGCACCTGCTGGTCGGGCTGGCCACCGACGGCGGCACGGCCGCGACCCTGCTGCGGGAGGCGGGAGCCACCCCCGACGCGCTGCTGGACGCCTTCGAGCGGGTGCGCGGCAGCGCCCGCGTCACCTCGGAGACCCCCGAGGACACCTACCAGGCGCTGGAGAAGTACGGGGTCGACCTCACCCGGCGCGCCCGCGACGGCGAACTGGACCCGGTGATCGGCCGCGACGCGGAGATCCGCCGGGTGGTGCAGGTGCTGTCGCGGCGCACCAAGAACAACCCGGTGCTCATCGGCGAGCCCGGGGTGGGCAAGACCGCGGTCGTGGAGGGCCTGGCCCAGCGCATCGTCGCCGGGGACGTCCCCGAGTCGCTGCGCGACAAGCGGCTCATCTCGCTGGACCTGCCCGCGATGGTGGCCGGGGCGAAGTACCGGGGCGAGTTCGAGGAGCGGCTCAAGGCCGTCCTCAACGAGATCAAGCAGAGCAACGGCCAGATCATCACGTTCATCGACGAGCTGCACACCGTGGTCGGCGCCGGCGCGGCCGAGGGCGCGATGGACGCGGGCAACATGCTCAAGCCGATGCTGGCCCGCGGCGAGTTGCGCATGGTCGGCGCGACCACCCTCGACGAGTACCGCGAGCGCATCGAGAAGGACCCGGCGCTGGAGCGGCGGTTCCAGCAGGTGCTGGTCGGCGAGCCGTCGGCGGCCGACACCATCGCCATCCTGCGCGGCCTGAAGGGCCGCTACGAGGCGCACCACAAGGTGCAGATCGCCGACTCGGCGCTGGTGGCGGCGGCGACCCTCTCCGACCGCTACATCACCGCCCGCTTCCTCCCGGACAAGGCCATCGACCTGATCGACGAGGCGGCGTCGCGGCTGCGCATGGAGATCGACTCCCGGCCGGTGGAGATCGACGAGCTGCAACGCGCCGTGGACCGCCTCAAGATGGAGGAGATGGCGCTGAGCAAGGAGTCCGACACCGCCTCCCGGCAGCGGCTGGAGCGGCTGCGCGCCGACCTCGCCGACAAGCAGGAGCAGCTCGACGCGCTGGTCGCCCGCTGGGAGCAGGAGAAGGCCGGGCTCAACCGGGTCGGCGAGCTCAAGGAGCGGCTGGACGAACTGCGCGGCCAGGCCGAACGCGCCCAGCGCGACGGCGACTTCGAGGAGGCGTCCCGGCTGATGTACGGGGAGATCCCGCAACTGGAGCGGCAGTTGGCGGAGGCCGCCTCCGAGGAGAACTCGGCCGAGCGGCAGGCCACCATGGTCAAGGAGGAGGTCGGCGCCGACGACGTGGCCGACGTGGTGTCGTCGTGGACCGGCATCCCCGTGGGGCGGCTGCTGGAGGGCGAGACCGCCAAGCTGCTGCGCATGGAGGAGGAGCTGGGCAAGCGCCTGGTCGGCCAGCGGCGCGCGGTGGCCGCGGTCTCCGACGCGGTGCGCCGGGCGCGCGCCGGGATCTCCGACCCCGACCGGCCCACCGGGTCCTTCCTGTTCCTCGGCCCCACGGGCGTGGGCAAGACGGAGCTGGCCAAGGCGCTGGCGGAGTTCCTGTTCGACGACGAGCGCGCGATCGTGCGCCTCGACATGAGCGAGTACTCCGAGAAGCACTCGGTGGCCCGCCTGGTCGGCGCGCCCCCCGGCTACGTCGGCTACGAGGAGGGCGGCCAGCTCACCGAGGCGGTGCGGCGCCGCCCCTACACGGTGGTGCTGCTGGACGAGGTGGAGAAGGCGCACATCGAGGTCTTCGACACCCTGCTCCAGGTCCTCGACGACGGCCGGCTCACCGACGGCCAGGGCCGCCACGTGGACTTCCGCAACACCATCCTCATCCTCACCTCCAACCTGGGCTCGCAGTTCCTGGTGGATCCGGCGCTGGACGACTCCCAGCGGCACGACCGGGTCATGCAGGTGGTGCGCAGCACCTTCAAGCCGGAGTTCCTCAACCGGCTGGACGACGTGATCGTGTTCGACGCGCTGTCCACCGACGAGCTGACCAAGATCGTCGACCTCCAGGTGGACCGCCTGGCCCGGCGGCTGGCGGACCGGCGGCTGAAGCTGGACGTCACCCCGGCGGCCCGCGAGTGGCTGGCGCTGACCGGCTACGACCCGGTCTACGGCGCCCGTCCGCTGCGGCGGCTGGTGCAGACCGCCATCGGCGACCCGCTGGCCCGCGAACTGCTGTCGGGAGAGCTCGTCGAGGGCGACACCGTCCGCGTGGACCTGGACGAGTCCAAGGACGCGCTGTCGGTGGGCCGGGCGGAAGGCGTCGTGCCCGCCGCGTGAGGTGCGGCTGTGCGGGGGCGGCGGCGTGCGGACGCCGCCGCCCCCTTCCGG
>Ga0065720_1020922_pt1 | contig 12193 bp, 7 predicted proteins | sample Thericmetagenome_FD_59107 | JGI IMG/M metagenome (GOLD analysis project Ga0065720, IMG submission 59107) | Thermophilic microbial communities from the Joint Bioenergy Institute, California, USA of rice/straw/compost enrichment - eDNA_2 v2... | ecosystem: Engineered > Solid waste > Grass >... | reverse complement strand
GATGCTCCGGCAAGGCGGAGGCTCGATCATCAACATCGCATCGGCGGCAGGTCTTACCGGCGGCAAGGGGGGCGTCGCGTATACGGCTTCCAAACACGGCGTCGTTGGCTTGACCCGAAATGTCGGGTATATGTATGCGAAATCCGGCATTCGGTGTAACGCGATCGCACCCGGGGGTGTGCGAACCAATATCGCGATTTCCATGGGGAACGTGGATATGGCCGGAATTCAGCAATTCCAGGAGGGTGCTGGTACGCAGCGAAGGGATGCCGCCGATCCGATGGAAATTGCAACCGTCGCGCTTTTCCTCGCGTCCGACGATTCGCGTTTTATCAACGGGGCCGTGATTGCGGCCGACGGCGGATGGACGGCATATTAACCAATTACCGTGTTTAAAATGGAACGATGAACATGTGTGCGTTGAAAGTGGAAAATCTGAGATGCGAATATCGGACGAATCCGCTGGGGATTGGGGTCAGGAAGCCCCGAATCAGCTGGACGATCGATTCCGACCGTCGGGCCACAATGCAGAAAGGCTACCGTATCCAGGTTGCGGGACCGGTCGGAGATTTCGGCCGACCGATCTGGGATACGGGATTTGTAGCGTCCGAGCAAATTGTCCAGGCACAAATGCTGCGGGTTCTTTTAGTCCGGTTTTGATCTTGATGACAAGACGTCGATGCCTTACAAACGTAAGAGTCAAATAGCCCCCATCTGATAGAAAGATGGGGGCTATTTGACGCTTACATACCTTGTGGCATGGTAGAAGTCGAATGGAGACTGACAGGGAATCGATTCGACTTGCTGGCAAATGTTCCGAATGGTGTCGCCGCATTGGTGAAACTTCCCGACGGATCAGAACATGTTTTGCGAGGATCAGGCAAATTTCAAACCGTTATCGGCTCCGATCCCAACACAATAAGGGTTCCACAAGTCGTGAAAACGTTACCGAAAAAGTCGTGAAAGTGTTAGTTATTCCTGGTGATAAGCGATATGATTAACGTGCGAATGTACAACATATTTTTTGGGGGGAACATGATGAGTAGGAGAAGGAAGTACATCAGCCTGTCGCTTGTTGCGATGCTGGTCATCGGTTTGCTCGCAGCATGTTCATCGACGAATGACGGAGGAGGAAAAACATCTGATACGACTCCGGCAAACAGTGATTCTTCGAACAATGCGACAAGAGACCCGTATGAGATCGTGCTTGCCACGCCGGTGTTCGGGGCGATTCCGAAGGATGTCGGAGCGGTTCAAGAGGAAATAAGCAAAATCACGAAAAAGAAAATCAATGCGACGGTGAAAATTCTGCCCATCAGTATCGGCGTCTGGGCACAACAATTAAATTTGATGTCATCTGCCGGAGAGAAGTTGGATTTGTTCTTCGAGTTAGGACAGGCTTACAGCTCGGATGTCGCATTGGGGAAACTGGTTCCGCTTGATGATTTGTTGAACAAGTACGGTCAGGGGATCAAACAGCAAATAGATGTCGACTATTTGTCCAGCACCAAAGTGAACGGGAAAATCTATGCCGTCCCTGTCGTCAAAGATTATACAACCGGAATTCCGGGGATTGTGATGAGGAAGGACTTGGTGGAAAAGTATAAAATCGATGTGTCTTCCATAAAGTCCATTGACGATCTGGATCGGGTTTTCAAAATAATCAAAGACAACGAACCCAACATCGTCCCGCTCGGGGCCGGGTTGGCCATTCCGTCGTCCAAGTATGTTTGGTACGATAAATTGGGCGATTCATTCGGCGTTTTACCCGGATTCGACAACGGTCTGAAGGTTGTCAATCTCTATGAGACCAAAGAGTATGAAGACTATTTGAACAAGGTGCATAGTTGGTTTAAGGCGGGATATATCAACAAAGATGCCGCTACAAGTCAGGTAAATCCTTCGGATATGGTGAGAGCCGACAAGGCGTTTTCGTATTTCGTCGGACTGAAACCTGGCGGATTGGAAGGAGAAAGCATGCTTTCGGGTAGGGAGCTCGTATTTGCGCCTTTGTTGCCTAAAGCCTATGCGACGACGTCGGACACCCTTCAGTCGCTATGGGCGATCTCCAATAATTCCGCAAATCCTGAAAGAGCCATGATGTTCTTAAATCTCTTGTATACGGATAAGGATCTCGCGAATTTGTTCTTGTATGGCATTGAGGGGAAACATTATGTGAAAGTATCGGAGACTACGATCGATTACCCGCCCGGAATCGACGCGGAGACGGTTGGATATTCCAATCAAATTTGGTTGGTGCCGAACGCTTCAATAGCCTATACCAGGAAAACGGACGCACCGGAAATTTGGAAACAAACATTGGAAGCGAATAAAAATGCCGTCAAATCGAAGGCGCTCGGCTTCATGTTCAATTCGGAGCCGGTTAAAAACGAGGTTACGGCCTTGAACAACGTGGTTTTGCAGTATGGTAAAGGGCTGGAGACGGGGACTCTCGATCCGGCGGAGAAGTTGCAGGAATTCAGAGCGAAGCTGAAAGCCGCGGGAATCGATAAAGTCATTGCGGAGAAGCAGAAACAACTCGACGCCTGGGCGGCGGCGAATAAAAAATAATCGCGGCGCGGAATAATCAGATGATAAAAACCGAGAGCAAGTTGCTGGATAGAGAACGCCATCTGAGCTTTCATAAGATCAGGTGGCTTCTTCTTATGTGACAATGTCGTTGTAAAACAATTCCACATGGAGGCCGGCGATGAAATATTATTGCAATCCGATTAACTTCGGATACAAGTACCAATTCATCAAGACCGCGAGCGGCGAAATATCGGTTTCCCGGCAACTTGTGGCATACGGCCACCATGCGCATCAGCATGAATCACCATTACGAGCGGCGCATTGGAATATGGCCGGCAGGCTGGGATGAAGATGGGGACCTGTTCTGTAATCAGCGCTACGGCGATTGGCCGATCAAAGTAGAGCAAGCGAAGCTCGATCCTTGGGCAAAACCGGAATGGATGCTGCTCTCTTACGGCAAATCGGCGAAGGCTTCCTCGCATGTAGAGGACAAATTTCCCGCCAACGTCACCGACGAAAACGTGCGGACCTGGTGGAGAGCGGCGTCGAACCATTCGGGGGAGTGGATTGAAGTGGATCTCGGCAGAGAATACGACGTACGTGCCGTTCAGATCAATTTTGCCGACGACGGCCTGTTTCTTCCTCTTCCCGAAGGCGCTAAGCTCAGGGGCGTGCTGCATCAGGAGCGGTGGATCGACGAAACGCCGCAACCGACAAGGTGGATATTGGAGGGATCAACAGACGGTCATCAATACTTCGTCATCGAGGACAAGAGCGAGGCGGACACCGATTTTCCCCATGACCTGGTGGTCAGGGAAGAGGGATTCAAGACAAGGTATATCAAACTCACGGTGATCTCGCTTCCGTATGGACAGGCTGCCTGCGTATCCGGACTGCGGGTATTCGGTCTGGGCGGCGGAAATGCTCCCGACAAGGCAACGGATGTGACGGTGAAGCGTATCGGCGATCTCAACCATGGATGTAAGCTGGAAAGGGTATGGCACCGGTTACGTGGTCGTGTGGGGATATGCGCCGCACAAGCTTTACCACAGCTATCAAGTATTCGGCGAGAGCGTCAGAATCGGCGGACTTGTGAAAGGTCAGGATGTTTATGTCAGGGTAGACAGTTTCAACGACAGCGGCATCACGGAAGGTGATGTGATCAAGGTATGATACTGCAGGCTGAGACGGTTTACGATATCGGCATGGAATTGTTGGAGGTGGAAAATGGATGAACGGGAACCACATCGATCAGGATGATTTTCCCAATATCGAATTCATACATCAAACGGGCGGACCGACGATCGGACTTTCGCGCCAATCCGGCGTCGGGATTTTACGTAAGGACGGATTTGTTTTTAAAGATTTAAACAAAAACGGAAAGTTGGACAAGTACGGAGACTGGAGATTGTCCCCTGAAGAAAGGGCCGCAGATTTGGCATCGAAAATGACCATCGAACAAATCGCCGGGCTTATGCTCTTTAGCAGCCATCAAGCGCTTCCGGCTCAAGGATGGTTCGGGGAAACGTACTGCGGCAAGCCATATAAAGAATCCGGCGCTAAACCGTACGACCTGACGGATCAACAGGTGGAATTCTTGACGAAGAATCATCTTCGCCACATGTTGCTTACCCAAGTTGAAAGTCCTGAGACTGCGGCAAAATGGAACAACAAGATACAGGCACTTGCGGAAAGCCTGGGATTCGGGATTCCGGTGAACATAGCCAGCGATCCTCGCCATAGCACGGATTCTTCCAAGGAGTTTAATGCGGGAGCCGGCGGGAAGATTTCCATGTGGCCGGAGGCAATCGGCCTGGCCGCCACATTCGATCCTGAAGTGGCACGGAGGTTTGGAGAAATCGCGGCCAAGGAATATCGTGCGCTCGGCATTACAACGGCGTTATCGCCGCAGATTGATCTTGCGACCGATCCCCGTTGGATTCGATTCAATATGACGTTTGGCGATGATCCGCAACTTGTGTCGGATATGGCGCGCGCGTATATCGACGGTTTGCAGACGTCCGAAGATGATCGGGAGATTGCCGGGGGCTGGGGATTTGACAGCGTAAACGCAATGGCGAAGCATTGGCCCGGCGGCGGGACGGGGGAAGGTGGGCGTGACGCGCATTTTGGCTTCGGGAAATTTGCCGTCTATCCAGGGAATAACTTTCAGCAACACCTCGTCCCGTTCCTGGAAGGTGCATTCAAGCTTGACGGACCTACAAGACAGGCTTCTGCCGTGATGCCATATTATACGATTTCGTACGGACAAGACCGGAAGAACGGCGAGAACGTAGGCAATGCCTACAGCTCTTACATTATTCAAGACCTGTTACGGAATAAGTATGATTATGACGGCGTTATTTGTACGGATTGGGGAATTACCAATGATCCGCCGTCGGATATCAGAAGATTATATCCGGGAGGAAAATGCTGGGGCGTCGAGGAGGGATATACGGTTGCAGAACGCCATTATAAGCTGTTAATGACCGGCATTGACCAATTCGGCGGCAATAATCAGATCGAACCGATCCTTGAAGCATATGAAATCGGCGTTCGTCAACACGGCGAGACGTTCATGCGCAAACGATTCGAGCAGTCTGCCGTCCGTATTTTGAAAAACATGTTCCGTGTAGGTCTGTTTGAGAATCCTTATCTGGTGCCGGAACAGACGAAAGCGATCGTTGGATCGCCCGAATTTATGAAAGCAGGCTATGAGGCCCAACTGAAATCGATCGTATTATTGAAAAACGAAAGAAACGTACTTCCTCTCCCTAAACGGAGTAAGGTGTACGTACCGAAGCGTTACAGACCACCTGGATTCAATTGGCTGGGTGTTCCCGAGCCCGAAGTAAACGACTATCCGGTTAATCTTGACGTAGTTGCACGTTATTTTGACATTGTGGATCGACCTGAAGAGGCTGAAGCCGGGCTGGTATTCATAGAGAGTCCGTATTCAACTTATGGTTACAGCATGTCGGATGTCGAGTCAGGTGGAAACGGTTATATCCCGATCAGTTTGCAGTACAGACCCTATACGGCGGAGCATGCCCGTGAAACAAGTATCGCGGGAGATCCGAGAGACGTTTTCAATCGCTCGTATAAAGGAAAGACTGTAACGGTTCGCAATTCTTCAGATTTGGATATGGTGTTAAATACCAGACGCTTGCTCGGGAAAAAGCCAGTCATCGTCGTGATCTCGATGAAGAATCCGACCGTGATGTCCGAGTTCGAGAAGGAGGCGAACGCGATTTTGGTATGTTTTGGTGTACAGGATCAGGCGATATTGGATATTTTGAGCGGGGAAGCGGAACCAAGCGGACTCTTGCCGACCCAGATTCCTTCCGGTATGAAAACAGTCGAGGAGCAATATGAAGACGTTCCTCATGATCTTGAGGTCTATGTGGATTCCCAGGGAAACCGTTATGATTTTGGTTTCGGTATGAATTGGAGTGGAGTCATCCATGACGAGAGGGTAAGAAAATACACAAACTATTTCATGGCCGGAAGGAAGGGAAGCCAACCATGATCCGAAAAAACATGGACCGCGAATGGGAGTTTTATAACGGAGAACCGTCTTTTATACCGGGATACGAACCATCCGGAAGAGTCGTTCATTTGCCGCATGATTTCATAATTGAGACCGATCCGTATCCGGAAGCGCCCGGCGGCCATTTGACCGGATATTACGGCGGCGGAGTCGGGACATATTCGAAGATGTTGGACATCCCCGAAGAGTATGCCGATAAACGCGTACTCATCGAATTCGACGGGGTGTATATGAACGCGACGGTCAAATTGAACGGCCATCTTGTGACAAGACATCATTACGGTTATACCCCGTTTCACGCAGATCTTACGCCTTATATGAAACCGGGCAAAGCGAACCGGCTTACGGTCATCGTGAACAATGCCGCCCAACCGAACTCGCGGTGGTATTCCGGGGCGGGAATCTATCGCCACGTCGACCTGCTGGTCGCTCCGAAGTTGCATATCGCGCCGTGGGGAATATTCGCCCGTACATCCCATATCGTAAACGGTACGGCATTTGTCATTGTAGAGACCACTGTCGAAAATCATACGGCCGAACAAGCGAATGTATGGGTGGACATTTCAATCGAAAAAGAACTTGACGGCACCAGAGCAGGCGCCGGAAGGGTGAAAGTCCATGTTCCCGCGGGCGAAACGTCCGTCGGCAGAGTGATGATTGCGATTGATCATGCCGAAATATGGGACATCGATTCGCCCAATCTGTATAGAATTACGGCCCGATTGACGGATGGAGAAACCGTTCTGGACCGCGACGATACGTTATTCGGCGTCAGGACGATCAGTGTCGATCCGAAGAACGGATTCATGTTAAACGGACGCACGGTAAAACTGAAGGGCGGATGTGTGCATCACGATAACGGGATTCTCGGCGCGAAATCTTTCCGGGACAGCGAGTATCGCAAAATGAAACTTCATAAGGACAACGGATTTAATGCCATCCGTTGTGCCCATAATCCTCCGTCAAGAGACATGTTGGAGGCGTGCGATCGACTCGGACTGCTGGTTGTGAATGAGGCATTTGATGTTTGGATCATGGGGAAGAACCCTCATGACTATAGTCAGTATTTCGAACAACATTGGAAAACGGACATGGAAGCCTTTATCCGAAGGGACCGAAATCATCCCAGCGTCGTGATGTGGTCGACCGGCAATGAGGTTCTAGAGCGCGGCGGGTTGTCGAACGGCTATTCATGGGCTGCGAAATTGGCGGCTTGGGTGCGTGAACTTGATCCTACAAGGCCGGTTACCAATTCGTTATGTTCTTTCTTTAACGGGCTTGAAGATCAAGAACAGGCGGAATTTTACAAACAATTGATGATTCGCTCCCGGAATTTAGGCGGGGGAGTCGTCAACCTGGATTCGGAATTCGGGAGAAACATTTGGCCGGACTATACCGAAGCGTTTGCCGCACCGCTTGATGTCGTGGGCTATAATTACCTGAATTATCATTATGAAGACGCACTCTCGCGATTTCCGAATCGGGTCATTTGCGGTACCGAAAGCAAACCGAAGGAAATATACGATTATTGGCATGACGTCATGCGTTTTCCGCATGTCATCGGAGATTTTGCGTGGACAAGCCATGACTACATCGGCGAAGCGGGTCTCGGCAAACAAGCGTATTATGACAATTCGAATGAGGCTGCCGAAGCATACCGAAAAATCCACATATCTGAATATCCGTGGCGACTTGCTTATTGCGGAGATTTCGACCTTTGCGGCTTTGAGCGTCCGCAGCTTGCTTATCGCAGGATTGTGTGGGGGTCTAAGGAGACCTATATTGTATCCCATCATCCGAAAAACTATGGCAAGATTGAGGTGTTGGGCCGTTGGGGATGGCCCGAATGCGAACATGCATGGAGTTGGCCCGGATACGAAGGGAAACCCGTCCAGGTTGATGTTTACTCTGCGGCCGAGGAAGTGGAGTTGATCCTGAACGGACAAAGTCTGGGCAGAAAGCCTGCAGGTAAAGCGAACCGGAATATGGCCAAGTTTGAACTGACTTATGAACCGGGAGTACTGAAAGCAATCAGTTATACGGCCGGAAAGGAAATATCCTCCGACATGCTGATCACAGCCGGAGAACCCGCAGGCATCCGGATCGTTCCCGACAAGAAGGAACTTGCAGCGGACGGACAGTCGCTGGTTTATGCCATCGTTGAGATTACGGATGCGGAGGGCCGTCTTGTTCCGACCGCCGAGTTAAAGGCTTCGGCCAAAGTGGAAGGACCGGCAACCCTGGTCGCCTTTGGAACAGGTCGACCGCAGACAACCGAAAACTACACGACAGGAATGTTTACATCCTATAAAGGGAGGCTGCTGGCGATTGTTCGCGCCGGATACGAACCCGGTATATCGAGACTGACGGTCAACGTTGAAGGTCTTCAACCGGTATTTGTCGATATACCCATCAAAGCTCGGTGAAGTTGTTACTTGAGGAACTGCTTCCGAAGGTCTGCGTCAAGACACGGGAGCGTTCTTTTTTATTTTAATACATCCAATTTCATTGTTTTATTATGGCGCCCAGGCTTTGTTTATGTATATGTTATAGAAAGAAGTATAGATCGAATCGGAAGGAGCTTTAAGATGAACGTTCTTGGACGGCATTGGCGGCGAAGTTCCATGCGATTTAAGCTCATCACAAGCGTATTCATCATGACGGTGCCGATGGTTGGCATGCTTTTGTACAATAACATTTACGCCATTCACGTCGTGCGGGGTCAAGTTGCGGACTCGTACCAAAATATGTTGTCCCTCTACATGAATCAGATCGATTCCGCCCTGAACGATGTCGATTCCTACATGATTTCGATTGCCGGATCCGGTTACGATCTCATGTCGCTCGGTCAGGCAAAGACGGAAACCGATTATTACAGCGCGAAAATTTATCTGTATAATAAGCTTTCCAAAGACATCGCATTATATAAATCCCTGGATTCCTTTTTTGTATATGTCCCGGGCCGGCAAGATGCGATGGACATAGCAAAAACTTATAACTTTTCATTTGAGGAAAAAGAGCGTATTCAGCGTCACATCATCGATTTGATTCGTTCCGGCCAAATCCCGAACGGGATTTCCTCGACAAGATGGCGTCACGATCGTATTGGACAAAATTACTATTTGATCAACATTGTCCGGTCCGGTGACGTTTATTTGGGCGGATGGGTTCAAACCGATCAACTGTTGAGTCCCCTCAAATCCCTTCAGATTGGAGAAGGAGGCGGCGTCCTGTTGGCCGACGATCAAGGCGAAGAGATCACAAATACGAACCTTTTAAGTGAGAACGGGATCCACCTGAATCGGAACCTGAACGATTATGAATTGTTAGGTACTAACCGGAAATTTCTGGTGGTCGGTGCGCCGTCTGCGAAAGGCGACTTCTGGCTGATCGCGTTGATTCCCGATCGACATATATTGGCCAAACTTCCTTATCTGCAATCGCTCATCTGGATCATTACCGTTGCTTCAATCTTTTTTATCCCGATCGGTCTTTATTTCATGAGACAGTTCATCCTTGTTCCGTTAAACCGGATTTTGACGGCCATGAAGAGGGTTCGGGACGGAGACTGGAGCAACCGGGTCGTTCTGCCGGACACATCGGAAGAATTCAAGCTGTTGGGCGATTCGTTCAATGAGATGATGAACGAAATCAATACACTCCGTGTAAACGTTTACGAAGAACAACTGAACAAACAGCGGGAGGAGTTGCAGCGGTTGCAGTTGCAGGTCAATCCTCACTTCTTCCTGAACTCGTTGAACATCGTCTATAATCTGGCCAAGGTCAAAAATTACGAGCTGATCCAGGAAATGACCATGGCTTTGATCCATTATTTCCGGTTCATGTTCCGAAGCAATACCTCATTTGTCAAACTGAAGGACGAACTGGATCACACCGGCAATTATTTGCGAATCCAAGGGTTGCGTTTCCCGGGGCAATTGACCTGGTCGATCGATGCTCCGGACTATGTATCGGACGTCCCGGTTCCTCCGCTTGTCGTTCAGTCGTTTGTCGAAAATTCGATCAAACATGCCGTGACGTTGGACAAGCCAGTTCATGTTTCCGTACGAATCGACTTTGCGGACGATGAGAATGAATCCAAAATCGCCATCGTGATCAAAGACACGGGACCCGGATTCCCCGAACATACGCTTCGATTGTTGCGAGAAGGCAAGAAAATCGAGAATGAACGCGGAGAGCATACCGGAATCTGGAACGTGCAACGCAGGCTGAGGCTCCTGTACGGTGATAAAGTATTTTTGAATTTTGACAACGATAACAAAACCGGAGGCGCTGTGGTGGAAATCGTTCTTCCCGCAAATCCGGAGATCGGGGGAGTACGATGACGTACCGGATGTTACTTGTCGATGATGAGGTTCATGCAATTGAAGGCATCAAAGCGGATCTGGATCTGAAGAAACTGGGCATCGAAAAATTGTTTACGGCTTACAATATCAGACAAGCGAAGGAAATTTTCGCTCGGGAAACCGTCGACATCATGATTTGCGACATCGAAATGCCGCAAGGCAGCGGACTGGAACTGCTGGCATGGGTGCGGGAGCATCATCCGTATACGGTCGCGATCTTCCTGACGAATCATGCCGATTTTAAATATGCCAGGGAAGCGCTGAAGCTGGGAAGTCTCGATTATTTGCTCAAACCGGTTCTGAAGGCCGATTTGGAGAACGCCGTTCGAAAAGCGCAAAGCGTCATCGATCGGAACGTCGAAATCAGCCGAAACAGCAAGGCCCATCAATTGTGGATGAAACATCATGCTTTTATCATGGAGCGGTTTTGGCTCGACATCATCAATCATGCGGTACCGAGTCGTCCGAGCGCAATCCGGGAATTGGCGGAGCGCCATCAAATCCCGATCACGGATCATGCGGTGTTTCTCCCGATCCTGATCTCCGTTAAGCGATGGAACAAATCGTTGACCCGAAGGGATGAGAAGATTCTGGAGTACGCTCTTAAGAAATCAGCGGAAGAAATGATCGTGGGCGGATACGGAAACGGAATATGCTTCCCGTTGGATCGGGGAATGTTGCTTGTGATTCTTGACACGAGCCGAAATCATGATGGGGATGACGGGAATATTGCGAAAATTTGTCGTCTATATATCGAATCTTGCAACCGTTATTTCTACTGCGATTTGTCCTGTTATATCGGTCGGCCGGTGGAAGCGCACTTCATGGCGGACACGGTCGATCGGTTGAAAGAACAGGATCGCAACAATGTGGCCTACTTCAATCAAGTGTTTTCAAATCATGACGCCGAACGGATCGTCTCGTCCGTACCATTGCAGGCATGGAGCACGGTGTCGTCTTTGTTGAAAGCCGGTAACCAAGAAGCCGTCCTGAACGAATTGGAACGCTTGCTGGACGAACTTGTTCAGGCCCGGAAGATGGATGCGGAAACGTTGCACCGATTTAACCAAGATTTTACGCAGGTTCTGTATACGTTTCTGAACCTGAAAGGGATTCAGGCCCATCAATTATTCGGCGACGGGGAGTCGAAGCGCGTTTCGGAAAAGGCGGGTCGGTCCGTGGCCGATACGTTGGAATGGGTTCGTTACGCGGTTCGGAAGGCGATGCATCAGGCGGATGCGGTCAAAAAGACCGATACGATCGTGCAAACGGTCAAACAATTTATCGCACTCAACATCGATCAGGAATTGTCTCGAGAAACAATTGCGGAACAGGTCTACCTGAATCCGGATTATTTATCCAGAATATTCAAGAGAGAAACGGGTTATTCCATTTCGGACTATGTCCTGGCGGAACGAATCAAACTGGCGAAGGAATTGTTGTCGCAGACGAATATTCCGATCAGTTCGATCGCATCGTCCGTAGGCTACGGCAACTTCTCTCATTTTTCAAAAATATTCAAGAAGTATGTCGGGGTCGGGCCGACGGAATATCGAAACGCCAACAACCGCGGCGGAAAGTCGTGAAACTGTTATTCAAAAAGTCGTCATTCCGTTAGTTACCTTAAGATTGATTCTTTAACATGAATTCGGAATGTAGCCTAGCCAAAATCTGAGAGATTCACGTTGTGACAAGGCATTTTCGTCATAAAAAGTTGCCAATTTTTTTGCAAAATAAACAGGAC
>Ga0065720_1003876_pt1 | contig 12196 bp, 3 predicted proteins | sample Thericmetagenome_FD_59107 | JGI IMG/M metagenome (GOLD analysis project Ga0065720, IMG submission 59107) | Thermophilic microbial communities from the Joint Bioenergy Institute, California, USA of rice/straw/compost enrichment - eDNA_2 v2... | ecosystem: Engineered > Solid waste > Grass >... | reverse complement strand
ACCTTGATCCGCCGCCTGATCTGGAGGTGCTGACGGCGGCGCTGAGCCGACTGGTCGAGTGGGGAAACCTCCGGGCCGATCCGGACACGGGTCGGGTCACGACTGTGGAGGACTTTCACCGGGCCCGTTTCCTCTACCAGCTCAGCCCGGAGGGTGAGGCGGCGGAGCAGGCGTTGGCCGTCTTCGAGCGGGTGATGAGCCGACGGGCGGCGCTGCAGTCGGTGGCGCTGGCTGACATCGCCGTCGAGATGCGGAACCTGCTGGCGTTGGCGCAGGAGAGCGCGTGGGCGGGAGCGCCGCCGGATGCGGCCAGGACGCATCGGCTGCTGATGAGCATCACCGACCGGTTCGTCGGGTTGGCCGACAACGCACAAGCGTTCATGGCCTCCCTGCGCCGTACGGTCGACCTGGCTGACGGCGGGGTGCAGGAGTTCCTGGACTACAAGGAACGGCTGATCACGTACCTGCAGCGGTTCGTGAGCGACCTGGCCAACCTCGGTGCGGAGATCGCCGGGCTGACCCTGGAACTGGACAAGGTAGGGGTGGCGCCGCTGCTGGAGGTGGCGGCCCGCCGGGATGCCGCCGACGCCGCGCCCGGCCTCGCACCGACCGAAGATACGGCGTCCGCAGAGTTCGTCGAGGCGCTGCACCGGTGGACCGAACGCTGGAACGGACTACGCACCTGGTTCGTCAGCGTCGACTCTCGTCGCCAGTCTCAGGCCAAGCTGCTGCGGATGGCGGCGATCTCGGCTATCACCCAGCTGGTCGATGCGGCCCGCGTCATCAACGACCGGCGGTCCGGGCGCTCGGACCGGTACGCCGACTTCCAGACGCTGGCGCTTTGGTTCGCCCAGGCGCCCGACGACGCCGCCCGGCACCGGTTGTGGCAGGCGGCCTTCGGCCTCGGCAGTGCCCGGCACCTGTCGGTCAGCGCAGAGACGCTTGCGGCCTGGCAGGAATCGCCGCCATCGCCGAATGCGTCCTGGCGTATAGTGACGCCAGTCGACATCAGCCCGCAGTTGCGCCGTACTGGCTCCTATGAGCGGCGAGGCCAGCCCAACCGGGTCAGTGACCGCTCGGTCGCCCGCCGCCTACTCGCGGAGCGTGCCGAGCAGGAGGCGGCTCAGTTGGCGGCAGCGCGGGCCCGTCTGGCCACCTCGTCACCGGTGCTGCTGTCGAGCTTCCAGAAACTGGACACGCTGGAGTTCCGACTGCTACTGGCGCTGCTCGGCGACGCCCTCGCCGCTCGGGTCCCAGGTGAGGATCACGTGACGACCTCGTCCTCGGACGGCACAATGCTTGTGCGTCTGTCGGTGCTTCCCGACGCTCCACCGGTGGAGATCCACACTTTGGACGGAGTCCTTCGCGGCCCTGAGCATCTCATTGAGATCATCGATATGACGGCGGAGGATGGGGCGGCATGAGGCGAGCCATGCTGCCGGACGAGCACGAGGCCCAGATCCGGTACGCCGTGCGAGCGCTGCTGGCGCGCCCTCTCCTGCTGGCGGGCCATGGCGACGAGCGGGCATTCCGTCTGGTGCGGATGCACGCCGCGGAGCTGCGGGCCTGGTTCGACCGGGAGACTGGGTGGCGGCTGCATGTCGACGCCCACAGTGCGCGTTTGTTCAAGACGCCCGTAGTTACCGACGACACCCGGCCCGCCCGGGATCGCAGCCATGCGCCCTTCAGCCGCCGGCGGTACGTGCTGCTCTGTCTGTCCCTAGCGATCCTTGAACGGTCGGAGAGCCAGATCACGCTGGGTCGGCTGGCCGAGCAGTTGCTGGTTGCCGCGTCCGAGCCCGACCTCGCCGAGGCCGGTATCACGTTCAACCTGGACCGCCGCGACGAGCGTTCGGACCTCGTCGCGGTGGCCCGGCTGTTGCTCGACTGGGGCGTGTTGCGTCGAGTGGCCGGTGACGAGGACGCGTACCTGGCCCACGCTGGTGATGTTCTCTACGATGTGGATCGGCGGGTGATCGGGAACTTGCTCGCCAGCACGGTCGGACCCTCCACGGTGGAGGCCGACCGCTTCGACGACCGGCTCGCCGCGCTGATGGCTGAGCCCCGGCCGGACACGGAGGAGTTGCGCAACCGGGCGCTGCGCCATGCGTTGACCCGGCGGCTGCTTGAGGAGCCGGTTGTCTACTACGACGACCTGCCGCCGGACGAACTGGCCTATCTGCGCAGCCAGCGTAGCCAGATCATCGGTCGCATCGCCGATGTGACGGGGCTCGTGGCCGAGGTCCGAGCCGAGGGCATCGCGCTGGTCGACCCCGAGGACGAGCTGACTGACGCCAAGATGCCGGCCCAGGGCATGCAGAGCCATCTCACCCTGTTGCTCGCCGAGTTCATCGCGGCCGTGCCCGATGGCGTGCGGCTCAGCCAATTGCATGAGCACACCCGCGAGTTGGCGGTGCGCCACAAGGCGTACTGGCGCAAGGACGCGGCCGACCCCGGGGCCGAGTACTCCCTAGTCGCGCAGGCGATCGAAATCCTGCGGGCACTGCGGCTGGTGATCGTGCAGCCGGGACCGGACCCGCTGGTGGTCGGACGGCCGGCGATCCACCGGTACCGGGTGGTCGAGCCGCGGCGACCGTCAAGCCAGTCCACAGTGGAGCGAACAGGAGCTGAGTCGTGAACGGGCGGGGAGCCGGCGAGTTGCCGCGCCCAGAGCCGGGCCGGTGGCGGCCGTTGCGGATCGGGCTCGTAGATCTGTTCTACTATGACATCGAGGAGTTCCACTTCCACCGCGGCAACCTGTTGTTGCGCGGCAACAACGGCACCGGCAAGTCCAAGGTGCTCGCCCTGACGATGCCCTTCCTGCTCGACGGGGAGTTGGCCCCCCATCGTGTTGAGCCTGACGGCGACAAGAGCAAGCGGATGGAGTGGAACCTGCTGCTCGGTGGCCGGTACGAGCACTCCGAGCGAATCGGCTACACCTGGATGGAGTTCGGCCGGCGTGAGGCCGACGGAACCGAGCACTTCACCACGATCGGGTGCGGGCTCAAGGCGGCGACGGGTCGCGGAATCGCACGGCACTGGTTCTTCGTCACGTCCCAGCGGGTGGGGCGGGAGCTGTCGCTGCTCACGCCCGCGCGCACGGCGTTGACACGCGAGCGGCTCAAGGAGGCGATCGGCGAGCATGGCATGGTCTATGACCGGGCCGTGGACTATCGCCGAGCGGTGGACGAAGCCCTGTTCGGCCTCGGTTCCCGTTACGAGACCCTGGTGTCGCTGCTCATTCAGCTCAGGGCCCCGCAGCTGACCAAACGGCCGGACGAGAAGCTGCTCTCGCGGGCCCTCACCGACGCCCTGCCTCCGCTGGACGAGAACCTCATCACCCAGGTTGCCGACGCCTTCCGAGGCCTCGACGACGAACGCGTGGCGCTGGACGGTCTGCACGAGGTGCGGTCGGCCGCCACCGACTTCCTGACCGTGTATGCCCGATACGCCCGCACGGCGGCCAAGCGCAAGGCGGCCGCCCCACGCCGCTCCCATCACCAGCACGAGGAGTACACCACCCAGCTCAACGCGGCGCTGCGTGACCTTGCCCAAGCCGAGGCGGACCTGACCGAGGCGACCCGAACGCTGGACGAACTCGCCACTCGGCGCGCGCAGCTGGAGGCCCGGCACCGCGCGTTGCTGGAGAGCCCCGAGGCCCGCGAGCGCGACGAGCTGGGCCGGGCCAAGGAACGGGCCGACGAGTTGGCGGCCATCGCTCGACGCTGGGCCGAGGAGCTGGGGCACGCTCAGGCGGCCGCGGTGCGGTGGCAGGAGACCGTGACCGAGCGGAGGCAGGTCGTCGAGGCGAGGCGAAACGAGGTCCAAGCGGCGATCGACGCGGCGGCGGCGGCTGCGGTCGGTGCCCGGGTCGAGCTGCGCCACCGGTCGGGCATTGTGGACCTGCTGGCCGCTGAGGCGACCCCAGCGGCGCACCAGCGGGCCCGACAAGCGGGTGAGGAGACGGTCCAGTGGCGGCGGCAGACGATCGAGAGGCTGGAATCGCTCATCGCGGTCGTCGAGGCGGAAGCGGAGAAGCTCAACCGGGCCCTGGCCGAGGAGGACCGACGCCGCGGCGAGGTCGCCGAGGCGGCGGAGCGGGCGGTCGCGGCGGATGACGCGGTGGTGGCGGCCGGCGAGGCCTTGGTCGCGGCCATGCACGCATATCTGTCGGGGCTCGTGCTGGTGCGCGTCGACGACGCGGCCACGATACTGTCCACTTTGGAAGAGTGGCTGATGTCACTGGAGGGCGAGAACCCGGCGGCCGCAGCCGTGCACAGCGCGGCCGACGCGGCGACCCGTGAGCTGTCGGCTCGGCAGACCGACGCCCGCCGGGAACGGGAGTCGGCTCGGGCCGAGATCGCGCGCATCGACGCTGAGCTCGAGGCCCTCCGGGCCGGCGGACATCCCTCGCCGCCGACGCCCCACACCCGGGATGCTGCCGGCCGTGTGGGACGGCCAGGCGCTCCCTTGTGGAGGGTCACGGACTTCGCGCCCGGCGCCTCGGCGGCGGATCGTGCCGGGCTCGAGGCCGCTCTGGAGGCCGCCGGCCTGCTCGATGCCTGGGTCTGCCCCGACGGGCTCCTACTCGGCCCGGACGACGAGGACGTGGTGGTTGTCGGCCGAGCGCCGGCCGAGGCGCGGCCGGACGCACCTACCCCCGCACTGCCGGACCCGCGCCTTGACGCGGTCTTGGTGCCGGCGATCAACCCCAACGACCCTGCGGCGGCGGCCCTGGCCGAGAGCACGGTCGCCGCCATCCTCGCCCGCATCGGCCTGGGGCCGCAGTCCGCTGTGGACACCTGGGTCGCCGTTGACGGATCGTTCCGTGTAGGCGCGCTTGAAGGCCGGTGGCGCAAGCCTGTGGCCGTCTACATCGGTGAGGGGGCGCGGGAGGCGGCTCGGCAGGCCCGCATCGCCGCGTTGGCGCAGGAGCGCGACCTCCAGGAACGGGCCGCCGCCGACTGCGAGGCGCGCATCGCCGCGCTGGAGGCCGATCTGGTCACCGTCGGCCAGGAGCGAGCGGCCCTGCCATCCGACGCCACCGTGCGCGAGACGAATACCGCCGCCCGGATTGCGCGGCAGGCGCAGCGGCGGGCCGAGCAGTTGCTGGCCGAGGCGGTGGCGGAGGTCGGCCGGGTTCGGGCCGCGGCCGAGGCGGCGCAGGCGCAGGCGGCGGAGTTCGCCGCGGATGTCGACCTGACGCCCGATCGCGTGGCGATCGCCGAGGTACGCGGCGCGCTGCAGGACTACGCCGTCGCCCTGGCGGCGCTGTGGCCGGTGCTGACCGCGCGCGACAACGCCGAGGCCGCGCTGGTTACGGCCGAGGATGAACTGCGCCTCGCGCTGGACCAGGTCGAGCGCGCGACGACCGATCACCACCAGGCGCAGGGGCGGGCCGTAGCGGCGCAGGAGCGGTACGAGACACTGGAGGCCACTGTGGGCGTCGCCGTACGTGAGCTGCAACGCCGTTTGGACGAGGTGCAGCGCGAGTTGACCGAGCGTGACCGCCGGGAAGAACGGGCGCGCGCCGCCGAAGGCGACGCCCGTACCCGCCTGGGCAACGCCGTGGGGCGGCGGGAGACGCTAGCGGCCGCGCTGCGTTCGATCGACGAGGAGCGACGGGCCGCGATCGAGGCCCTGCGGTCGTTTGCGGCCACCGGGTTGCTGACGCTGGCCTGCCCGGAGGTCGAGGTACCCGACCCTGCGGCCGAGTGGGCCCCGACCCCCGCCGTGATCCTGGCCCGGGCGATCGGCAAGGGTCTGTCTGATGTCGACGACGGTGACCGCCGGTGGGAGTTGGATCAGCAGGCGGTCAACAATGCGTACAAGGCGCTGGCCGATGGCCTGTCCCGGCACGGGCACCGGGCTTCGCTCACCGTGCGCGATGATGCGATTCTCGTCGATGTCATGTTCCAGGGCCGAACCCAGCGAGTGGCCGAACTCAGCGCCGCCCTGGACAGCGAGATCGCGGAACGGGAGCGGATACTCTCGGCCCGGCACCGCGAGATTCTCGAGAACCAGCTCGTCAGCGAGGTGGCCGCGTCGCTGCAGGAACTCGTGACGGCGGCCGAGACGCAGGTTCGGGAGATGAACCAGGAGCTGGCCGCCCGGCCGACCTCGACCGGAATGCGCCTGCGCCTGCAGTGGCGGCTCGCCGCCGACGCACCGGCCGGGCTGGCTGAACTGCGGGACCGGCTGTTGCGGCAGAGCGCCGATGTCTGGAACGACGAGGACCGCCAGCGGCTGGGTGCCTTCCTTGAGCGACAGATCAAGGCCGAGCGGGATCGCGACTCGTCGGCCACCTGGGTGGAGCAGCTGACCAACGCGCTGGATTACCGGTCCTGGCACGAGTTCGTCATTCAGCGTTACCAGGACGGTCATTGGCGTTCGGCCACGGGGCCGGCCTCCGGCGGCGAGCGCGTCCTCGCCGCTAGCGTGCCGCTGTTCGCCGCCGCGTCCTCGTACTACGCATCCGCCGGCAATCCCCATGCCCCGCGGCTGATCGCCCTCGACGAGGCGTTCGCCGGGGTCGATGACGACTCGCGCGCCAAGTGCCTGGGATTACTCGCCACTTTCGACCTCGACGTGATGATGACCAGCGAGCGCGAATGGGGTTGTTATCCGGAGGTGCCGGGCTTGGCCATCGCGCAGCTCGCCCGGCGAGACGGCATCGACGCCGTTCTGGTCACGTCTTGGCGTTGGGACGGTCAGGTCCGGGTTCCGGTACCCCGTCCCGAGCCGTACGTCCCGTCGCCGGTTGGGGCGAGCGCTCCGTCCGACCAGCCCGACTTGTTCTCCGGATGATGTCCACGATGGATCTGGATCGCCTTCGCCGCGTGCTCGGCCGGGACGAGACCCGCTGGGTCATCGACCGGGTCCGTAAGCGCTTGGCCGCGGGTGAGTCTCTTTCGGGACGAGTGACGCTGCCGGCTGCCACGGCAGCGCAACGTCGGGCCATCGACACGCTGCTCGGCCGTCCGCCTGGGCGCGGACAGTCACTGACCGTGCCGCTGGATAAGCTTGACGCGGTCATCCGGCGCAGCGGCTTGCACGCCGAGGGTCTGGAAGGCGCCGTGGTCGCGTTGACCGGACCGGTGGTGCGGCGCGCCGAGGCGCAGGCTGAGCTGCAGCAGGCGTGGGCGTCGGTCCTGGCCCCATTGGCCGAGGTCGCAGACCGGCGTCCGGCTCTGCGGCCGTGGTTCGACCGCGCGGTGGCCCGAGGTCTGATCAAGCGACTCTGTGGCGCGCCCACCGGCGCGGCGCCGGTCGTCGCGTCGGCGGCCCGGCTGCTGGACCGGCTCCCGGTCGCAGGAATTCCGTTGTCCCAGTTGGCCACCGACGTGGCGGGACGGGCCCACGCCCTCGATCCGGGCCGTCCGCTGTCGACGATCGTCCTGTCGGCGATTCGGCGCACCTGGTGGACCGGGGCGACCGAGCCGACATCGCCGGCCCAGCGGCGCCGGGCGCTGTGGGACTGCGTCGGTGTGCTCACCGATGAGCTGTCCTCTACCGTCCTGGTCCTCAATCTGCCCGTAAGTCACCCCGCCGACAGCGGTCTGGCCCGAATCCTTGCCGTGGCGGGGGATTCGGGCGAGCCATTAGTGCTCAACCTGCGCCAACTCACCCGGACTCGCCTGGCGTTCGGGTTACGCCCGATCTTCGTCTGCGAGAACCCCTCCGTGGTCCTGGCCGCGGCCAACGCGCTCGGGCCGGCGTGCCCGCCCCTGGTCTGCGTCGGCGGGCAGCCGACCGCGGCCGCAATGCGGCTGCTGGCCCAGCTGTCCCAGTCCGGGTGCACGCTGCACTACCATGGCGATTTCGATTGGGGCGGTATCCGAATCGCCAACCTGCTCTGGGGTCGTTTCCCCATGCAGGCCTGGCGGTTCGACACCCGGTCCTATGTGGATGGGCTGTCTGGGCGCTCCGTTCCTCTGCGGGGCCGACCGGTGACGGCGGTGTGGGACCCGGACCTTCGCACGGCGATCGAGCGTCACGGCGTCCGGCTGGAGGAGGAGGCTGTGCTCACCGACCTGCTGACTGACCTCAACCGGGGCGCGCCACCCGAGTCGAGTAGTCAACACGGATAAGGGTTTCGGTGGCTGTCCGCGCCCGTGACCAGGCGTTCGCCCAAGGCACAACATCAAGCTATGTTGCAAGCCGACAAATCGAACTATCGCGGCCCGGGGCCGTCCGTGGTAGAACGTGCGTTCCCCCTGTCGGGCCGCCGACACGTCGTGTGGCCGACCGTGTGGTCGTTCGTGGACGGGCATAATTCAAGGTCAACCACGAGGAGGTAACGGTCGGTGACGGTGAGTGGCCCTGACAGTCCCATGACTCTGGATCGAGCCCGTAACCTGTTCGAGTTTCTGCGGGAGGCGCAGCGTCTTCGCGTGACTCCTGTCCGTTCGGTTCAGAACTACCAGAGGGTCATTTGGCTGGCCGACCTCCCCGAGCATGACGCGGTCGTTTCCGCTCACCGGCCCCCCGAAGGACTGCCGGATCAGCTGATTTTCTGGGTCGATCGGGTGCCGCGGGAAGCGCCGCCGGCGCCGGGTGACGGGCTTGCCCCGTGGTTGAACGGTTCCCTCCATGACCCCGACCAGCCGCCCGAGCTGCACGCCGAGGTTCCGGCCGAGACCGTCCCGCACCTGAACCCGCGACCGACCGACGACGGCCCGGAGCCGGTCGTGCGCCGGGAGGACCACCCGGCTGTGGCGCATGAGTTCCAGACCTGGCTGGATCGCTGGGCGATATGGGCCCGGGTCGAACGGGAGCGCCGAGAGATCCGGGCGATCTACGGATCTCTGTTCCAGATCTACGACGCGGTGACCAACCAGGCGGAAGAGTTCGAACTCGTGCTCGGGGTGGGATGCCTGTCCTGGGACCCGCCTGAGCATCCGGAGGCGCAGCGCCACTTGTTCGTCGCCCCGGTCACCATCTCCATGGACGACGAGACCGGGCGGCTCACGGTCACCAGCGATGCCAACGCGGAGCCGCTCGCCCTTGAGCTCGACATGCTCGACCCTGAGCTGTTGCGCAATCCGACGCACGTCAACGCGGTCAAGGCGGAGATCGCGGATTTCGACGGCAGCCCACTGGATCGGGACGCCGTCGCCGCGTTGACGCGCCGGGTGGTGAACGCGCTCCACGCGGATGGGACGTACGTCGACGAGGACAAGCCGAGGCCGACCGGCCCGGAACCGGTGGCGGCGTTCGCGCCGGCCCTCATCCTGCGGCGACGGTCGCAACGGGGGATGCTCAGCATCTTCGACACGATCTGCGAGCAGCTCGCGGCCGCCGACACGGTTCCGATCGGGATACTGCCGCTGGTCGATCCCGATTACCAGGTGCGCCACGAGCCTGACCCGACTCCGGGCGGCGTCGTCGACGTCGATGGCGAGGCCTTCCTGGCCCTGCCCGTCAACGAGCGGCAACTGAAGATCATCAATAGTGTCGACACCCGGGCCCAGACCGTGGTCCAGGGCCCGCCGGGTACGGGCAAGACCCATACGGCGGCCGCGCTCCTGTCCCACCTGCTGGCCCAGGGCAAGCGGGTCCTGGTGACCGCCCACACCGACCGGGCGCTGCACGAGGTGCGCGACAAGCTGCCGGAGGACATCAAGCCGTTGACGGTCGCCGTGGTGGGCGCTTCGCGCAGCGACATGGCTGACCTCAGGCTCGCGGTGGAGCGGATTTCGTCGGAGGCGGCCGAGTACAACGAGCAGCTGTCCGCGCACCAGATCGAGGCCACGCTGGACTCCATCGATGAACTGAGGCGGGAGCGGTCCGCCACCTACCAGCGGCTGCTCGACGCGCGCCAGCACGAGGTCGCCGTTCATCAGCGCGGCCGCTATACCGGCACCCTCGCCCAGATCGCCCAGCGGCATCAGGCCGACGCGGAGCGGTTCGGCTGGATCTCCAGATATGTCGATGTCGAGTCGACCGTGGCCGCGCCGTTGACCGACGCGGAAGCGCTCGAATGGCTCACCCTGGTCGGCGATGAGGAGCTGGCCCGCGACGAGCCCGAGTCGTCCGCCCGTCTGGTGGAGATCGAACCGCTACCGGACCCCGACACCTTCGCCGAATGGTGCGCTGCCGAGCGCGCGGCCGAGCAGAACGCGCACGCGTACGAGCCGCTGCTTTCTCACGACGCGTTTGCGCAGATTCACCGGCTCGACCCGAACGCTCGGGCCGATGTGCAGAAGCTTGTCAATGCATTGGCCGACGACGTGCTCGCCCTCGACGGGCGGGGCGAGGGGTGGATGCGGGACGCACTCGCCGACGTGCGGGCCGGTCGAGCGGGAACGTGGCAGGCCCGGGCCCAGAACCTGCGAAGGCTCATCGCCCGCGCCGCGGAGCTGGTTGACCGGGTCGGGCCGGTGACGACGGTCGAGATCAGCGGCGGGGAGACCGGCGCCCTCGTGTCGCTGGCGAAACACCTGCGTGAGCATCTGGCCTCGGGGGCCCGGATCAAGACCCTCCCCGACGGCCGGCCGAAGCTGGACATCTTCACCGCCAAGGTGGTCAAGCAGGCGACCCCGCTCTTCGAACGCGTCCGCGTCGACGGGCTGCCTCCGGTGACGGATGAGCAGCTCGCCGTTTTTCTGGCGTACGTCGAGGCTGGGCAGATTCTCGGTGCCCTCGACAAGGCGTGGCCGGCCGCCGTGGTCATCCCCGACGAGGACACGCTGCACGAACGACTGCAGTGGCATGTCACCGAGACGGAACAGCTCGACCGGCTGCTCGCGTTCAGCGATGCCCTGCGCAATGCGGAGACGCGGCTGGCCCAGCTCGGGATCAGCCCGCCCGCGTGGACCGATCTCGGGGCGGTCCGCGAGTATGCCCGGCTGGTCGACGCCGCCATGGCCGTTGACGCGCTCGAGAACGCGAGACGGCCGCTCAATGACCTCGCCGACCAGCTGAGCGGCCCGGCCGCGTGGAACGACGCGGGTGCCTGCGTACACCAGCTGGTGTCGGCCGTCCGGCAGCGTGACCGGGACGAGTACGCGACGGCGTACGCACGGCTGCGGCGCCTCATCGAGGTCCGGAGCCTGATCAAGCGGCGGCGGGAGCTCGATGAGCGGCTAGCGGTGGCGCCTCGGCTCCGCGAGGCAGTGACGGCTACGGCGTCCGACCCGGAGTGGCCGGCCCGGCTGGCGGCCTTCACCGAGGCGTGGGCCTGGGCCACGACCGGCGCTTGGATCAGGGAACAGGAAACCGTCGATGTAAACGCCCTGCAGGAGCAGATCACGGCGATCGAGGCCCGGATTCGGCGGCAGGTCGAGCGGTTGGCCGCGCTGCGCGCGTGGTCCCACGCCGTGTCCCCCAAGCGCCTCACCCCGCAGACCCGCGCCGACCTCATCCAATACGCCCAGCTGGTTCGGCGGCTCGGCAAGGGGACCGGCAAGTACGCCGACCAGCAGCGGGCGGAGATCCGTCGGGTGATGGATCGGTGCCGTGGCTCCGTACCGGTCTGGATCATGCCGATCTATCGCATCGCGGAGCAGTTCCGGATCAAGGAGAACATGTTCGACGTCGTCATCGTCGATGAGGCGTCCCAGGCCGGCGTCGAGGCATCGTTCCTGCAGTACCTGGCGCCGAAGATCGTCGTGATCGGTGACGACAAGCAGGTGTCTCCGTCGGCCGTGGGCGTCGACCAGCAGCAGTTGCGGAGGCTGGCGAACCAGTACCTGGCGAACGACCGCTACAAGGAATCGTGGCAGGACCCCAAGCGCAGCCTCTTCGACGAGGCCCTCATGCGGTACGGAGGCCGCATCACGCTGGTCGAGCACCGGCGCTGCGTGCCGGAGATCATCGGGTTCTCCAACCAGATCGCGTACGAGCCGGAGGGCGTACGCCTGCTGCCGGTCCGGCAGTACGGTGCCGACCGGCTCGACCCGATCAAGGTCGTTCATGTTGAGGACGGGTATGTGCGCGAGTTGCGGGGTGGCCAGGTCAACCCCGCCGAGGCCGACGCCATCGTCGCCCAGATTGAGAAGTGCCTCGCCGACCCCCGGTATGACGGCCTGACGTTCGGAGTGATCTCGCTGCTCGGTACGGCCCAGGCGCGCATGATCGAGGCCAGGCTGCTCGAGCGCATTCCGGCGCCGGAGTTAAAGGCCCGCGCCCTTCGGTGTGGCGACGCCTCGGACTTCCAGGGATCGGAGCGGAACGTCATGTTCCTGTCCATGGT
>Ga0065720_1020919_pt1 | contig 12208 bp, 13 predicted proteins | sample Thericmetagenome_FD_59107 | JGI IMG/M metagenome (GOLD analysis project Ga0065720, IMG submission 59107) | Thermophilic microbial communities from the Joint Bioenergy Institute, California, USA of rice/straw/compost enrichment - eDNA_2 v2... | ecosystem: Engineered > Solid waste > Grass >... | reverse complement strand
GCAGATGTACGGCCGGGCCAACCCCGATCTCCTGCGCAAACGCGTCCTTCTGGCCGACTGAGGCGGGTCAGCGCACGGAATCTGTGCCAGAGCCAGAATTCGAGCGTCGTTGACACCGGCCGAGGCCCGGACGGCCACCCGGCCGGCACAATGCTCGGCCCGCGCCGCGTCACGATGTGTATACCGCGACCGGGCTGACCAGCACACAATCGCTTGCGAAGAGGGCAAGGAGTACTGGATCGGTGGGCCCACGACCTCGACGAACAGGTTGAAGATCAAGCTAGAGGTGGGTGCGGAGCCATGACATCTGGAGCAGGCCGAGCATTGCACCCGTGGTGAGTACGGCACCCGTGGCGCACACGACGGGTTGCCCCGCGAGTGCGAACCAGGCGGTGACAGCGTCGCCCTGCGCCTTCACGAGCGCAGTCGGCTTGCCCCGTTACGGTCCGCCGCCATGCCGCGGATCGCGGAGGCGTGGCAGCGTCCGCCGTGGCGTTTGGAGAGTGGAGCATTCCCACCACTGGTGCTGGTCGCACCAGGTGGCTCCGGTCTGGCTCATGGGGTCCGACCCAAAGCTCATGTGATCAGCGTGCCCTTGATGCAGGTGGGCGAATGGCGTCATCTCGATCACGGCATGCAGCACTCGGTCCGAGACCTTCTTCCCTGGGGGAGTTTCTCCGCTGACCTACCATATGGGGCTAACCTGTGCGCTCATGAACAACGCGAACGTGTTGACCGAAGCTGCAGTGTTGACCCAGGTCAACAAGTTCGTGGGAGTCTTCATCGCCCTAGTCGGCGCGTTCATCACGGCTCCCGATGGGGCCCGCCTGGTCTTTCGGTCTTCTGCGGCATGGGCACGCAAACAGATCAACCGCTTCCGCAAGCCGCCTACCAAGACCATCCAGGTCTCCGCCGCAGGTTTCGCTGGCATCACGGGGACGGTGACGATGACCGCGACGGGCCGCGTCTGGGATCCCAACGCTCCTGTTGACGAGCGCATCGAGACGCTCCGTTCCTACATTTCCGATGTCGAGACCCGCCTCAGCGCCACCATCAACCGGGTGACCGAGGAACGCGCCGCCAGGGAGAAAGCGATCGAGGATCTCTCCCGTACTTTGCACGCCAAGGTCGACGAGCTCTACCAGTTGCTGAAGGAGAAGGAAGAGCAGACGGCCATCATTGACGGGCGTGGCCTGCCCGTCATCGGCGTCGGCATCCTCCTCACCGGCATCCCCGAGGCGTTAGCCGAGATCCCCTGGCATCTGGGGTGGCTGCTGCCCTTCGGAGGGTTCGGCCTGATGGTCGCGGCCGTGATGGCGTCCGTGAATGACCACCGGGCCAAGCCGAACTCCGGCGTTTCGTCGTAACCCGTTGGCTAGCTTGATCTTGAACCTGTTCGTCGAGGTCGTGGGCCCATCGATCCAGTGCTCCTTGGCCCTCTACCACATCCAGCGGTGCGGTCCAGGAGCTTCGGCCGGGCTCCAGCGCCACCACGAACGAGTACGGCCTCCGGGAATCATGATTGTGCTGGTCCTTGCCCCGCCCATAGGTGTGGCACAAGATCCGCTCCGGTGAGGTGTGCGCGTCCGGCCGCAACCAGCAGGTGACATCGACTGCCAGTACCAGACGTCCATCCGCCGCCCTAGGCAGGGGCAGCGCGGCCAGTGCCGCGCGTAGCCTTTCCACATCCAGCCGGCCACGGTCCAAGGCCGCATACAGCGAGCCGTGTCCTCGGCGATGCTCGCCAACCAGCGACAGCTCCGCCAGGGACCGCACCGGCCCATCGCTGCACAACACCGCATCGGCCAGCTCGAACACCGCATCCGCCCGGGCGGTCAGGAACTGGTAGAACTCACGCCGGAAGTCGGTCACTGTCTCCAGTGCCTCGGCCGAAGGCCGATCATGCACTCTGATCATCCAGACAGCCTTGGCTATTTGATCGTCTTCTCTTGGTAAATAAGGAAAATGAGCAGCCAAGGGCTGTCCCATTGATCACCCGGGACCGCCTCGCGGACCCCTGTGGGTTAAAGATCAAGCTGGGGCCTGTTTTCAAAGCCAGAGCAGGATGCGTGCGATCGTGACCACAGCGGTGAACAAGATGACCGTCTTGTCATAGCGGGTGGCTGAGGCTCGGAACTGCTTGAGCCGGTAGAAGCAGCGCTCGATCATGTTGCGGCGCTTGTAGATCTCGCGGTCGAAGGCCGGAGGCCACCCGCCGCGGCTTCCGCGCCGTGCCCGGGCGGCGATCTGATCGGCCCGCTCGGGGATGGTGTCGCCGTTGCCCCGGCGACGCAGGCAGTGGCGGATCGCGCTGGGAGCTGTACCCCTTGGCGGCCACCAGGTGGTCAGGGCGGGTACGCGGCTGGCCGAGGCCGGTGCGGGGAATGCGGATGACCTCCAGGACCTGACACAGGCATGTGCAGTCGCCGACCCGCCGTGATCACAAAGGCCAGGGGACGTCCGGTTCCGTCGCAGGCCATATGGATCTTGCCGGTCAGCCCGCCTCGGGTCCGGCCGAGGGCGCGATCCGCCGGGCTTGGGCGCGACCACCTTTCAGGCTCCGGCGGGGTGCTGATGGGCGCGCGGAATAGCAGAACTCAATTTGTGGTGTTCGTTTCTTCCTGATGCGGAACCACACGACGTGCCGATGACGAACCCTTCCACCGGCCGAGGGCGGCGCCGGTCGGCAGTCAGGGGAATCACACCCAGCGAAACCGAAGGCAGCCGCATGACCTCATACAGGTGCTCGAGCTGCTCGGCGTGGACTTCGGGCTCGACGAGCCGGTAGTGCAGCACGGCCTCCTCCAGCAGGAACACGAGCCGGCGGCCACCTTCCCGCAGCACCCGCTGGCGATCCATACGCTCCCGCACCGCGGCGGCGACATCATCCACCGGCACGCCATCTCGTGTCCGGACCTGCTCCAGCCGGGATCGCGTGAAGCCCTGGAAGTCTACCTGGTGGATCGGGCGACTGGCGCGGGGGTGGAGCTGCGGAACCTGCGCGGCCCTCTGCTCGCGATGGACTCAGGCCGGCCGCTGGTCGCGGTCGAAGGCGTTCGAGCTGGTGCAGCGCATCGCCAGGGAGGCGGGTATCACCTCGAAGGTGTCACCGCACACACTGCGGCACACCTACGCCTCGCTGGCCGAGGAGGGCGGCGTGACGATGCGGCAGGTGCAGCAGGCCCTCAACCACGCCGACGTGTCCACGACGGAGATCTACGTGCACAGCCGACCGGCTGGAGAAGGATACTTCCCAGCCCGTGGCGTTGATGCTGGAGCAACGAGCCTGCGGAGTCCTCGTATTCCGTCGTTTCCGGATCGTGATCACGTGAGATGGGCGCGTCGCTCGTCCAAGCTAGGGCACGATCACGGCTCTCTATGCGATAGGTTCGAAATTCGGATTTTGTTGAAATCGGCCTAGAGGCGTTTAGCGGGTCAATTGATATAACGATAAATGTGAGTGTTGGTGACCCGAAGTGAACGGGTCACCAACACTAGTATGCCTGCCTATTCGACCTAGCAATAGACCGGTGGCTTTCCTGTCGGCTTACTGCAGGGGGCCAAACTGATCAGCCCGCAGCCGTACCCCCTTGCTCGTCCGACCCCACGCGTCAGCGCTTCGCGTAGCAGTTGAGGGTCGGTTACCCGCATCATCCCCTCCAGTGTCACGGTCTGCAGTGTTACAAGCTTTTTGTCGCTCTCCGAACGCCGGAATCGGAGTCGTTTGCGGTCCCGGATCTCGACTGCGAACGGGAGGGGGGTGTCCGACGGCTGATCGGTCTCAGGCATCGGAACGGATCCAGGCAGGAGTTCGAACCCCCACTTATGTGCCCGTTGCGCAAACCACGAGATCTGATTATGCGCCCCGACCAGTGGAACGACCTGCCCTCGTACTTTGGCTCGGGTTTCTCTCGCTTCAGGTCCAGGATGCCGCGATTTGACGGGATTGATCGTCACGCGGAACACGTAGCGCTGTCCGGCGGCCAATCGGTTCAGCAGGGGGCGATAGTCCTTGGTCTCAAAAGGGCGATCGGATTCCGGCCATCCGTAGAAGTCTGTCACATGGTGCAGGTCTGGCTTGTCCGGCGAGACGATCCACAGTACCGGCCTGCGATGGTCCTCACTGTCCAGGCGCCACAGTACGCGAGGGCCAAGAGCGGCATTTGCGGCAGGAGCAAGTGGAAATGCCTGCATCACGGCAGCATGAATCTTTTGCGGGTTGCCCAGAAACGTAGCGGCTCCGCGTCGCCGTGGGTTGATGAAGGCGCGGGTGAGATACATTTCATCCATCCAGCAGATCCATGGCCGCATCCCCAGTGAAGCCGTACCCGACCGCTTTCTGATGCGTCGGCAGGTCCTGCACTTTCACTGCGGTATGGTGAACCGGACGCTGCGTGAATTTTCGGTTGAAGGGAGCTCCTCCCTTTGCGGGAAGGTCATCCAGCAGCTCCTCGCCGTCGGGTTGGTCGAGTATCAGTGCTAGGGACATGTCTTCAGGGCGCTGCCGCCATGCAGACACTTGCCAGGGAATGGCCTCGCGCAGCACGGTCTCCAAACCTGCGGAGTCGCGCAGCAGAGAGATGAACACGGGCTTGTCCGGTGGGCAGGAGCGACGTCCCAGATATAGGGGATAGCGCGGGGTACGCAGGGCAGCCGCGATTCGCTGGAGCAGTTCGCGCTGATCCTCTCGATCGCCGGCGAGCGCCGCGACGAATACGGCGTCTTGGAGGTAATACCGGCGGGAAACCTTGCTCTGCCCAGGCTTGAGGGACTTGCCGTCAGCGGTGGGCAGTCGCTGCTCCCGTGGATTCAGCGGGTCATGCGAGGCCGCTGACATGGTGTGGTAGTCGATGAGGAGTTTTCCCGGGCGATCGACACGTACGCCGAACTGCAGCTCCGCCAACGCGGAGAGGTCCGTTCCTCGGGGCCACCCCATGGCACTGGCGCACAACCCGATCACCCCGGATTTCGTGGGGTGGCTGAGGGTGCCTCGCACGTTGTACCGCGTGCTGCCGCCCCAGGATTGGAGCGGTCCGCTCAGGCGCAGGACAAGGACGTCAGTCATGCTCAATACCGATCACTCGCGCCAGGGCATCACGGGTGGCTGCCAGCCCTGCAGGGAGCGGCTGAGGAGCGGGCAGCCCTGGGATCTGGCCCTGCTCATAGTCATCGGCGAGCCAGGCCGGGTAACTGGCCGTGTGGAATGCGGGTGCGGTGCCGTAGAGCTCGTCCTGCTCCCGGTAGTAGCGAGCGAGAGCTGATACGGAAGGCCCTAGATAGCCGCCGGTTTCGCCATCGTAGCGCTCGGCCTGGACAGGACGCTCAAAGGCGCCGACGAGGCTCACCGGTTGGTCGGTGCGTACGGAGAGCAGGATGAAGTCCGGCCGGGTGTTGTTGGCGAACGTGGCCCGCTTGCCTGTCGGCATGGAGAGAAGGAACGCCTTGGCGAACTCCACAGCTACGTCAACGGCGAACTGTTGATCAGCGTCCAGGTTGTCGATCAGGCTCCGCATGTCGACTGTCGCGTAGCGGTACATGGTGGCCGCGTTGAACTCAATGGTGCCGATCATGCCCGCGCCGGTCTCGTCCGCGGCCTCGTCCACGTCGTCGACAGCCGTGTAATAGTCGAACTGAGCCTCGACCGCGTGCGTGGAGATGGCATGCGCCACCTGGCAGGCGGCGTCGACGTTCAGGGTCGGATCTGTCGCGATCATCCGGCCGAACAGCGCGACGGCCGGCGGATGGCCGCTGGTGACGGCGTCCCGAATCCTCAGCTCATTGAGCGTCTTGGTGAACTCCTTCGTGTTGCCGACCGTCTTCAGGACTCGCTGTGTGTCCTGTAGGAGGACATCGACTAGGCGGGCACGTTGTGCATTGCCGAGGAACAGGAGGAACTCGGTTACGGCGCGACCGTTCTTCTTCGGCGTCTTGGCTCCGAATAGGGCCGTCACTGTGGCTTCGGCGATTTCGGCTGCGCGCTCGCCGAGTTGAGGCTGCCGCTCCAGCAGGTCGTCAGCGAGGATCGTCGGCAGCCTCTTGGTGCGCTGCGAAGGCTGGAAGTCTGCTGCGAGCTCCAACTGTTTCCGCGCAGCGCGCTTCCAGGCTTGTGACGAGACTCGCATCCGGCGGGCGCCGCCGTACAGGGCGGTTTTGGGGCTGCCGTTCTCATCGCGGTTGATGTTGGCGGGCGGCACGGGCTGGATCGCGTGTACGTCCAGGAACACCATGGATCCTCACTCCTTATTCGTACTCTGTCGGTTCTCCGCGGGGAACGGCTTGTAGAAATCGCGCCCCCAACGCAGAGCTGTCGAACCGCGGGAGGGCGCGTGCGCCCATGCCGCTAGATCCGAGATGAACTGGACGTAGTCCAGGGAGATGGACGCTTGTCGCAGCATCGGAACCAGGCTGCGCGCATGACCCACGAGTTCGGCCACGGATACCGAACTCATCGCTGCTTCCAGGCGTCGCACGATTCCGCGATTGACCGCCTCGAACTGCGGTGTCTTCGGGCTGAACTCGCGCCGTTCCAGATCGTGCGCCTGATGCCTTACGAGCAGGCGGCAGGCTTCTCCGAAGGATCTCCTGGAGCGCTCGTGCATGGGGCGCTCTTGCGACTGCTGGTGGACGGCGAAGAGGCCCAGGCCGTAGTGAATCGCGATTCCCCATGCCCGTGCTCCCCGATCACTATCGCGCTCATCAGGGTCACTGAGTACGTTCGCGATCTGCATGGCCAGGACCGGCATGGTATCGGGCGAGTGACTCAATCCCTGACGCCATCTGCTGAGAGTCGCCGGCGCGTCGTCACGCAATTTATTCTTCGATGAGTCTAACAACGCCATGAGTTCTTGCTGCAGCCGTTCCTCGCGTTTGTGGTTCAGGCTTTTGCGGCGTGATGCCATTGGCGCTGTCACCCTTGCCCTCCATTTCGAATCGCTTGATTAATCATGGTCCTCAGCTTTCGGTAGCAAGGCGTACAGCACACTAATGAACTGACTGTGAGCGATCGCGAGGTTTATTGGTTCTGGCCGGCCACCCTTCTTCGGAGCGCGCATGCGAGTACGAAGCGCAGTCGGGGGCGCATCGTCCACGATCGACTGCGCGAGTCGCCGGGCTTCCGTTCGGACACGATCGTGCCACTCCGCTCGATAGGCATCCGCGGCCTCTTCATCGCGAAGCTTGGCTATCCAGTCGCGGAATGGCTGGTCCAGCACGAGATACAGGCGGTTCTGAGCGCTGTTTCGCCGCGCGAGCTGCGCTTCTTCATCGCCGCCTGAGCACAGCACGACGTCGGCTGCGAGCTGGCCAAGCGCGTGTGCCACGCGGGACGAATCCTCGACACACTGGACGGCCATCGCGTCGAGACCTTCTCTGCCTGTCGGGCGCAGCAGTGCGACCGGCAAGGGGAGAACATCCGTGTAGGTCTCTTCGATCACAGAACTTTGAGTCCCGTAGACCACGCCGTACGCACGAAGCTGCAGCACCTTGTCCTTGGGCAGCCGGACCGACCGCAAGTGCGTCAGCACATGCGGCGCCATGGAGCGGGGACCGCCGTCGCCCTTCTCGAACCGCCGTCCCAGGATGCCCCCGAGGCCACGCCACAGCTGTTGCCCCGGGCGGTGTCTTAATGGGCGATAGCGTGCGGAACTCGCCGCATCATCCACCGCGTACCACGCGGTGTGTGGCTCCAGGCTGTCGAGTGTGGTCTCGTCCTTGAGACGGTCACCGGCGCAGACGAGAACCTGCCGGACAGCAATCTCGTTGTCCTTACGTTCGGCGAAGAGCCGGACTCGCCGGGCGGGCCACCCGTAGAGATCGAGGACGCCGTGCGGCAGCCGCGCCTGCCAAGTTGCAGTCAGCGGATCACGTTCCCAAGGAGGGGTGTCGTCTGCCGGAGAGATGTCCTCGTTCAGGACGAGCAGGTTGTACATGAGCGTTTCCCACAGCGTTGTGCCAGTCGGGATAAGTACGCCCAATGAACCAAGAAGCCCCGTGCGATTGCCGGTCGTCTTGCCCTGTTTAGCTTGAGGATCACCCTTTGCGCCGGTTTTGATGCCCGCGGTGTCCCAGCAGTGGACGTGCAGCAGCCAGCGGGCCGCCTCGGCCGGGGTGAGTTCGACCGAGTTCCGCTCTGCGGACTGCGAAAAGATCGGAACGTTGTTACCGCTGGCGGCATAGGGAATCAGCAACCCGGTCGGCTTCCTATCACCACTCAGACTGGTCAGACCGCCGACCTGAAGGAATGGATGCTGGGCGTGGAAGAGGTCGAAGCGGTGTCGCCAGGTGTCCAGATAGTTATTGATGGGCTCCGCGGGGAAGCGGCCGAGTGCGTAGAGGTACTCCCAGTCACCTTTGATCCTGGGCTGGGACTCGTACTGCTTCCCGTTACGCACGCCGAGCGCGCGATGAAGGACGGCCAGCAAGAATCGGATCAGTGCTGGGTACTGAGTCGGGACTTCAACGCTTAAATCCCGAATCATATGCGCGTTGAGCAGCAAGTCGCGAAGGGACGCTGTGGACGGCGCCCCGCTGATCGTGACATGGTCGAGCCACGGTTCGTCTACCAGGTTGAACGAAGGCTCCGAGGCCGACGGGTTGGCTTCGCTGATGGTCCACCCCATTTCAGTGCTGTAGGTGAAGCTCGTGGCACCGTGGCGTACTGTCGCGGTGGCCTTGCTCAACATGAGTACACGAAGGGACCGACACCATGGCGCGTTCCGCCATCCTGGCGGGGACTCCAACCGGCTTTCGTCCACCATGCGGGATGGAAGACGAATCGCCTGACCGAGCACTGCCTTCTTCTGCTCTGGTGTCGGCGTACGGTCGAGCGGAATCACCACCTGCTCGCCCTCCGACACGGTCACTGCGGTCGTCGCATCGACCCTTCGGAGCAGGATGACTTCGATGGTCGGTTCACCGGAACGCACTCGGAGGCGGTTGCCTGCGGCTTCCTCGTCTGCTTCGTGGGATGTGCCTCGCTGTAGCTCACTGAGATCGGGGGCGATCGGATCTGGCTCTGCTAGCAGCAGCGCGTTAGCCTCTCGCCGCATCTGCGCGATGGTGTCCCGCATCCGGGCCGTGGCCGCAGCCATCTGCTCGTTCCAGGCCTCCGGGACGACCGGCCGCTCGCCGTAGACCTCCTCAATCAAATGCGGGACGTCGTCCGGAATCCTGACGCGCTCCCTTTCGCGAAGGACAGCCAAGGTGCGGAGCAGGAAGTGGTGTAGATAGGGGCGATCGTCGGTAGTAGGAAAGTCTGGAAGTCCGTCGACCTCCTGGAAACCCGTGACGATCATTGTCGGATCGGCTAGCTGGTCAGGTCGCGGATTTGGACGCTGATGCCGATGCAGCCTCCCTGCTCTCTGCAACACAAGGTCGATCGGCGCGAGGTCGGTAATCAACAAATCGAAGTCCACGTCGAGCGATTGCTCAACGACCTGAGTGGCTACGACAATATGTCTGGCCGGTCTCTCAGGGTTCTCTGATATTGCCCCAGTGGTCTCGTCGGTCGTAGGGGGGCCGAAAGCCGCGGCTAGCCAGTTGTCGAGCCGCGCGCGATCGGAGCTGGTGAAGCGTGCATGAAGCAGCGTCACTTCATCGGTGCCCAGACGCTTTTTTAGTTCCTGGTAGGTCTGCTGGGCTCGCGGGACGGTATTACGCAGGATAAGAACGCAGCCCTTTTCGGGAATCCACCGCATAATGGACGCATGGTCGTCAGCGTCCGCTGGGGCGAGAACAACTCTGACCGAAACGTCACGAGACTCGGTTTTCTCGGCAACGTAGGTGTGTACAGCGGTGCTGGTTTGGTCTGCGTCGGTGGCCGGTCTAAAAAACGATGCGTTTGCTTTTCTGCTGGCTTGGCCTGGCGCCGCGACCCATGTGATCTGCGGATACCCGGGCGAATCCACGCTGGTATCGATGTTCCCCGCGTACGCTCTGAGCAAGGCAGAGCGCTGTTCCGCCGGCAGAGTCGCGGATAGCAGCACCACGGGCACCCTATGCACGCCAAGCCAATGCAACACCCGATGCAGGATCCGCGACATGTAGGCGTCGTAGGCGTGCACCTCGTCGATCACCACGACCTTGTTCGCGATAGCGAGATGCCGCAGCATGACGTGTGGAGCACTCACGCCGGCGAACAGAAGCTGGTCGATCGTCCCCACCGAGATCGGGGAGAGCAGAGCCTTCTTTCCGCCTCTCATCCACTGGGAGGCGGTAGCGGAAGCGCTATTGAAGTCGCCCACTCCTCCAAGAGGAAGGTCCTCAAACCGTTCGTGCTGCCTGGCCTTGCCATGCACCAGGCCGACGGTCGGGGGAGGCTTTTGCGGCAGGCGTTCCAACCACACGTCCAGGACCCGATCGAAGATGCGATTGCTCGTGGCCTGAGTGGGCAGCCCGAAGAACAGCCCGTTGAATCCGAACCGCGCGGCGAGAACCTCGGCGATGACCAGCGCGGCTTCCGTCTTGCCCTCGCCCGTGGGTGCTTCGACGATGACGAGACCGGGCTGATCCATCTCGGAGGCGACCTGATGCGCGACCAGTTGCGTATCGCGCGGCGTCAGGATGCCGAACCGCTGGGGATACATCTCTCTGGCATCAGGAACGTGAACGGGATGCCAGACGGCTTCCAGTTGCATGGTCCGCTGCGTCTGCTTGGCCTTGCGCGCCGCTTGCGCCGCATAGTCATCGGACCAAGGACCCGCATACGGGAAAAGCTTCTCGTTGGACGCCAGCCAGTCACAGAGAATGACGGCCCCAGAACAGATGACCTGGCTACCGATAGGCGGGACGTGATCAGCCAGCAGGTCCAAAGGAACGCCTGACCGCCGAGTCATCTCGCGGAATAGCTCGCGCTGGACCTCTCGCCACTCCGGTCCCCCGATCTCGGAGGTCAGCAGTGGGATCTCCACGGATGCCGGGCGAGGGTAGATCCCGTGATGCCCCCCCACGACGTTGGCCACCCACGTGCTTGCCCGCGGAGTCCAGCCAGCCTCGCGCGTGAAGAAGTACATGAGGTGTGCCGACACCATGCTGTGCGGTTGCGTCGAGGGGCCGGTCGGTAGAGCGATGACTTCGTTGACCCTCGAGCCATGTCGCGCGCTTTGCCTCTGGAAGCTGCCACAAGCTTTGCCTAGGTCGTGCAAGGAGGCCAGCCATCGAAACAAAGCCCGAGCTGCCTGCGCGCGCTCTTGCTCTGTCCCGGGGATGCCTTCGGCTAGGCGCTCATGGAACGCCCGTGACAGATAGAAGTCCCACAGTTTGTCCGCGACTTCCATGGTGTCCACCATGTGCGCCAGCAGGGAATGCCAGCTGCCTGTGGGAGTGCTACGGCCGCGTCGAGCTTCATCTGTCTTTCCCCACAGGGCCCGGGCGGCGGCTGTGAATCCCGGGCGCTGCGGCGGGTTTGCTATGTGACGCGGTGAGGCCATGCCCTCGTTCTAGCGCGACAGCACGAATGTCACCAACGCGGTAACACAGATGAGACACAGCATGATGGCGGTCGCGATCTTGCGTCGACCCCTGAGGTCGAACGCCATCGCTACCTGGCAACGCCCGTTGCGAACTTCTAAGCGCAACATAGCTGTTTGTCTGCTTTGTCTACGTATATTCCGATTGCTCCGCCTTGTCATGTTCCCCTTCCTCTGTGTATGCGGGCCTCTGCCCGGGGTAGCCTGATCTTAGCTGTTGTCCCTGTTTGTCTGCCACTACTTTGACCTCCTCTCTCGTTGAATCACTCGGTGCGTGTGGCCCGAAGGTCGTGCTTGACAAGGTCCTCGCTAGGATCTGGTTGTCCGGCCGGATGCCTGCTTAGCGGGATCGCCCTGAGAGGGGAGGGCTATCGCCGGATACCGATTTGTATGCCCCGCGCACGCGGGGATGGTCCCCTCACCCCGCCCGCCCAACCTCGTCCGCCTGGCCCGGTGCTCCCCGCGCACGCGGGGATAGTCCCTGAGCACGCTTGTCCCGGACCTGTCCGGGGACGTGCTACCGCGCACGCGGGGATGGTTCCGTGCGTACCGTCCTCCGGCGCATGAGGGCGAAGTGCTCCCCGCACACGTGGGGGACGCTATTCAAGGCGAGCTTCACTTCGTCGTGTTCGTGTGAGGCGGTGGGAGGGGTAGGCCGAGGAGCTTGAAGATTTCGGCGGTTGGGACGAGGTAGGCGCCTCTTACGCGGAGGATGCGGCAGGGGAACTCGTCTCGTTTGGCGA
>Ga0065720_1020918_pt1 | contig 12210 bp, 11 predicted proteins | sample Thericmetagenome_FD_59107 | JGI IMG/M metagenome (GOLD analysis project Ga0065720, IMG submission 59107) | Thermophilic microbial communities from the Joint Bioenergy Institute, California, USA of rice/straw/compost enrichment - eDNA_2 v2... | ecosystem: Engineered > Solid waste > Grass >... | reverse complement strand
GTGTTGTCCACATCGGGGGCGAGCCGTCCACAGGCCCGGCGCTCGTCCGCGAAATGTCGGTGGTCGCCTCTACCGTCATTTCCGCCAGCACGAATCGTTCCCCGGATGGCACGAGAAGACGACTGAACACGAACACCCGATCGACACACTGATCGACCTACCGAGCACGAGGTGGAGACGGCGATGACCGCACCCGACCGCGAGAAGGCGCTGCAGCTCGCCCTCGCCCAGATCGAGAAGAGCCACGGCAAGGGCTCGGTGATGCGCCTCGGCGACGACACCCGGCCGCCGATCGGGGTGATCCCCACGGGGTCGATCGCCCTCGACGTCGCGCTGGGTGTGGGTGGCCTGCCGCGCGGGCGCATCATCGAGATCTACGGCCCGGAGTCCAGCGGTAAGACCACGGTCGCGCTGCACGCCGTGGCGAACGCGCAGGCCAACGGCGGCATCGCCGCGTTCATCGACGCCGAGCACGCGCTCGACCCGGAGTACGCCAAGGCGCTGGGCGTCGACACCGATGCGCTGCTGGTGTCGCAGCCCGACACCGGTGAGCAGGCGCTGGAGATCGCCGACATGCTGATCCGCTCCGGCGCGCTGGACATCATCGTGGTCGACTCGGTGGCCGCCCTGGTGCCGCGCGCCGAGATCGAGGGCGAGATGGGCGACAACCACGTCGGTCTGCAGGCCCGGCTCATGAGCCAGGCCCTCCGCAAGATCACCGGTGCGCTGAGCTCGTCCGGCACCACGATGATCTTCATCAACCAGCTGCGCGAGAAGATCGGCGTGATGTTCGGCTCGCCGGAGACCACCACGGGTGGCAAGGCGCTGAAGTTCTACGCGTCCGTGCGCCTGGACATCCGGCGCATCGAGACGCTCAAGGACGGCTCCGAGATGGTGGGCAACCGCACCCGCGTCAAGGTCGTCAAGAACAAGGTCGCGCCGCCGTTCAAGCAGGCCGAGTTCGACATCCTCTACGGCGTCGGCATCAGCCGCGAGGGTTCGCTGATCGACGTGGGCGTCGAGCAGGGCATCATCCGCAAGTCCGGTGCCTGGTACACCTACGAGGGCGACCAGATGGGCCAGGGCAAGGAGAACGCCCGCAAGTTCCTGCGGGAGAACCCCGACGTCGCGGCCGAGATCGAGAAGCGGATCAAGGAGAAGCTCGGCGTCGGCCCGCAGGTCGACGCCGACTCGGTCGACCCGCTGCCGGCTCCGGTCGACTTCTGAGGTGAGCGAGGGCTCGTTCCGGCTGGATCGGATCCGGTCCGAGTCGAGGGAGTTCGACGAGCCCCCGGTGGTGTCGGTGGCCGGGCTCGCGGGTCGGGTCGCCGAGGAGGCCCCGACCGCCGACCTCGCCTCCTCCGACCTCGCCTCCTCCGACCTCACTGCAGGCTCCTACGCTTCCGGGTCGTCGGTGCGAGTCGCCGATCTGGGCGCGGCCGGGAAGGACGTGGCGGTCCCGGCCGCGCTGTCGGCGGACGAGCTCGCCGCCGCGGGCGGCACGACCGCCACCGCTCCGGCGGGCAAGGCGGCGACCGTCGCCGAGCTCGCTCGGGCCATCGGCGCCCGCACCGCGTCGTCGAACCGCACCGCGTCGTCGAACCGCACTGTGCGTCCCCGGCGTGAGCGGGAGAGGCCCGGTCCCGGGGCTGAGGACGAGCGTGCGGGCCCGCGGAAGGAGCAGGCGCACGAACGGGCGCAGCGGCCGGCCGCTCGCGCCCAGGAGGCCGGCGCTGCCGATCCGGGTGTTGATCCCGTCGCGGCCGCGAAGGAGATCTGCCTGCGCCTGCTCACCGACCGGGCGCGCACCCGGCACGAGCTGGCCCAGGCGCTGAAGAAGAAGGGAATCCCCGACGAGGCCGCCGACGAGGTCCTGTCCCGCTTCGGCGAGGTCGGCCTCATCGACGACGCCGCGTTCGCCGAGCAGTGGGTGCGGTCCCGCCACCGCTACCGCGGCCTGGCGCGCCGCGCGATCGCCGCGGAGCTGCGCCGCAAGGGCGTCGACGACGAGGTCGTGGGGGAGGCGCTGGCCGAGGTCGACCCGGAGGCGGAGGAGGCCCGCGCCCACGAGCTGGTCGTCAAGCGGCTGCGCACGATGACGATCACCACGCGCGAGCAGCAGCTGTCCGCGGCGCGGCGGCTGGTCGGGATGCTCGCCCGCAAGGGCTACGACCCCGGCACCGTGTACGGGGTGGTACGGCGCGCGCTGGCCGAGCGCGGCGCCGAGCTGGCCGAGGTGGACACCGGGCTGGAATCCGAACCGGACGTTCCGGACCACTCTGACGGGTAACCGCAACTCCTCCGCGCGTCCGGGCGGCGACGGTCGGTGGCCGTCGATACGGTCGAGTGCATGGCTCTCCGCGCCCGCGACATCATGACCACCCGCGTGGTCACCGTTCGTGCAGATGCTCCGCTGTCCCGGGCAGAACGACTGCTGCGGGAGTACAGCTTCAGCGCGTTGCCGGTCGTCGACCAGGCTCACCGGCTGGTCGGCATGATCAGTGGGATCGACGTCCTGCGGTACCGGGCCGAGCGGGGCACCGACACGGACGACGTGATCGTGGCCGACGTGATGACGCCCGACGTCATCGCGATGAAGCCGGACTCGAACATCTCGATCCTCACCCACCGCCTGCGGGCGTACGGGGAGCTGCGGGTGATGCCGATCGTCGACCGCGGCTACCTCGTCGGCGTCGTGACCCGCAGCGACCTGCTGCGGCCGCGCCGGCGCGGCGGGGCGCTCGCCCGGGTGGCGGCCCGGCTGACCGGCTCACGGCCGGACGAGGAGTCGCGGGTCGAGCTCGCGCGGCGCCCGCCGCGGCACGAGTCGCCGGACTGGTCGCGCGAGGACCTCACGGTGGCCGACGTGATGACCAGCGGCGACCTGGTCACCGCTACCGCGGACACGTCGACGGAGGAAGCGATCGAGCTGCTGACCCGCCACCGGTTCTCGGCGCTGCCGGTGGTGTCGGGCGATGACCTGCTGGTCGGCATCGTCAGCGAGGCCGACCTGCTGCGTGACCCGCTCGACGGGCGCGCGTCCACCCGGTCCCGCACCGTCGGCGGGGCGATGACCCGCGAGGTCGTCACCGTGCCCCCGGAGGCGTCGGTGCAGGTGGTGCTCGGCGAGTTCGTCGAGCACGGGCTGCGGGTGGTGCCGGTGGTGTCCGAACGCCGCCTGGTCGGGATCGTGAGCCGCTCCGACCTGCTCTGAACCCCGGCCCACGGGCTAACCGGACTCCCGCCGGGGCAGCACGAGCACCTCACCGGCGAACCCGCCGGCGGCGGTGAGGTCGCCGAGGAAGTCCAGCAGGGTCCTGCGGAACGCGGTGGTGGCGTGGCTGGGGGTGAGGTCGGCGCGGCGGGCCAGCGCGACCGTGCGGTAGACGGGCGGGTTCAGCACGGTGCGGCGCAGCCGCGGCCGCCCGGCGAAGACCAGGTCCGGCACCACCGCGAAGCCGGTGCCGGCCTCGACGAGCTGCAGCACCGCGTCCATCTCCCCGCCCTGCACCGCGACCCGCGGGGTGAGACCGGCCTCGGAGAACGCCCGCAGGGTCGTCTCGCGCACGTCGTAGCCGCGGCGGGGGAGCACGAGCGGGCGGCGGGCGAGCTCGCGGATGTTGATCGAGCCGCGGCACGCCGGGTGCTGCGCGGCCGGTGACGCCACGGACAGCCGCTCGCGCAGCAACGGCTCGGTGTGCAGCGCCGGATCGACCCCGGTCGGCGGAACGATCACCAACGCGATGTCGAGGTCGCCGCGCACCAGCCCGGCCTCCAGCGGTTGCGAGCCGCTCTCGGTGAGCTCCAGGGAGATCTCCGGGAACTGCTCGTGGAACACGCGCAGCACGTCGGCGAGCACGCCGATGCACAGCGAGGGGGTGGCGCCGACGCGGACCCGGCCGCGGCGCAGCCCGACGATCTCGGCGACCGTGCGACGGGCCGCGGCGGCGTCGGTGAGCATGCGACGCGCCAGCGGCAGCAGGGCCTCGCCGGCCGGGGTCAGGGTGGGCCCATCGCGGCCGCCGCGGTCGACCAGCTCAGCCCCCAGCTCGGTCTCCAGTGCCTTGAGCTGCCGCGACAGCGTGGGCTGGGCCACACCCACGGACTCGGCTGCGCGAGTGAAGCTCCCCACGTCCGCGACAGCGACGAAGTACGCGAGCTGCTGGAGTGTCACGGGTATAGCGTACGGCTATCGAGACAGGCGATTCGATGCATTGGACGTCGGGCGTCGCGCCGATCAGTCTCTCGCCTCATGGTGACTCTCGGCCAGCGGGCTACGAAGCCCACCGCCCGGGTGCGTGTGACGTCGCTGCAGCTGAAGCTGATCATGGCCGTCAGCGGGGCGATCCTGATCGCCTTCCTGATCGTGCACATGCTCGGCAACCTGAAGCTGTTCTTCGGCGCCACCGCGATCGACGAGTACTCGGCGTGGCTGCGGACGGCGGGTGAGCCGGCAGTGCCGGCCGGCACGCTGCTCTGGGTGACGCGGATCGTGCTGCTGGCCGCGGTGATCGGGCACATCTGGTCGGCCGCGGTGCTGACCGGTCGCGCACACCGGGCCCGGCCGGTGCGCTACGTCCACCGTCGCCCGGTCAACGGCAGCTACGCGGCTCGCACGATGCGGTGGGGCGGCGTGATCATCGCCCTCTTCGTGATCTACCACCTCCTCGACCTCACGACCGGCACGCTGAACCCGCACGGCGTGCACGGGGAGGTCGCGGCGAACCTGATCGCCGACTTCGCTCCCGAGCGCTGGTACGTGACGCTGTTCTACGCGCTCGCCGTCATCGCCCTGGCCTTCCACGTGCGCCACGGGGTGTGGAGCGCTCTGCAGACGATCGGCCGATCCAGCGCGGCGACCCAGGCCACCCTCAAGGGGGTGGCGCTGGTCTTCGCGGTGCTGTTGGCGGTCGGGTTCCTCTCCGTTCCGTTCGCGGTGATGACAGGGCTGGTGAGCTGATGTACTCCGACTACATCGTCGGTGAGCCGATCGCCGACACCAAGGCCCCCGACGGGCCGATCGAGGGCCGCTGGGAGGCTCGCCGGTTCGGCGTGAAGCTGGTGAACCCGGCCAACAAGCGCAAGCTGACGATCATCGTCGTCGGCACCGGCCTGGCCGGCGCCAGCGCGGCCGCGAGCCTCGCCGAGCTCGGCTACAGGGTCAAGTCGTTCTGCTACCAGGACAGCCCGCGCCGCGCGCACTCGATCGCCGCGCAGGGCGGCATCAACGCTGCGAAGAACTACCGCAACGACGGCGACAGCGTGCACCGGCTGTTCTACGACACGGTGAAGGGCGGCGACTTCCGCGCGCGGGAGTCGAACGTGCACCGGCTGGCCGAGATCAGCGTCCAGATCATCGACCAGTGCGTCGCGCAGGGCGTGCCGTTCGCCCGTGAGTACGGCGGTCTGCTCGACAACCGCTCGTTCGGCGGCACCCAGGTCTCCCGCACGTTCTACGCGAAGGGGCAGACCGGGCAGCAGCTGCTGCTCGGCGCATACCAGGCCCTGCAGCGCCAGGTCGACGCCGGCGGCGTGGAGATGTTCGCCCGCCACGAGATGCTCGAGCTGATCGTGGCTGACGGCCGCGCCCGCGGCATCGTCGTGCGCGACATGGTCACCGGCGAGATCGAGACCCACCTCGGCGACGCCGTGGTGCTCGCGACCGGCGGCTACGGCAACGTCTTCTACCTGTCGACGAACGCCAAGGGCTGCAACGTCACGGCGAGCTGGCGGGCGCACCGCAAGGGCGCCTACTTCGCCAACCCCTGCTACACCCAGATCCACCCGACCTGCATCCCGGTGAGCGGCGACCACCAGTCGAAGCTCACCCTGATGTCGGAGTCGCTGCGCAACGACGGCCGCGTGTGGGTGCCGAAGGCCAAGGGCGACACCCGCGCCCCGGCCGACATCCCCGAAGACGAGCGCGACTACTTCCTGGAGCGCCGCTACCCGTCGTTCGGCAACCTGGTGCCGCGCGACATCGCCTCCCGCGCCGCGAAGACCGTGTGCGACGAGGGCCGCGGCGTCGGCCCGGGTGGCCTGGGCGTCTTCCTCGACTTCGCCGACGCGATCCAGCGGATGGGCCGTGCGGCCGTGGCGGCGAAGTACGGGAACCTGTTCCAGATGTACCAGCGCATCACCGGCGAGGACCCGTACGAGGTCCCGATGCGCATCTACCCGGCCGTGCACTACACGATGGGCGGCCTGTGGGTCGACTACGACCTGCAGTCGACGATCCCCGGCCTGTTCGTGGTCGGCGAGGCGAACTTCTCCGACCACGGCGCCAACCGGCTCGGCGCGTCCGCGCTGATGCAGGGTCTGGCCGACGGCTACTTCATCCTGCCCGTCACCATCGGTGACTACCTCGCCCGCGGCGTGCCGCCCATGGCGAACGACCACCCAGCCGTCCGTGAGGCCGTGACGTCGGTGCAGGAGCGCATCAACAAGCTCCTGTCGATCAACGGCTCGCGCACGGTGGATTCGTTCCACCGCGAGCTGGGCCGCCTGATGTGGGACGAGTGCGGCATGGAGCGCACCGAGGCCGGCCTGCGCAAGGCGCTCGAGCGCATCCCCGAGCTGCGCCAGGAGTTCTGGGAGAACGTCAAGGTCCCGGGCTCGGCCGACACGCTCAACCAGTCGCTGGAGAAGGCCGGCCGCGTGGCCGACTTCCTGGAGCTGGCCGAGCTGATGTGCCTGGACGCGCTGCACCGCGCCGAGTCGTGCGGCGGCCACTTCCGCGCCGAGAGCCAGACGCCGGACGGCGAGGCGCTGCGCGACGACGAGAACTTCTCGTACGTCGCCGCCTGGGAGTTCACCGGCACCGGCCAGCCGCCGGTGCTGCACAAGGAACCCCTCGTGTTCGAGTACGTCCACCCCAGCCAGAGGAGTTACGCGTGAGGCTCACGCTCAAGGTCTGGCGGCAGTCGGGTCCCGACGACGCCGGCAGGCTCGTCACCTACCAGGTCGACGACGCCAGCGAGGACATGTCGTTCCTCGAGCTGATCGACGTGCTCAACGAGCGCCTGATCCTCGACGGCGAGGAGCCCGTCGCGTTCGACCACGACTGCCGTGAGGGCATCTGCGGCGCCTGCAGCATGGTGATCAACGGCGAGCCGCACGGCCCGCAGAAGGCCACCACGACCTGCCAGCTGCACCTGCGGCACTTCCGCGACGGCGAGACGATCACCGTCGAGCCGTTCCGCGCCGGCGCGTTCCCCGTGGTGCGCGACCTGGTGGTCGACCGGTCGGCGTTCGACCGGGTGATCGCCGCCGGCGGCTACATCACCGCACCGACGGGCACCGCGCCCGAGGCGCACTCGGTGCCCGTCCCGAAGCCGCAGGCCGACCGCGCGTTCGCCGCGGCCACCTGCATCGGCTGCGGCGCGTGCGTCGCGGCGTGCCCGAACGGGTCGGCGTCCCTGTTCCTCGGCGCGAAGATCACCCACCTGGGTGAGCTGCCGCAGGGGCAGCCGGAGCGCTACTCGCGGGTGCTGTCGATGGTGGAGCAGCACGATGCCGAGGGCTTCGGCGGCTGCACCAACACCGGCGAGTGCGCGGTCGCGTGCCCGAAGGAGATCCCGCTCGACGTCATCTCCCAGCTCAACCGCGACTACCTCGCCGCGAAGACGAGCAAGCGCAAGGCGGGCGCAGCTCCCGCCAAGAGCTGAGCCCGTCCGGGATCGACAACTGCACACTGCACCTTTCCGTCCCCGCCCGGCCCGTGCGTCGGAGGACGACCTCGTCGTGATCAACAGGCGAATCGATCACGGCGACGGCGTTCTCGGCGCGGGGCGGGCGGGGACGGCGTGAGACACGTCACGATCGACATCACAGCCCCGTCAACCGGTAGAGCCGGACGGGGCTCCTCGTCGTAGGCTCCGCGGCAAGTTTCTTCAACCCCGTCGTCGTGGGAGTGCCGCGACGGCGACACCGGGAAGACGAGGAACACACTGACGTGTCATCCACCACAGATGCGTCCGCCGGCCGGGCGCAGATCGCGGAACGCACCCTCCGTACCGATCGGTGGTGGTTCCCGCCGCTGCGGGACGCCATCCTGCTCGTCCTCTGGGTCGCGTACGCGACGGTGCGTGCCTTCCAGCAGGACTGGTACTTCACCGCCGATCAGAACTACAACTACCTGACCCCGTTCTACTCCCCGTGCTTCTCGGTCGGGTGCGTACCGGAGGCGTCGCACTTCGGCCAGTTCCTGCCCGACTGGTGGTTCCTGCCCTACGCGGCGATCACGCTGCCGTTCCTGCTGCTGTTCCGATTGACCTGCTACTACTACCGGAAGGCCTACTACCGGGCCTTCTGGCTCTCGCCGCCGGCGTGCGCGGTCGCCGAGCCGCACCGCACGTACACCGGTGAGACCCGCTTCCCGCTGATCGCGCAGAACCTGCACCGCTACTTCTTCTACGCCGCGGTGATCATCTCGGTGATCAACACCTACGACGTGGTGGTCGCGTTCATCAACAAGGACGGCTCGTTCGGCCTCGGCCTGGGCAACCTGATCCTGCTGGCCAACGTGATCCTGCTGTGGGCCTACACGATCTCCTGCCACTCGTGCCGCAACATCGTCGCCGGCCGGCTCAACCACTTCTCCAAGCACCCGCTCCGCTACAAGGCGTGGACCTTCGTCTCGAAGCTCAACGCCCGTCACATGGAGCTCGCGTGGACCACACTCGCCTCGCTGGCGATCACGGACTTCTACATCATGGCCGTCTCCGCGGGGTGGATCTCCGACCTGAGGATCGTGGGGTGACCCGATGACCGCATCGGCAGCAACATCAGAGGAAATCGAGCACCACACCTTCGACGTCGTCGTCATCGGGGCGGGCGGCGCCGGCCTGCGCGCCGCCATCGAGGCCCGGCTGCAGGGCAAGCGCACCGCGATCATCACGAAGTCGCTGTTCGGCAAGGCGCACACGGTGATGGCCGAAGGCGGATGCGCGGCCGCCATGGGCAACGTCAACCCGAACGACAACTGGAAGGTGCACTTCGCCGACACCATGCGCGGGGGCAAGTTCCTCAACAACTGGCGCATGGCCGAGCTGCACGCCAAGGAGGCCCCCGACCGCGTCTGGGAGCTGGAGACCTACGGGGCGCTGTTCGACCGCACCCCGGACGGCAAGATCAGCCAGCGCAACTTCGGCGGCCACACCTACCCGCGGCTCGCGCACGTCGGCGACCGGACCGGCCTGGAGCTGATCCGCACGCTGCAGCAGAAGATCGTCTCACTGCAGCAGGAGGACCACGCCGCCACCGGTGACTACGAGTCCTACATCAAGGTCTTCCACGAGACCACGATCACCGAGCTGTTCAAGACCGACGGGCGGATCTCCGGCTGCTTCGGCTACTTCCGGCCCACCGGGAAGTTCGTCCGCTTCGACGCGCCGGCGATCGTGCTGGCCACCGGCGGCGTGGGCAAGAGCTACTCGGTGACGTCGAACTCCTGGGAGTACACCGGCGACGGGCACGCGCTGGCCCTGCGCGCCGGCGCGACCCTGATCAACATGGAGTTCCTCCAGTTCCACCCGACGGGCATGGTCTGGCCCCCGTCGGTGAAGGGGATCCTGGTCACGGAGTCGGTGCGCGGCGACGGGGGCGTCCTGCGCAACTCCGAGGGCAAGCGGTTCATGTTCGACTACATCGCGGACGTCTTCAAGAACCTCTACGCCACCACGGAGGAGGAAGCCGACCGCTGGTACACCGACCCGGACAACAACAAGCGCCCGCCGGAGCTCCTGCCGCGCGACGAGGTCGCGCGCGCGATCAACGCCGAGGTGAAGGCCGGCCGGGGCAGCCCCCACGGCGGGGTCTACCTCGACGTCTCGACGCGCCTGTCGCCCGAGCAGATCCTCAAGCGGCTCCCGTCGATGTACCACCAGTTCAAGGAGCTGGCCGACGTCGACATCACCAAGGAGCCGATGGAGGTCGGCCCGACCTGCCACTACGTCATGGGCGGGATCGAGGTCGACCCGGACACCGGCATGTCGGTCGTGCCCGGCCTGTTCGCGGCGGGTGAGTGCTCCGGCGGCATGCACGGTTCGAACCGGCTCGGCGGCAACTCGCTGTCCGACCTGCTGGTCTTCGGCCGTCGCTGCGGCCTCGGCGCCGCGCAGTACGTCGACGGCCTGGACGCGCGCCCCCAGGTGCAGGAGGCCGACGTCGTCACGGCCACCGAGCGGGCGCTCCTGCCGTTCACCACGGCCGCCGAGGGCGGGGAGAACCCGTTCGTCGTGCACCAGGAGTTGCAGAAGACCATGCACGAGCTCGTCGGCATCATCCGCAAGGCCGACGAGATGGAGCTGGCGCTGAAGAAGCTCGAGGACATCGCGGTGCGGGCCCGCACGGTCTCGGTCACCGGTGGGCGGGCGTTCAACCCGAACTGGCACCTCGCGCTCGACCTGCGCAACATGCTGCTGGTCTCCATGTGCGTGGCGAAGGCCGCGCTGGAGCGCAAGGAGAGCCGCGGCGGCCACACCCGCGACGACTACCCCGTCATGGACCCCGAGTGGCGCAAGGTGCTGCTGGTGTGCTCGGCGGAGGGCGAGGACAACGTCCGGCTGGAGCGCAAGGAGCAGGTCCCGATGCGGCCCGACCTGCTCGACCTGTTCGAGATGGACGAGCTGAAGAAGTACTTCACCGGTGAGGAGCTCGGCGGGCACCGGGCCACCGCGCAGGAGGGTGCGAAGTGAGCTACTGGGCGCGATTCCGGGTGTGGCGGGGTGACTCCGAGAAGGGGGAGCTCGTCGACTACCCGGTCGAGGTCAACGAGGGCGAGGTGGTCCTCGACGTCGTGCACCGGCTGCAGCAGACCGAGGCACCCGATCTCGCGGTGCGCTGGAACTGCAAGGCCGGCAAGTGCGGCTCGTGCTCGATGGAGATCAACGGGCGGCCGCGGCTGGCGTGCATGACCCGGATGAACACGTTCGCCGAGGACGAGGTCGTCACGATCACACCGCTGCGCACCTTCCCGGTCATCCGCGACCTGGTCACCGACGTGAGCTTCAACTACACGAAGGCCCGCGAGGTGCCCGCGTTCGCCCCGCCGCCGGACCTCAAGCCCGGCGAGTACCGGATGCAGCAGGTCGACGTCGAGCGGAGCCAGGAGTTCCGCAAGTGCATCGAGTGCTACCTGTGCCAGAACACCTGCCACGTGGTGCGTGACCACGAGGAGAACAAGCAGCACTTCGCCGGCCCGCGCTACCTCATGCGGATCGCGGAGCTGGACATGCACCCCCTCGACGCGGCCGACCGCAAGCGCGCGGCGCAGGAGGAGCACGGGCTGGGCTTCTGCAACATCACCAAGTGCTGCACCGAGGTCTGCCCGGAGAACATCAAGATCACCGACAACGCGCTGATCCCGCTCAAGGAGCGCGTCGTCGACCGCAAGTACGACCCGCTGATCTGGCTCGGCAACAAGATCTTCAAGCGCGGGGACGCCCGCGCGGCGAAGCAGTAGCGGGTTCCCCGACGAACGGCACTTTCGTCAGCGATGCTGCTGACGAGAGTGCCGTTCGTCGTTCCTCGGCCCTGGGTGGCTATCCGCCGAGCGAGCGACGCAGCTCCTCCAGCTTCTCCCTGGCTCTGCGTTCGCGCTCGGCCAGCTGCTCGTCCAGTGCCCGGGCCTGCTCGGTCTCGCCGGTGAGCTCGGTGGTGCCGATCGCGGTGGCGACCCGGCCCTCGATCTTGGCGCGCACGTAGTCGAGCGTGGGCACGCCGCGCTCGTCGTAGTCCGGGGCGACCGCGGACTGCTGGGCCGCTCGGGCCTCGGCCAGCAGCGCGGCCGGGTCCGGGTCGGGGGCGACGACCTCAGCGTCGACGATCTCGGTGTCGGCCGGTTCAGCGGGCTTCTCGGAAGCCGGATCGGACATGGCGGACCTCTCATCCGGTACGGCGGCGTGGAGCGCCACGCTACCGCCGATCCCACCGGCGTGGCGGTGGTGATCCGCCCGGCCCTGCGGATACGGTGACGTTCGTGATCACCTTCTCCGTGGTCGCCCCCGTGGCGCCGTGACCGCACCCATCCGCGCCCCGCGCTGGGCGCTGCACCCGTTCACCGCCGCGCTCGTGCTGCTCGCGCTCGTGCTGCTCGCCGGGCTGCGCGCGCTCACCGCGGCGCCGGGATCGGACGCCGCCGGACTCACCGTCTTCATCGCGGCCGCGGTGGGCGGCGCGGCCGCCGGGTTCACCGGCTCGGGCGACCGC
>Ga0065720_1020916_pt1 | contig 12211 bp, 17 predicted proteins | sample Thericmetagenome_FD_59107 | JGI IMG/M metagenome (GOLD analysis project Ga0065720, IMG submission 59107) | Thermophilic microbial communities from the Joint Bioenergy Institute, California, USA of rice/straw/compost enrichment - eDNA_2 v2... | ecosystem: Engineered > Solid waste > Grass >... | reverse complement strand
TTTTTTTTTTTTTTTTTTTTTTGACTGGTCATATTAGAACAGATCCTGTATTTTCAAGTTGAATTTTTGAAGTTTAAATTTTCAGGACTGAGATTTGATAATAACTGAATCTTATCATAAATTTTCAAAATTTTGTGCAATGTTGAGTGGACTACTAAAAAGGGCCTTTAGAGCCAGCCAAGTGTTTCCATTACCAAATACTCTCAAAAATATTAGTTATTCTCCTTTTAAGAACTTTTCCTCTGAAGTAGAGGGATTAAAATCAAATACTGGCATCCTAACAAAACACCGCAAAGAGCTCAAAAAGTTCAATTATCTCTCTACGATGATGAAGCCTCCCACGAATATAGTCAAACTTGGCCCAAAAGAAGTAATATCATGAATTCTTGAGTAATATTTAGATGACAGAGCAAGGCATATATGCTTTCTTCAGGCCATTTGGTGACTTTATCAATCATATTGAAGTTTTTGTGTGTGGAAAGACCCCAGACATTCCTGGCAAAAACACACCCTCTTCATCTTGGCTAAGATTCAAATTCCCATTTAAGCAGGATTCTTTTATAAAGAATCAATATATCACACAGAATGGTGGAGTGAGAATAGGAAAATTACTGGAGCTACTCGACTTTCTGGGTGTTTGTGTGGCCTACAGATATGCAAAAGAGCAAATTGGCTCTAAGAATGTCATTATGGTAACAGTTTGAGAAGAAATGTGAAAAGTTAGGCAACGGCTTGTGTCGATGATTTCGAAATTCTCAGCAAGAAAATTGATATTGAAAAGGATCTTTACCTTACAGTAACCTTTATTTGATCAGGGTAATAAGATTGAGGGGTATGTTTGCTATGTGGGAAAGAGTTCGATGGAGATTAGAATCGACGTTTCTCATTCTGAAGATGGAAGAGATCTTGTAGCTACTTCATATTTTGTCTTTGTATCAAGAGATGCTGCATCTCAGACTAAGGCAGTCCCTGTCCCACAACTCTCGTTTGAGGGTGAAGAAGATATCGAAAGTTGTACATTAAGATATGAATATGGAATAAAGAATCAGGCAGTTAGAAAGAATCTTACAACAGTAATCCATTTGGCATCCCCATAACCATTTAAGAGATCAGTCTTCAAGACTCCCCCTAGTTATGAAGAGGGTGTTGAGCTCCATAACCTTTTTAGAGAGAGTCTGTCAAGCCAAGTATCTTCAAAAAGATTTAATTAATTGTTTAGCTTAAGGAAAAATACGTGCCAATTCCAGAGACGAATTTGAAAAAGACGTTACTCATGCATACGCAGGATATCAATATGCATGGCAAGATCTTCGGAAGGTTTATAATGAAGGAAGCAACTGAGCTAGCCTGGTTAGCTTCTTATCTTCATGGAAGTGGGAAAGGATATCCTGAGTTTCTTGGGATGGATGACTTCGTCTTCCTGAATCCAGTGGAAGTGGGCTCTGTGGCATTATTTGAGTGTAAGTGGAATTCTAATTTCCTTTAATCTCTAGCTTATACAACCTATGTTGATAATAATTACTCTCATGTTATGGTTACCGTTGACACCACGACCACAGACCTGCAGTATAGTATCTTTTATCAATTATAATTTTTTAGGACAAGGCTAAGGACTTGTGAACTTCATATGTCCTTTTCTCAAGATATTTCATTAAAACCTGTGCTTCCAATAAGCTATTTTGATGGAATGCTTTACTTGGAGGGTAAGAGAAGGTACCTAAATATGCATAAAATGTAAGCTTCTCATAAGTGGAGTGTAGATGACTTATTTTTTATTTATTGTTTTGATATAGTTATAGTATATTTCTTATCTTTGTATTTGAGATGTCCTCGAAAGAAGATGGTAGAACCACTCTTTCTGCAGAAATAATCTCGAGGAAGCAAGTATCGGACAATTGAAGAGAAACATTCTATATTCTGTTGAGAATCGATTATGCGAATTTCTTTTTAACAGCTTTTTTAATAATTTAATTTTCGAATTCCAATGCTAAAATCCATCCTTAGGCAGGGTACTCGCGTACTTTTTGTATCCAAGAACCTCAGTGCTTGCAGAGGAATTCACCATTACCCAGCTTGTCACTTCAACAGTGCAAATAACACCTTGGTCCAAGAACTTCTTACCAAGCATCATAAGGAATTAAAGAGATATCAGATAGTATCTACTATGATGAAGACTCCCCAGAAGATCAGGAAGCTGACATACCAAGATGTAAGCTCTTATTTTCTCTATAAAAATCGAAAGCTAATTGACAATGGAATGGAATCTTTCTTCAAACCATTTGGAGAATTCATCAACCATATAGAGGTCTATGAAGTTGAAAAAACTGAGCAAATGCCTAATAAAAACACACCTTCTGGTTCCTGGCTTCGTATTAAATTTCCTTTTCAAAAGGACTCGTATATGAGGAACCAATTTACTACACGACATGGAGGTGTCAGAATTGGAAGATTGCTAGAATTACTTGACTATATTGGAGGAGCGTGTGCCTACAAGTATTGCAGACAAAAGATTGGTGCAGGACCAGCTATTATGGTAAATTATTAGATCTTCAATAATAAATTAAGGCTACAGCTTATGTTGATGATCTTGAAATTTTAGGCAAAAGAGTGGAGATAGACAAAGATCTTTACATGACAGTAACAACATATGACGGATTGAATAACCATATAGGGATATGTCTGCTGGGTAGGTAAAACTTCCATGGAAGTCAGAGTTGATGTGGCCCATACAGAGGATGGGAAAGAGCTAGCAGCTTCTGCCTACTTCGTTTTTGTATCTAGAGATATCAACGACAATACAAAGGCCATCCCTGTCCCTGAGTTAGCTTTTGAAGGAGAAGAAGACAAAGAAGGGTGCTTATTAAGATATGAATATGGAGTTAGAAATCAACAAGAAAGAAAATTATTGGCCAATGTATTTACATTTATTCCTTTAACACCTGTCTAGAAATCTGCCTTTAAGACACCTCCAAGCTACGAAGAAGGTATAGAATTGCACAACCTTTTCAAAGAGACCATGGGAACTGAGGTTGGAATTTTATTTTTTTTGCTCAAATTTAGTATAAAAATAAATATGTCCCAATGCCTGAAACAACTCTAAGAAAGACCATGCTCATGCACTATCAAGATATGAACATCCATGGAAAGATATTTGGAGGGTACATTATGAGAGAGGCTGTCGACTTGGCATGGGTAGCTGTTAGTATGCACGGAGGTGGAAGGGACTATCCTGAATTCATAAAAATGGCTGACTTTGTGTTCTTAAACCCTGTGGATGTGGGATCAGTTGCAATTTTTGAGTGTATAAGTGATTTGGAATAAATTAATAAAATAGCTTGGGTGACATATGTGGAAGGCCATTATTCTACAGCTATGGTGACTGTGGACACAACCACATCAGATAAAAAGTAATCATGATTTTTCGACGCTTAAGAAACTAGGCATAAAACGAGAACTTGTGAATTACATATCTCCTTTGTCCACGATCAGATTCTAAAACCTGTGATCCCATTAACATATCTTGAAGGAATGCTATACCTAGAAGGAAAGAGAAGATTTTCAAATCTCTTGAGTTTCTAAATCAACCTTCATACCCTTTTTGCGTTATTTCGTTTACCTAATTCATGGTTTTAATCGCTATCTCAGATAGCTATGAGTATCAAAAGACTTATTTTGTGAATATTAGATATTTTCCAAAAAGTTTGGCTCATTAGAGTAATGACTTATACCAAAATACCGTTCTATGGAAAGTGCATCATTAAGAATAGTACGACTATGTTCAAATAAAATAAAAGGCAGACCTCCTACATTTGCGAAAATGCCTTTTCTAAGAAAGCCAATTCCGCCTTCTTATCCTCTTCAGAGGAAATATGTTTGAGGAAAGCTTGCGATTCGGGCAACATCCTTCTCACAGCCTCCTTATACTCAAGGATCTTGTCTGCCCACTCTAGCATCAAAGCAGCCTGTGTCGATTCTCTATGCAAATATTCAGAAGTTACAAGACTAGCTCTAATCACAGACTTGAAGTTATCGACTCTATCTTTAGTAATAGCCTCAGGAGTTGCCCTCCTCATAAATTGCATAAAGTTTTTATCCTGGAGTCTCTTCTTACAAAATTTCCAGTCAAGTCTTCCTCCATACTTCTTGACTTCTTCGCTGCTAGTTATGAGGTACATAACTGCTAGAATTCCAAAATGAATTACTCCTGGAGGATTATTGAGTCTTCCTAGATCTGATACTCTATGAAATAGTGAGTAATGTTTAGGAATCAGATCGAGCTTGGTTAGATATTCCTTTCTTATGGCTAGGATGGCTTCAATTTCTTCTCGTTCAAGCTCGGGAAGCTTTGATATATCAAGAGTTGATTTGAATGCCTCGAAAGCTTGCTTCTTCTGATAAATAAGAGTAGCTAGGTATCTCTTTGCACATCTTTTCCATCTTTTGCAGACAAATAGACAACTATATAGGTCTTTATTAAAGCCAACATAAGACAAGATCATTTCCAAGATACCGTCGTGAAGCATTGAAGGCATCTTTCCTGTGAATCTGCGTTTTGGGAAGGGGGTTTGAGGCTTTTTCAAATTTGTCTTCTGCATCAGATTTTTATTTTGATAGATTACAATTTCTGATTAAGCTTTTGTGAAAAGTAGGAAGAAAAGTGTTCTTTGTAATCTGGCTCTCTGATTTTGTAGCTCTTACGGTCAAGACTCAGTTATTTGTCTTTTACTCATCCAACTAACTAATAAAATCAGGTATTAGCATAGCCCTTAAAGTTCTATAATATCATCACTATAACACAAAACAAATTTATTATCCACTATGATCCATGAGGAAGGGCATTCTTTTAAAGAACTCTTCTAGATGAAACTGTATAGGAAGCAGAACCGGCATATGAGTCATGGATTTATTGAATAACAGGCCTGAGGAAATATGCTCTCTTAACTTTAAAAAAGCTTCAGAAAGATTATGCTATTATGTGCCAGAAATAGACTCTCACGCACTGTAATGTTAATTATTCAATTCAACCTGACTGTTTAAATTCCACAATAACAAAAATTAGCCCATTTCCAAATTAATCCAAAAGAAGATGATATACGAGTTCGAAATTCCACATATAGTAGACACCAAGAACCTTATCACAACCTTCCTCAATAAAAAATATGTTACTCAAGAAAATGTTCAGCTTCTAACAAAAGTTAATAATGAAAGGGCACATTTTAAAAATTTTGTAAGAAATCTTCTCAGTCCTGAAAACAACCACTTTTCTGAGACAATTTTAAATGAGCTCAATAATTATTTGGAATGCTCGGCCCTCTTGGTATAACCTAGGTGTTCCTCTTTAATGAATTAGCATGAGATATTTGATCATAATTATCCAATTAAGAAAAATTGGAAGTGGACTCCTATCTTTACAAACACTAGCATCCTGAAATTCAGCAAAAGTAAGCCGAATAATATTTATCTTGAATTTCAGACATTTTTGAAGGAAAAAGTGCCGAGATTGTCATGGCCAGATATTGTTACTTTGCTTTCCAGACAAAATCGTTCCAACCGCAGCTGGAGTTTATAAAAAAGAATTTTGGCTATGAAGAAAAATGGGATGTCAATGAGCATATGGCATTTAATACACAAAAGAAAGCGGACCCAATGGTCCTTCAGCTACAGTAGATATATTTTATTTTTTATTTACAGAATCAGAGATAACATTAAAACGGCTCTTAGAGGATACATAGATGCCTGGAAATTTATGTCTGCTGCATACACAAAGTCACAACCACAACTTGTAAACTCCCTTTTCAAATTTCCTAATTTTCTAGCAAATACTAGCCTTATCAGACCAAAAATATCTAGAAATAAGATCGGTCGGATTCGAAATAGCCCTTAAGTACTCCATACTCTAGTCGATAATAACTTATAGTATCACCAAGATTAATGCCAATATCCTTCAAGTAGAGTTCCTACGTCTCGACCAAAAGTTTGAAGAAATGGTAAAATTTGCCAAGTCCGCGGCCATCCAAGGCCAAGTGGTTGAGTCCATATTATACAACTACTCAGGAATTTGTGATCCCAAACTACTTGATTTTGCGAAAATTGTATCTAGGCTGTATAAAGCATTATGTTTGTGGGTCCTCATCAAAGGGCATCACCATAAACTTAAGAACCAAAATTTCGGCCCAGGTGAGAATTTCAATCAAATTGCAGGACTTTGTGTCTCTTTCGCAGAGCATATTGGCGTTCTGATTAAAGATATTAATTCGTCCCAACGGCTAAGAGACTCACCTTATTACCGCTTAGTCAATGTCTATTGCAATGGCCTTATGACTCCCTTGTGGAAAGAGTAAAGAGATTCTTTTAGTTGATAATTCTTTAGAATAATGGTGGCCTATGGACCCTCTTATAAATATCAAGTTTATGACGATAGTTTCTTTAACAAAATTCCTGAGGTGGACTATGTGACTGAGAAAAACAAAGCATAAATTTCTTGCTTCTGTAGCTTAGATTGCGTACATTATTGATTTTAATTTCGTGTATTGTAAAAATTTCTTGGGTCAATATACACAAAAGTATTACAAAGAAATATTCTTTTAAACTCTCTTGATATCAATAACTGCTTCAGGATCATACTTAGAGCCCTTGAAGATTTCATCCTTGTACTTTTCTCTAATATTTCCTGTAAGAATCATCGGATTTCCAAGCATCCAATTATCCAAGTCAACCATTTTCCAAACTCCAAACTTGAATTTTCCCAACCTATACATCAGATTTTTTTCATAAACCTTACCATTCCATGTAGTTCTCCAATTTATAGGAACTGTTGAATTTTGGAGGTGGCTTCATTTGAGACTCAAAGATAGCGGTATGGGTGAAGTTATTATATCTCTCATCGACAAGGATTTCTTCTCCGTTGGGTCTTATTATAACGAGCTTCAAGGGATGCTGTATAGTAACGAGCATTCTGAAGACCATCTAGAATATTTAAGGCATTATTTATAAATAGTTACTTTTGCAACATCATCATACATGTGTTTATTCTTCTCAGGATCAATAAAGTTTTCGGGATTTGTAAGCTCCAAGGGTGTATAGATGACGATACCCATATCCTCAATATCAACCCATTTATGATAAGCACTTTCTTCTCTATTCTCTTCTCTGACAATGCTCAAGCCTTTAACTAAAACCATGTCCAAGATGTCCATTTTAGGTGTGATGGGCTCTCCCTTTCTTCCGGAGACATCTGTGACGCATTTTATCTATTAAAGGTAACCAAAATGATTGTTAGCATACATTATATCCTTTCATGAAGAGATTGTCTATGCTCTTGATCAATCTATCACAGAAATTTTTCTCAAGATATTCGCTTAAGAATTCTGTATCCTTTGCAGCAATTGAGTGGAGGACTCCTGCATATATCTTGGTTAGATGATTGGTTACAAAGGTCTTGGGAATTTTATGGTAAGTAAAGATTCTATCACCCATATATCCCGACTACACATTAAGTATAAGAGATTCTTCTTTACCTTTCTTTCGGCTTTAGCGATGTTACCATAAAGCTTATAAGGGAGATCAAGTTCAATATCAATTTCCTTTTGTAAGGCTGTTGTTTTTTCTTCCACGGTCAATTCTTTTTCTTCAGCTTCCTTCTTTGCTTGGACTTCTGTACTCACTTGCACTTTCTGAGACTCAGCTGCAGCCTTTTGCTTAGCTTCCTCTAAAATTTTCTTGGGAATAAGAGATTCGTCTGGAGTTTCGGGAGCTTCGGCTTGTTGAGGAGTTTTCTTGCCTTTCTTAAGGAACTGCTCTATCAAGGAGAATTTATAAGAGACGGCAGGGCCAAAGAATCCAGGCTTAGAAGGAGCCTTGAAAAAGATTTTCAAGTATCTTGAGAGCATAAATTTATCTAAACTGCAATAAAGTTATCGAAAGTTCACTTTGAAAAATATATACATGCTGAAGACAGGACACAACTACTCAATAACAAGCTATTGTCCTTCATTTAGTAATGTTACAGGTCCGTCAATCACTATTTTGATCTGAAAGTTATCCCCAAAGCCTGAAGCCTTAATCATTTCTGGTTTGTATTCTTGCTTCAGCTGGTTCACAAACTGAGTGTAAAGCTTCAAGTTCTCTTCAGGGGTTAAAGGCTCCACCACCTCAACCTTCTCGTCAGGAATAGGCCAGTATAAAGCGGACATAGGAACTACGAGAACCTCATAATTATTATCCAATACACTGGTCTCCCATCTCTTTAATTCAGCAGAGGGATCAGATTTCTGCTCTTCTTTGGGCTCTAAATCACTGTCCTTCTCAGAATCTTTTTTCATTTGTTTGGGAATGCCTTTCCAGACTCTTACTTTCAAAACTTTGGACGTAAATCGCTTGATTGTGGACATAGTATCTCCCTTTGCGAATCCCAAGTACACTAATAAACCCTTGTCGATACTGGTAATCTCTTTTCCTTGAGAAAGTACAGTGGCGTGGAGAACTCGCTGAAATATGAGCCTCATTTCGGTCAGAAAAATATTTTTATTAGAAATTTGAGATCCTGATGCTTAGAAATTTTAGGTACAAGGCAATAAGTTATAGGTTCTTGGTTCTAGGATAGGAAAGGGCTTGAAGGCTGAGAAATTTTTTTTTCGATGATTTATGACCTGATTTAGGTTGATTAAGGCTTGATTAGAGAATAGGATAACGGCTTTAAGAATGAAAAAGTGAGATATGTGTTGGGAAGGGAGAGCAAAAAATGGCGCGAGAAGTCGACGCGCCTAATCTGAAAATTTGAAAAAACTATTCGTTTGACTTGTATAGAAGATAAAATTTAATTTTAAAAGGTCGTGTATTCTTCAATAAACCCAAGAGACCCAAGTGATTATGTAATAAAAATCATTCTCACGCCAAATTAATTTTTTTTATATCCTCAAGAGGAAACCAGCACAGACATGGACGATAAGGTAATTCTCCTTTCCAAGCCCTTTCTTTTCCTGATTTTTTCACTTAAAGTGGTTCCCGGTTGACGAACCTAGCCGAATAATTTCTCATTCAGAATTTTCAAGAAATTCTTTTTCCTTTATTGACCACCTCTATAGGCAATAGAAAATTCAGAACAACCAAAGAAGAGTTCACGCAATAAGACCAGAAAATTCGATTTCTATAACGAGTTACTTGAGCCTGATTCACCTAAGAGGAAATACAAGAAACGCCTTAAGGACAAGAAAAATTCCTCAGGTAAGAAGGCCAAAGAGAATGGGGACTATGATGACGATGAAGAACTCCACAGGTAAAATTTTATATGGCCTCTCTGAACCCTCTATAGCAAGCCTAAGAAGAAGGTCAAATATAATCCTGAGGAGATTAAGCTGATCAGAAGACTAAAAAGAAACAGCAAACCTACATTCAATCCTAAACTCCTTGAAGAATCCAAAAATAAAAGAGACGCTCTCAATCTCCAGTTAAAAGAATTAGAAGATAAATATGGAAAATATCAACCAAAATTGGGCGAGCCTAAAAATCCCCATACCACCTGGGACTATATCATGAAGGAAATGGTACAGCTATACCTCAGAAGTCGATAATGTATTAGGTCGATGTGGCCAATTTCTTTATGGATAGGAGAAAATGGCAAATTTTCAAGGGGAAAAAGCTCGTCATTGGAGCTCGTTTTGCTGTTAAAAATAGACACCAAAGCGAGGCCCAGAGAATTAAGGTTATAATGAGTTCTTACATGCCCTGATTTGAATAGGAAGAAGAATATAGAATTCAGAGGACGGCAAACGAATTGAATAAAATGGTCCAAAAAGATTTCTGGAAAAATGTCCAGAAAATACACAGATATCAAAAGGCACAACAAGAGCAAGAAATGCATCTGAAATCCCAACAAAAAAGACTCGAAAGCTTTGTGAATAAGCAACTTAAACTCAGCTCAAAAATGGCAGACTTTCTCCAAGAAACAGCCGACGGAGAAAAGGATAGTGAAGTTGATGATGAAAGTGATGAGGACGACGAGGAAGGTGCCAACAGTACTTTTATTACGATCAATCCTCAAGTTTCTAGAACGAATTATTATTCATTTGGGCAAAGATGAAAATGGCTATGTCTTCGAAAATTATACTGTGGAAGAAATTTCCTTGGAGGCTCAGAAGGACATCATAAAAGAGATAGCAAACCTAGCTTCTCAATATCAGCCTAAGGGTTCAACCCTAAATGATACTGAGGTTAAGATCAAACAGCCTTTTTTAATAAAAGGAACTTTGAGGTAATTCTGATGGGCTTCTGGTTTCATTTTATAGAGAATATCAACTTATCGGTCTGAACTGGCTCGTCATGCTATACCAGAAGAAAATCAACGGTATCCTGGCTGACGAAATGGGTCTCGGTAAAACAATCCAGACCATTTCCCTGCTTGCTCATCTTGCCTGTGAGAAGGGTATCTGGGGTCCACATTTGATTGTGGTCCCCACAAGTATTCTGGTCAATTGGGAAATAGAATTTAAGAGATGGTGTCCTGCCCTGAAGGTCATGACATATTTTGGTACTCCTAAAGAAAGAAAAGCAAAGAGAATGGTACTAGGGTTAATAAATTGACTCATTAATTAGGGTTGGAGTCGTGTAAACTTCTTCCACGTCTGTATCACTTCATATAAACTTGCTCTCCAGGACAAGAAAATCTTCAGAAGGAAGCGATGGTACTATATGATCCTGGATGAAGCCCACAACATTAAGAATTTCAAGTCTCAACGTTGGCAAGTCCTCTTGGGCTTCCATTCTAAAAGGCGTCTTTTGCTGACTGGTACTCCACTTCAGAATGATGTCGGAGAGCTCTGGTCCTTGATGCATTTCTTGATGCCTCATATTTTCCACTCTAATACAGATTTCAACGAGTGGTTCCTGGTCCCTATGCAGCAAGCCATGCAGAAGAACCAGCCTATAAATATGAATATAATCCAACAGCTTCACTCTATTTTGAGACCCTTCCTTCTTAGAAGACTCAAAAAAGACGTTGAGAAGCAGCTTCCATCAAAGACAGAAATTATCATCAGGTGCCCTCTCTCTAGAAGACAGAAGTACCTGTACGATGAGTTCATCAATAAAGACGAGACTAAGAGCAGAATAAAAGACCAGGAGTTCCTGGGTCTGATGAATGTCCTAATGCAGCTCAGAAAGGTCTGCAACCATCCTGATCTTTTCGAGCCCAGAGCCATAGAAAGTGGAGTACAGCTTCCAAGGATCAAGTATAGTGTACCTTTGCTCTGCTTGCTTCACTTCTATTTTAATGATCTTCCCCAAAACAGGTTATATTTCAATGCCTTTAATAATGAGTTCAATATCAAGTCCCAATACAACTTCCAAAGGGTTTTGAGCCTGCTTCCCTCAATCCAACAGGTCCAACAGGTCCTTGCAAGGAACATGGCTGAGATCCAACGCTATCAAGGCCATTTCAGTTATAAATGGAAAGAGATAAAAGTAAGCCAAAGAAACGCAAACGTTCAGAGATTGCTCAACCAAAATTACATCTACGCCTATTACAGCAAGCCTATTTATGGCCTGGAGACTATAAATTATTTCGAAAGTGCCGTAAATCCCACATACAAGGAAGATTTCCTTAGGGAATACGGGCTTGTTAAGACTGTTGAAGAAAGGATATTTGACCTTAAAGAAATCCTTGACCAATATATATGCTGCTATGATGGAGCTGTCGCCAAACCAGTTGCTTTCTTCCCAAGTAAAGTGAGCAACGAGCACGAGAAAATTGAAAGGACCTGTGAAAAGATTGTGACTCCTCACCTAAAAAGAGTTATAAGTGAGTTCCATTACACACATGTAAGACAAAGATTGCTCTTCCCTGATAAGAAATTCCTGATCTATGATTGTGGAAAGCTGAACAGTATGATGCATCTGCTGATGAAGCTAAAGGCTGAAAAGCATAAGGTCCTCATCTTTACACAGATGACCAAGATGCTGGATCTTTTTGAGTTCTCGCTGAACGTTTATCATATGACTTACGTCAGACTTGACGGTGCAACAAGGGTAAAATTTCTCTTTTATTAGCTTAATTCTTAGCCTGATGTGAGACAGAAGCTCGTTGAGCGATTCAATAATGATCCCAAGATATTCTGCTTCATTTCTTCTACAAGAAGTGGTGGTATTGGTATAAACTTGACTGGAGCTGATACGGTCATTTTCTATGATACTGATTGGAACCCTGCTATGGACAAGC
>Ga0065720_1020915_pt1 | contig 12214 bp, 12 predicted proteins | sample Thericmetagenome_FD_59107 | JGI IMG/M metagenome (GOLD analysis project Ga0065720, IMG submission 59107) | Thermophilic microbial communities from the Joint Bioenergy Institute, California, USA of rice/straw/compost enrichment - eDNA_2 v2... | ecosystem: Engineered > Solid waste > Grass >... | reverse complement strand
AAAAAAAAAAAAAAAAAAGGAAACATACAGCATGGTATGCATGCACACACTTTGCATTTTTCTGCAGACTGTGACGTCCCACTCAATACTATACCCCTCCCACAATACCTAATCTCCTTTCAAGTCTCTGTTCATCCCTACTTCACCTGAACAGCAAAAAGCCCCTGCGCCCCGGTAACATAAACCGTTCCCGTGTCCCCCTCCCTTCGTCCAAACGCACACGCTGTACTCCCTTGCACACTCCCGATCGTCTTCCTACTCTCCTCCCCCACACTCGGATCCAACTCGACCAATGAATTCCCCCCCATATTCGTCGTCACATACACCTTCCCTGTGTCCCCTGAGAGACACAGGTCATCACCCATCAAATTGGTCCACCACGTCTTTACTACGCCCGTCGCTTTCGCGGTGGTAGGTTCCACAGGGAGGGAGTGCAGACTGTTGCGGAAGATGTTGGTGTACCAGACTGTGCTTGTCTTGGCATCATATTTTATCCCGTCAATGCCAAAGGGGATGCCGCCTGTGGGAGTCATGGTTGGGTCAGAGAGGACTTGTTCGTAGCGGGCGTTTGCTACATTCAGTTTGTACACAACACCACGTCCTGCGTCGGCGAGGAGAACGGAGGAATTGTCAAAGACGGCCAGGCCGTTGAGGTTATTTGCTTCCTGGATTGTTGCAATCAGGGAGCTCGTTGGCGGGTTGACGGTAAAATCTACTTTATACACCTGCTTTGTCCCCCCAATAACTGCAAAAACATCTGGTGTGACCTCGCCAATGCCTGAGAGGCCTGGAGACGCGCCAGAGACGGTTAGGGCAGCAGTGTAGGTCTTGGAGACGGGGTCAACGGAATAGAGCTGGGCTGAGTTCATGTTTGTGGCGAGGATTTGGCCATTGGAGCGAATGGCGAGGTTTTCCAGGGAGGAGAGGCTGACGATTTGGGTAGCTGCGCTCTGACGGGGGGTCAGACAGGCCCCCTGGACAAGGGGGGCTGTTAGGAGGAGGATTGTAAGGCGCATGGTGGGTGTTTTGAGTCTTTTCTGTGATCTTTGGAAGCTAAAAGCGGGATGGCAACGCTGAACTGCTGTAATGGTGTGGTTTGTTTTGTTAGAGAACAGATATATCCCCCCGCCCCGATGACGACTACATTGCCTTCAGTCATTTTAAGGCGCAAATCACCTCCTTAAAGCCTCTCCGGAAGCATTATGTTGAGTAGTATCCAGCTCGTGCCACCACGTGAAGCAATTTGCTGCATATTGTTTGCCGTCGTCGCCTAAAATCTGGGGTTTGTCCTGTATTGCTTCTGATAGAGGATGTTTGTAAACTAGTAATATGGCTAATAAAATCATTGTCATTGAATGGTCTAACGCACGCCGTGTTACACATGTTCCACAACATATGGTTCGTCGTTAGGGGCCGGCAGCTAGTAGTTAGTCCGATGCGGGCATTTCACTATATTTTGGGGCATAGACATGTTCCTGTGAGAACTGTAGATTGACCTAGCTTTATGAATGCAGTCATGTTTTCCACGGAGCTGAACAACTCCGGGGTAATCACTCGGGTGCTACCATAAATGATGATCCGAACGGCTGGTTAGATGACAAGGATCAGGGGTTACTGGTAGCTCTTCCGAATGTGTTGGCACTGCAATCCTATGTTCCATGTCTTGGAACAAGTCGGACAGAATACACAAGGTGGGGAAGCTGCATGGCTAGAAGCCCGCGTAACATCGTACAACAGGATCAGGAACACAAACACAAGCACAGGAACGACGGATACAAAGACAAGCAAACGACGCTCAACCGCAATCGTTGGTTGACACTAGACTTATTACTATATACATACTGTCGTCTCCTCCACAGGGTATTCATATCTTCTCAATCAACTTCAACCTCCCCTTGAAGGACACTAATAAAAAAGAAAAATCGTAAGGGATCGACTTTGACAACACTCCCAACGCCAGCGCTGATCCATCACATCCTAGTAGAGACATAGACAAAAAAGGGGGCACATGCCCACATGAGAAAAAGGTAGTGATACAGATCCAGAAGACTGAACCAAAAAGGAAGCGAAAATAGTAAAGGAATGTCGACTAAGCCGCATGACCACTTGTCATGAGGGCCGCCTCTTCCCCAACGCCTCATCTGCCTGCCGGCCAGCCTACCGCTTGCTTGATGTTGTTGCCATGACTTGTTGACTGAACCTTCTATGATATCCAAAGTTCCCGTCCATTCATCCAAGCTGTTTCAGAAAGTATATCAAGGAAACCAACCAAACAAAAAATGCCAAAAGGAGAGAAAACGCTCACTGCGTCAGCACCCCCGTCCCTGTCTGGAACGTCAGATTCATCCTATACGCATGATGCCCATGATTCTCATCCCACTCCCAAGGCTGCTGCCCGCTCGCCATTGACATTCCAACACCAGCAACGCCCCCTACCTGAGCTTGCCATTGATTGGGTCCATCCCACACTTGCCACTCCCTCGGCGCACACCCCTCATATTCCCCATCCTCTCCGTGGCAAGCCGGTGGCAGGGGTGGACAATGCGGGTGGCTCATCGACGAGGTGAGGAGATGTAGCCCACGGCACTGACTAGCTACACCCTGCTTCACCAGATTCGCAATCGACCTCTCAGAGCCATCGAAGACGTCAAATGGAAAGATCTCGCTGCGTTCGGAGACAAGCTTGCTCTGGTCAAAGGCTCCGTTTTCTAGGAGGATGACTGCACAGCGGAGGTAGCGGGCTTCCATGTGGATGTCGGACCGGACGTCGGTTCGTTGGATAGCAAATTTGACCAGCTGCAGGGGGGTGTTGCCGCAGTTGTTGAAAACGTTAACTTGGGCGCCTTTTGCGCACAAGAATTGCACGGCAGGGACAAGGCCGAATTCTGCGGCGTAGTGCAGAGCGGAGTTGCCTTCTGTGTCGCGGCGGCCGAGGTATGTTTGGAGGTCGAAGTCAGGCTGTTTCGAGGCAGACTCAAATAAGCTCTCGAGTTTCTCAACTAGCTCCTTATCTGGAAACCCACGCCCTGAAGCTGCGCGACGGAAGAGCTTCATCATCGGGGTCCGACGAAGGTTCTGAGCGCTGTTACGGTCGTTCGGATCGGGATCAGAGTCGTTTGGATGGACAGAGATTGAGCTTTCGGAGCCAAGAGTTGAGGTGTCTGCTGTAGAGGGGGCTTTGGTCTCACATGAAAACTCGGGAAGATACCGTCGGATGAACTCGAGTTCGTCGCCGAAGATGCGGTGCAGTTTCGGAGCAGCCTGGTCCAGGTTACGACGAATGCTGTGCCATAACCTCTCGCCATTGGCACAGCGGTTGGCGACGAGGAACCTGGCTGCCCCTTGGCCAACTTCCCGGAAGACATAGTACAGCGTCTCGACGGGGAAGCCTTTTTTCGCGACGAGTGGTTGCAAGAAGGTCTGTTTCTCGACGTCGCGATGGCAGAAGTCGAATCCCCGTGCCCGCAACTGCCGCAGCAGGTTCAAGAACGAGACCGGTTTCATTCGAGGGTCTTCCGGAGGGTAATAGACATGCAGGAAGGTTTCACCCCGATGGTTGACAGCCTGCACATCGTCCGTGTGGCGCAAGATCAACAACAGTAATGAGATTCGAGCACCCCAGCGTGCCGCAGTATGCAACAACGTGTTACCATATTTATCGACCATATTCGCCTCATCATCAGTCAGCGTGAAATGCCTGAACGCCGGTCCCTCAGTGGCCTGGGCTTCGATAGCATCTGATAACCTAACGTGAACACAGTGCTGTGAGCTGTCGTTACGGGCATGATTGGCGCAGCACATGCGCAGTATGGCCATATTGAGCTCTTCGTCGGGCGGATTCGATGTCGAGTACCGCTTGAACAGGCTGGTTGGGAGGGCGCTGCCGAGTTTGCTGCCCTTCTTGATCGGTTTACTGTCCTGCAGGGATGCCAAGAACTCTTCGCGGGTCATCTTGCTGAGGGCGGTGTTGACGCCGGAGGGGTTGACCACGATTTGCTTTGATGATGCTGATGAGGACGACCGGGCGAGACTCGAGATGCCGGACGAAATGCTCGATAGTACCGATGCCCATGATCTCCTCTTTGCTGACTTTGTTGATGACGGTGCCGAGGATGCTCGGGATGGTGACTTGTCGCGGGGATAAGAGTCTGGGGGACTGGCGCTCGAGGTAACGAGGGTAGGAGGTGTTGATCCGGGGGATTGTGATTGTTTGATAGCAACGGGGCTGTCGAAGGTCTGTGGTTGATCGATGGGAGAGAGTAGCTTCGCGTCCTGCTGTTGTATGGATACTGGTAATGGGGAAAGAGACATCACAGGTTGCGGTGACAAGGAGCTGGCATCGTCAAACTGGGCGCGGGCCATCTCCAGGCGCATGCGGTACCGTCTGTGTCGCCGGCGGCGCTCTTCCCGGACTGACCTCAGAAACCGGACACGAACCAGCATGGTCGCCAGGTCACGCGGCCGCCAGTCATCAATACGACGGTCTGGAAGCAGGTTCTTCAGATGCTTGTGGGAATTGCGTTGCCTGGGCCGTCAGCGGCGTCCAGAGTGGCACGCGTGGAAAGTGAAGGGGGACACGGACTCACCTTGGATCAAACGTGCTATCTTTCAGACGCTCCAAGATGCGCACCAGCGGCAAGCGCTCGCTCTGAGTGCAGACGTAGAGACGCAGCAGCTTCTTCTGCTTACCTGGCGGCCACGGCTTCTCGCGTCGGCCGCGGCGAGGAGCGAGCGCAGGCGGCGGGATGCCGCTGCTGGAAGAGTGCAGGGAATCCATGACGATCCTGCGGCCGTGCCGTCCTTCCTTTTCCCGTCTGTTCGTCCTATCCTTCGTTTGAACTCTTTTTGGTTCGGTCGATTGGGGGGATGAAGTCGATGTTGAGGCGAGGGTGAGGAGTCGAAGTGAGTCTCCGTGACGTGTCAACCAGTCTGATATTAGTCTCGTGATCGCGCAGTCCTCCCTCCCAGCTCCCAGCAAACAATCATTGCCTGCACAGACACACCGTCGCACACACTCACGGCTCTCTATCGTCACTGTCCTCGTCGTCTTCGTCGTCGTTCAGCGATCAGCAATCGTCCATCACTTCGTCGCTCGCAGTTGATTCACACGGGGATGGGCAGTCAGCGGTTGTTGGCCGTTCCAAATGAAATCATTCCAGTCATGATAGGCTCCAGCACCCAGAGGGTCTCGGGAGCAACCGCCGTTTTAACAGGGCCCTTCGGCAGCGCAGTGTCGGCCCAGCATTGTTGCATCAATAGTGCAGCAGGCCCTAAAACGACCCTTTCCCCTCCAGCGGCGTCCCTAGCGCAAAGCCCCCCCTTCTTCTCCCCGATCGGACCCCAGCAAAGCCAAGGAGTGCAGACCAACGAGAGCCAGCACAGCGCCAAAGCCAAACTGCGACCGGGGTCCTGAAAAAGGCTTGGAAGCATGTTGGACACGGCCAAAGGCCTTCCCCAATCGGTTCTAGAAGGGCGTCGGCGGCCAATCGGCAGCCAACAGTCAGCCGGCTTCCATTGGATGCCACTCGCTACCGCACGCCAACCCTCGTCAATGCTCGCGGCCAGGCCGTTAAGCAGCGGCATCCTGGCTGGCAATTTCCCTTTCGCGGAGCAACCCCCCTGGAGAACGTGTCTGCCCTATGCAATCCGGTCGGAGACGGCGACAGTTGATGGGACCTGTGATCGTTTCACTTTCTCATTCGAGTCTTGGATCGAGGTCCTCCTTGTGGTGTAGTGCTTCGCTTGAAAATGCGAAATCTGGAAGCTAGATGTGTCATTTAGGTGCAAGGCCGACACAGAAACTGTCAATCTGGTATGGCCACTTGACATTCTTTCTGGGACGGAACAGACGGCGAGCTAATTTGTGATGGATCATGTATGGGCCATGGCTGTTCTGCGTCCAGAGTTGCAGTTCACTCCCTTGGCCTCAGCTTTCCGCCTCGACTCACAGCTTGTCACAGATGACAACGGGAGAACACAGGCTTTCCCAGCGTCGTGGCCTCGATGTTCAGCTCGGCATCAGAATCGAAAAACAGCCAAATTCCCCAATTCCCCGACTGCATCCCCCAGCATGTGGCTGTGGCGCGCATGACAGCGAGGCAGGCGAGCCGGAAGACGAGGATCATCGATTTCCCGATTCCCTTCTACGGGTTCTGAATCCAAGCATGGCCTGGCCCATGCCAATTCTGTCGAGATGGTGTGGTGGGCTGGGGTGGATGGGATGTGCTGATGTAATGCAGCCGGCGCCGTCGATTGTCAAGGAAATGCTGTCGTTCCCATGGCTGCAGATGATCGCGCCAGGGGTCAAAAGCTTGGCGCAGATTGGCAGGTGGGAACAGCTGGCAACATTTGTTGAAACCGGCTCACTTTTATTGCCAAGTTTCTTTTTAGCAAATTACAGCGCGAGAATCCATTGATGCGCCCCACAATATCCGAGCGTAAGACCCTTGGCCGGTCTTGGCATGGCCTAGCCTGCCCTTGCCTAGTGTCGCAAGCATGCGCCTTTTCAGGTTTGGTTCCTGCCCTCGGCAGCTGTCACCGAGTCTTGGCAGCTGGGTGATTTTCGATTTTTTTTCGCTGCCGTTGATCTGTGCTTAACCATAACCAGCAGAGCCCTCTGCTAAGCTCCGCGACAAAATAGTGCAACACCACGATAGTTTACATCACAACAATCAAAAGGGAGTGAGATAACACAGGAAAATGTGTGGGGGAACAAGGTCTTGCGAAATCTTACCCCAAGCTGTTCCGTCTTTGTTTTATGCCAGTGCCTGATTCGGAGCCAGTATCGAGAGTCCGGCGAGCTCTGTCACTCGACCGACGGCCCACAAGGCAAGAAAATTGGCGATCGAGACTATCGCCGCCAGCTCAAATGGAATCACTCCGACACGGTCGCCACCAATGGCCCCAACGCACGATGGGCGATCCCTTGGCCAGTGGCTGCGCCAAACATCTCTAAACAGCGTGGGGGTTGCCGGCTGCCGATGCCAAGCTGCCAATGGCGATGCTGGTGATCGTTGGGCCCTAAGATTGCTTTTAAGCATCTGCTACGCGTAGAGAGTGTACTTGCTTGCATTTTTCTCTTTCGTTCGACTTGGAAGTATATGCTGCTACCGTCCCCCTTACGTACAAGTAGATGTGCTGCCTTGACACGTATCTCCTGAAGAGTGCAGGCCAATCTCCACCAGCCGTCACAGTATCGAGCAGATTTGGAAAGCAACCCTCCTGAAGATTTTCAAGACTGCAGGCTTGCCTGATTAAACCGATGGGATCAGCATGCGATCGCGATAAGCCGGATCGTCGGCGTTTCTTCCCAGCCTGCTGTTCTCAAGAATCATCCTTTGAACTCCCGGGGTCCGATTGACAACTACCCACAACTCTACGGTTGCTAGCATTCCCAGTTGCTCTGAGCGCTAGTGTAGCCAGTCATCGTATCCTGCATTTCTAATCCTGATACACCAAACCGCACGCCTGACCGGATCGAAGATGGCAGATGACAAAACGGGAATAGAACACAGCTAGAATACAGCAACCCGTCTAGACAAAATGATTCAGAAGACTGCGCTCTTGGTCTGGCGAAGGGGCGGTTATAGTCTCTGAGGAGCGAAATAGCTCTCACCCTTTACTTTTTAGTCAAGTTGACACATGGGGCATATGGAAATGACGGAAACTCCGAACATCAGTTGCTGCCTCGAAGCTGACTTAAAAGAGACTGGTGAAACCTTTACATCGCTCCTCGTTGCCCGTCAACAGTCAGAGCCCGATAAACATCTTGCACTCGACTGCCCGCAAACGGCAGCCGCAACGTCAAATCCAGACCAGGCCTCATGCCTGTGTCCGATCTGTCCCAACCGGCACGATGACAGCTTGAGATGCAGTCCGCCCGCCCGCCTGCATGGAGCCATCAAACATGGAGCCATGGACAAAGGCTGACTCTGACGCTGACCACACTGTGTTACGCACTTAGCCCATCTCTGCCATTTTTAACTGTCTTCCTCCGCCTTTGTGCTGTCTCTCATCATCGCAGGCTGCCACTGGGCTCCGATGACTGCTACTGCTGCTGACAATAGTAACCGAGCAGTAATGAATCCTGACTTGATAAACCTGACAGGCATATCCGATGCCGCAGACCACGCCGTCGGCACGCCTGGGAACAGTAGGATCCAGCGTTGCTGCGCCTCGTATTGCCTGACTCGCGCCGTCCAATGTCGTGTCAGCGCTACCTTGGCTCCCTACCTCCCCGCTGTACTTCCTCATCTTGCTGTCTGCTGGCATTTTGGGTTATTCTTATCGCGAGCAAAATCTCGTACACTACCCAACGTGTTCTCAGCTCAGCAGCTCAATTTTGGTGTGAGTAGGGATTGCATACCTAGCTGGCAGCATGCTGATATGGGCATGTCTCTGTACTCCCATGACAACACGTGTTGCGCTTCGTAATCCCCTTACACAGCCCACCCATCACAACGTCGATCACGAGAGTGCCGGCTACGAAGCAGCCAACGGCTGCACGCAGATTGGCTTGTCGACGCTTTGCTTCCAAGTTCGCTGTTTGGCAAAGTGTGGCGTCAGGGGAACGCAGGGCTGACGGGGGCCCCTCAGTGGAGGGAGGGACCAATGTATTCCCTGCTTTTCACTGGCGCAACAGCGTTAATCAGTGGAGTCGCTGCGGCTTACCGGAGCCGCGGGACAGTGGACATTGAAAGATTGGTCACCGGCTGTCCCACTGGATGTGGATGACGCTGTGGATGGACGAGAATCCTTCTCCGTTCTCCATCCGCCGAGAGCAGAATGTGTCACCGTTCCCACCGTTCTCACCGTTCTATTCGTCTGTCTGTCGCTCCTTGTTGATTGATAAACTCGTCTTGTGTCTCGCTTCCACGCGTTCCGGTCGGTCTTTTTTTTTCTTTCATCCACATACTTCAAAAACCCACGTTCGCTTTTCCCAGTCGTCATCGTCGTTCGCTACACCAAAGACAAACCTTGAATTTTCACCACACTCGTTGAACAGCAACTACTACAAACCTAACCACATAGTTGGTTTAATCATACCCACAACCACAGCCAAAATGCACGCAATTTACAGCACCCTCCTTCTTGCCGCGGCCCTGGCCAACGCCGTTAAGATCACTTCCCCCGTCAAAAACGAGAAAGTCGACCTCGATGATGGCGTGACCGTCCGTTGGGAGACCGTCAGCACCGACCCGGCCCAAGCCAAGCTGCGCCTGGTCAACCTTGCGGGCGGCCACACCCCCTTCGAGCGGGACATCGCCACCGTTGACCTGTCTAAGGGCAGCTACGTCGTCAAGCTGGACGAGGTGCCCAACGACGGCGGCTACCAGTTTAACTTTGAGAGCGTCGAACCCGGCAGCACGGGTATCCTTGCCCAGTCGGAGCAGTTCGAGGTTATCGACTCGGGCGATGCTACCGATGATGAGGATGATGTGAAGAGTTCGTCTACTTCTTCTGCCTCTACTGCTACTACTTCTTCGGCGACGACCACCAAGGCCTCGTCGGAGACGTCGTCTGAGACGGCTACTGATGCGACTATTACTTCGACAGCCACGACCCTGACGACTGCTACCACCACCGGCACGGCTACTGGCGCCTCTGCGACCTCGTCGGGTGCTGCTTCGACGTCGACTAGCACCGGTGCTGCCCCCGTTGCTACCGCTGGCAGCATGCTTGCACTGGCAGCTGCTGGTATCTTTGCCGTCCTGGCTTAAATGTAAGACATACCTGTTGGTGTGAGGAGGAGTTGATACGAAGATTTAAGGAGGGCGTGTGGGATTGTTTGGGACATGAATGGATATAGACGGATGATGAATGGTTCACGGATTGGGTGGGGCGGTATTCTGGATTAGTTTGACTGTCGTAATAGGGGAAATGCGCAAAGAATCGCCCAGTCGCGGTCGAGTCTCCTCTGGCCAGTTGCGAATGACTTCACATGTCACCTTGCCGTTCATAAACATCTCGGTTTTGTTAGTTCCAGAAACCACAATTGTGGGTCGCCCAGGTCATGTTTGCTTATAATGTTGGTCATAATATAGTCATGTTGGAAGATCAAACTGGCGTTTCAATAGTAGAAGAATTGAGTATAACTTAAAATTCCGAGAAATAAAGTTGCGATCAGGCTCATTAAGACAAACTGGCCCAAAAATAAAATAAAATAAACATTTGAAGACAAACTGGTCAATTCCCCTTGACCTCCACAGTTGGTAGTTCCCCCACTGTTGTCTTTATTTTAAAAGCTCTTGTCCGGTGTCATAACCACATTCGCAACCCCCGCTGTCCTCCATGCTCTCTTCATCCACATCAGTTGTCTCCATGTCTACCCTAAACCTCCTGTGTCTCCTGCTGTCCAAAACTTCCATCTTTAAAAGGAATTGATGTCTTCATCAGCGACGCCCTTGGGGAACCAGTAAGGATGCCACCGGAAGGTATGGCTTTCATTTCTCACAAAAGTTGTGGGAAGTGCCACGTCGTCAAGTAGCCCAATGACAAGGAACAGACGACCATCACCTCCAAGATCCGACTCCTCTCTCAAATGCTGGCCATTCCTGTTGAACCAGATCTTGCTTTCTTTTGGAGTCGACTCCAACCCCAGCGGTGCCACCTTCACGATAGCGCTTGTCTTCGTGAATGGTTTCGTCGCTTTGGCGAGTCTGCCACCCATAGACGCGGCCAAGGTGTGCATGATAGCCCCATGACTCCGCCCGACGTGCTCCAGCTGCTTGTGCGAGAGTACCACCCAGGGAACTTGATGGCCGAATCTCCCGGACTACAGAACTTAATCGCCATTTCCAGGTATTTTTGGGGGGGTATTGCCTGTTTCGCCAATGATTCCAATGCCATATTCTCCAGCAGCTGTTGGGAGCTCTTGAAGACTTACCGGAAAGTAATAGCCGCCAAGTCTCAGGGGGAATTGGGTGGTCAGCCGAGATGCAGACACGCTTGGCGCTTGTATGAACGATTGTGCAACCGTTCGCATCGCTGTTATTCGAGGCTTGTATGCTCCTGGCACCGAGAGGAGTGGTTCCAGGGAACTCAGCTAACCAAGGGCTCGGGAGCTGCACGCGTTTTCCAGTTTGGTTTCTCAGAAAGGCCTCCGTTTCCTGATGGTTGAAGTGCTTCGCAAGATCGGCTAGTGTCCATCCACCTATCAGGTCTGTCAAGAGGTGCATCGAGACTGTGAAACTTTTCAAGAAGGTTTGTGCTTCCATTAGCCGTCCGAATGGCGACCAGCTCCGGATCGTTTCTTGCCATCTCCGGAGTCGCATCAATGAGAATATGAATAACTGCTTCGTAGTTGGAATCGAGGTTGTTGATAGACCATTGCTATACGCAAGCTCCAGTGCAGTTCAGTCATTATTGCCAGTAATGGCAACATCTGCGCCAGCCTTGACCAAGACATCGACACAATAGCTATTATTGCCTTTCATAGCGGCCCGGTGCGCTGTCATGCCTTTCTTTGTGTCTCATGCAACGATGTTCAAGTGAGACTTGTCATTGCCCTCCAAGGCCAATTTGGCCAGCCATTCAACAATCCCAGAATACCCTCGGTCTGCAACCTGGAGAAGGACGGTGCGTTGGCTGCGGTTGGTTGATCTATTTATCTCCTTGAAGCACGTTCCTTTCAGTTTGTTTGTGTAAGAGATACACAGAAGCCCATGATCCGAAATCGCTCCGACAAGAGCAAAATTGAGACGACCATCCATTCTACTCTCGAGCGCTAAGAGTCGTGATGTCATCGCAGTATTCCAAACTCTCTCGCTCTCAGTAAGTGCTAACTGGAGGGGTCTGTCACCAATGAAAGACACCATCCTAGTCTTAACGGAAGCCTCACGCGCTGCCAGTTGCCCAGCTCTTCTCTTTCTCCTCCTAGAGTTTCGTTTGAATATCCCTACGCAGGCCGCGAGACTTGTCATGGTCCTCGTTCCCAAAGATGAGACTCTTCCAAAGCGACTTCTGATCCTCAAGGACAACCAGATCAACGAAATGACGCTTGCTATGATCGAGCAATCCAGCAAGCCTGCCGTTATGGGCGTGCTCAAGAACCTTCAACTTCGCTTTCCAATCAGCCTTCCACTTCTGATTCTTGACAGCCTCGAGGACAGTGGTGTACTCCTTGCACTTCGCCTCCGTGGCAACAACATCCTGTCACGCTGCAGCACAGATTGCATCTGTGGCCACCAGCTGGTGCCTGATTGTGGAATAGAAA
>Ga0065720_1020914_pt1 | contig 12215 bp, 12 predicted proteins | sample Thericmetagenome_FD_59107 | JGI IMG/M metagenome (GOLD analysis project Ga0065720, IMG submission 59107) | Thermophilic microbial communities from the Joint Bioenergy Institute, California, USA of rice/straw/compost enrichment - eDNA_2 v2... | ecosystem: Engineered > Solid waste > Grass >... | reverse complement strand
GAACCCAGATGAAACCTATAATAACAATATATGTTGTGATAGCTCCCAAACCTGCCAGCACCATGTTAATTATTCCATTAGTTGTGCCCATTGTACATATATTGCAGGTACAGCAGTCCCAGTATCCTACTGGATCATGATAGCACGATTCCACATCAGTAACTAATTTAATGTTACAAATCCTGTTTTGTGCATTTGTTGGGATTATTAAGAGTAGAAATGATAAGAAAATGATTGCTATACAAGAATTCGAGTATCTCTTTTTGACCATCTGTCTTAAGTTTATCAATCTTTTTGGATTCTAGGAGGATCTTGCTAGAAAACAGAACTTTACTGTCTTTATTAATTTTATTTTTATTGTTGAGTACATTGATCAAATTTTAAAAGAAATCACAACCAACTTTGTCATAACTTGAAGGTGTATCTTGAATACATTTGACTGCGATGACCAAAAAAATTCGGAAGATCTAGCTCTAATATGACTTTGAAGCAAATTATTTTCGTAATTTTTATTTGTTAAAAGATTATCAAGTTCCTCGTCACATGGAGGAGATATTCAAATGAGCTGATAAGCTGATAGCTAATCGTTTCATTATTAAAATTAAAACTTTGGTTGCTGATACACGATAAAACTTATTTTGTTCATGGAATAATGGTATTAATATAACAGGACGAGTCGCACTAGATAAAAATGCACGGAGTCACTTGTCTTATACAGGAGAAAGATAGATCTTTGAAGGCTTAAGTAAATCAATTTCTTTGAGAGTAGTTTGCTGAATAATGTTGAAGAAGGTATTCTCCATGATCGAGTCTACCAAGTCGATGAATTCTTCTTGGAAGAACATATTTCTGAAATCTCTGAAGTCTGCACCAGGCTTAACAATTTTGTCGTCAAGTCCTGGTGAGATTTTATGAATGTTAGCGGGCTCTTCCTTATCAAATTGACCATAGAGTTGGACAGGTAATTTGGAAATCTTTTGGAGCATATCCTCAGTGGCAGGATCGTTTAAGACATCATTTATAATCTTGGTCATAATTACTTCGAAGGGATGCTTATCAGCCCTATTTTCTTGATATTGTAGAACATTTTCTAAAGGAATGAACTTTTTCTTCTCATTCTATGAAGTTACTATAGTTTTAGAAAATTCTTACCAAGAACTTAGATTTCTTTTTAATTCTCAAGAACAACAGCTCCTTGTCATCAGATTCTTGTTTCATATGAGGATTATTAATTGCATCTATTTTTGTTAGAATTTTTATGTTCTATTTACCTTGAGAACCTGGATTGTGCCAAGTCACCTGGCATTCAATTTCGCCTTCATAGAATGATGGCATAACATTGGGAATCAATGTGATCTTCAATTGGGCAAAAGATTGAGGTTCAATAATGCCGTTGGGAGGATCAATTTGCAAATCATCCTCACTAACAAATTAAAAATGCAAAGATTTTGGCTTACCAAACTAGCCCAGTCTTGAAGAAATCATAACTTAATCTTCTAGCCTTATGAGCATTGTATAATAATACGAGTCTATATTGAGGCTTTTGACTTTCGACTTCTCCAAAATCTAATTCTTCAATGGAGAAGAATACTTTTGATCCTAGCTGAGAAACAAAAGATCTTTGAGTTGGAATTTCTTCTTGAACAGTATGATCGTCCTTAGGAGGTCTCATGTTATATCCTTGTCCTGAAAGATTAACTTCGAGCTCTTGGATGACTCCCACGAAATCAGAGACTATAATTGGTAGTTTGAAGTCATACTTTTTAGCCTCAAGAGGCTTGAAGAGACAATACAAGTAAGACTTTTCGCCAGGATTAAGAGTCTTGCTAGGATTTTGGATGTCCAATAATTTTGTGGAAGACTTAATTTTCTCATCAGAGTATATGTCAAGGGCTGATGTCTCAGCCTTATAAGTAATTTTTCCAGAACCGACATTTTGAATCTCAATAGGATACATAGCCGGAAGTAATGATCCAATTGGTACGGGAGGGAAAGTATGATGTGTCTTCTTTATGGCTAGTAATCCTTTCATAGGAGCTAAAGTCATTCCTCTTAAATTCAGTGCGATTGGCTTTCCGTTGATAACATGCAGGACAACCCTGAGGTAATGTTCTTCATTGATTGCTCCCTTTCCTCCTGACCTTGAAGACAATTTTTCATCAAAGCTTGGGCTGTAGAAAAGTTGAATCTCAGCTCTCTCTCCTGCAGGAAGTACACCATGCCTAACAAATTAGTTTTATGGAAGAAATCATTACTTTGGCTTAATCTCGAATATTCTTCTTTCTACCATAGCTTTCTCAAATGCCTCTTCTTCAGTGGGTTCGCCAGGGTCAGCCCATGGTTCAGCAGCAACCTAAACATTCACTAACATTATACAAGAAAAATACATATGAATCAGAGGGCATGTTGAATTTCCATTCTAAGTCTGTTCCACCGATATTTTGGATAGTGATAACAACTTTTCTTGGTCTAATTGGATGCTTATTTGCCAGATAACCGAAATTCCAATCATATACTTTAAGTTTCTTCTGAAGGGCCTGAGCTTCTTCAAAGGAAAGTTGCTCAAGCTTGTTATATTTTCTCTCATCTTCATTCAGGTTTGTTAGTAGTTCCTTGTTAATTTTGTTAATAGAGAAGTTTTCCCATAATGATGAAACACTGATAGCATCATTTCTAACATCAACGAACTTCAACTTAGGGAAACTACCTTGAGCTTTAATCTCTAGCTCACACTTCTTTGAGAATATTTTTTTGTCATGAGTGGCATCCTCTGGGAGCTTCTCAGTAGCGATGCATTCTAGTATAACATCAACTTCGAAAATATCAATAGGAGTAAAAGTGATTCCGATCTCAAGTTTTGAGTTTCCAGCAATAATTCCTTCATTGAAATCCAACTTGAAAGAATTTTGGATTAAATACTTCATTTCTTTGGTCATGTTCTCTTCATTCTTAGGCTTTAATTGGATCTTAACATAGAAAGTGATGTGAGAGAAGTTTTCAATGGTAAAGAATCTCTTCTCAGAAAAGTTAACCTTGACAATTCCGAAGTCAAGAAGTTCAGGTTGAATTGCAAGAGAGTCATCTCCTCCCATACCAAACACCATAAGCTCATAATTGCTTTCTTTCCTTTCAGGTTCCATGTTCAAACTACCTGATCCAGGGAGATGGAAGCCTGTAATATTTTGCAAAGGGTCAATAACGTTTAACACCTTGATAGGAACCTTAATCTTGTACGCTTTTTTCTTGAAAGGAACAAAAGAACAGAGTAAATGAATGATTTCATTTGGCTTAAGCACTTTTTGATTAGGCTTAATAAACAATTCATTTTCATATTTCTTTGGAACTTCGATGATATATTCTAAAGGCACACGAGAGATGTTATGAAGCTCGAATTTCTGCTTAGAGACTACACCAGTGAAACTTGGAGGGAAATAAATTTCTCCATTATTTTGTAGTTGAAGTCTTGGTTCAAAACAGAAGCCAAACAATTTGAAATGAATTTGGTCACTCATATTGTGATTCAAGGTACAGCTGATAGCATGTGCATAAGTTTTGGCTTCCTTGGGGGAAAATTCAAATGAGATCAAGTTGAAAGATTTTCCTTCTATCAATCCACAAGGAGGATAAACTCTAAAGGCTTTATTCACATCATATCCGAATTTGTAATAGATGGGAGTATCAGTACGGTTGACAAGCTGAACAGTGGTGAAGACATTCTCATTTGGTGCACAAGGCTTGAAATAGATCTTGTTAGTGGGATAGACATCAACTATAGGAATAAAAGTCTGAGAAGTCAAACTGAATGAGTGTCCAATACAAGGAATTGATCCACTAACAGGAGGTTGTACTTCGTCTTCAATAATCAAAGTTGATTTGTTTGTGGGTGAGAATTCTTGAATCATTGTAGTGTTATCCTTTAACTTCTTCTTTTGTTGAGTAAATAAGTTATCTGCTTTCTTGGGATCATGTCTAAGAGCAAAGAATTGGAGTTTTTGGAAATAATAGCTGGATCCCTTAGGAGGCCTGAATGTGACGCTGAAGGTTGAACTTTGTTGAGGCTTAATAACTGCTGATGTGGGATAGATATTGAACACGGAAAGACTCTGTCCATTCTCTGTCTTTTCGGTTTGAGGCACCCAGTACAAAGTCACTTGATAGAATAAGTTGTTGGTAACAACTAATTCTTGTTGTTGACTGAGAGTCAGGGGATCGCAAAATCCGAAGTCCAAATATTCTTGCTAAAACATTACTTAAGAAATTATTTATGTTACGTTTAACGAGATCAATCTGTTAGGCGATGAAAGTTCTAAGAAAAGCTCTTTGTGAAGAACTACTTGATTTGGATTCTCAGGACTAGCGTCGACAGGAGTGAGTTCTTGCTGTCTATCAGTTTGGTCCATTTGAGTACCATTGAATGGAGTCTTGTTCATAACTGATGTGTTCATCATTCTCCTTGTTTGGTTGTTCAAAGTTGCGTCGTAGGTCAGAGTTCTAATATTCACAAGGTCCTCCTTTCTATATTTTCCTTCAATAATTCTCTTTCTGAAAACATCAACATTCCTTTGCTTAATTGGTTTAGGGCGAATTAATAAATCATAGCAGCACCCAATCAAATCAACATAAAGCACACCATGATTTGAGACTAAGCAATAGATTCTTTCATAATAATTCATAGTATTGGGAGGGTTGAAGGTTACAATAATTCTGAATGTTGACTTTCCTTTAACGACACCTTCAGTGGCTGAAAGGCTAAAGACATTCTTCTTATCATTGAAGAATTGGAATGGAATTGGTAAATCACTCATATTATGCACTGTTAACACTCTGCTAGTGGTCGTACCCAATTGTATTTCTCCAAAGTCAATCGATTTTGTGCTAAGTTGAACATCATAACCGGTGGCAGAACCTTTGAGTTCAAAGTCTACAGTATTTCCTCCTTTGCATATGACTTGATAATGAGACACTGAGTCAAGAAAAGCTATCTTAGGGTCATATGTCACTTTGATTAGGAAAGTTGATTTAGATGGTATTTCTCCACTAGTCACATCAAATGAGAAGGAATTATCTTTAAAGTCATCATCTTCTATTTTCTTTATTTCAAATTCGGCTGGAACTTGGGATTGGTTCTTAATGATGAGGTCCTTGGTCACTTTTTTTCCAATTAAAATGGTCTCGAAGTCGATTTTTGTCGCCCCTAACGAAATGTATGGATACTTTCCGATTGCTGACAATTTTATGACCCTAGGTGGCTCGTTTTCAACAGTTAGGATTGAATTGGCTACCACAACAACGGCCTCTAAAGGCTTAAAAGTTACTGTGATGTTAACAGTGTTCTTGGGAGGGATGATTCCAGAAGCAGGTTCAAATTCGAAGGCTGAATCTTCAAATTTAAAGGCGACATCTGTCTTAAGATGATTAGTCAAAGGGAATGTTCTCTTATTCTGCTGTCCTACGATACAAAAGCCAAAGTCGATGGCATTAGGAAAAGATTCAGACACATAGTTCTTCATTTGAAAGAATTAAAATTTTATCAAAATAAATTAAAGAAGTTACAAAAGAAGACTGAAAAAAGATCCTGCTATAGACATTAACATTGGACCAAAGTTTTTTCTGATTGCTTATTTTGAAAGGAATACAAACCAAAATAAAGAAATATAACTTTTTTTCACATACAAGGTCTATTTATTATTAGGATTATATAATTACACACACAATTATTTAGTATCATCTGAAGGTCTTTCTTGATCATGACTCAAATTCTCAGTACTATCATAATCCGAATTCCATTCTTCAATTGCTTGTGGTCTTTTCATTTCTTCTTTAAGAGCGTTGAGAGATTCTTCTTTTTGAAGTTTCCATTGCAAACTTGGTTTCTTTTGGGCTGGAGGTTCAACTCCTAGTAATTCCATAATCACAACATTTCCCTGTTCCTTTGCCTCATCTATTGGAGTTTTGCCCCATCTATCCTTGACAGCAAAGTTATAATTTGCCTCTTCTTTCAAAAATTCAATAATTCTTGTTTGATTTTCAGAAACAGCCTATCGATTGTTAACACACAAATGTTGGTTTTACAATGTGTCCAATAGTGCGTCCATCTATATTTGAATATTCATGAAGATTTTTGATTCCTGCATGATAAATGAACTTTAGGCTCTCTAAATCTCCCTTGGCAACAATTCTTCCAAATTAAGACATTTCAAATTTCAAATTACCTGAAGAGACAATCACAAATATCATCATCTTCAGCAATGATTTTTGCTCCTGCTCTAAATAAGGTCTTCGCAGCCTCATACTGCTTATTGTTTATTGCAATAAACAGAGAACTTTGCCCGCTAAGATCGAGATTATCTAAATCAACATCTATCAATTAACTTGATTGCTAGATTATTTTACGCTCAGCAATCAGATAGTTGATAACATCAACTTTCCCTTTCTTCGCAGCAACATGAAGTGGTGTTCGGCCCTCGTAATCTCCAAGTTCAAAGTTAGCACCTATCTTCTTCAATTCTTCCAAGACAGAAGCATAGCCAAAGTCTGCAGCATAGCACATAATTGTAGGATAGAGTGCTTCCTTCAGGCCATCATATTCAGTGCTCATTTTCATAGTATCTGCAATAGCTTTAATAAAGTTATCTTGATATCCAGAAAAGACTGGTTTGACAACATCAGTAACCTCTCCTCTTAAATCTTGTTGCATCAAAGTTGCTAAACTATCACTTGGAGTTCCATTTCCTAAAAGATAGGATAACTTAGTGACAGCTGCCTCTATTGTCATGTCTAATCCAGATATAAGCCCTAATTCCATTAGCTCTCTTCCAATAGCGTATAATGCATTGACTGATCCTTTATTACATTGAGTCCTTACAACAATCTTTTTTCCTATAATAAGTTTGTATATTCAGAATTGTTACCTGCATCACAGGCCTCTTTTAAAGCTGCTCTGATATCTTCTCTATTAATTGGCAAATTACCAGCACCATAAGCTTCAATTACACAAGCTAGAAATTTATTCACCACTGGTTATTTATTACCATCAATATCACTATTAAGAACACTCCTGATTACACTTGCTTGAATTGTAGGGAAAAACTTTAGTACAGCCAATCTTTTGCTGTAGACTTTATTAGCTTTAAACTTTTTATGGTTGGGTTTTCTGATTAGATTCCAGTCAGGGACAAATACGAGACCAAAGGTTCCTAAAGGAGGAAAATTTGGAGAATCAAAAGCATCCAGCCCGAAAGCATCAACCTTAGTTGCTCTGTTGCCTCGATATAATTTATCCTTGAAGAACAAGGTCACTTCTGGAATATTATAATGTCCTATTCACTTCAATACAGAAAAAATGAAATTACCTGCTACTGTGAGTGCACCTAGAAAGTTATCGAATGCATCATTTCTCATCTCGGCTAGGGGCACTTGAGAACCTATTCAATTAGAATAATAATGTTGGATGAACCTGTAAGTACAACTGTCTTTTTGAGGTTTTCAAGCATAAATGATAATGCACTAGCTGTGAAGGCCATTGTATCGGTTCCGTGTAGAATAATAAAAGCATCATATAGATCATAATTCTTCTCAATCTCTTCAGCTATTTTAACCCAATCTTCAGCCCCAATTGTTGAGGAATCACGGATATCATCAAATTCCTCAATTCTGTACCAGATTCTAGATTTATATATAGATACGGGTGTGACAAGAAAATCATCTTTTGCATTAAAATATGTGTAGTCAGCATCACACAAATATCTATTACTTTTTACAAGCTTTTTGAAAAAATTCTTTTTCAGGGCGAGACCTTGCTCAGTTTGTGTCATACCAATTGTACCACCTATTTCCTAAAATAGATTATTTCTTACTCTACCTGTATAGAGGATCAGCACCTTTCTTTCTGATTGATTGTCTAAATTTGATGACTGACTTTTTACTTGATCATCTAAATAGGAAAAGATATTATCCAGAGCTGCCTTATGTTGAAGAAGAGATTGTCTTCTCTTTTTTCTTTTCTCAGAAGCCTGTTCTTTACTTTTATCAGGTTCCATTTAGGGAGGATTTTGAATTAAAATTATTACGCCAAAGCTAAACTATCTTTTGATCAGATACTCAAATCTAGGTATTCAAACCTTTAGTAATTGTAGTACTGATGTACAATAGGGATCTAGAAAAGGCATATCACAGAAAATAACAACTAATTTCAATTTGGATTAATTTACTTTTTGGCTTCAAACTCCATATTACTAGGAGCATCAAATTTTATTTTCTTATTCAAATCAACAGGTTCGACAATGATCGTTTTATTTGGTATTTTCTATTTATGAGACAAGTATGATTAAAGTACCAATTTTATCTTTTCTGCATTGAAATGATTGCATTTTTCAATCAAAATTGAATTGGGGGCGTGGTTTATGGAACGATTCAGAACTTCTGATTCCTCTTCATTTAACTTTAAACCAGTGCTATTTATTCCTTTTATTTCAATTGTGATTGCTTCAACTGAATTAGTTTCTTTCTCCAATCTCCTAACTTCCATCATAACTTTGATAAATCTGTAAATCTTTAGAGCAAAATAACAGCAAAGAATATCCCAAATGAATATTAAAAATATTCTAGGAGCTAGAGTTTTCAAAGTACACACTGAATCACTATCAGGAGCAAAGAAGCAAAGATAAAGCTGATATAATCCAAATTCAAAAAGATTTGTGAGCATATACAATAACTTGGCAATCAAATAGAAAGAAAGGATCAGAATAATATTTCTTCTTCCAATATTGTATGACATTATTGCAATAATAACCTGAAAAGATACTGCTGCTGCCGAAAGGATAGCAAGTGTCTTCACATTATGAAGATTAACCGCATTTCGTAACTTTGTGGAGTAATATATTGCGCCTACAAGTCAACTTACTTAGTGAATAGATACCCCAAATTGATATCAAAGTATCCATTTGAACGAATCGTTTGTGGGCTTGTGCCAAATTAAATTTAAAGCAACAAGTATCCTTATTTGATAAGCTCTCATACAGATGTGGATACATAAAACTCAGTTTCAAAAAGTGTGACTTCTATGCAGTTATCCCGATAATAGTAAATTAAAAAGTATTGTGTTAATGTAATCAATTATATATAATACAGCATAATAGGTGTGCAATCCTCGCCTGCAGCAATCAGCCTAATAATATTCAAACTTTATTATCAAATTTACCTTGTCTTATCGTCTGTTATCCCAACACATCTGACAGCTCCCTTCTTCATTACTCCATATCTTAAATTTCATAATACTATCATTCACCTTACCCATATAAGCATTCAAGTGTATCATTATCGTAGCAGAGAATATTTCCATCACCAGTTCCCGCGAGAGTCAAATTGTGAATAGTTTCCATGCAATAAACAGCATCAGTAGTTTTCATTGTTCCAAATTCCTTAAAACCACTCTCTATATCAATCAATTTTATGGTTTTATCAGCACTTCCAGTAATAACTATTACTCTTAAAGAAAAATTAGCAATTATTACTCATATTTGATAAATTAACTTTGACAGAATTGACAGCCCCTTTGTGCAATTGCTCACTATAGACCAACTCATTTGTTCTCATATCATGAACACAAACAACACCATCCTACAACAATGTACTGAGTTTGATGAAAGTTTATACATTTATTCCTGTTGTAATAATCACATGATGATTCATTGAATCTGAATGAAGCTTAACTTGTGCTATACCTCCCTGAAAATTATCCAAAGTAAGAGATTGATACTTTATGACATTTTCGAACTTTAATAGGCTTAGCTTCATTGATATCCTGAATTATGATTAAACTTGTTTTAGTAATTCATTACCCACAAAGCAACATATCCATTTTTATCTCCACTAACCACCAGGGAATTATGCCAATCGAAGTCCAAAACTGGTTCCTTATGAACTCCACTAAGCCTAGTAGCTGTATTCTTTGAATCCAAATCCCTATTTATTAATCTGTGTTTAATAATTAGAAACCAGATCATCATTGTTGTGTCATACGATGCAGATATACCAATATTGTATTCATCAACCATGACTTTGCTGATTGAACCCCTATATAACTCAAACAGAGAATTATTCTGGTACTCATGCCCAAGGAGAAAATCACATCTAACGCCTTTTGCATCCCAAAGGCATAGATATGCATCCATTGCTGATGATAGCAGTCTTCCATCTTTTAGATGAGCACAACTTGTAACCCATTCTTTGTGCCCATACTTTTTATTAAATAATTCTCTTTCATAATTTCCAGTACTCCTATTTCTTTGTAAAAATTTTCTTGTTATTGTTACAAATTGTAGACTCTAAGGCCATGATCAGCTGATCCTGTAACTAATGTTTCTTTGTATATACTCATGCAATATATCTAAATTTCATTATTAACAACTAAGTTTCTTACTGGTCTATCATGTCCTGGCTCTAAAGTTTTGTCTCCTATAGGTCCTTCTCTCCAACTCTTTTTCAGGATCTGATCATTTGCAGTGAAAGTTTTTTTAGCAGGAATAGAAGATTTCATTCTGTCAAATAAAATTAAGAGTTTAAATGTGATATGTAAAAAGTAAAATTAGGGAAGTATATTAAAAAGAATAGGAATTAGAAGAATAGATAGGATTGAAATATGATTTGAGAAGGGAATTAGAATATTGCTTCAGAGTGATGGTAGAATCGAAAGAAAATATATTCATTTTCTCGATTCTATTTCTTGGGTTTCTTTATCTTTTACTTTAATGATATTCATCAAATCCACTTGCTCAAGCTCTAAATCTTCTTTAAAGAGTTTATTCTTAAAAGTCTAGCAATTAAGATCATCAAATAATAGCGATGTACTATTAGAGCTTCAGTTTCATTGATCACAAGCTTATTTTGATATAAAGGTTTGCTCGAAAGAATTGTGAGCCTTTGAGCTTCATTTGGTGATGTTCTCTCTATGTTCAGTCCTCTAACTTCAATCGTGATCCCTCTTTGCATTAAAATTATTGCAGGAGATGTCGAAAGGAAAGATGGGGATGTGCCAATCGGACCATACTCTCCTTTTCGAGTATTTTTGTAAAAGTGATAAACGACCATCGTAAAGTATAACTCAATCATAAACCAAAAAATGACTGCAATAAGTTGGTATTTGAAAGCTCTTCCACAATTAGCTGACAGTAGATTATATGTACAAATGACTGAATCTTTTATTGTATGTTCCAGTAAATGAGTCAGACAATATAGCAGTTTAGTGAAAAAATAAATTCTATGCTGTTTCCAGTTATTTCTAGGTAGGCCATACTTTAATGATATGTTTGCCGAAAATACTTGAATAGCAATTGCAAAAAGCGAAAATGAGTCTAAGATTTTATCTATTGGATATGAATCATCTCTTGTAAAAACGAGCAAAGCATAGATTATACCTGCCAATTAGAATTTTTATTGAGATTTTTACCCCAAAAAACCCTAGCAGTGTCCAAATAAACGATATTCATATACCCTTGATGCAGAAGAAAGCAGCCACAACACCCATTGAAAAAACTTCTGCTTGAGCTTATATTCATTTTATTTCAATTTTTTAATGAGTTTATTCAAACAAGATCATATAACTAATGGAGTCTAACATACTCTTGTGTATCAATATAAAATTACTCATTTATAATTTCCCAGATTCTTTGTGCTTTATCAACAGCACGGTAGAACCATTTTTCCAGAGCGACCAATGGTTTTTCTAACTTTTGAGGGCCCTAAATGGAATAAAAAATATAAAATTGAATGAGTACTTCTCCACTACCATAAAAAACTCTGTTTTGAATGACACCAATAAACTCATTTTGATCAATTTTATTGTTTTCTTAGATTTTAGATAAGCTAATTTGGTCATGTTACTGTTAGTATCAAGAACTTGGACCAATATTTCAATTTGTTCATTACTGATTGGTGTCTGTTGAGTTGCGGAAAAGTCACTGATCATCTTTTGAAGCTTCTTTCTAGTTAAGACACCTTTTTCCTTAATCTTGTCGGCGATTTGATCAAAGTTCTCTCTGAAGAACTTTTGGAAAGTAATATATTGTTCAAGGGTGATACTTCCTTCGAACTTAACATCATCTAGTTCCTTCCAATATTTGTGAACAAGATTGGGCTGTAGATAGCAAATGATACTCTTAGCAAAATCTTCACCGGAAATCGCTCCTTTTTCATCATGAGGGAAAGTATTGAATTCA